>Ga0335075_10000088_pt1 | contig 180184 bp, 166 predicted proteins | sample Lox_Sample_24_FD_206723 | JGI IMG/M metagenome (GOLD analysis project Ga0335075, IMG submission 206723) | Soil microbial communities from Loxahatchee National Wildlife Refuge, Florida, United States - Lox_Sample_2.4 | ecosystem: Environmental > Terrestrial > Soil > Wetlands | place: USA... | reverse complement strand
CGAAGAACCTCGACCGGACCACGTCCGGCACACGCTTCCTCGGCACCACAACACCTCCATCAGTCGGTGTTGCTTCGACCAGCTGAATCCGCCACCAGCCAGCGGTGCGGAACGTCAGGGACTATCCGCGGTCGTCGGCCGCGTAGAGCGCGGCGCCGACGACTCCGGCCTTGTTGCGCAGCGTCGCGGGCACGATCTCGGTGTCGAGGTCGAGCAGCGGCAGGAACTCGTCGGCGCGCTTGCTGATGCCTCCCCCGACCACGATCAGGTCGGGGGAGAACAACCGCTCCAGCGTCCGGTAGTAGCGGGTCAGGCGCTGCGCCCACTCGGCCATGCTCAGGTCCTCGGCCTCGCGGGCGCTGTTGGCGGCGCGCGATTCCGCGTCGTACCCGTCGATCTCGAGATGGCCGAGCTCGGCGTTGGGGACCAGCACCCCCTCGTGCACCAGCGCCGAGCCGATGCCGGTGCCGAGGGTGGTCACGATGACCAGGCCGCCCCGGCCCGCGGCGGCGCCGTACCGCACCTCGGCGAGGCCGGCGGCGTCCGCGTCGTTGACGACGTGCACGTCGCGGCCGGTCGCCTCGGTGAACAGGGCGTCCGCGTCGGTGCCGATCCAGGACTTGTCGATGTTGGCCGCCGAGTGGACCACGCCGTGGCGGACCACGCCGGGGACGGTGACACCGACCGGGCCGGCGGAGTCGGGGAACGCGGCGAGCAGCTCGACGAAGACCTCGGCGACCCGCTCCGGCGTCGATGGCGAGGGCGTCTTGAACCGGACCCGCTCGGCGGCGAAGTCGCCGGAGGCGAGGTCGACTGGGGCGCCCTTGATGCCCGTGCCGCCGAAGTCGATGCCGAAGGGGACGTCGCGGTTGCTCGTCATCCGCCGACCTTAGGACACCGGCACCCCCGGCGTTCCCTACCATCGCGAGGTGAGCGAGAACGCCTTGGAGCTGACCGGCGTGACCTTCGTGCGCGACGCCCGCGAGCTGCTCGCCGACGTCGACCTCGTCGTACGACGGGGTGAGCGGTGGGCGCTGATCGGTCCCAACGGCGCCGGCAAGAGCACGCTGCTCAACCTGTGCGGAGCGGTGACGTTCCCGAGCCGCGGGAGCGTGCGCGTGCTCGGCCACCGGCTCGGCGAGATCGACCTGCGCGAGCTGCGACGCTCGATCGGCTTCGTCAACCCGCGGCACCCGCTGCGCTCCGACCTGCCGGCGGAGGAGGTCGTCCTCACCGGTGCCACGGGCACCATCGAGACCCAGCTCCGCTGGCAGCCGACCGAGGACCAGCGCGACCGCGCGCGGCTGCTGATGAAGACCCTCGGCGTACCGGCCGACGGGCCGCTGCACTGGCACACCATGTCGCAGGGCGAGCGCGGGCGGACCCTCATCGCCCGCGCGCTGATGACCGACCCGCCGCTGCTGCTCCTCGACGAACCCAGCACGGGCCTCGACGTCGCGGCGCGCGAGCAGATGATCCAGACCCTCGACCACCTGCCCGAGGCCATTCCGGGGCTGACCACGGTCATGGTCACCCACCACTTCGAGGAGCTGCCGACCGCGACCACCCACGCCGCGCTGCTGCGCGGCGGGCGACTGCTGGCCGCCGGCCCGGTCGACGAGGTGCTGACCACCGAGCTGGTCACGGAGTGCTTCGCCCACCCCATCGAGGTACGCCGCCACCGCGGCCGCTGGAGCGCGACCGCCGGCTGAGACCGGCAGCTTCGGACGTCAGGCCGGCCTCAGGTTCATCATGGGATGTCGACCAGTTCGCACTTCCCATGGTGGGTACGCCGTGGGGAGCGACGACTCGCCTGCATACCGTGATGAATCAGCAGCAGCCGACCCCACGACGAGCCTCAGCCCCCGGTCTCCTGGCGGATCCAGGCCGCGAACCCGGGCACGGTGAACCGGAGCGCGCCGCGCCCGGCGACCTCGATGAGCCCTTTGTCGAGCAGACCGCGCCGCGGGACGCTCAGGTCGTTGCTGGTCAGTGACAGGTGGTCGGCCAGCGCGCCCCGGCGTACGTCGTCCTCGGCCGCGCCGGTCAGCTCGGCCATGCCGCCCAGGACGCGCTGCTCGCCCGGCGTGGCCTTGACCCACCGGGCACGGAACATCGTCGCGAGCTCGTCGTCGACGCGCGCGCGGGTGCGGGGCAGGAGGTCCGGGCCGAGCTCGTCGCCCTCGGCCGGACCGGCCTCGCGCCAGACCGCGTCGCCGTACAGCTGGAGGAAGTAGGGGTATCCCTGGGCGAGGTCGACGACCTCGGCGAGCAGGTCGGGGCGCCACGCCACGCCGTGCTCGCGGGCGGGGGCCTCGAGCACCTCGGCGGCGTCGGCCCGCGACAGCCGTTCCAGGGTCCGGAAGGCGAACCGCTCGCTGAAGGTGACCGCCGCCGTGAGCACGTCGGGGGTGTTCGGCAGGCCGGCCGCGATCACGACCGCCGCCGGCTCGGGGCTGGCCTGTTGCAGCTCCTGCCAGGCGTAGGCGAGGGTGCGCAGGTCCTCGCGCGGAGCGGCCTGGATCTCGTCGATCAGCAGGCACAACCCGGCCGATCCACGCTCCCGGGCGGCGGTCGCGGCCGCGGTGACGAAGGCACCGAACGCCGCCGAGGAGGCCCCGCTGTCGGGTGCTCCCGCGGGGCGTACGTCGAGCTCGACCCCGGCGCTCGCCGGTCCCGCGCCGAGCTCCAGGGTCAGCGACTGCAGCCGGTCGCGCAGCGGCGTACGGCGGGAGATGTCGACTCCGATGTCGTCGAGTGCCCGGGCCGTCGCGGCCACCAGCGCGGCCACCAGGCTCTCGTCGCCGCGGGCGGTGACCCAGGCGACGACGGCGCCGGCGCCGGTTGCCTCGTCGCGCACCGCCTTCAGCAACGAGGTCTTGCCGACGCCGCGTGACCCGACGTGGACCCGCACCCGGCCGAGGAACCGGGCGTACGTCGCGAGCAGGGCGAGGTCGGCCTGGGCGTCGGCCAGCTGCGCGCCGCGTCCGACGAGCACGGACGGCGCCTCGCCGGGGGTGTAGGGGCTGGGGATCGCTGTCGGGTTCACACGGTTCCTTATGAAGGCCGGGGTTCATCACGAACCGTAAACCGCGGCACCGACTTTACATCTGGTCATCTCTTGTCAATCAGATTGACAACTCGTACGGTTCTGTCAACCCAGCGAGGAGGCGTCAGCCATGGAGGCGATCGCGAACAGCACGGTCCCGGCGGGCTCGACCGACACCTGGCGCGACCCCAAGCGCCATCTCTGGCTCATCGGGCTCGTCGTCCCGTCCCTGGCCTTCATCGCGTACGGCGCCTGGGCCGCCACCGGGATCGGTGCCTTCTTCTGGATCGGACCGGCGGTGATCCTGGTGATCGTCCCGGCGATCGACCTGGTCGCCGGACTCGACCGCTCCAACCCGCCCGACGACGTCATCGAGCGGCTGGAGAACGACCGCTACTACCGCTGGATCACCTACCTCTTCCTCCCCGTGCAGTACGCCGGATTCGTCGGTGCGATGTACCTGATCGCGCACGGCGACCCGCTCGGGTTCCAGGGCGAGCTGACGACGCTCGACAAGGTCGGGCTGGCGATCTCGATCGGCTGCATCGGTGGCATCGGCATCAACACCGCCCACGAGCTCGGCCACAAGAAGGAGGCCAACGAGCGCTGGCTGTCGAAGATCGCGCTGGCCCAGAGCTTCTACGGCCACTTCTACATCGAGCACAACCGCGGCCACCACGTCCGGGTCGCCACCCCGGAGGACCCGGCGTCCTCACGCGTGGGCGAGAGCTTCTACGCGTTCTGGCCGCGCACCGTCCTCGGCTCGTTGAGGAGCGCCTGGCGGATCGAGAAGCGGCGCTACGCGCGGAAGAAGAGACACCCGTTCCGGCTCGGCAACGACGTGCTCAACGCCTGGCTGATGTCGGCGGTCCTCTGGGGGGTCCTGGTCGCCTGGCTCGGCGTCGGCATCGCGCCGTACCTCCTCGTCCAGGCGGTCGTCGGCTTCTCCCTGCTGGAGATCGTCAACTACATGGAGCACTACGGCATGCTCCGGCAGAAGGTCGGCGTCGGGGAGCGGCAGCGCTACGAGCGCGTCGACCCGTCCCACTCGTGGAACTCCAACAACATCGCCACGAACGTCCTGCTCTACCACCTGCAGCGGCACAGCGACCACCACGCCAACCCCACCCGCCGCTACCAGACTCTGCGCGACTTCGAGGAGAGCCCGGTGCTCCCGACCGGGTACGCCGGCATGATCGTGCTCGCCCTGGTCCCGCCGGTGTGGCGCCGGGTGATGGACCCCCGGGTGCTCGCCCACTTCGGCGGCGACCTGTCGCGGGCCAACCTGCAGCCGGCGAAGCGCGAGCGCCTGCTCGCGGCGTACCCGCCGCCGGCCGCGCCGGTGTCCGACCCCCGACACGACGCGGTGGCCGGCACCGTCGAGGAGGTCCTCGCGGCCCGTTGCCCCGGCTGCGACTACGTGTACGACGTGGCCGCGGGCGACGAGCACGAGGGCTTCGCCGCCGGTACGGCGTGGGCCGACATCCCGGCCGACTGGTGCTGTCCCGACTGCGGGGTGCGGGAGAAGGTGGACTTCGTCCCGCTGGCGGGCAGCGGGGCCGCCGCTTCCTAGACTGGCGCGCATGGCCTCCAGCACCCGCGACCGAGTGGTCGACGCGGCCGTGGGCCTGACGGTGGAGATCGGCTGGTCGCAGGTCACCATGGCCAAGCTCGCCGACCGGGTCGGGGTCAGCCGGCAGACGGTCTACAACGAGATCGGCGCCAAGCCGGGGCTGGCCGAGGCGATGATCCTGCGGGAGCTCGAGCGCTTCCTCGGGGTCGTGTCGGTGGCGTTCGACGAGCACCCCGAGGACCTGGTGGCGGCGATCCGGGCCAGCGCGCGCGGGGTCCTCGAGCACGCGCACGACAACCTGCTCCTGCACGCCGTCGTGTCCGCCACGCACGGCGCCGACACCGAGCTGCTGCCGCTGCTGACCACGCACGCCGAGTCGCTCCTGACCACCGCGAAGGCCGTCGTGGCGCAGCGCCTGGCGCCGTACGACGTGGGCCTGGACGCCGCGCACCTCGAGGCCGCCATCGACATGGTCGTGCGGGTGGTGCTGAGCCACGTCATGCAGCCCTCGGGCACGCCGGCCGAGACGGCCGACGACCTGGCCTGGATCGCCGCGCGGGTGCTACGCGCCGAGTGAGCGGCGGGCCTCCGCCTTCTCGACCGCCTCGCGGAACGCGGTGACGACGTACGCCGGGACCTTGAGGCCGCGCCGACGTGCCCACAGCAGCTCGGTCTCGACGCGGGAGATCTGGGCGGCGAAGTCGTCGACCTGCTCGGTGATGCCGAGCGTGGACATCAGGTCGCCGAAGTCGGCCTTCTGCCGGTCGTTGTTGGCCCCGACGGGGGCGAACGACAGGGTGCGCAGCTTGCGGACCAGCCACTTCTGCCAGCCGGCCAGCTCTGCCCACAGTCCGCGGGCGGAGAGCTGGTAGAAGGCGTAGTGGCCGGGCTCCTGGCGCTTGATCGGCGCGATGACGGTCTCGGCGATCGCGGACTCGCGCATCTCGACGACCCCGTCGTGGAGCAGGTTGTAGGCGAGGACGGCGGAGCGTTCGGTCGCCATGCCGGTGAGGTAGTAGATCATCCGGCTGACGTCCTGGAACGCGGGCCAGCGGCCGAGCGCCCCGAGCACCTTGAGCTTCGAGCCGATCGAGGTCAGGTCGGCCTCGGCGTTCGGGCGGCCGAGCTCGACCTGCAGGCGGTCCAGGATCAGGCCGTGCCGGGTCTCCTGCGGCTGCCAGACGTCGGCGTAGAAGCGCCGGTCGATCTCGGGCGGGTCGGGCAGCATCGTCATCAGCTCGAGCACGTTGCGGTCGACCTCGAGCTCGACCCGCGCCATGTAGTCGAGGACGTGGCCGAACCGCTCCTCGAACTCGACGGGGCGGCGTACCGTCCAGTCCACGCTCGCGAGGTCGATCGGCGGGTGCTCGGCCTCGAGCCGGTCGACGTGCTGAGCCAGCCGCAGCGCGGTCCTGGTCCCCTCAGCCATGGCCGAAGGCTACCGTTCGCTGATGGGCGAGCGTGCAGCGGCCGAGGCGGTCCGGATGGGGACTCCCGCGGGTCGGGCGGTGATCGCGGCCGCGACCCTCGGGTCGGGAATGGCGCTGCTCGACGGCACCGTCGTCAACGTCGCCCTCAAGACCATCGGCGAGGACCTCGACGCGAGCCTCGCCGAGCTGCAGTGGATCGCCAACGGCTACCTGCTCACGCTGGCCAGCCTGATCCTGCTGGGCGGGTCGCTGGGGGACCGCTTCGGGCGCCGGAGGGTGTTCGTGTGGGGGACGGTCGGCTTCGCCGGGGCCTCGGTCCTGTGCGGGCTGGCGCCCACCCCGGAGGTGCTGATCGTCGCGCGCCTGCTGCAGGGCGTCGGCGGCGCGCTGCTCACTCCCGGAAGCCTGGCGATGATCCAGGGTGCGTTCGTGAAGGACGACCGAGCGCCGGCCATCGGCGCCTGGTCCGGGCTGGGGAGCATTGCCGCAGCGCTCGGCCCCTTCCTCGGCGGCGCGCTGGTCGACCATGCGAGCTGGCGGTGGATCTTCTGGATCAACCTGCCGCTCGCCGTCGTCACCGTCGTGATCGCCCAGCGCGCGGTCCCGGAGACGCGCGACCCGAACGCCGCGCAGCACCTGGACCTCGGCGGCGCGGTCCTGGCCGCGGCGGCGCTCGGCGGGACGTCGTACGCCCTGATCCAGTGGGGCGGTCCCGTCGCGCCCTGGGCCGGCGTGCTCGCCGTGCTGGCCGCGGTGCTCTTCGTGGTCGTCGAGCGGCGCGTGCGCGAGCCGATGCTGCGCCTGGACATCTTCCGGAACCGGATCTTCAGCGCCTCGAACGCCATGACCTTCCTGGTGTACGGCGCCCTCGGCGCGGTGCTGTTCTTCCTCACCCTGCAGCTGCAGACCGTGAGCGGGTACGACGCCCTCGAGGCCGGGCTGGCCAGCCTGCCGGTGACGATCTGCATGCTGCTGCTCGCGGCCCGAGGAGGACGACTGGCGACCCGGATCGGACCGCGGGTGCCGATGACCTTCGGACCGCTGCTGATGGCGGTCGGCACCCTGCTGATGCTGTCCGTCGGCGAGGACGTCACGTACTGGCGCGACGTCCTGCCCGGCATCACGATCTTCGGCCTGGGCCTGGCGCTGATGGTCGCGCCGCTCACCGCCACGGTCCTCGCGGCCGCCCCCGACGAGCACGCCGGCATCGCCAGCGGCGTCAACAACGCCGTCGCCCGCGCCGGCTCGCTGCTCGCCGTCGCCGCCCTCCCCGTCGTGGTCGGCCTCGGCGGCGAGGAGTACGCCGACCCCGTCGCCTTCGACGCGGCGTACCACTCCGCCATGGTCATCTGTGCGGGGCTGCTGGCCGTCGGGGGGCTGGTGTCGTGGGTGGCGATCCGGGAGGGGGCGGGGGCGCGGATTCACCGGTGAACCGGGGAACCTGGACGTTCTCGGCCGAAGTTCCGCCCCAGAACGTCCGGTTCTCCCCGAGAAGTCCGGGCACCCTGGCGTCACCACCTACCCTGGACGGCCGGGGAGGGACAGATGAGACTGCGGCAGGCACTCGGGGCCGCCGGGACGACCGGCGCGCTCCTGCTCGTCGCCGCCTGCGGTGGCGGCGGTGACGGCGAGAACGGCTCCGAGCCGGACGCCTCGCCGAGCACCGTCGGCGCGTCCGCCTCCGCCTCGGCCTCGACACGCACGGAGTCGACCGGCAACCCGCTGGCGCCGTACGCCATGGACGCACCGGGTCCCCGCGAGGGCCGGCTGACGTACGCCGACATCCTGGTCAACGGCCGGGAGCCGATCAGCGACAAGACGCTGGCGCAGGTACGCGCGGTCCCCCGGGTCGCGTCCGTCGAGCGGATCTCGTTGGCCCAGGTCAGCATCGACAACAAGCTGCTCACCGTCGCGGCGGTCGATCCGGCGACGTACCGCAACTTCGCCGACGCCGACAGCGCCGACCAGCAGGTCGTCTGGGACCGGGTCGCGGCCGGCGAGATCGCGGTCGACCCGGCCGTGCAGAAGCGGCTGCCGGTCGACGACGACGGCTTCCTCAAGCTCGGCAGCGACAAGGACGCCCCGCTCGCCCACGTCGGCGCCTACGCCCCGCAGGTCGAGGGCGGCATCGACGCCGTCGTCAACGAGAAGTGGGCCGAGGAGCTCGGGATGACGGTCGGCAACGCGCTGCTGGTCTCGGCCCCGGGCTTCGACCCGCAGGACGTCGGCAAGCAGGTGACCAGGGTGGTCGGCGACCAGGCGCCGCTCAGCTACGTCGACGCCGTCGCCCGCTACGGCCTGGAGCCGGGCGCCCAGCTGGTCGCCGTGGTCGTCGGCGCCACCGCCGACGCGGTCGGCACCTACACCTACACGGTGCTCGCGGGCGGGAAGGTCGCTCCGGACCCGGAGTGGGTGCGCACCCACATCTCCTCCGAGCCCGTGCCGATCCTCGGCATGGTGACCTGCAACCGGCTGCTCTTCCCGCAGCTGCGCGCGGCGCTGCAGGAGGTCGTCGACCGCGGGCTGGCCGACACGATCCGTCCCGACGAGTACGCCGGCTGCTACTACCCGCGCTTCATCGCCGGGTCGACCAAGCTGTCCAACCACGCCTTCGGCCTGGCGCTCGACCTCAACACGTCGACCAACGGCCGCGGCATCCCCGGTGACATGAACCGCGACGTCGTCGCGATCTTCAAGAAGTGGGGCTTCGCGTGGGGCGGCGACTGGAGCTACACCGACCCCATGCACTTCGAGATGAACGCGCTCGTCCGGCCGCAGTAGGCCCCGCCGGTCGCGCGCTAGCCTCGCGCCATGCGAGCCGTCCAGGTCCTGACCACCACCGGCCCCCGCGACGTCGAGGTCCGTGACGTCCCCGAGCCCACGACCGCCGACGGGCAGGTGCTCGTCGAGGTGCACAGCGTCGGGATCTCCTTCCCCGACCTGCTGCTGAGCAAGGGCGAGTACCAGCTCCGGCCCGAGCCGCCGTTCACCCTCGGCGTCGACTTCGCGGGCGTCGTGGTGTCGGGCGCGGGCTTCGAGCCCGGCCAGCGCGTCTGCGGTGTCGGCGGGTACGGCGGTGCCGCCGAGCTGGTCGCCAGCCCGGCCGACTTCACCTTCGCGCTGCCCGACGCGACGTCGTACGAGGAGGGCGCGGCGCTGCCGATGAACTACCTGACCGCCGACTTCGCGCTCGCCGAGCGGGCCGGGTTGCGCTCCGGGGAGACCGTGCTGGTGCACGGGGCCGCGGGCGGGGTCGGCACGGCGTCGATCCAGGTCGCGCGCGGCATGGGCGCCCGGGTGATCGCGGTGGTCAGCACCGAGGAGAAGGGCCAGGTCGCGCGCTCCGCGGGAGCGGACGAGGTGGTGCTGCTCGACGGGTTCAAGGACGCCGTCCTCGAGCTGACCGGCGGGACCGGCGTCGACGTCGTGGTCGACGTGGTCGGTGGCGACGCCTTCACCGACTCGCTGCGCGCCCTGGCCCCGCAGGGCCGGCTGCTGGTGGTCGGCTTCGCCGCGGGCACCGGCATCCCGCAGGTCAAGGTCAACCGGCTGCTGCTCAACAACGTCGACGTCCGCGGCGTCGGCTGGGGCGCCTACGCGATGGCGCGGCCGGGCTACATGCAGCAGCAGTGGGCGCGGCTGCTGCCGATGCTGGAGTCAGGGGTCGTGAAGCCGCCGATCGGGGCGACGTACGCGCTGGAGGACTTCGGGCAGGCCCTGGTCGACATGGACGGGCGGCGCACGCTCGGCAAGTCGGTGGTGCGGGTCCGGGGCTGAGCGGGGCGGCGGCCCGGGCTGTTCTACGGCCGCAATTGCAGCCGCTGGACATGCCTGCGGTGGTCCGGACCGTCCTACGGCCGCAATTGCGGCCGTTGAGCGCCCGGCCGCCGACGCCATCCCCTTGCCCACCGGGCAGGATGGGCGCATGAGCACCCACGACCACGAGCACGACCACGACGGCCCGGACGAGGACCTGGTCCGCCGGGCCGGCCACATCATCCTCGACGGCGTGACCGCGTCCGACGTCGAGAACGACGACGCGATGGAGCTCGCCTTCGGCAAGCTCCTCGAGATCGACGCCATCGAGGTGCTGATGGACGAGGAGGAGGGTGAGCTCGAGCTCGACATCTCGCCCCTGATGAGCGGCGTCCTGCTGGTCGTCAGCGAGCTCGTCGACGAGCTGGCCCAGCGCGACGGCAGCAGCCGGGAGGACGTCCTCGCGCGGATCCGCACCCGCATCGACGGCTGAGCCCGAGCGGCCGATCCGGTCGCCCCAGGTTCATCACGGGATGCAGACCAACCCGCACCTCCCATGGTGGGTACGCCGTGGGAGGCGCGAGCTCGTCTGCATACCGTGATGAACCAGCAGCCCCCCGCCCCCCATGACCTACGCTCGACCGCGTGACGATCCTCGATGACGCCCGCGAGGGCATGAACCTCGACATCCGTCCCCAGGACGACCTGTTCGGCCACGTCAACGGGCGCTGGCTCGACGAGACCGAGATCCCCTCCGACCGCTCCAGCTGGGGGCCGTTCGTGCAGCTCGCGGACGCGGCCGAGAGCGACGTCAAGGCGATCATCGAGAGCCTCGCCGCGGGTGACGCGGCGAGCATGACGGACGACGCCCGCAAGATCGGCGACCTGTTCGCGTCCTTCATGGACACCGACGCGATCGACGCGAAGGGCCTGCGCCCGGTCCGTCCGCTGATCGACGCGGTCGACAGCCTGCGCGACGTCCGCGACCTGGCGGCGTTCCTCGGCGAGTTCGAGCGGATCGGCGGGCACGGGCTGTTCGGGTCCTACATCGACAGCGACGACCGCAACTCCGACCGCTACCTGTTCCACCTGGTCCAGGGCGGGCTGGGGCTGCCGGACGAGTCGTACTACCGCGACGAGAAGTTCGCCGAGGTCCGCGACAAGTACGTCGCGTACCTGACCCGCCTGCTAACGCTCGCCGAGCACCCCGACCCGGCCGGCGCCGCCGCGACCGTGCTGGCCATCGACACGAAGCTGGCCGCCGGTCACTGGGAGCGGGCGGAGACCCGCGACGTCCAGAAGACGTACAACCTGCTCACCGAGGCCGACCTCAAGGAGCTCTGCCCGAGCTTCGACTGGGACGCCTACGTCACCAACCTCGGCGGCAACGAGCTCACGATCGCCGAGTCGTGCGTGCGGCAGCCGTCGTACTTCGGCCACCTCTCGACGGTCCTCGACGAGGTCCCGATCGAGGAGTGGCGTGCCTGGCTGCTGACCCACGTGCTGCGCTCGTCCGCGCCGTACCTCACCGACGACTTCGTCGAGACCAACTTCGACTTCTACGGCCGCACCCTCAACGGCACCCCGGAGCTGCGCGCCCGCTGGAAGCGCGGGGTGGCGCTGGTCGAGGGCGCGATCGGCGAGGCCGTCGGAAAGGAGTACGTCGCCCGCCACTTCCCGCCGACCTCCAAGGCGCTGATGGACGAGCTGGTCGCCAACCTGCTCGCGGCGTACCGCGCCTCCATCGCGGAGCTCGACTGGATGACCGAGGAGACCAAGCAGCGGGCGTACCAGAAGCTGGAGACGTTCCGGCCGAAGATCGGCTACCCGGAGAAGTTCCGCGACTACTCCGCCCTGCAGGTCAGCAAGGACGACCTGCTCGGCAACGTGGCGGCGGCCTCCCGCTTCGAGACCGACCGCCAGCTCGCGAAGATCGGCAGCCCGGTCGACCGCGACGAGTGGTTCATGCTCCCGCAGACGGTCAACGCCTACTACAACCCCGGCACCAACGAGATCTGCTTCCCGGCGGGCATCCTGCAGAAGCCGTTCTTCAGCCCGGACGCGCACGCGGCCGAGAACTACGGCGGCATCGGCGCGGTCATCGGCCACGAGATCGGCCACGGCTTCGACGACCAGGGCGCGCAGTACGACCCGCACGGCAACCTCGAGGACTGGTGGACCGCCGACGACAAGGCGGCCTTCGAGGTGAAGACCAAGAAGCTGGTGGAGCAGTACGACGGCTTCGAGCCGCGCAGTCTGCCCGGGGAGAAGGTCAACGGCTCGCTGACCGTCGGAGAGAACATCGGCGACCTCGGCGGCCTGACCATCGCGCACCGCGCCTACCTGATCTCCCAGGGCGGCACGGCGCCGGTCGAGGAGCGGCGGATGCTGTTCTCCAACTGGGCCTACGTCTGGCGGACCAAGCGCCGCAAGGAGCAGGAGCAGCAGTACCTCACCATCGACCCGCACTCCCCGCCGGAGTTCCGCGCGAACATCGTCCGCAACCTCGACGAGTTCCACGAGGTCTTCGGGACGCAGCCCGGCGACGGCCTCTGGCTCGACCCGGACGACCGCGTCCGCATCTGGTGAACCCCGCCTGGCAGCAGGCGTCGTCCGACGTCCGCTTCGAGTGGGGTCCGAGCGGCGCGGCCGCGCTGGCGGCCGACGTGACCGTGGTGGTCGACGTGCTGTCGTTCTCGACCACCGTGTCGGTTGCGGTGGAGCGCGGGATCGAGGTGTTCCCGTTCCGCTGGCGCGACGTGCGGGCGACGACGTACGCGATGACGCGGGACGCCGTCCTCGCCGTCGGCCGTTCGGAGGCGGGTCCGGGACAGATCAGCCTGTCGCCGGCGACGGTGCGCGCGGCCACCGACGTACGGCGCCTGGTGCTGCCGAGCCCCAACGGGTCCTCGATCAGCTTCGAGCTGGCCGAGGCGGGCGGCGAGGTCGTGGCCGGGTGCCTGCGCAACGCGTCGGCCACGGGCGCCCTCCTGGCCGAGCGGGTCCGGTCCGGCGCGAGCGTCGGCGTGGTCGCGGCCGGCGAGCGCTGGCCCGACGGCACGCTGCGCCCGGCGATCGAGGACCTGTGGGGCGCGGGTGCCTTGCTCGCGGCGCTCGAGGAGCACGGCGTCGGGCGTCCGAGCGCGGAGGCGCGGGCCGCGGCGGCGGCGTACCGCCTGGTCGCCGGGGACCTCGGGACCGCGCTGCATGAGTGCGCGAGCGGGGTCGAGCTGGTCGGCAACGGCTACCCCGAGGACGTCGCGGTCGCCGCGGAGCTCGACGCGAGCGCCGTCGTACCGCTCCTGCGCGGGGAGTCGTACGTCGCGGCCTGACCCCCCTTGGCTCACGTTTGTAAGCGTGTAATCCTGTAATCATGAGTCAGGACGAGACGCACGACATGATCCGGGGCTGGTTCACCGGCCGCCTCCCGGAGACCTGGAGCGCCGGTCCGGCCGACATCGCCGTCGACCGCGAGGAGATCACCGTCCGGCTGAGCATCCCCGACGTCGCCGTCGCCGAGGGCGCCTCACCGGCGGAGCTGGCCGAGGCGCGGGCCGGCCGCGCGAAGGCGTTCCGCGAGGACACCCGCGAGGCCCGGATGGCCATCGCCCGGGAGGCCGAGCACCGCTACGGGCGCAAGGTCTCCTGGGGGGCGCGACTCGGCGAGGGCGAGGACGCGTACGCCGAGCTGTGGACCCACCTGTCGACGCCGGTCATGACGCGCCTGCGCCAGCCCCAGCGGCAGGTCCTCGACACGCTGGTCGACGCCGGCGTGGCCCGCTCGCGCGCGGAGGCGCTGGCCTGGTGCGTGCGGCTGGTCGGGCAGCACGAGGGCGACTGGCTGGCCGACCTGCGCGACGCGACCGACCGGGTCGCCGGCGTACGGGCGAAGGGGCCGGCCGCCTGACTGGTGCCGCACTAGGCTGGACCGGTGACCTTCCCCGAGCCGGTCGTCGCCGCGGTGCTCGCGCACATGAACGACGACCACACCCACGACAGCCTGCTGATCGTCCGCGCCTTCGCTCTCCCCGACGCCGTCGACGCGACCATGACCGGCTTCGACGGGGACGGCGGGGTCTGGTCGGCGACGACCGCCGACGGCACCGAGGAGGTCCGGGTGGCGTGGCCCGCGGCGCCGATCACCGAGCGTGCGGAGGTGCGCCGCGAGATCGTCGCGCTGTACGACGCGGCCTGCGAGCGGCTGGGCGTCGAGGCCCGCGCGCACTGATCCGGCTCAGCGGCCCTCGTGGGTCGTCAGGCCCGTGTCGACTCGGCCGGTGGTCACCTCCGGCGTCGTCGGTGCGGCGATGAGGACCAGGTAGACCGCCAGGGCCAGCAGCCCGGGCACGGTCCCGACGAAGCGGCGTACGGGGTGGTCCATGCCTGGGAGTACCCGCGACGCGTCGCGGGCTCACCCTCACCCGGACCGGGTGATTTCCGCTTCCGACCATCGGCACGCGCGCGTTCAGGGCCTACCGTCGACGCATGCTCATCCTTGGGATCATCGTGTTCGGCATCCTCGTCGGTGGCCTCGCGCAGCTCGTGCTGGGCAGCAGGATGGACTCCGTGAACTGGTCGGTGGCCATCGTCGCGGGCCTCGTCGGCTCCTTCGTGGGCGGCCTCGCGGTCAGCCTGCTCGCCGGCGACGGGCTGGAGCTGCAGCCCAGCGGCCTCATCGGCTCCTTCCTCGGCGCGCTCGTGGTGACCCTGGGGTGGAACGCCGTCCAGGGCCGCCGAGCCTGAGCGACGGGTTGTCGGCGTCCGCTGGTAGACAGGCGGCATGACCACCCCCGCTGACACCGCCGTCGACGTACGCGCCCGGGCCGAGGCGCACCTCCGTGCCCTGGTGGGCCGCGACGACGCGGTCCTGCGTGAGGACCAGTGGTCGGCGATCGAGGCGCTGGCGGTGGACCGGCGCCGAGCGCTGGTCGTGCAGCGCACCGGCTGGGGCAAGTCCGCGGTCTACTTCGTGGCCACGCTGCTGCTGCGCGCCGAGGGGGCCGGACCGACCGTCATCGTCTCCCCGCTGCTCGCGCTGATGCGCAACCAGATCGCCGCCGCCGAGCGGGCCGGCATCCGCGCGGTGACGATCAACTCCACCAACATCGAGTCCTGGCAGCCGATCCACGACGCCATCAACGCGGGCGAGGTCGACGTGCTGCTGGTCAGCCCGGAGCGCCTCAACAACCCCGGGTTCCGCGACGAGGTGCTGCCCAAGCTGGCCGCGACCTGTGGACTGCTGGTGGTCGACGAGGCGCACTGCATCTCCGACTGGGGCCACGACTTCCGCCCCGACTACCGCCGGATCCGCACCCTGCTCGGCGACCTGCCCGCCGGGATCCCGGTGCTCGCGACGACCGCCACCGCCAACAGCCGGGTGACGCACGACGTGGCCGAGCAGCTCGGCAGCTCCGGATCCCTGGGCGACGTGCTGGTCCTGCGCGGCTCGCTCGACCGCGAGTCGCTGCGCCTCGGCGTCGTACGCCTCAAGACCGCGCAGCAGCGGCTGGCCTGGCTGGCCGACCACCTCGCCGAGCAGCCCGGCTCCGGCATCGTCTACTGCCTGACCGTGGCCGCCACCCAGGAGATCGCCGACTACCTGCGCTCGCGCGGCCACGACGTCGCGGCGTACTCCGGCCAGACCGAGCAGACCGAGCGGCTCGCGCTGGAGGCCGACCTCGCGGCCGGCCGGGTCAAGGCGCTGATCGCCACGTCGGCGCTGGGCATGGGCTTCGACGCCACGTTGGGGTTCGTGGTCAACATGGGGGCGCCGCAGTCGCCGGTGGCCTACTACCAGCAGGTCGGCCGTGCCGGCCGCGGCACCGACGAGGCCGTCGTGGTGCTCCTGCCCGCGCTGGAGGACCGGGACATCTGGGCGTACTTCGCCTCGCTCGCCTTCCCGCGCGAGGAGCTGGTCCGCCAGACGCTCGACGTGCTCGCCGCGGAGGGCCGACCGCTCAGCACGGCTGCACTCGAGGCGCACGTCGACCTCAACCGCACCCGTCTCGAGACGATGCTGAAGGTCCTCGACGTCGACGGCGCGGTCCGGCGGGTCCGGGGCGGCTGGGAGTCGACGGGGCAGCCGTGGTCGTACGACGCCGAGCGCTACCAGCGGGTGACCGAGGCCCGCGAGCGCGAGCAGCGGGCGATGCTCGACTACCTCGACACCGACCGCTGCCGGATGCGCTACCTCCGCGACCAGCTCGACGACCCGGACGCCGCCGACTGCGGGCGCTGCGACAACTGCGGCGGCCTGCAGCTGTCGACGGACGTCTCGGCGGCCGCGGTCGAGGAGGCCGACGCCCGGCTGTCGCGGCCCGGCGTGCCGATCGAGCCGCGCAAGATGTGGCCGACCGCGCTGGCCAGCATCGGCATCGACTGGAAGGGCAAGATCGCCGAGCCCGCGAGCGAGGGTCGGGTGGTCGCCCGGCTGACCGACCTGGGGTACGGCGGGGCGCTGCGCGAGCTGTTCCGGGTCTCGACGGGCTCGACCGGCGAGGTCGTCGACGGCCCGGTGCCGGTGCCGCTGGTCCAGGCGGTGGTCGCGGTGCTCGGTGACTGGCGGCCCCAGGTCGACGCGATCGTGCACGTCGAGTCGGCGACCCGGCCCACCCTGGTCGCCGACCTCGCGGCCGGGCTGGCTCGCTACCTGAAGGTCCCGGTGGCCGGCACCTTCGCGATCGTCGACCCCGACGTCGCGCCCGGACAGGGCGCCGCCAACTCCGCCCAGCGGGTCGCCGCCGTGGGCCGGCGCTACTCCCTGCACGCCGACCTGCCGCCCGGCGCCCGGGTCCTGCTCGTCGACGACCTGGTCGTCACCGGCTGGACCCTCACCGTCGCCACCCGCGCGCTGCGCCAGGCTGGCGCGGCCGAGGTACTGCCGCTGGCGCTCGCGGCGCAGTCCTAGCCTCGGCCTAGGCTCCGGGCATGCGCATCGGCCTCACCCTCCTGACCGACCAGCCCTGGAGCGAGGCGGCCCCTCGGTGGCGCGCCACGGAGGCGATGGGCTTCGACCACGCCTGGACCTACGACCACCTGACCTGGGGCGGGCTACCGGAGGCTCCGTGGCGCGGCGCGACCCCGACGCTCGCGGCCGCCGCGGGCGTGACCGAGCGGATCGGGCTCGGGACGCTGGTGGCGGCGCCGAACTTCCGCCACCCCTACCTGCTCTTCCGCGACGCCCAGGCCCTGGAGGACATCTCGGGCGGCCGGTTCCTGCTCGGCCTCGGGACCGGCGGCGACCTGGACTCCCGGGTGCTCGGCGGGGCCGAACTGTCGGTGCGCGAGCGGGTCGACCGGTTCCAGGAGTTCGTCGGCGTGCTGGAGCAGCTGCGCGACGGCGACCACGTCACCACCGAGGGGCGCTGGTTCTCGGCCGCCGACGCCCGCACGCGGCCCGGCCTGCCGCACACGCCGTACCTCCTCGCGGCCAACGGCCCCCGCTCGCTGCGCTTCGCCGCGGCGCACGGGAGCGGCTGGATCACCACCGGGCCGTACGCCGCCGACACCGTCGACCGCTGGTACGCCGGCCTGGCCGACTCCGCGCACGCCTTCGACGACGCCCTGGCGGAGGTGGGCCGGGACCCGGGCACGGTGCCGCGCTACGTGCTCACCGACGACACCCCGCACCTCTCCGGGACGGGCCGGTTCGCGCTGTCGAGCGTGGGCTTCTTCGAGGAGATCGCCGGCCGGGTGGCCGAGCTCGGCTTCACCGACCTGGTCACGCACTGGCCGCGCCGGGACACGGCGTACGTCGGCGACGAGGCGGTGCTCGAGGCGGTCGCCCGCGACGTCCTGCCCCGGCTGCAGGGGTCCTAGGTCACCAGCGGACGGTCCCGACCGCGCGGATCGCGTTGACCGCGGAGGCGAGCGGCAGGTCGAAGTCGGCGCCGTCCTCGCCGATCGTCACGACGGGCGCCGGCGAGGCGCTCACGTCGACGAACCAGGTGCGGTCGTCGACCTCGGTCACCGGGGACAGGTGCAGGTCGAAGGGCTCCCACAGGTCGATCTCGCCGGCTTCGCTGCGTCGCTGCAGCTCGGCGAGGTCGTAACGCCCGGGGTCGGCGTACGACGGGACGGCGAGCGAGAAGGAGGCCAGCGCGGTGCTCCCGAGCAGCACTGGGTCGGGCGACTCCAGGCGCAGCCGCCACCAGCCGTCCTCCTCCTCGCGCTCGCACGGGAGGGTGACGGTGAGCGTGCCCTGCTCACCGCCGGCGAGGGTGATGGTCAGCTCGGCGGTGTCGCCCGCCGCGGACCGCTCGGCGAGCCGGTCGCGGCGCTCGCCCTCCTCGCGGGCCTCGGTCTCGGCCTCGCGGGCCGCGACGGCCTCGGGCCGGTACGCCTCGGCCTTCTCGGTGAGGTCGGCCACCAGTCCGGTGGCCAGCTTCGCGACGTCCTTCCAGCCCATCTCTGTCTCCTCGTGCGTGATCGGGAGGCCCGACCCTAGGTCGCGGCCGACCCGGCGCGCTCGATGATTTCCGGGGACCCTGGACATCGAACTGAAACTCGTTCTAGTTTGCCCCGCATGACCCGACCCCTGCGCGTGATCCAGTGGACGACCGGCAACATCGGGCGACGCTCGCTGCATGCGATCCTCGCCCGGCCCGATCTCGAGCTCGTGGGGGTGTACGCCCACGGCGCCGACAAGGTGGGCAGGGACGCCGCCGAGCTGTGCGGCTGGCCGGAGCCGACGGGCGTCCGGGCGACGTCCGACATCGCGGAGCTGCTCGCGCTGGGCGCCGACGCGTGCTGCTACAACCCGCTGTGGCCCTCGGTCGACGAGCTCTGCGCGCTCCTGGAGGCCGGCGTCAACGTCTGCTCCAGCGCGGCCTGGATCACCGGCGGGAAGCAGACACCCGAGGACCTGGAGCGGGTCCGCAAGGCCTGCGAGCGGGGCAACGCGACGATCTTCGGCAGCGGCGCGCACCCGGGCATGACCAACCTCGTCGGCATGGTGCTCAGCGGCTCCTGCGAGCGGGTCGAGGAGATCCGGATCACCGAGTCGGTCGACTGCTCGACGTACGAGTCGGCGGGCACGCAGACGGCGATGGGCTTCTCGCAGCGCCCCGACACCCCCGGCCTGGCCGAGTCGGTACGCCGCGAGTCCGAGGTGTTCGCCGAGTCCGCGGCGATGATGGCCGACGCGCTCGGCGTGACCCTGGACCGGATGACCTTCGACGTCACCTTCACCGAGGCGACCGGCGACACCGACCTCGGCTTCATGCAGATCCCGGCCGGCACGGTCGGCGGGGTGATGGGCTACCACCGCGGCTGGGTGGGCGACCGCAACGTCGTCAGCGTCGGCTTCAACTGGACGATGGGCGACCACGTCGTACCCCCGAAGCCGCTGGCGCACGGCCACGTCATCCAGGTCTTCGGCGTGCCCAACATGCGCACGGTCATCCACTGCCTGCCCCCGCAGGACTGGACCGAGGGGTTCATGGACCTCGGGATGATCTACACGGCGATGCCGGTCACGAACGCGGTCCCGTACGTCGTCGCCGCCCCGCCCGGGATCGTCACCCTGGCCGACCTGCCCCCGATCACCGGCCGGGTCGCCCTCACCTGACCCCGAGAACCGCCGAGCCGGCGCGAGTTCGCGCCGGGTCGGCGGCAAACTCGCGCCGGCTCGGCGCGGGGTGGGTGGGGCGGCGCGAGTGGCTCAGTGGCCGGCGAGGAGGGTGGGGTCGACCGCGTGCTCGGCCTTCTTGCGAGGCAGGAAGAACGCGGGGATCAGCACCAGCAGGACCATCACCGTGGCGACCGTGAAGACGTTGCCGAACACGTCGGCGAGGTCGCCGACCGGGTCCGTGGGGCCGACGTCGTTCTTGATGCCGTTGGTGAGCAGCACCGAGAAGATCGCGGTACCGATCGAGGCGGCGACCTGCTGGATGATGTTCATCAGCGTCGAGCCGCGGGCGATGGTGTGCTCGCGCAGCGTCTGCAGCGCCGCCGACATGATCGGCATCATCGTGGCGCCCATGCCGAGCCCCTGGATGAACAGCGCCAGGCCGAGGAACCAGTACGACGTGGTGTCGTCCAGCGTGGCGTAGAGGCCCAGGCCGACCGTGATCGTGGCGACACCGGCGAGCACGATCTTGCCGGGGCCGATCTTGTCGCTCAGTACGCCGGCGACCGGCATCGTGAGCATCGCGCCGATGCCCTGCGGGGCCAGCAGCAGGCCGGCCATCATCGCGGACTCGCCGCGCACGCCGATGTAGTACTGCGGGAAGAGCAGGCTGGCGCCGAAGAACGCGATCGCGAACAGCGACATGGCGATCACCGCGAAGGTCAGGGTGCGGTTGGCGAACAGCCGCAGGTCGACCAGCGGGTGGGCGTTGCGGCGGCTGAGCGCCCACGGCACGAAGGCGACGATCAGCACCAGGCCGATGACGGCGGGCACCAGCACCTTGGCGTGCCAGGCGGAGCCGGTCTCGGGGATCGTCGAGACGCCGTACAGGAACAGCGCCAGGCCGGGGGAGAGCAGCACCATGCCGAGCCAGTCGAAGGTCTCCGACGGGGTGGGGTCGTCGGCCGGCAGCACCTTGGCGGAGTAGACGAGGGCGACGATGCCGATCGGGACGTTGATCAGGAAGATCCAGTGCCACGAGGCGTTGTCGATCAGCGCGCCGCCGAGGATCGGGCCGGCGATCGGGCCGAGCAGCATCGGGATGCCCATCACGGCCATCACCCGGCCGACCCGCTCCGTGCCCGCGGCCCGGGTCAGGATCGTCATGCCGAGCGGCACCAGCATGCCGCCGCCGAAGCCCTGCAGGACCCGGAAGGCGACCAGCATCTCCAGCGAGGTGGCCACCGCGCACAGGGCCGACCCGGCCGCGAAGAGCGCGATCGCGGTGAGGTAGAGCCGCTTGGTGCCGAACCGGTCCGAGGCCCAGCCGGTCAGCGGGATCACGCTCGCGAGGGCGAGCGTGTAGGCCGTCATCGTCCAGGCCACCTGGGCGGTGGTGGCGCCGAACTCGGCCTCGAAGGTCTTCAGCGCGACGGAGACGACGGTGATGTCGAGGATCGACATGATCGCGCCGAGCACCACCACGCCGGCGACGAGGAGGACGCCGCGGTCGAGCTTGTCGGAGTCGGCGCTGGGGGAGGGAGGACTGGTGGAGGGGGCGGTGGTCACCGAGAAAGGTTACGAGCGCACCCGGTCCGCCGACGACCGACTTTCGTCGCCGGAGGGTGTGTGCTCGCTCACCCGGGCGGCCCCCGAGGGCCGCCGGAGGATCAGGCCGTGATCGCCTTCACGGCGTCGACCAGCGCGGGGTCGCCCGGATCCACGCGCGGGCCGAACCGGGCGACCACGGTGCCGTCGGCGGCGACCAGGAACTTCTCGAAGTTCCACGCCACGTCGCCGGCCTCGCCCTGCTCGTTCGGGGTGGAGACGAGCTCGCTGTAGATCGGGTGCCGGCCGTCGCCGTTGACCTCGATCTTCTCGGTCATCGGGAACGTCACGCCGTACGTCGCCGAGCAGAACTCCGCGATCTCCTCGGACGTGCCGGGCTCCTGGCCCATGAACTGGTTGCACGGCAGGCCGACCACGGTGAACCCGGCGGCGGCGTACTCCTCGTGGAGCTGCTCGAGACCGGCGTACTGCGGGGTCAGCCCGCACTTGCTCGCGACGTTGACCAGCAGGGCGGGGCGGCCGCCGGTGATCTCGCCCAGGGTGGCGGGCGTGCCGTCGAGGCGGGCGATCGGGGTGTCCAGGATGCTCATGAGAGTCGAGCCTAGTAACCGCCGTGAACCTCGGTGTCGGCGTCCCGGGCTACGGTCCCTGTCGTGAGTTTCGTGCCCGTCTCCGGTCCGGCGACCTTCCGAGCCGCCGAGCCGCCGCGGGAGGGCACCGTCGAGTTCAGCGACGACCGGCGCACCGTGGTGCTCCCGATCCGCTCGGCGCTGCCCGTCCTCACCAAGGCGCAGGCGCGTGACGACCTGCACCCCAGCGTCTCGCTGCTGGCCGGCGCTGCGCTGCTCGGCCTGCGGCTGGTCGCGGCGGGCAAGCTGGAGCCGGCGACCGGGCCGGTCCCGGCGTGGCAGGTCGCCCCGTTGGACGCGGACGACCGCGAGCGGATCAGCCTGCTGGCGGGCAGCCGGGGTGCGATCGGCCTGGAGCCCGCCGCGGCCACCGAGCTGGTCCGCTCGGTGCTGGCCGCCGTGGTCGACGCCGTCCCGCGTACGGCGCCGGAGGCGGCGCGGCCCGACCCGGCCCCCGACTTCCGATCGCGCCTGAAGCGTCGCATCGAGCAGCACCGGGAGGAGCCGCCCGACCGGCGCCCGCAGCTGGTGTCGATCTCGCTGCGGGTCGAGGCCGACGAGGAGGAGCTGGTCGACGGCGCGGTGCGGGTGGTCCTGCAGGTCCACGACGAGCAGAACCCGCTGCACGTGAGCGATGCGGCCGTCCTCTGGGCGGAGGGCGGTCCGGACGCGAGCCACGGGTTCGGCGACCGGGCCCGGACCCACGCCACCATCGCGCTGCGCGCCGCGGCCGAGGCCTGGCCGGTGCTCGACCGGCTGCTGGAGCTGAGGGTGCCCGACCAGATCACCCTCGACGGTGCCGAGATCGCGAGCCTGCTCGAGGACGGGGTGGCCGCCCTCCGGGAGCGCGGCGTCGACGTGCTGTGGCCGCGCTCGCTCGGCCGCGACCTGACCACGCGCGCCGTGCTCGACCGCGCGCCCGCCGACTCCGGTCCGCGCGAGGAGCCGCTGCAGACCGGGCTGTTCGGCGCGGGTGAGCTGTTCGCCTTCAACTGGCAGGTCGCCCTGCACGGCGACCCGCTCACCGAGGAGGAGATGGAGCAGCTCGCCCAGTCCGCCTCGCCGCTGTTGAAGCTGCGCGGCAACTGGACGGTCATCGACCCCACGGTCGCCCGGCGCGCCCGCAAGCGGCTGCTGCGTCGGGTCAGCGCCGGCGAGGCGGTGGCGGCGACGCTGACCGGCACCGCGCTGGTGCCCGTCCCCGGCGCCGAGGCCGAGGAGACCCAGGTCGTCGTGGGCGCGTCCCTGCTGAAGGTGCGCGAGCGGTTGACCAGCGCGGTGACCCGGGAGCCGGTGCCGGTGCCGGCCGCGCTGCAGGCCACGCTGCGCGACTACCAGCGCCAGGGGCTGACCTGGCTCGCCGAGCTGACCGACCTCGGCCTGGGCGCCTGCCTGGCCGACGACATGGGCCTGGGCAAGACGATCACCCTGATCGCGCTCCACCTGCACCGGGTCGAGCACAGCCCGACACCCGTCGGGCCGACGCTCGTGGTCTGCCCGGCCAGCCTGCTCGGCAACTGGGAGGCCGAGATCGAGCGGTTCGCCCCCGGCACGCAGGTACGCCGCTTCCACGGCGGCCAGCGCTCGCTCGAGGGTCTCGACGAGGCCGACCTGCTCGGGTCGGCCGGCGGTGGGTTCGTGCTGACGACGTACGGCACCATGCGGGTCTCGGCGGAGGAGCTCGCCGCGGTGCCGTGGGACCTGGTCGTCGCCGACGAGGCCCAGCACATCAAGAACTCCCGCTCCTCGACCGCCCGCGCGCTGCGCTCCATCCCGAGCGCCGGCCGGGTGGCGCTGACCGGCACGCCGGTCGAGAACGACCTGACCGAGCTCTGGTCGATCCTCGACTGGGCGACGCCGGGCCTGCTCGGCAGCCGCAACGCCTTCCGCAAGGTGTGGGCCGCCCCGATCGAGTCGGGGGTGGAGCCCACCAAGGCCAAGCAGTTCGCGGAGCTGGTCGAGCCGTTCCTGCTGCGCCGCCGCAAGTCCGACCCGGGCATCGCCCCGGAGCTGCCGCCCAAGACCGAGACCGACCACCCGCTGCGGCTGACCCGCGAGCAGACGGTGCTCTACGAGGCGTTCGTCCGCGACACCATGGAGCGGATCGAGCGCGCCGACGAGGACGCCCGCCGCGGTCTGGTGCTGATGCTGCTGACCGGCCTGAAGCAGATCTGCAACCACCCGGCCCAGTTCCTCAAGCAGTCGGGTGCGGCGCGGCTGGCCGGGCGCAGCGAGAAGCTGGACCTGCTCGACGAGCTGCTCGCGACCGCGCTCTCCGAGGACGGCGCGGTGCTGGTCTTCACCCAGTACGTCGCCATGGGCCACCTCCTGGAGAGCCACCTCGATCGCACGGGGGTGCCGCACCAGTTCCTGCACGGCAGCACCCCGGTGCGGCAGCGCGAGGCGATGGTGCGCGCGTTCCAGGCGGGCGAGCAGCCGGTCTTCCTGCTCTCGCTCAAGGCCGGCGGCACCGGCCTCAACCTCACCCGCGCCGACCACGTCGTCCACCTGGACCGCTGGTGGAATCCCGCGGTCGAGGACCAGGCGACCGACCGCGCCTACCGGATCGGCCAGACCAAGCCGGTCCAGGTGCACCGTATGGTCACCCGCGGCACCGTCGAGGAGAAGGTCGCCGAGCTGCTGAAGCGCAAGCGCGCGCTGGCCGACTCCGTGCTCGGCCGCGGCGAGGCCGCGCTGACCGAGCTCAGCAACGACGAGCTGCGCGACCTCGTCACCCTGCGGCCGAGCTGATGACCCGGCACCTGCACCCCCGCATCGCCCCGCGGCGCTCCGCCACCCGGGCGACGACGTGGTGGGGCAAGGCCTGGGTCCGCGCGGTCGAGGAGTCTGCGTTCGCCCAGGAGGACCTGGTCGCGGCGCGCAAGCTGTCGCGCACCGGACGGGTGGGCCAGATCGCCGTTGAGGAGGGCGGCTACTACGCGGCGGTCGAGGACGAGCACGAGATGGTCACCGTCGCCGGGGTGCTGCCGGTCCTCGACGCCGACGGCCGGGCCGCCCTGGTCGAGGTGGTCGCGGCCGAGGCCGGCCGGATCGCCGCTCTCCTCGCCGGGGAGCTGCCGCACCTGCTCGTCGAGCACGCCGACGAGGCCGGCGTCGAGCTGCTGCCGTATGGCGGCGAGCTCGGCTCGGCCTGCACCTGCGACGCCTGGACCGACCCGTGCCGGCACGCGCTCGCGGTGCTCTACCAGCTCACCTGGCTCCTCGAGGCCGACCCGTTCGTGCTGCTCCACCTGCGCGGGCTGGCCCGTGAAGAGCTGCTGGCCCGGCTGCACGAACGGGAGCAGGCGCCGCCGGGCCGGGACGACCCCGGCGACGCCGACCTGGAGTCGGCGCTGGACGCCGCGCTGCGGGCGGCCCGGCTGCTGGAGCTGCTCGACGATCCCGACAGCCGGGTCGACCACCTGCTCTAGGTTCCGACGAGTCCGGGGAGCAGCTCGAGCAGCTCCTGGCCGGCCTCGACGGGGCTCCGTCCGGCTCCGGTCGCCCAGGCGGCGGAGTACCCCTCCTCGCCGAGCACGGCCCGGGCGTGCCGCAGACCGGCGTCGATCCGGATCGCCTCCGCGCCGTACGCCGCGTCGGTGCCGGACGTCGCGGCGACCAGCTCCACGAGGGCGTGCGCCGCGCCGAGGCGCTCGAGCAGCGGCGCGACGTTGCGCAGGCAGGTGAGGAAGAGCGCCGCGTTGCCCGACGCGATCCAGTGCCGGATCGCCCGGCAGGTGTGCTCGACGGTGTCGGCGGTGAGCGGCCCGGAGCGGCATCGGATCGCGGTGTCCACGGTGGTGGCGATGCCGAGCACCAGCCGGTTGTCGACCGGGGTGGCGATCCGGATCGCGTCGGCCGAGGCGGCCAGGGCGTGCTGTGGATCGGAGTCGGCGAGCACCTCCGCCTCGGCGTACCGCACGAACGCCGACCAGGTCGGGTTGCCGGAGCGGATCGCGGCGCGGTGGGCGACCGCGAGCAGGTGGGTGGCGTCGCCGCCGGCGTACGTCTCGGCGAGCACCATGCCGACCGCGGCCGTCGCGGCGTACGACCAGGCGCCGGCCGCGTTGGCCGCCTCGTAACCCGCGCGGCTGCAGCGCATCGACTCGTCGAGGTCCCCCACGGCCAGGGCGACGTCGGACAGCGCGTCGAGCGCCCGGGCCGCGACGACCGAGCCCGGCTCGGCCAGGGCCACCGCGCGCTCGCCGTGGGCGCGGGCGGCGTCGTACGACCCGGTCAGCCAGTGGTACGACGCCGCGCAGACCTGCACCGTCGCCGTCTCCCCGGCGTCGCCGAGGTCGAGTACGTCGAGCGCCCAGCGCAGCACGTCGGGCCGCAGCCGGTAGTACGCCCAGCGGTCGAGGCCGCCGACCAGCCGGGCGGCGAGCGCCGCCTCCCCGCCCGCGATCGCCCACCGGACCGCCGCGGCGACGTCGGCCTGGGCCGCGTCCAGGCGAGCCCCCCACCCGGCCTCCTCCGGACCGAGCAGGCCGGTCGCGGCCCGCTCGACGAGGTCGGCGGCCCAGGAGGCGTGCGCGCGGCGCACGGCCGCCAGCTCGATCTCGTCGAGGCGGGCGCGGGCGAAGGCGCGCAGCGTCTCGAGCATCCGGTACTCGCCGCGTCCTCGGGGTCCGGGCCGGACCAGCAACGAACGCTCGGCCAGCACGCCGACGAGGTCGGCCGCCCCCGGGCCCAGCACCGCCTCGGCGGCGTCGAGGTCGAAGCTGCCCGCGAAGACCGAGAGGCGCAGGAACACCGATCGCTCCGCGGGCGCGAGCAGGTCGACCGACCAGGCGATCGTCGCGCTCAGGGTCCGCTGGCGCCGGGGACCGCGTCGTCGTGTCGAGTGGAGCAGGTCGAGCCGGTCGGACAGCCGTGCGTGCAGGTCGTCGAGCGTGAACGCTCCGACCCGGCCGGCGGCGAGCTCGATGGCGAGCGGGAGGCCGTCGAGGCGGCGGACCAGGTCGGCGACCGCGCGCAGGGTGGCTTCGTCGGTCGGGAGGTCGGGCGCCACCGCCGCCGCCCGCTCCAGGAACAGGGCGACCGCGGGAGACTCCGCCGCCTCCGACCCGGCGGCCGGCAGCTGCAGCGGGGGCAGGAGGAGGACCTGCTCGCCGACGGCCGCGAGCCGCTCCCGCGAGGTGGCGAGCACCCGCAGCCGCGGGCCGGCCGCCAGCAGGTCCTCGGCGAGCTCGCCCACCACCCCGAGCAGGTGCTCGCAGTTGTCGAGCACCAGGATCCGGTCCGCGGACACCGCGCGGTGCCGGACCGCCTCCGCCAGGGTCGCGCCGGGGAAGGCCTCCACGCCGAGGGCGCCCGCGACCGCGGGCAGCACGCCGGACGGGTCGCTCACGGTCGCGAGGTCGACCCACCAGTGCTCGCGCTCGCTGACGGCGTGCGCGGCCAGCGTCGTCTTGCCGACCCCGCCCGGGCCGACCACGGTGACGCAGCGGTGCAGGCCGAGCATCCGGTCGAGCGTCGCGAGCTGGGCGTCCCGTCCGTGCAGCCGCGGACCCGCCGCCCCGCCGGGCTCCTCGGGGCGTACGACGCTCAGCCGGCGGCCCGGCGCCGGCCGGCGGAGCAGCAGCTCGCGGTGCAGGTCGACCAGCTCGGGGGAGGGGTCCAGGCCGAGCTCGTCCGCGAGCCGCCGGCGGTGCACGGCGTACGCCGCGAGCGCGCCGGCCACGTCGCCGGTGCGCCGCAGGGCGGTCATCAGCAACCCGACGGCGCGCTCGCGCAACGGCTCGTCCGCGACCAGCAGCCGCAGCTCGCCCACGGCCCGGTCGGCGTGGTCGGTCTCGAGGAGCGCGGCGGCCCGCTCCTCGAGGGCGCCCAGCCGCGCCTCGGTCAGCCGCAGCGCCTCGCCGGCGGCCAGGTCCTCGGCCAGGACGCCCCAGGCGGGTCCCCGCCACAGGGCCAGCGCGGCGTCGTACCGCTGCACGCGCGCGGTCGCGTCCTCGCCCGGCACCGGTGCGATCCGGGCCAGGAAGTCGTCGGAGTCGAGGCGCACGTCGGCGTCGTCGAGCCGGTAGCCCGCGCTCGTCCGCTGCACCAGTGCGGCCTGCTCGGCGAGGGCCCGGCGCGCCCGCGCGACGGTGGTGTGCAGCGCGGCCCGGGCCTCGCCCGGCGGCTCCTCGCCCCAGACGTCGTCCACGAGCCGCTCGACAGCCAGCGCCCGGCCGTGGGCGAGGACCAGCGCGGCCAACAGCCGGCCCGGCCGGCCCGCGGGGAAGGGGACCGGCCCGTGCGCCAGCACGAGCTCGGGCTCGCCGAGCACGCGCACCGCCAGGACCGTCATCCGCTCAGGATGATCCCGTTCGTCCGTGCGGCGCCACGACATTCCTGGGCATCTCCGCCACCTGCCAGCCCCTGTCAGCCCGGTGACGGCCGTCTGTCAGGCCGGGCGCGCAGGCTGCGATCCCGAACGATCCGAGCCACCCCCCGGAGGACCCATGAAGACCGACGACCTCGCCGAGCACCTGTTCGGCTCCGTGCTCGGCGCCCTGGACGTGCTGTCGCTGCACATCGGCGACCAGCTCGGCCTCTACCGGCTGCTCCACCGACGCGGCCCGTCCACCGTCGCCGAGGCGGCGGCCGGAGCCGGGATGCAGGAGCGCTACGCCCGCGAGTGGCTCGAGCAGCAGACCGTCGCCGGGTTGCTCGAGGTGGACGCCCCGTCTCTACCCGCCGACGCGCGTCGCTACTCGGTGCCCGAGGAGCACGTGCCGGTGCTCGTCGACCCCGACTCGGTCGCCTACTTCACCCCGTTCGCCCGCATGGTCGCCGCCGCAGCGGTCCAGCTGCCCGCGCTGCTCACCGCGTACCGCGAGGGCGGCGGCGTCGGCTGGAGCGAGTACGGCGCGCTGATGCGCACCGCGCAGGCCGACGCCAACCGGCCGCTGTACCTCAACCTGCTCGGCAGCGAGTGGCTGCCCGCGGTGCCGGACGTGCACCAGATCCTGAGCGAGGGAGGCCGGGTCGCCGACGTGGGCTGCGGCGAGGGCTGGTCGTCGATCGGGATCGCCCTGTCGTACCCCGCCGCGACCGTGACCGGCTTCGACGTCGACGCCGACTCCGTCGACGCGGCCCGCGGGAACGCGGCGTCGTACGGTCTCGACGACCGGGTCGCCTTCCACCTCGTCGACGCCGCGGAGGCACCCGGCGCGGGCGGATTCGACCTGGCCACCGCGTTCGAGTGCGTCCACGACCTGCCGGACCCGGTGGCCGTGCTGGCCGGCGCGCGCCGGCTGCTCAAGCCGGGCGGCACCCTGGTCGTGATGGACGAGCGGGTGCCCGAGGAGTTCACCGGTCCGGGCGACCCCGTGGAGCAGCTGATGTACGGCGTCTCGATGCTGGTCTGCCTGCCCGACGGGCTGTCCCACGAACCGTCGGTCGGGACCGGCACCGTGATGCGCCCGGCCGTGCTGCGGGAGTACGCCGAGCAGGCCGGATTCGGCTCGGTCGAGGTGCTGCCGATCGAGCACGAGATGTTCCGCTTCTACCGGCTGTCGTGAGACCTCAGGAGTAGTCGTACAACTGGCAGCCGCCCGCGATCACCCGGCGCCACACCTGGGTGTCCAGGACGCCGTTCTGCTTGAGCTGGGCGCTGGCGCGGACCACGTCGATCCGCTCCGCGATGCGCTCGTCGTAGAAGGTGGTGCGCTTCCGGTCGTCGGTGAGCCGGATCTCCTCGTCGGGGCGCAGCTCGGCGTCGACGGTGATCAGCATGTCCTGCAGCTCACCGATCCAGATCCGGTTGCGCGGGTCGCTGGCGGCGGGGGTGCCGACCTCCAGCCGCGGCGCCTCGCTGACGGGGACCTCGCACAGGCACATCGCCCGGTGGTCGCTGCCGTCGCGCAGGAACGTCACGTTGTCGCGCTGGTGGGCGGGCTCGGTCATCCGGTCCACGCAGAGCTCGGTGCGGTCGCCGGGGCCGGCGTACAGGACCCAGCGGGGGCGGGCGTCGGAGCTCTCCGGGGTCCAGCGGGCGTCGCAGGATCGCCGGGTGTCGAGGTAGCGCAGGTCGACGTCGGGCGTGTTGACGATCTCGGTCCGCAGGGTCGCGGCGTTGTCGCCGAGGCCCACGACCATGACCGCCTCGCCGGTGCAGTCCAGGTCGACCTGCGGGATGCCGAGGCCCAGCGGGTCCGCGACCGGAGCCGGCCGCCGGCCGGGGTCCTCGCCCTGGGCCAGGGCCACCGCGATCCCGCCACCGGCGCCGAGCACGGCCGCGACGACGAGAGCGACGAGCCGGGCACGCATGGCCCGCACCCTACGAGACGCCGAGCGCTCCGAGGGCCATCCGCACGAGGAGCTCGTGCATCGGCTCGTCGGGCAGCAGCCCGCTGTGCGGGGTGGAGTTGATCAGTCCGAAGGACGCGTGGGCCATCGCTCGGGCCTCGTCGAGCCCGAGCCCGGGGTGCACCCGGCGCAGCTGGTCGGCCCACAGGTCGACGTACGCGCGCTGCAGGGTCCGGACCTGCTCCCGCGCCTCGTCGGGGAGCGACTCCCAGTCGCGGTCCTGGACGACGATGAGAGCCCGGCGCCGGAGGGCGAATCCGGTGTGGAAGTCGACCAGCGCCCGGAGGGCGTCGGCGCCGCTGGTCGCGCTGTGCACCCGTTCGCGCCCGACGGCGAGCAGCTCCTCGCTGATCGAGACCAGCATCGCGGCGAGGACGGCGTCCTTGGACGGGAAGTGCTTGTAGAGCGCCGGTCCCGAGATGCCGCAGGCCGCGCCGAGGTCGGCGACCGAGACCCCGTGGAAGCCGCGGGCCGCGAACAGCTCGGCGGCGGTGGTGAGGATCTGGTCGCGCCGCGTGGGGGCCTCGGCGGCGCTGGTCATGGGGCTCAGGCTATCGGCGTACGGCGCCCGCCCGCCGGGGCGTCCGTCCTGGCGCGGGTGGTTAACGATCGCTAACCTGGCATCGTGGCGCAGATGAGAGAGCTGGTCGACGAGCTGCACGAGCGGCTGGCCCGGGTGCGGCGCGGCGGCAGCGAGGCCGCGCGGGACAAGCACACGGGACGCGGCAAGCTGCTGGTGCGCGAGCGGGTGGACCGGCTGCTCGACCCGGGCAGCCCGTTCCTGGAGCTGAGCCCGCTGGCGGCGTACGGCATGTACGGCGAGGAGTGGGCCGTCCCGAGCGCGAGCATCGTGACGGGGATCGGCCGGGTGCACGGTCGCGAGGTGATGGTCATCGCCAACGACGCGACCGTGAAGGGTGGGACGTACTACCCGATGACGGTCAAGAAGCACCTGCGCGCGCAGGCGGTGGCGGCCGAGAACCGGCTGCCGTGCATCGCGCTGGTCGACTCCGGCGGGGCGTTCCTGCCGATGCAGGACGAGGTGTTCCCCGACCGGGAGCACTTCGGCCGGATCTTCTTCAACCAGGCGCAGCTGTCGGCGCGCGGCATCCCCCAGCTCGCCTCGGTGATGGGCTCGTGCACGGCCGGCGGCGCCTACGTGCCGGCGATGAGCGACGAGACCGTGATCGTGCGCGACCAGGGCACGATCTTCCTCGGCGGTCCGCCGCTGGTGAAGGCCGCGACCGGGGAGGTCGTCACGGCCGAGGAGCTCGGCGGCGGCGAGGTGCACGCCCGCACCTCCGGCGTGGTCGACCACCTCGCCGACGACGACGCGCACGCGCTGGCCATCGTGCGCGGGATCGTCGACACCCTTCCCCTGCCGGGGGCGGCGCCCTGGGAGGTGCGCGAGGTCGAGGAGCCGCACGAGGATCCGGCCTCGATCTACGACGTCGTCCCCGCCGAGGTCCGCACGCCGTACGACGTCCGCGAGGTGATCCGGCGCATCGTGGACGGCTCGCGGTTCACCGAGTTCAAGCGGCTGTACGCCGAGACGCTGGTGACCGGCTTCGCGCACATCTGGGGCCACCCGGTCGGGATCGTCGCCAACAACGGGATCCTGTTCGGCGAGTCGGCGTTGAAGGGCGCGCACTTCATCGAGCTGTGCAACCAGCGCGGCATCCCGCTGGTCTTCCTGCAGAACATCTCCGGCTTCATGGTCGGGCGGGAGTACGAGAACAAGGGCATCGCCCGCGACGGCGCCAAGCTCGTCACGGCGGTCGCGTGCAGCGTGGTCCCGAAGTTCACCGTCGTCATCGGCGGCTCGTTCGGGGCGGGCAACTACGGCATGTGCGGGCGGGCGTACGACCCGCGGTTCCTGTGGATGTGGCCCAACGCGCGGATCTCGGTGATGGGTGGCGAGCAGGCCGCGTCGGTGCTCGCGACCGTGGCCGGCCGCCCGGACGACGACGGGTTCAAGGACCCGATCCGCGAGCAGTACGAGGCGCAGGGCTCGCCGTACTACGCCACCGCCCGGCTCTGGGACGACGGCGTCATCGACCCCGCGGACACCCGCCGGGTCCTCGGTCTGGGGCTGGCCACCGCGGCCAACGCTCCGGTGCCCGAGCCCTCCTACGGTGTTTTCCGGATGTGACGATGATCGACACCCTGCTCATCGCCAACCGCGGCGAGATCGCCCTCCGGGTGATGCGCACGGCCGCCCGGCTCGGGATCCGCACCGTCGCGGTGTTCACCGAGCTCGACGCGTCGGCCCCGCACGTGCGGGCCGCGGACGAGGCGGTCCTCGTGCCGTCGTACCTCGACGTCGAGGCGGTGGTCGCCGCCGCCGTGGCGACGGGCGCCGACGCCGTGCACCCGGGGTACGGCTTCCTCTCCGAGCGAGCCGCCTTCGCGCGGGCCGTGACCGCCGCCGGCCTGACCTTCGTCGGCCCGTCGGGCGACGTGATGGACGCGATGGGCCGCAAGGACGCCGCCCGCGAGGTCGCCGTCGCCGCGGGCGTGCCGGTGGTGCCGACCGGGGAGCAGGCCGGACTCCCCGTGCTGGTCAAGGCCGCCGCCGGCGGCGGCGGCAAGGGGATGCGGATCGTCCGCTCCGAGGAGGAGATGGCGGACGCCGTGGCCGCCGCGCAGCGCGAGGCGCGCAGCGCGTTCGGCGACGACACGATGCTGGTCGAGAAGTACGTCGAGCGCGGCCGGCACGTCGAGGTCCAGGTCATGGCCGACACCCACGGCACGGTGCTGCACCTGTTCGAGCGCGACTGCTCCACCCAGCGCCGGCACCAGAAGGTGCTCGAGGAGGCGCCCGCGCCCACCATCGGCCCGGAGGTGCGATCGCTGGTGACCTCGTCGGCCGTCGCCCTCGCCCGCGAGGTCGGGTACGTCGGCGCGGGGACGGTGGAGTTCCTGGTCGACGACGAGACGGGCGAGGCGTACTTCCTGGAGATGAACACCCGGCTGCAGGTCGAGCACCCGGTGACCGAGCTGGTGACCGGCCTGGACCTCGTCGAGCTGCAGCTGCGGGTCGCGGCCGGCGAGCCGCTGGGGCTGACCCAGGACGAGATCCGCTGCGAGGGGCACGCCATCGAGGCCCGGGTGTACGCCGAGGACGCCTTCGGCGGCTTCCTCCCGCAGGCCGGGGCGACCTCGATCGTGCGCTGGCCCGACGGCTCTCGGTGGTCGAGTAGCCCGCGAGGGACGAGCGGGCGTATCGAGACCAGGGTCGACCACGCGCTGGAGTCCGGCCAGGTCGTCAGCACGTCGTACGACCCGATGCTCGGGAAGGTGATCGTGCACGGGCCGGACCGCGAGTCGGCCCGGCGGGCCTTGGTCGCGGCCCTCGACGAGACGGTCATCCTGGGCCTGACCACCAACACCGGATTCCTGCGGGCGCTGGCCGCGGGGGAGGAGTTCCGCGACGCCGCGATCGACACCGCGTGGCTCGACCGGCACGAGGTCCCGGCCCCCGATGCCGACCTGCCTCGGCTGTTCGTGGCCTGGGTGAGCGCGATGCTCACCGCGGTCGGCGACACCGGCCATCCGTTCCAGGCCGACGGGTTCCGGCTGGGCGCACCGCCCGCGCCGACCCTGGTCCCGCTCGACCGCGAGGTGCTGGTCGACCGTACGGCCGGCACCGTCGACGGCGTACCCGTGCGTCAGCTCGGCGCCGCCGACCACGTCCTGGAGCTGGCCGTCGACGGCCGCCGGGTGCGGATGGTGGTCAACGTGCAGTCGGGCCCGCACGGCGTCGCGGAGGCGTCGTACCAGGGGCAGCGGTTCGTCTTCGCCCGCCCCGACGCCCTGGCCGACCACGGCCCGCTCGCCGGCGACGGCCTGGTCGTCGCGCCCATGCCCGGCACGGTCCTGGAGGTCCGCGTCGAGCCCGGCGCCACGGTCGCCGAGGGCGACCCGCTCGGCATGCTGGAGGCGATGAAGATGGAGCTGACCCTGCGCGCCCCCTTCGCCGGCACGGTCGCCTCCGTCGACGCCGCCGCCGGCCAGCAGGTCGCCCTCGGCGCGGCCCTGTTCCACGTGGAACCGGAGGAGGAGCCAGCATGAGCCGCCCGCGCCACCGCCCCGGCTGTAACGCGGTGTCCACCCACCTGGTGCGGTGCTGCAACACCGCACCAGCCAGACGAACACCGCGTTACAGCCGCCGCCGGCCCGCCCCCGGAGGCCCCCGGTGACCCCCCTGCCCATGGTCGTCCCGGAGGCCGGCCTGCCGGAGCGGGTGACGATCTACGAGGTCGGGCCGCGCGACGGGCTGCAGAACGAGCAGGCGATGGTGCGGACGGCGGTCAAGGCCGAGTTCGTACGGCGCCTGGTCGCGGCAGGCCTGCCGGTGGTCGAGGCGACCAGCTTCGTGCACCCCCGCTGGGTGCCGCAGCTGGCCGACGCCGAGGAGCTGATGGGCCTGCTGGGCGAGGACGGCCGGCGGCACCCGGTGCTGGTGCCCAACGAGCGCGGGCTGGACCGGGCGCTCGCGCTCGGCCTGCAGCATGTCGCGATCTTCGGCTCGGCCACCGAGACCTTCGCGCAGAAGAACCTCAACCGCAGCCTCGACGGCCAGCTGGCGATGTTCGAGCCGACGGTACGGCGGGCGCGCGAGGCCGGCGTCGACGTCCGGGCCTACGTCAGCATGTGCTTCGGCGACCCCTGGGAGGGGCCGGTGCCGGTCGAGCAGGTGGTCGCCGTCGGCACCCGGCTGCTGGACCTCGGCGCGAGCCAGCTCAGCCTCGGCGACACCATCGGCGTCGGTACGGCGGGCCAGGTCACCGCCCTGGTCGCCGCGTTCGGGGCGGCGGGGGTCGGCGTCGACCGGCTGGCCCTGCACTTCCACGACACCTACGGCCAGGCCCTCGCCAACACGTACGCCGCCCTGCGGGCCGGAGTCACCACGTTCGACGCGAGCGCCGGGGGGCTGGGCGGGTGCCCGTACGCCCACAGCGCCACGGGCAACCTGGCCACCGAGGACCTGGTGTGGATGCTCGACGGCCTCGGCATCCGGCACGGCGTCGACCTCGAGGCCCTGGTCGCGACCAGCACCTGGCTGGCCGGGCACCTCGGCCGGCCCAGCCCGTCCGCGGTGGTCCGCGCGCTGGCCTGAGCGACGGGGTCGACGGGAGCGGACCCGCCCTGCGGCACAATCGGCCCATGGCCGACGTCGTCTACCTCCACCTGGGTGCGCCCAAGACGGGCACCACCTACATCCAGGACCGGCTGGCCCTCAACCGGCCCACGCTCGCGCGGCACGACGTCCGCTACCCGATCGGCTCGAACCCCGACATGTTCCGCCCCGCCCTCGACCTCGTCGAGCGGCCCTGGGCCGGGCTGCAGCGCGACGTCGAGGGCGAGTGGGACGCGCTCGTACGCCGCGCCCAGCGCTCCAAGGGGAGCGTGATCATCAGCCACGAGATCCTCGCGGGCGCGAACCGCGAGCAGGTCGAGCGGGCCGTCACGTCGCTGGCCCCCGCCGACATCCACATCGTCGTCACGGCGCGCGACATCGCCCGCCAGGTCCCCGCGGAGTGGCAGGAGCGGCTCAAGCACCGCCACGTGTCGTCGTACCGCCGCTTCGTCCGCCGCGTCCGGCGCCGGCCCCGTTCCGAACAGGCGCAGTCGTTCTGGCAGGTCCAGGACCTCACCCGGGTGCTCGAACGCTGGAGCCGGCAGCTCACGCCCGACCACGTGCACGTCGTGACCGTGCCGCAGCCGGGCGGACCGCACGACGAGCTGTGGCGGCGGTTCTGCCGCGCGGTCGGCGTCGACCCCGCCTGGGCGCCGCTCGACAGCGTGCGCCGCAACCCGTCGATCGGCTCCGCCGAGACCGTCCTGCTGCGCCGGCTCAACGCCCGGCTGCGCAAGGAGGGCCTCCAGCAGGCCGACTACGCCGCCCTCGTGCGGCAGCTGATCGTCCACGAGACCCTCGCCGCGCGGACGACGGCGGACCGGATCACCCTCCCGCCGAACGCCTACGACTGGGCCGACGAGATCGCGGACCGCTGGCACGACTGGCTGGTCGGCTCGGGGGTCGACGTCATCGGCGACCTCGAGGACCTGCGTCCCGTCCGACCGGAGCCGGACGCGCCCTGGAAGGACCCCGACCGCCCCCGTCAGCGCGACGTCACCGACGTGACGATGGAGGCGCTGGTCGCGATGGTGATGGAGGCGGCGCGTCGTACCCCACCCGACGAGCAGCTGACCGCGCGGGTCGGCAAGGTCGCGCGGCGACTCCGCGAGCGGTGAGCGCCGGGTGAGCACCGCCGAGGCGCTGCAGCCGGGTCTGCGCCGGGCCTGGGGCTGGTACGCCCACCTGCGCGGCGGCGGCACCACCGCCTGGGCCGCGTGGACCGCCGAGGCCGAACCCTCCGGTCCCTACCTGCCCGGCGCCCAGCAGCTGGAGCTGCTGCGCCGGCTCAACGAGGCCGGGCACCCCGGCCCTCGCCTCGCCGACCGCGTGCTCACGGCCAGCGCGCCCGGCCGCGGCCGCCCGGACCTGCCCCTGGCGGGTACGGCGGAGCAGCGGTTCGGTCCGCGCCCGGTCGACCCGGCCGAGGTGCCCGCCGAGGAGCTGGTCAGGGTCGCGAGCAGCCTGCTCGCCGAGGACACCGTCGCCGCGGGCGTTCCCGCGCGACCGGGACCGGGCCGGCGACTGCCCTGGCGGACCCGCTACCGGCTGCTCGGCGACCCGTGGCTCACCGAGCCGATCCGCGAGGAGCTCGCCGCCCGCGGCCGGCCGTCGGGGGATCGCGGCGCACCCGTGCTCGTCCTCGGCACCGACGTCGCGAGCATGGTCGTCGACGTGTGGACCGCGCGCTCCTTCTCCACCGGCGCGCCGTCGTGGCCGGAGTGGCTGGCCGGGGTCGCCGAGCGTCGCCGGCCCCCACGCCGGGCCGACCTGGTCCGCACCGCCCGCCGCTGGGCCGACGAGGTGGGCCGCGACCGGGTCCGGATCGTGTTCGATCCCGCCGCGCTGCCGCGCCTGGTCGGCGTACGACGGGGGAGCCTGCCCGCTCCGCCGCCGGTCTCCGCCGACGCCACCGATCTCGCCCGCAGGGTCGGCGCGGTGCTGGGCGTCCTGGTGGCGCCCGAGCGCCGGGTCGAGCTGCTCCGCCACGGACTGCTGCCGCGCGTCGCAGCGGTCCCCGGGCCGGCGCTCACGATGCCGTCCGACCTGATGCCGTGGGCGACCGAGTACGCCGGGCGGGTGCGCGAGACGCTGGTGGCCGATGGCTACCCTGTCGTGGGCGACCCCGACGTCCTGCTGCCGCGACCGCGTGCCGGCGTCGAGGGTCCGCGCGACGACGCCGTCCTCGCGCTGGCGCTGCGCCTGCTGCTGGAGGACGGGAACGGGAGGACCGGATGACCAAGCGCGTGCTGCTGCACGTCGGCACGCCGAAGACCGGGACGTCGTACCTGCAGGACGTGCTGTTCCGGAACCGGCCGGTCCTGGCCGAGCACGGCATCCTCTACCCGGCCGAGCGGTTCGACGAGCACTTCCTGGCCGCGCTCGACCTGATGCGGCTGCCGTGGGGCGGCCTCGAGGTCCAGGCGGTCGGCGCGTGGGACCGGCTCGCCGCGACCGTCCGGGAGCACGACGGCACCGCGATCGTCAGCCACGAGATCCTCGCGACCGCCTCGCGCTCCCAGGCCGACCGCGCGTTGCGCTCGCTCGGGCACGGCTCCGGCACCGAGGTGCACCTGGTGCTGTCGGTGCGCGACCTGGTGCGCCAGATCCCCGCCGAGTGGCAGGAGAACCTCAAGCACCGCAGCATGCTGAGCTACGCCACCTTCCTGGAGCAGATCCGCGACCCGGCCCGCGAGGGCCGGATCGCCACCTGGTTCTGGGGTGTCCAGGAGGTGCCCGAGATCCTGGAGCGCTGGGGCCACGACCTGCCTCCCGAGCGGATCCACCTGGTCACGGTGCCGCCGCCGGGCGGCCCGCGCGACGAGCTGTGGCAGCGGTTCAGCCGGGCCTTCGGTCTCGACGACGTCGCGCTCGACCTCGAGGTCGAGCGGGTCAACCCGTCCCTCGGGGTCCCGGAGACGGCGCTGATCCGGCGGATCAACCGCGCCGTGAACGGCGAGCTCGACTCCAGCACCTACCGGCCGCTGGTCCGCGAGCTGTTGGCCCACCAGACGCTGTCGCGCCGTACCCGCTCCCCGCGGCTCGCCCTCCCGCCCGACGTCCACCCGTGGGCACGCGATCTCCAGACCGCGTGGGTCGAGGAGATCCGGGCGCGGGGGTACGACGTCGTCGGCGACCTCGACGACCTCACCGGCCCGCCCCCGCCCGAGCGGTTCGCCGACCCCGACCGCCCGGCGCCGCGGCAGGTCGCCAACGCCGCCGTCGACGCGATCAAGGCGCTGCTCGTCGAGAACGCCCGCCTGGTGACGGCGGAGCAGGCGGTCCGGGACGAGCTCGACGAGGCCTACCGTGCGCTGGAGCGCTCGTACCTGCGCCCGACGTACCGCTGGCGCGAGAAGACCGTCCGGCGCCTGCAGGAGGGGGCGCTCGGCACCCGGCTGCTGGAGACCTACCGGCGCGCGCGGGGCAGGAGCTCGGAGTCGGCGTAGCGGCCGACCCGCCAGGTGTTGACGCCGTCGGCGCCCAGCCCGACCAGCCCGCCGACCACCGGCACCTTGCGACCGACGGTCACGGCCAGCCGCTTGCCGGCGACCCGGGCGACCAGCTCGCCCGCCACCTCGGCACTGATCCGCCGCGCGAGCTCGGGGTCGTGCTGCGGCGCGGTCGCCAGCGCCATCGGCGGCGCCGGGAGCTTGCGCCGCTTGACCAGCTTGTCGACCGAGTCGCGGCCCAGCATGCAGGTGAGGATCGCGTTGCGGACCCGCGGGTCGTCGAGGTCGTAGCCGCGCAGGTGGGCGATGCCGGCGACCATCCGGCACTGGATGAGGGCCAGGCCGGTGACGTTGGTGGGGATCGTGAGCGCGGCGGTGACCACGCCGCCGATGTTGGTGACGAAGCCCTGCGCGCCCGCGTAGCGGACGTGGTTCTCGATCACCTCGTGCACCGCACGGTCGACGTCGCCGCGCTGCTCGCGCAGCTGCGCCTCGGCGGCCTTCGCGGCCGGGGGCAGCGGACCGACGCCGACGATCGCCCGGTGAAGTGCCTCGCGGACGAACGACGAGGTCAGCCCGGGCGCCATCGCGACGGCGCGCGGGGCCATCTGGCGCGCGACGCCGCTGGTCATCCGGCCCATGGTGGTCATGTCCTCGATCCTACGGACGGGGGGTACGCCGTACCGTGTCCTCGTGCCGACCGAGCCACCGCCGACGACGTGGGTGCTGCCCGATCCGAGCATCGTCACCACCGGCGGCCTCGGAGACCTCGACGATCTCGTCGCCATCGGGGCCGACCTCGAGCCCGGCACCCTGCTGTCGGCCTACCGCACCGGGCTGTTCCCGATGCCCGGTCCACGACGCGACGACCCGGCGTACTGGTTCTGCCCCGTCGAGCGCGGTGTGCTGCCGCTCGACTGCCTGCAGGTCTCCCGCTCGCTGCGGCGATCCGCGCGGGACTTCGAGATCCGCGTGAACACCGCCTTCGACGAGGTGGTCGCCGGCTGCGCCGACCCGCGCCGGCCCCAGGGCTGGATCGACCGCGACATCCGCCGTGCCTACGGCCGCCTGCACGAGCTCGGCTGGGCGCACTCGGTCGAGACGTGGCGCGACGGCCGGCTCGTGGGCGGCCTGTACGGCGTCGCCCTCGGCGGCCTGTTCGCCGGCGAGTCGATGTTCCACCGCGAGCGGGACGCCTCGAAGGTCGCCCTGCTCGGGCTGGTCGAGCTGCTCCGCGACGAGCACGCCGACCGCCGCCTGATCGACGTGCAGTGGCAGACCCCGCACCTGGAGTCGATGGGCGTGATGGAGGTGCCGCGGGCGTCGTACCTGTCGATGTTGCCGTGGGTGCTGGACGTGCCGCTGCCGGAGGTGTTCGGGGGCGAGTGAGGCGGATTCGCCGGTCCACCGGGGAACCTGGACGTTCTGCGCCGAGATTCTCCCGCAGAACGTCAGGGTCCGACGCAGAGGTCAGACGACCTGCGGCGGCTGGCCGGTCTCGCTGACCATCGGCCGGCCGGCCGCGGCCCAGTCGAGCATCCCGCCGTCGAGGTTGACCGCGTCGTACCCCTGCTGCGCCAGCCAGCCGACGGCCTGCGCGGACCGTCCGCCGACCTTGCACACCACGAGCACCTGCCCGTCCGGTACGTCGCCGAGGCGCTGCGGCAGGTCCATCAGCGGGATGTGCACCGCGCCCTCGATGTGCGCGTGCTCCCACTCGACCGGCTCGCGGACGTCGAGGACTCCCAGCCCCTCCGGGAGCGGGTTCGGGACGCCGTCGATCGAGACCGTGGGGATCATGACGCCACGGTACCTACTTCAGCAGCCTGCTCATCCGCCGGTCGGCGAGCGGCTTGCCGCCGGTCTGGCAGGTGGGGCAGTACTGCAGCGAGGAGTCGGCGAAGGAGACCTCGCGCACGGTGTCGCCGCAGACCGGGCAGGGCTTCCCGGTCTGGCCGTGCACGGCCAGGTGGGACTTCTTCTCGCCCTTCAGCTCGCTGGCGGCCAGCCCGCGCGATCGCTCGACGGCGTCGCCGACGGTGCCGCGGATGGCGGCGTACAGGGTCTCCAGGTCCTCGCCCTCGATGCTCGAGGCCGGCTTGTACGGCGACATCCGCGCCGCGTGCAGGATCTCGTCGGAGTACGCGTTGCCGATGCCGGCGATGGTGCCCTGGTGGCGCAGCACGCCCTTGACCTGCTTGCGTCCCTCGCGCTGCAGGATCGCGCCGAGCACGTCGACGGTGAAGTCGTCGGTGAGCGGGTCGGGGCCGAGGGAGGCGATGCCGGGGACGTCCTGGGGGTCGCGGACGAGGTACATGGCCAGACTCTTGCGGGTGCCGGCCTCGGTGATGTCGAGCCCGGACTGGTCGTCGAGGACGATCCGGACGGCCAGCGTCGACTTGGTGCTCGGCTTCGGCGGGATCGTCGGCACCTCGTCGCGCCAGCGCACCCACCCGGCGCGGGCGAGGTGGAGGACCAGATGGACGCCGGAGGCCTCGATGTCGAGGAACTTGCCGTGCCGGGTGACGTCGTCGACCAGCGTCCCCTCGATCGCGCTCAGCGGGGGATCGAAGGTCTTCAGCGCGCTGAACTGCGCGACGTGCACCTTCGTGATGGCGCGCCCGTCCAGCCGGCCCCTCAGATCGAGGGCCAGCGCCTCGACCTCGGGCAGCTCGGGCACGCTGCCGATTGTAGGGAGATCCCCTGACAACCGTGGGGAAGCGGGAGCATGATGGGGCATGGCCGCCACCCGCCCGCTCCCGCACCTGGGGTCGATCTTCCTCGACGCCCGCGGTGGCGACCGCGCCCTGCGGGTCTCCTGGCACCACGAGTCCGGCCTCGTCGTGCTGTCGCTGTGGCGCGACAACGTGTGCGCGGGCTCGTTCCGGCTCGCGGTCGACGAGGTGCCCGACCTGATCGAGATGCTGCGCACCGGCCTCGACGTGGCGTACGACGCCGCGCTCGGCGATCGGGTGGGCGACACGGCGCCGGTCTACGAAATCTCCTAGACGTCCCGATACGGTCCGATCGTGGACCCGATCCGGAACCCGTACGCGCCCGGCGCCGGCCAGCGCCCGCCCGAGCTCGCCGGCCGCGACGAGCAGCTCCGGGCCTTCGACGTGGTGCTGGAGCGGGTCTCCCGGGGCCGTCCCGAGCGCTCGCTGGTGCTCACCGGCCTGCGCGGGGTCGGCAAGACGGTGCTGCTGAACGCGCTGCGCTCGGCGGCGGTACGCCGCGGCTGGGGCACCGGCAAGCTCGAGGCCCGCCCCGACCAGTCCCTGCGTCGGCCGCTGTCCTCCGCGCTGCACCAGGCGGTGCGGGAACTGGGTCATCCGGATCCCGAGTCGGCGGACCACGTCCTCGGCGTACTCCGCTCCTTCGCGCAGCGTGAGGCCGGCCCGGACGCCAAGCTGCGGGACCGCTGGAGCCCTGGGATCGACGTACCTGCCGTGCGCGGCCGCGCCGACTCCGGCGACATCGAGATCGACCTGGTCGAGCTGCTGACCGACGTGGGCGGGCTCGCCGCCGACACCGGGCGCGGGATGGCGGTCTTCATCGACGAGATGCAGGACCTGGGCGCCGACGACGTGTCGGCGCTGTGCGCGGCCTGCCACGAGCTGTCGCAGAACGGGCTGCCGGTGATCGTCGTCGGCGCCGGCCTGCCGCACCTGCCGGCCGTGCTGTCGGCGAGCAAGTCGTACTCCGAGCGGCTCTTCTCCTACCAGCGCATCGACCGCCTCTCCCGCGAGGAGTCCGACCGCGCCCTGTCGTCGCCGGCCGCCCAGGAGGACGCGGCGTACGACGAGGCGGCGCTCACCGCGCTCTACGACGCGACCAGCGGTTATCCCTACTTCATCCAGGCCTACGGCAAGGCGGCCTGGGACGTCGCCCCGCGCAGCCCGATCACCGCCGCGGACGTGGCGGTCGCGGGGCCGGAGGCGGAACGCGAGCTGGCCGTCGGCTTCTTCGGATCGCGCTACGAGCGGGCGACGCCGGGGGAGCGGGAGTACCTCCGCGCCATGGCCGACACCGCCGGCCCCGACGCGGACGCGGTCGGCTCGGTCGGTACGGCGGAGGTCGCCGCCCTGCTCGGCAAGAAGCCCCAGTCCCTCTCGCCCGCCCGCGACTCGCTGCTGAAGAAGGGCCTGATCTACTCCGGCGAGCGCGGCCGGATCGCCTTCACGGTGCCGCACTTCGGGCGGTACCTGCGCGAGCAGGGCTAGCCCCCATGAGGCCGCAGGTCGTCGCGCACCGCGGCGCGAGCCACGACAACGCCGAGCACACCCTGGGCGCGTACGTCGCCGCGCTGGACGCGGGTGCCGAGGGGCTGGAGTGCGACGTCCGGCTGACGGCGGACGGGCACCTGGTCTGCGTGCACGACCGGGACCTGCGCCGTACCGCAAGCCACCGGGGAACGGTCTCGACGATGGAGCTCGCCGACCTGGCCGAGCTGGACTTCGCGTCGTGGAAGAACCCGTGGGCCGACCTCGACGACGAGGCGCCGCAGCGGGACGAGGAGCACGACCGGGTGCTCACGCTGCGCAAGCTGCTGGAGGTGGTCGCCGACTACGACCGGCGCATCGAGGTGGCGATCGAGACCAAGCACCCCACGCGGTACGGCGGGCTCGTGGAGAAGCGCGTCGTCGAGCAGCTGCGCGACTTCCGCTGGGACCAGCCCGGTACGCCGGCCCGGGTGATGAGCTTCTCCTACACCGCGCTGCAGCGGGTCGAGCGGATGGCACCGGACGTCCCGCTGGTGATGCTGCTCGACAAGGCGTCGTACTGGCCGATGCTGCGCCGGGTCATCGGCCGGGACTGGATCGTGGGTCCGGGCATCGACGAGCTGACCGAGCACCCGCGGCTCGGCCCCCGGATCACGCGCGCCGGCCACGCCATGCACGTGTGGACGGTGAACACCCGCGCGCAGCTCGACCTGTGCGTCGAGCTGGGGGTGCGGGCGGTGATCAGCGACCGCCCCGCGTACCTGCTCGACCTGCTCGACGGCGATGACGTCTAGGCTCCCCGCCATGGCGAAGAAGTCCCGCACCAAGGCCCGTGACCTCAAGGACGGCGCTGCGCCGCTCGCTGACGGCGAGGTCGGCCCCCGGCAGCCCTGCCCGTGCGGCTCGGGCAAGCGCTACAAGGCCTGCCACGGCGCGCCCGGCGGCGCGGCGACGGCGTACGTCGGCCGGCCGTTCGAGGGCCTGCCGTCGGAGTGCGACATCGTCGCGCTGCGCGAGCTGGTGCCGGCGGCGACCGCGCCGCTGACCCTGAAGGACGGCGGCGACCGCACGGTGCTGCTGTGCTCGCTGCTGCCGATGGCGGCGCCGGCGATGGTCCGCGACAGCGGCGAGGTGTGGCTCGGGCTGCAGGTGCAGCACTCGTTCGGCGACCCGTCGCGCGACCTGGGCGCGGTGCTGACCGCCGCGCTGGAGCAGGCCGAGCGCGGCGAGTCCGGCATCGTCGGGCTGACCACCGACCCCGGAGCGGGACCGCGGCTGCAGGACCTGGTGACGGGCGACTCGCTCGACATCACCGTGCACGAGGGTTTCGAGTACTGGGTCGCCGACGTCGAGGACCAGTCCGGCACGGAGGCCGCGCTGGAGCAGGCCAACGCCTCGGTGCACCCCACCGCCAAGCTGACGAGCGTGCCGTCGGCGTACTGGACGAACGTCGGCAGCAAGGAGCACCTGCGCTGGGTGATGCCCGAGCCCGAGGACCAGCTCCTCGACGCGCTCGCGCGCCTGCACGCGGCCGGCCAGGACGTCCTGGTGCCGGACTCGCGGCTGGTCGGCATGTTCCGCGCCCACGGCCTGCTGGTCCCCGTCTGGGACCTGCCGGTCGGCACCGGCCCGGAGGCCCTCGAGGAGCCGGCCGATAAGTTCGCGACGGCGCTCGCGACGGCGCTCGCCGACACCTCCGACCTCACCACCGAGCAGCGCTCGGCCCGCAGCGGGCTGGCGAACCGGCAGGTCACGATCCGCTGACGGGTCGCCGCCGCTCCGGCACCGACTGAACCGCCCGCACTCCCGCGGCGTCTGGTAGGTCATGGACGTGACGACGGTGGCCGAGGACGGTCGGACGGGCTCCTACGAGGAGTTCGTGGCCGCCCGCTCGGCGACCCTGTTCCGGACGGCGTACCTGCTCGCCGGCAGCCGTCCCGACGCCGAGGACCTGCTCCAGGTCACGCTGGTGAAGGTGTACGGCGGCTGGAGCCGCGTCACCCGCGCCGCCTCGCCGGAGGCGTACGCGCGCCGCATCCTGGTCAACGCGTTCGTGTCGTCGCGGCGGCCTGCCCGGTTCACCCGCGAGCGGCTCGTGCACACGCCACCGGACGACGCGGTCCACGACCCCGACCCGGACGACCGGCTGGACCTGTGGCCCCTCGTCCGCGCCCTGCCGCCGCGGCAGCGCGCCGTCGTGGTGCTCCGCTACTACGAGGGACTGAGCGAGCGCGAGATCGCCGAGGAGCTGCGGATCGCGCCCGGCACCGTCAAGTCCACCTGCTCGGCCGCCCTGCGGTCGCTGCGCGAGACGATGGGAGAGCGGGCATGAACGACCTGGAGCAGCGCCTCGCCGACGAGCTCGGTGCGGTCGCGACCGAGCTGCGTACTCCCCGCGTCGCGGTCCCGGGCCTGGTCGCCGCCGGCCGTCGGGAGCGGGTACGCCGCCGCTCGGCCGTCGCCGGTCTGGTCGTCGCCGCCGTGGCGGTCGTCGCGACGAGCTCGGTCGCCGGGCTGCGCGGAGACCACGACCGGGCGGTCGAGCCCGCGCCGGCACCGGTCGTCGACGACCTCGCGCGCCCGCTCTCCCTGCCGTGGTGGGAGACGATCGACGATCAGGACGACCCGGACATGGGAGTGCTGCATGCCGCGGGGTCCGAGACGCCGTTCCGGGCGACCGACGTCCGATATCTGCAGGGTCGGACCTTCGTCGGGAACGACGCTCAGTGGTGGTGGGAGCTGGTGGAGGGCGCCTTGGAACCTGTGGCGGACCTCCCGCTCACGGGACCACCCGTAGTCGGTCCCGACAGCGCCCGGCTCTGGGTGGAGGACACCGGGACCGACTACGGGGTCGGCGTCGCACTGCGGGACGGGAGCGGCACCGCGTTCTCGTTGCCACCGGGCGAGCGGCCGCTGGCCATCGGCCTGACCGAGGACGGCCGGTTGCTGATGACCCGGGGTGCCGAGGTCTTCCTCGGACGGGACGGTCGACGGGGTCCGACGCCCGTGCTCGGGGTGCCCGAGGGAGCCGAGATCGCTGCCCGTGCGGGAGGCTTCGCGCTATACGCCGGCGGCCGGGTGGTGGCGGGACGGATCGACGACACCGGTCGGATCTACCAGGAATGGGGCACCGACGGTGACGGCGCGGGCGTCTGGTCGGACGACGGCGAGCGGTACGCCGAGGCATCCGACGGCGAGGTCCGGGTCGCGACCAGGTCCGGCGAGACCGGCGTACCCCTCGACGCGGACCTGCTGCGGGTCGTCGGCTGGGAGAGCGAGACCGAGGTGGTGGTCGCGCAGTGGATCGAGGTCGACGGGGCCGTGACCGGCGTATGGCGCTGCTCCACCAGCGAGGTGCGGTGCGCCGAGGTGGCGGACGCGCCGAACGGCAAGGCGCTGCTGCCGGGGTTGTGACAACTTTCCGCGGCCCGGACGCGTCCCCTCGTGCGTGATGCGGATCCTGCCTGCGACGCTGGTCGCCCTGTTCGCGCTGTCCGGATGCGGAGAGGTGGCCGCACCCGCGTCCGAGCCGGACCGGGTGGCGGCACCTCCCGCCAACCCGACGTCGCCGGCGTACGCGGCCCTTCCGGAGGGCCCGCCGACCGGCGTGCCGTGGTGGCACGACGGGGTGCTGCACGTCGACGGCACCACGATCCGCACCCGGCTGAGCATGATCGTGCACCGCGGCGGGACGACCGTGGTCGGGCGGACGAGGATCGGGCACGGGGCGGAATGGCACCTGGTCCGGGAGGGGGACCTGGTGCCCCTGGTGACCGGCGCGGCCCCGATCAACCCGCTGGTCGGTACGGACGGGCGCCGGGTGGCGTGGACCGAGGTCGACGACGAGCTGCAGCGGATCACGGCGTACGACGTGGCCTCGGGGCGCGTGGCCGGGACCTGGACGACGGACGAGCCGGTCAGTCCCCACGAGCGGGTGGGTGCCGTGACCGTGCGCGGGATCCGCGCCGACGGGCGGGTGCTGCTGACGGCGGTGCGGGACCGGGCGCGGTGGTGGGGGGCCTGGACTCCGGGCGAGGAGCCGGAGACGGTGCGCGAGGAGACAGCCGTCCTGGAACCCTGGCCCGGCGGCCCGGTCTGGCCTCGAACCGTGCCGCCGATCGAAGGCGGAACCTGGTCTGACGACGGGCGCCGGTATGCCTATCAGAGTGGTGGCTGGAGCGTGGCGGGAGTCGACGGTGAGGAGGTCGGGCTGCGTACGCCCGCGGGCGTCCTGGCCGGGCTGATCGCGTGGGAGTCGCCGACGAGCATCCTCCTCGAGGCCCACGGGTCGCAGCGCCGACTCGGCCTGTTGCGCTGCGACGCCACGACCGGTGCCTGCGAGCGCGTCCGCGGTGGACCGGGCTCGGCCGCGATGCTTCCGGACCCCTACCTTCCCTGAGCCGGGGCTCAGGCCGGCAGCGGATCCCGCGTGACCGGGCAGCTCATGCACCGCGGCCCGCCGCGGCCGGAGCCGAGCTCGGAGCCGGCGATCCGGACGACCTCGATGCCGGCGTCCTCGAGGCGCGCGTTGGTCTCGTCGTTGCGCTCGTAGGCGACGGCGACGCGGGGGGCGAGGGCGAGGGTGTTGTTGCCGTCGTCCCACTGCTCGCGCTCGGCGGTGACCGGGTCGAGGCCGGTGTCGATCTGGTGCAGGGTGTCGATCTGCATCGCCTTGGCCGCGGCGACCAGGAACGGCTCGGCGTCGGCCACGCGGAGGGTCAGCCCGGAGTCGTCGTCGGCGGCGACCGTGACGGCGTGGGCCTGGAGCGAGTCGGCGACGTTGGGGTACATCACGATCTTGTCGACGTCGACCATCGTGCAGACCGTGTCGAGGTGCATGGTCGCCCGCTCCTGGGCGATCGGGACGGCGAGCACGGTGTGGGCCAGGCCGGCCTCGAACGCCTGGCGGGCGAACCGCTCGACGCCGGCGGGCGTCGTACGCTCCCCGACGCCGACGGCGATCACGCCCGGCGCGAGGAGGAGTACGTCGCCGCCCTCGACGTACTCGCTGTGCCAGCCGTGGATCCGGCTGGTGCCCGCGAAGCGCGGATGTCGGGTGTAGATCAGCTCGGTCAGCTGGGTCTCGCGCTTGCGGGCGGGCATCGACAGGGAGGTGATGGCCACCCGGTCGCGGACCCAGACGCTGGAGTCGCGGGTGAAGAGCAGGTTGGGCAGCGGGTCGACGAGGAAGTCGTGGGGGTCGAGCAGCGCGGTGACCAGCCCGAAGCCGCCACGCACCTCGTCGTTGCGGATGCCGGCGGTGAGGTAGCCGGTCAGCTCGGCCGGGGACGCCTCCCGCAGGAAGCCGGCCAGGTAGCCGCGCATCGTGTCGCCGAGGTGCAGCCCGGACAGCGCCGAGGTGATGGCGTCGTCGCGCGCCTCCGCGCTCTCCAGGGTCTCGGTGAGCAGGTCGGTGAGGTAGAGGACCTCGACGTCGCGCGCGCGCAGCGCCTCGGCGAACGCGTCGTGCTCGTCCTGCGCGCGGGCCACCCATGGGATGCCGTCGAAGAGCAGGCGGTCGTTGTTGCGCGGGGTGAGGCGCCGCAGCTCGTTGCCCGGGCGGTGGAGCAGGACCGTCCGCAGGCGGCCGACCTCGCTGCTCGCGCCGTGCGCGGCGCCCGGGGACGTCATGACCCGACTGTAGACCGGGGTGCCGACGGTCCGCCTCAGCCGAGCAGCTCCCACAGCACCAGCCCGAGCAGCACCAGGCAGACCGTGCCGCCGATGGCGAAGAGCACGTGCAGCTTGATCCGCTGCATCAGCCACCGCCCCGCGAGGACGGCGAGGCCGCTGACCGCGAGCAGGGCGCCGAGGGCGCCGAGCCAGACCTCGAACGGCGCCTCGTAGCGCGCGACCAGCGAGATCGTCAGCAGCTGGGACAGGTCGCCCCACTCGGCTGCGAAGAGGACCAGGAACGACGCCACCACGGCCCCGAACCCGGTCGCGGGCTTGGCCTTCTCGACGAACTCCGAGCCGTCGTCCGCCTCCGCCTCACGTCGGTGCGCCCGCGACTCGCGGAACAGCAGCACCGCCCCGATCCCGAACATCACGGCGGCGGCCGCCTGGACCACGGACTCCGGCAGGAACGACACCGCGTGACCGAGCAGCACCGCGACGGTCGTCTGGACGGCGAACGCCAGCCCGACCCCGATCCACACCAGGATCGGCCGGTACCGGGTCGCCAGCACCAGCGTCGCCAGGAAGGTCTTGTCCGGCAGCTCGACCAGGAAGATCGCGCCGAAGGTGAGCGCGAGGGCACCGAGATCCATCAGGCGTGCTCCGCCCAGAACGTCGCGCGCGCGTCCTCGAGGACGTCGCGGGCCGGGCGGCCGAGGGCGACCGCGGCGCGCGCGACGTCGTCGTACTCCGGTTGAGCGTTGACGACGCGGCCCTCGAGCCGGGCGACCTTCACCGACACGACCTGACCGCCCACGACGACGTCGACGTGCGCGCGGTCCAGCGCCCGCTTGGTGACGGCGTGCTCGCGCAGGCCGATGGTGGTGGTCTCGCGGAACACCACGTCGCGTACGCCGGCCGCCCGCTCGGGCGCGACGAGGACGTGCAGGGTGTGGGCCGGCCGGCCCTTCTTCATCAGGATCGGCGTCAGCCAGGCGTCGGCGGCACCGGCCGCGAGCAGCGCGTCCAGCACCGTCGGCCACAGCCGGGGGTCGAGGTCGTCGACGTTGGCTTCGAGGACGAGCTCGGTGGTCACCTCGGTCGCTCTCTCGACGGGACCGCCGACCATCAGCCGCAGGACGTTCGCGTGCCCCTCGGGATCGCGGCCGCCGGCGCCGACGCCGACCGTCTCGGTCACCATCGGCGGCTGCGGACCCCACGAGGTCGCGACGGCGGTGAGGACGGCCGCACCCGTGGGCGTGCACAGCTCCATAGCGGGAGCGCCGGGAGGGCCGGCGTACGACGGGACGCCGCGCAGCAGCTCGGCGACCGCGGGCGGCGGGACGGGGAGGGTGCCGTGGGCGGCCCGGATCGTGCCGGAGCCGACCGCGACCGGGCTGATAACGACCGTCTCGGCGCCCAGGTGCACCAGGCCGGCGGCCACCCCGACGACGTCGGCGATGGCGTCGAGCGCGCCGACCTCGTGGAAGTGCACCTCGTCGGCGGGTACGCCGTGCACCGCGCCCTCGGCGACCGCGAGGCGCTCGAAGACCCGCTGGGCCAGGTCGCGCACCGCGATGTCGAGGTCGGCGCGGTCGAGCAGCGTGCGGACGTCGCGCCAGGTCCGGTGGTGGTGGGACTCCGCGACCGCGACGTGGCAGCGGGTCGCGGCGAGGCCGTTGCGGGTGACCCGCTCCAGGCTCAGCGCCACCGGTTCCGGTGCCACCGCGTCGACGGCCGCCTGCAGCACCTCGAGAGGTACGCCGGCCCCCGCGAGGGCGCCGAGCAGCATGTCGCCGCTGGCCCCGGAGGAGGCGTCGAACCAGAGCATGCGGCTCATCGCCGCGCCGACTGACGGGCGACCCGGGCGGCGAACACGCCCGCGCCGTACCCGTTGTCGATGTTCACGACCGTGACGCCGGGGGCGCAGGAGTTGAGCATGGCCAGCAGGGCGGTGACGCCGCCGAGCGAGGCGCCGTACCCGACGCTCGTGGGGACGGCGACCAGGGGTACGCCGGTCAGCCCGCCGACGACCGACGGCAGCGCGCCCTCCATGCCCGCGACGACGACCAGGCAGTCGGCCTCCGCGAGCCGGTCGCGGACGCCGAGGACGCGGTGCAGGCCCGCGACGCCGACGTCGTCGATGCGGTCCACACCGCCGCCGTGCACCCGGATGGTCAGCGCGGCCTCGGCGGCGACCGGGGCGTCGGAGGTGCCGGCGCTGACGACCGCGACGGTGCCGACGGGCGTCGGCAGCGGCCCGAGGGTGACCGCCCGGGCGACCGGGTCGAGCGCGGCGCCGGGCAGGTCGCGGGCGACCACCGCGAGCGCATCGGGGGAGAGCCGGGTGGCGAGCACCGCGCGGTCGGGGTGCCGCTCGTGCAGGGTCCGCAGGATCGCCACGACCTGGTCGGGCGTCTTGCCCTCGCCGTACACGACCTCGGGGTCCCCGGTGCGCGCCGCGCGGTCGACATCGACGCGGGCGAAGCCGAGATCGGCGGTACGGCGGTCGGGCTGGTCCACCCCGGAAATCTATCCGGCGTCACCCGGGCCGGTGCGCGGGGCCGGTCCGCTCGCCGGTACGCCGCCAGGGGTGCCGATTGGTCACCAACGACAACTCAGCGCCGGAATAGTTGCCGTTTGGTCACCAATCGCGCCCCCTGCGGGCGCGGGCCGACGGCGCCCCCGGCAGGCTGAACCCTCAGGAGCGGAACGCGTCCGCGGGATAGACGCCCAGGATCTTCACCTCGGTGGTGAAGAACTGCAGCTCCTCGAGCGCCCGGGCGAGCCCGGGGTCGGCGGGGTGGCCGTCGACCTCGGCGAGGAACTGGGTGGCGGTGAACTTGCCGTCCACCATGTAGCTCTCCAGCTTGGTCATGTTCACGCCGTTGGTCGCGAAGCCGCCGAGCGCCTTGTAGAGGGCGGCCGGCAGGTTGCGGACGTTGAAGATGAAGCTGGTGACGACCGGGCCGTTGCCCGGCGCGGCCTCGACGAGCTCGCGGGAGAGCACGACGAAGCGGGTGGTGTTGTGGTCCTCGTCCTCGACGTCCTGCGCAAGGATCTCCAGGCCGTAGATCTCCGCGGCCAGCGGCGGCGAGATGGCCGCCTGGGTCGGGTCGGCCGCCTCGGCGACCTCGCGGGCCGCGCCCGCGGTGTCGCCCGAGATGACCGGCTTCAGGCCGTGCTCGCGGATGATCTTGCGGCACTGGCCGAGGGCGTGGACGTGGCTGTGCACGGTGCTGATGTCCGACAGCGTGGCCCCCGGCACCGCCATCAGGTGGAACCGGATCCGCAGGAAGTGCTCGGCCACGATGTGCAGCCCGGACGCGGGCAGGAAGTGGTGGATGTCGGCCACCCGGCCGGCGATCGAGTTGTCGATCGGGATCATCGCCAGGTCGGCCTCGCCGGCTTCGACGGCGGCGAAGACGTCCTCGAACGACGCGCACGGCAGCGACTCCCAGTCGGGGTAGTGCTGCACGCACACCTGGTGGGAGTTGGCGCCGGGCTCGCCCTGGTAGGCGATGCGTCGTCGATCGGTCACGCCGGAAGTCTAGGGTCGGGGAGTGGACGTGCTCGCCGTGCTCTCGTTGGTCGTCGCGCTGATCGCGCTGGTCCTGTCCCTGGTGGTGCTCCGCCAGGCGCGCGCGGGACGTCGTACGCCGACCGCCGACGCGCTCCCCGAGGACGTGCACGGCCTGCGCCAGGAGGTCGCCGCCCTGCGCGCCGAGGCCAAGGACGCGCTGCGCCACCTGGCCGTCGTGCGGTACGACGCGTTCGGCGACATGGGCGGTCACCTGTCCTGGTCGGTGGCACTGCTGGACGACTCGGGTCACGGGGTCGTACTCACGTCCATCCACGGCCGCTCCGAGGCCCGGACCTACGCCAAGAGCATCGTCGGCTGGACCTGCGACCAGCAGCTGTCGCCGGAGGAGCTGGAGGCCATCGAGCACGCGCGCCCCCGGAAGCGCTGACCGGCATGGGCGGACCCCTCGGCGGACCCGTCGGCTTCGCGCAGGGGGCGGCGTACGTCGTGAAGGGCTTCGGCCTGTGGCGCACCCGGCCCGGGCTGATGCTGCTGGGCATGGTGCCGGCCCTGATCGTGCTGGTCCTGGTGGGCGGGTCGCTGGTCGCGCTGGCGCTCACGGTGAGCGACCTGGTGGCCTGGCTGACGCCGTTCGCCGACGGCTGGGGCACGGGCGCGACCGTGCTGCGTCTCGGGCTGGCGGTCCTGACCGTCGTCGGGGCCGTCCTGCTCGCGATCGCGACCTTCACCGCCCTCACCCTGGCGATCGGCGACCCCTTCTACGAGCGGATCTGGAAGGAGACCGAGCTCATGCTGGGCGGCGACGTGCCGGACGAGGGTCCGGGCTTCTGGCGGTCGGTGCGCGACGGCCTGGTGCTGATGGCGTACGGCCTGCTCACCGCCGTCGTGCTGATCGTCATCGGCTTCCTTCCCGTCGTCGGCGCGATCGCCGGTGTGGCGCTGGGCTTCGTGGTGGCCGGCCGGGTGCTCGCCGGCGAGCTCGTCAGCCGTCCGCTGGAGGCCCGCGGGCTGGACCGCGCCGCCCGCCGCGACCTGCTGCGCCCCCACCGGTCGGCCGTCCTCGGGCTCGGCCTGGCGACCCAGGCGTTCTTCCTCGTCCCGTTCGGCGCCGTCGCCGTGATGCCCGCCGCCGTCGCCGGCTCGACGATGCTCGCCCGCGACGTGCTCGACCGGGTGCCGGCCCGCTCGCCGTCGGGACGACCAGGCTGAGGGCGGTTCACCCCGAAGGGTGGAAGGACGTCCGTGCGCTCACGATCGTCCGAAGGGTGCCGATCCAGGGGACATGCTGTCTTCAGATCAGGTGCGTCCCGCGGCCAAGGGCGAGCGCTTCGGAGCCACGCGTCGGCGTACCGGGATGGCCGTCGCCACCGTCACCGCGCTGGTGGCCAGCGGTGCCGCCGTCGTCCTCACCGCGCCGGCGGCATTGGCCGCCCCCGTGGCCTGCATCGACGGCGCGACGCCGGCCGTGCAGGACTCGGTGACGTGTACGACGGCCGGCAGCTACACCATCGCCGTGCCCGCCGGGACCACCGACATGGACATCGCGGTGGTCGGCGCCGGCGGCGGCGCCGGCTATCCCGCGCGCTTGCACGTCGGTGGTGACGCCGGCGTGGTCACCGGCCTGCTGAGCCTCCCGTCGGGCACCGCCTACCTGCGGGTGATCGTCGGTGCCGCGGGTCGCGGCAACAACAACGGCCTCGGCTACGGTGGCGGCGGGTCGGGCATCATCGCGCTCGACACCAACCAGAACCTGATCGCCAAGCTGGCGATCGCCGGCGGCGGTGGCGGTGGCGCCTACAACGGCGACGGCGGCGACGCCGGGTTCGCCGGGACGAGCGAGAACCCGGGGCTCGCCGCGGGCGGCCAGCCGGGCAACGGCCCCACGGGTGGTGCGGGCGGCGCCGGCAACTACTCCGCCGGTGCGCCCGGCGGGAGCAACAACCCGACGACGCCCACGATCGCCGCGGGCGGTGCCGGCGGCACGTACCCGAACAACTCGGCCGGCGGCAGCGGCGGCGGAGGATACGGCGGCGGTGGCGGCGGCGCCACGGGCAACCAGGGCATCCTGAACATCTACGAGGCCGGCGGCGGCGGCGGGTCCTCGCTGGCGTCGGTCTTCGTCGGCGACGCGGACATCGCGGTCCAGCCCGGCACCGGCGGCATCCAGCTGCCCGGCCTGGTCGCCGGCGACGGCGCGGTCGGCTCGGTCATGATGACCTTCAACGGGCTCGCCGTCCCCGGCGCGCCCACCGGCGTCACCGCAGCTCCGGGTGACGGCGAGGCGACGGTGTCGTTCACCGCACCCGCCAACGACGGTGGCTCGGCGATCACGTCGTACACGGTGACGGCCGACCCGGGTGGCGAGTCCGCGACCTGCCCCGGCAGCCCCTGCACGGTCGACGGCCTGGACAACGGGACGTCGTACACGTTCACCGTTCACGCCACCAACGAGAACGGCGACTCCGCCGCGTCCGCGGCCTCGACAGCGGTCACGCCGGCGACGACGCCCGGTGCCCCGACCGGCGTGTCGGCCCTGGCCGGCGACGGTGAGGCGACGGTGTCCTTCACCGCGCCCGCCGGCAACGGCGGCTCGGCGGTCACGTCGTACACGGTGACGGCCGACCCGGGTGGCGAGTCCGCGACCTGCCCCGGCAGCCCCTGCACCGTCGACGGCCTGGACAACGGCACGGCGTACACCTTCACGGCCGTGGCGACCAACGAGATCGGCGACTCCGCCGAGTCCGCTCCGTCGAGCGCGGTGACTCCCGTCGGCGCGCCCGGCGTGCCCACGAGCGTGTCGGCCCAGCCCGGGAACGGCGAGGCGGAGGTGTCCTTCACCGCCCCGGGGAAGGACGGCGGCACCCCGATCACGTCCTACACGGTGACGGCCGACCCGGGCGGGGAGTCCGCGACATGCGCCGGCAGCCCGTGCACGGTCGAGGGTCTCGACAACGGGACGGCGTACACGTTCACGGTCCACGCGACCAACGAGGTCGGCGACTCCGCTGAGTCGGACGCCTCGACCGCGGTCACCCCGGCCACGACGCCCGGTGCTCCGACCGGCGTGTCGGCCCAGCCGGGCGACGGCGAGGCGCAGGTCTCGTTCACCGCACCGTCCGGCAACGGCGGCTCGGCCATCACGTCCTACACCGTGACCGCGAGCCCGGGTGACGCGACGGCGACGTGTGCGGGCAGCCCGTGCACGGTCGACGGCCTGGACAACGGGACGGCGTACACCTTCACGGTCGTGGCGACCAACGAGGTCGGCGACTCCGCCGCTCGGACGCGTCGGCCGCGGTGACCCCGGTCCGAGTGCCGGGCGTGCCCACGCACGTGTCGGCCCAGCCCGGGAACGGCGAGGCGGAGGTGTCCTTCACCGCCCCGGGGACCGACGGCGGCACCCCGATCACGTCCTACACGGTGACGGCCGACCCGGGCGGGGAGTCCGCGACGTGCGCCGGCAGCCCGTGCACGGTCGAGGGTCTCGACAACGGGACGGCGTACACCTTCACGGTCGTGGCGACCAACGAGGTCGGCGACTCTCCCGAGTCGGACGCCTCGACCGCGGTCACCCCGGCCACGACGCCCGGTGCCCCGATCCACGTCTCGGCCCAGGCCGGCGACGGCGAGGCGCAGGTCTCGTTCACCGCGCCGTCCGGCAACGGCGGCTCCACGATCACGTCCTACACCGTGACCGCGAGCCCCGGTGAGGCGACGGCGACGTGCGCGGACAGCCCGTGCACGGTCGAGGGCCTGGACAACGGCACGGCGTACACCTTCACGGTCGTGGCGACCAACGAGGTCGGCGACTCTCCCGAGTCGGACGCCTCGACCGCCGTGACCCCCGTCGGCGCGCCCGGCGCGCCCACGCACGTGTCGGCGCAGGGCGGCCACGGTACGGCGGAGGTCTCGTTCACCGCTCCGGAGTACGACGGCGGCAGCCCGATCACCTCCTACACGGTCACGGCGAGCCCGGGCGAGGCGACGGCGACGTGCCCCGACAGCCCGTGCACGGTCGAGGGTCTCGACAACGGCACGGCGTACACCTTCACGGTCCACGCGACCAACGAGGTGGGCGACTCCGCCGAGTCGGCGGCGTCGACGGAGGTCACCCCGGCCACGGCTCCGGGCGTGCCGACGAACGTGTCGGCCCAGCGGGGCAACCGCGAGGCGCAGGTCTCGTTCACCGCTCCGGAGTACGACGGTGGCGCGGCGGTCACGTCGTACACGGTGTCGGCCCACCCGGGCGGCGCGGGTGCGACCTGCCCCGTCAGCCCGTGCCTCGTCCGCGGTCTGCGCAACGGGACGGCGTACTCCTTCACCGTCGTCGCCACCAACCGGGCCGGCGGCTCGGCGGCCTCGGACCCGTCGGCGAAGGTGACTCCCGTCGGCGTCCCGGGCGCGCCCACCCGCGCGTCCGTGAAGGCCGGCGACCGCAAGGCGGTCGTCACGTTCGCCGCCCCGTCGGACGACGGCGGATCGCCGGTCACCTCCTACACGGTGACCTCGCGCCCGGCGGGCGTCACGAGGACCTGCGCCGCCAGCCCCTGCACCGTCGGCGGGCTGCGCAACGGCACGAGCTACCGGTTCACGGTCCAGGCCACCAACGCGAACGGCGACTCGCTCGAGTCCGCTCCGACGCGCGCGGTGCGGCCCGTCGCGGCGACGCGGTGGTACCGCGACCCACTGAGCCGCGAGCAGCGCCGGAAGCTGGCCCCGGTCCCGTCGGACCCGAAGCGGATCGGCGGTCCCGCGCGGGCGACCAGGGCGCTGCACCGCGCCTCCGACGGAACGCTGGCCGTTGCGCCGCGCCAGGTCCGCGGACGCCAGCTCAGCGCCGGACAGGCCGTGCAGCTGACCGGGCTCTTCCGGTTCGACTCGGCGAAGCTCACCCCGGCCGGACGTCAGAAGCTGGCGGCCGTCGCCCGCAGCCTGAAGCGGGTCCGTGCCGTCACCTGCGAGGGGTACGCCGACTACGCCGGCAACCTGAGCAACGAGCAGCGGCTGTCGGTGAAGCGGGCGCAGAAGGTGTGCGCGGTCCTGGAGCGGCGGCGCGACGTGAGGACCCGCACGGTCGGGTTCGGTCCGCAGCGCCCGGTCATGATCGGCGGCACCGCCCCGGAGCGCGGTGCCAACCGCCGGGTGGACCTGCTCGTCCGCCGGTGAGGCTGGATCCCGGGAGTACCCGCGCGCGGAACTCCCGGGATCCCCCGCTCGTTTACCGTGGACCATGCGCAAGAAGAAGCCTCGACGATCCCAGGCCGCCCGACTCGCTCCGACTGAGGCGGGTGGCCGATGATCACGATCCTCTCCCTCCTCCTGGGCCTGCTGGTGGTGCTGGCGATCACCGCCGCCACCGGCTACTTCGTGGCCCAGGAGTTCGCCTACATGGCGGTCGACCGCTCGCGGCTCAAGGCCCGGGCCGCCGCCGGTGACGCCGACGCCGAGCGCGCGCTGCGGGTCACCCGCCGTACGTCGTTCATGCTGTCCGGCGCCCAGCTCGGCATCACCGTCACCGGCCTGCTCGTCGGGTACGTCGCCGAGCCGCTGATCGGCGACTCGCTCGGCGAGATGCTGGGCGGCGTCGGCGTGCCCACGGCCGTCGGCGTCGCGATCGGCACCGTGCTGGCCCTGGCGTTCTCGACCATCGTGCAGATGCTCTTCGGCGAGCTGTTCCCCAAGAACCTCGCCATCGCGCGGCCCGAGCCGGTCGCGGACAAGCTGGCCCGCTCGACGCTCGGCTACCTGAAGGTGACCGGCCCGCTGATCTGGGTCTTCGACCAGTCCTCGAACCTGCTGCTGCGCGCCCTGCGCATCGAGCCGGTCCACGACGTGGAGCACTCCGCGACCGCCCGCGACCTCGAGCACATCGTCGCGGACTCGCGCGAGACCGGGGACCTGCCGGCCGAGCTGTCCGTGCTCCTCGACCGGGTGCTGGACTTCCCGACCCGCGACGTCGAGCACGCGATGGTGCCCCGGACCCGGGTCGACGTGGTCGCGGCCGGGACCCCCGTCGCCGACGTACGACGGCTGATGGGCACCGGCCACTCGCGCTACCCCGTGACCGACGCCGAGCAGGGGGTCGTCGGGGTCGTCCACCTCATCGACGTGCTCGACGCGGCGCCCGGCGCCACGCTCGACCAGGTGGCCCGGCCGCCGCTCGTCGTCCCGACCCGGATGGCGCTGCCCGACGCGCTCGAGGAGCTCGCGCGCACGCGCAACGAGCTCGCGGCCGTCGTCGACGAGTACGGCGGCTTCGTCGGCGTGCTCACGCTCGAGGACCTGGCCGAGGAGCTGGTCGGCGAGCTGACCGACGAGCACGACGGCCTCGACGAGGGCGCGCCGATCGCGCTCGACGACGCGGGCGACTCCTGGCTGGTGCCGGGCGACCTGCCGCTCGACGAGGTCGAGCGGACCCTCGACCAGGACCTGCCGGAGGGTGACTACCAGACCCTCGGCGGCCTGGTCATCGCCCAGCTCGGGCGGCTGCCCGAGGCCGGCACGGTGGTCATCGTGCCCCTGCCCGACGATCCCGGCGACCTGGTCCACGACGAGGAGCCGACGCCGCGCGTCGCGCGCATCGAGGTGGTCGAGGTCGAGCAGCACGTCCCGGCCCTGCTGCGGGTCACGCTCGAGGAGCGCGCCGCCGAGGAGGAGTCCTGATGGAGAACCCTGTCGTGGTGGCCGTCGCCACCGTCGTGATCATCGCCCTGAGCGCGTTCTTCGTCGCCGTCGAGTTCGCCCTGATGGCGGCCAAGAAGCACCGTCTCGAGGACGCGGCCGCGTCGAGCCGCTCCGCCCGCGCCGCGCTGCGCAGCTCCTCGGAGCTCACCGTGCTGCTGGCCGGCTCCCAGCTCGGCATCACCGTCAGCGTGCTGGCGCTCGGTGCCATCACCAAGCCGGCCGTCCACCACTGGCTGACGCCGCTGTTCGAGGGCTGGGGCGTCGCGCTCTGGCTGGCCGACGTGGCGGGCTTCGTGCTCGCGCTGATCGTGGTGACCTTCCTGCACCTCGTGGTCGGCGAGATGGCGCCCAAGTCGTGGGCGATCGCCCACCCGGAGCGGTCCGCCACGCTGCTCGCGATCCCGATGCGCGGCTTCATGTTCCTCACCCGCCCGCTGCTGCGCGGGCTGAACGACGCCGCCAACTGGTGCCTGCGCAAGGTGGGCGTCGAGCCCGTCGACGAGATGGGCGCCGGGCAGGACCCGGCCGGGCTGCGTCAGCTGGTCGAGCACTCCGCGAACGTCGGCGCCCTGGACGCGTCGTACTCCGCCCAGCTGTCGGGGGCGCTGGAGCTCGAGACGCTGACCCTGGGCGACCTGCTGCGCGGCACCCCGCTCACCGCCGTACCCGAGGGGGCGCGGGTCGCCGACGTGCAGGACGCCAGCCGGCGTACCGGCCACCTGCGGATCCTGGTCGGCGACACCCGGCACCCGGTCGGGGTCGTCCACGTCCGCGACACGCTGGAGCAGGCCGAGGACACGGGCATCGCGGCCCTCACCCGCCCGGTGCTGGCCCTCCCGGCCGACACCCGGGTGTACGCCGCGCTCGCGCGGATGCGGGAGACCAGCAACCAGCTGGCCCTGGTCACCGACCCCGCCGACGGCGACCGGCTGCAGGGCCTGGTGACCATCGCCGACCTGCTCCGCCGCCTGTTCCCTCTCCGCGAGCAGACCGCCTAGCCGCCAGAAGTCACCGCCGAGTCGGCAGAAGTTACCCGTCGAGTCGGCAGAACTTGCATACAACCCGTCAGCATGTTCTGCCGACTCGGCTCAGCGGGGGACGCGGACCAGCAGGCGGCCGTGGATGCACTCCATCCTCAGCTCCCGGCCGAGGCCGATCGAGTCGCCGTCGAGCTGGCGGGGGGTGTCGGACGCGGCGCGGACGTGGATGGTCGCGCCGGTCATCCGGTTGATCAGGTCGTCGGTGCGGGGCCGCTTCGCCAGCACCCGGAAGGCCAGCGGCACCCAGGACAGGAACCGCTTCGGGTGCAGCAGTACGACGTCGAGCTGGCCGTCGTCGATCGCCGCGTCGGGCAGCAGCGGCATGCCGGCCTGCAGCGAGCCGACGTTGCCGACGACGACGGTGCGGGCGCGGTGCTTCGTGAACGGCGCGCCGTCGACGGAGACCTCGACGCGGACGGCCGGGAACATCAGCGCCTTGAGACCCGAGAGCACGTAGGCGATCCAGCCGACGCGCTTCTTCAGGTCCTCGTTGACGCCCTCCATGATCGCGGCGTCGAAGCCCATGCCGGCCATGACCATGAAGTGGGTGTCCTCGAAGCCGTCGCCGCTGACCCGGACCAGGTCGATGGCGCGGTCCTGGCCGTGCAGGCCGATGTCGATGGCCGAGCGCAGGTAGAGCGGGAGGCCCAGGTTGCGGGCCAGCAGGTTGCCGGTGCCGGCGGGGATGATCCCAACGGGGATCCCGGTGCCGGCCAGCTCGGCGCAGACCTCGCGCACGGTGCCGTCGCCGCCGCAGACCAGCACCAGGTCGGCGCCGGAGACCGCGGCTGCCTCGGCCATCCCGGTGCCGGGGTCCTCGATGGTGGTGAGGTACCAGGCGGGCTCGCCCCAGCCCGCCTCGGTCGCCATGGTGGTGACGACGGCCTGGAAGGCACCGACATCCTCGACCTTGATCGGGTTGAGGATGACCGCCAGCTGCCTGGTGGAGGTGAACACCTCCGGGAGCGGCTCGATCTTCACCGCGATGCTCTTCGGCAGCGGGCTGTAGACGGCCAGGCCGAGCAGGACGGTCCCGGCTCCGAGCAGCACCCCGCCGACGACGTCGGAGGGGTAGTGCCGGCCCAACAGCACCCGGTCGAGGCAGACGAGGACGGTGGCCAGGGCGCCGAGGGCGTACACGACCCGGCGCACGCTCGAGCGGCGTACCAGCATCAGCACCAGCACGCACACCACGCCCGCCAGCGCGGCGGTCATCGCCGCGTGCCCCGAGGGGTACGACGGGGTGCCGTGCTCGTTGACGAGGACCTGCCAGGACGGACGGTCGCGGTCGAGGAGCAGCTTGGTCAGGTGGGTGAGGACGCGGGTCGCGACCAGTACGCCGACGGCGTACGCCGCCGCACGCCGGTGTCCCTTGACGAACAGGCCGACCCCGAGCGCGAGGGCCGCGACGAGCATGCCGATGTCGCCGAAGGCCTCCTCGACGCCGCGCAGCACGTGCCGCAGCCAGCCCACGTCGGTGGCCCAGGTGGTGGCCGGCCCGCCCCGGTCGTCGACGTCGACGAGCCACACCCAGCGCTGGTCCACGGCCACGGCGAGACCCGCGAAGGCGGCGTAGCACAGGACGGCCCAGCTCAGGAGGACGACTCGGGGACGATCCAGCACCGGGCAAGTATGACCACGCCGCCGTTACTCGCGTGAGTCGCCGCCGGGTGCCCCGATAGCCTTGCGACCATGATCGACCCCCGCATCCTCCGTGAAGACCCCGACCGCGTGCGCGCCGCCCAGGCCAAGCGCGGGCTGTCCGACGAGGTGGTCGACCGCGCCCTGTCCGCCGACACCGAGCGCCGCCGCGCGATCGGCGAGTACGAGGCCAAGCGGGCCGAGCAGAAGCAGCTCGGCAAGCTGATCCCGCAGGCCCAGGGCGAGGAGAAGCAGGCGCTGCTCGCGCAGACGAAGACGCTCGCCGCCGAGGTGAAGGCCGCCGAGGCCGCCCAGGTGGCCGCGGAGGAGGCGTGGAACGACGCGCTGCTCTCGATGCCCAACCTCGCCTCCGACGAGACCCCGACGGGCGGCGAGGACGACTTCGTCGTCCTGGAGACGGTCGGCACGCCTCGCGACTTCGCGGCGGAGGGCTTCGAGCCGCGCGACCACATCGAGCTCGGGAAGATCCTCGGCGCCATCGACATCGAGCGTGGCGCGAAGGTCTCGGGCAGCCGCTTCTACTTCCTCACCGGGGTCGGCGCGCAGCTGGAGCTCGCGCTGATCAACCTGGCGATGGAGCAGGCCCGCAACGCCGGCTTCACCCAGGTGATGGCCCCCGCCCTGGTCCGGCCGCGGGCCATGGACGGCACCGGCTTCCTCGGCCAGGCCGCCGACGACGTCTACAAGATCGAGGGCGACGACCTCTACCTGGTCGGCACGTCGGAGGTGCCGATGGCGGCGTACCACTCCGACGAGATCCTCGACGGCTCGTCGTTGCCGCTGCGCTACGCGGCGTTCAGCCCGTGCTTCCGCAAGGAGGCAGGCTCGCACGGCAAGGACACCAAGGGCATCATCCGGGTGCACTGGTTCGACAAGGTGGAGATGTTCGTCTACACGACCACCGAGGACTCCTACGCCGAGCACCAGCGGCTGCTCGACTGGGAGAAGGAGTTCCTCGACAAGCTGGAGTTGGCCTACCGCGTCATCGACGTCGCCGCCGGAGACCTCGGCCTGTCCGCGATCCGCAAGTTCGACTGCGAGGCGTGGATCCCGACCCAGGGCAAGTACCGCGAGCTCACCTCGACCTCGAACTGCACCGAGTTCCAGACCCGCCGCCTCGACACCCGCGGCCGCTTCGAGGGCGCCACCAAGCCGATCTCGACGCTCAACGGCACCCTGTGCGCGATGACCCGCACCATCGTGGCGATCCTGGAGACCCACCAGCAGGCTGACGGCTCGGTCCGCGTCCCCGAGGCGCTGCGGCCGCACCTGGGTGGGCTCGAGGTGCTGAAGCCGGTGGGCGCGTGACCGAGGCCTGGCAGCCACGTCTCGTCGCGCTCGACATCGACGGCACGCTGCTGAAGTGGATCGAGGGCGAGGGCGCGACCCGCGAGGAGATCTCGCCGGCGGTGTACGACGCCGTCCACCGGGCGCTCGACGCCGGTGCCCACATCGTGCTGGCCAGCGGCCGCTCCCCGCACGGGATGATCGGCATCGCCGACCTGCTCGACCTGCACGGCGAGGAGCGCGACCGGCTCTGGATCGTGGCCTCCAACGGCGCCGTGGTGCTGCGCTACCCGCCGTTCGAGGTCGTCCACGAGGAGACCTTCGACGCCGGCCCGGCGGTCAAGGCGATCCTCGAGCGGCACCCGAACGCCCTGGTGGCCGTCGAGGAGCGCGGCGTCGGCTACCGGGTCAGCTCGCACTTCCCCGACGGTGAGCTCTCCGGCGACATGATCGTCACCGACGTGGAGGAGCTCGTGGCCGGCCCGGTCAGCCGCGTGATCATCCGCGACCCCGAGTCCACCGCCGACGAGTTCGTCGCGCTCGCCGAGGACCTCGGTCTGCACGGCACCAACTACGTCGTCGGCTGGACCGCCTGGCTCGACCTCGCCCCGGTCGGCGTCTCCAAGGCGTCCGGGCTCGAGTACGTCTGCCGCGAGCTCGGTCTGGGCGCCGACGACGTCCTGGCCATCGGCGACGGGCGCAACGACATCGAGATGCTCCAGTGGGCGCACCGCGGCGTGGCCATGGGCCAGGCCATCCAGGTCGTCATCGACGTCGCCGACGATGTCACCGCGAGCGTCTTCGAGGACGGCGCGGCGATCGAGATCAACCAGTGGTTCTCCCCGCGGTAGTCACGACGGAGCGGCTGACGCTGCCGCTCTGGACGGCCGACGACGTGGCGGCGATGCGCGACGGCGTACGACGTCCCGGGTGGCACGCCGCCTTCCCCCGCCCCGACGACCGGGACGCGGCGACGCTGTGGCGTGACGGCGACTGCTGGTCGCCGCGCAGCATCGTGCGGGGTACGACGGTGCTCGGCTCGATCGGCTTCTTCGGCCCGCCGGAGGTCGCGGACGACGGGGTCGAGGAGACGGAGGTCGGCTACGGCCTGGTCGACGAGGCACACGGCTGGGGCTTCGCCACCGAGGCGCTGCGCGGGGTGCTGGTGCACACCGACGCCGCGGGCGTCCGGATCCGCGCCAGCGTCGCGCCCGAGAACAAGCCGAGCCTGCGGGTCCTCGCCAAGTGCGGCTTCACCCAGCTGCGCGGTGCCAACGAGGACGGCGAGCTCGTGATGGCCCGGCCGCTGTGACACCCCGCCTGGTCGCCACCGACCTCGACGGCACCCTGGTCCGCTCGGACGGGACCGTCTCGGACTACACCCGCGACGTGCTCCTCGAGCTCGACCGCCGCGACGTCCCGGTCGTCTTCGTGACCGGCCGGCCGCTGCGCTGGGCGGAGGAGGTCTTCGAGCACGTCGGCAGCCACGGCCTGGCGATCGTCTCCAACGGCGCGCTGGTCTGGGACGTCGCCCGGGAGCGGGTCGACCTGGAGCGCCCGATCGAGCCGGCGCTCGGCCTGGAGGTCTGCCGGGCGCTGCGCACGGCGGTCCCCGGGACGTCGTACGCCGTCGAGAGCCTGCAGGGCATCGGGCTGGAGCCGGGCTACCTGGAGCGCTACCCGATGCCGGACGGCACCCGGCGTGCGCCGGTCGAGGAGCTGTTCGACCGGCCGGCGCTGAAGCTGCTCGCCCGCCACGAGGAGCTGGCGCCCGAGGAGTTCTGGGATCTCGCCGAGGTCGCGACCGAGGGCCGGCTGGTGATCACCTGGTCCTCGACGACCTCGCTGCTGGAGATCAGCGCGCCCGACGTCACCAAGGCCTCCACGCTCTCGCTGCTGTGCGAGCGGCTCGGCGTGGCGGCCGAGGACGTGATCGCGTTCGGCGACATGCCGAACGACCTCCCGATGCTGACCTGGGCCGGGACGTCGTACGCCATGGCCGACGCGCACCGCTCGGTCACCGAGATCGCCGACCACGTGGCGCCGGGTCACGACGAGGACGGCGTGGCCCGGGTCCTGGCTGGTGTCTTCGACCTGTGACCTGGTTGCATGAGGGCGTGCCGATCCCGACGCTGCTCCGCCGCCTGCTCGTGATGGCGCTGCTCTCGAGCGCGCTCGTCTGGGTGGGGTCGTCGCCGGCGTCGGCCGCCTGCTCCTGCACCGCGGCCGCGATCCGGTCCGACACCGAGCGGCTGGCCCGCATCGCCAACCAGGTCTTCACCGGCACCGTGACGGCCTCGTCGGCCGCCCGCCGCACTGACGGTGTCGCGGGGGCGGTCCTCACCCACGACGTGTCGGTCGAGCTCGTCTACAAGGGCGACCTCCGCGAGGAGGCGGTCCAGGTGCAGACGTTCCGGGGCGCCGACTGCGACCTCGGCCGGCTCGACAACGGGACGCGCTACGCCTTCTTCGTCCAGTCCGCCGAGGAGACCCTGGTCGCCAACGGCTGCGGGGGCACCCAGCGGTCCCGCCCCAAGCTGACCGTCGAGCTGGAGACCCTCTTCGGCCCCGGCGAGCCCCCGCAGAGCGAGGCGCCCGCCGAGACCGCCGACATCCAGCCGGTCCCCGGGGTCGAGGACCCGATGACCTTCACCCGCGCGGCCGCTCCCGGCGCCGCGATGGTGCTCGTCGGGCTGCTCGGCCTGGTCGTCGTACGCCGCTGGGCGCGGCGGGGTTGACCTACAGGTACATCCCGCCGGAGTCGCCCGGCCGCGGACCCTGGTCGTCGGCGCCCGGCTGACCGGGCATGCCCGGCTGGTCGGGCAGCATGCCCTGCGGCAGGCCCTTGCGGATCTGCTCGAACTGGGCGCGCGCGGCCATCTGCTGCGCGTAGATCGCGGTCTGGATGCCGTGGAAGAGACCCTCGAGCCAGCCGACCAGCTGGGCCTGGGCGATGCGCAGCTCGCCCTCCGAGGGCGTGGTCTCCTCGCTGAAGGGCAGCGCGAGCCGGTTCAGCTCCTCGACCAGCTCGGGAGCCAGGCCCTCCTCCAGCTCGTGGATGGAGGCCTGGTGGATCTCCTTGAGCCGGTTGCGGCTGGCCTCGTCGAGCGGCGCGGCCTTCACCTCTTCGAGCAGCTGGCGGATCATGCTGCCGATCCGCATCACCTTCGCCGGCTGCTCGACCAGGTCGGTGACGGCGCGCTCGCCCTCGCCGTCCTGGCTGTCGTCGGCCTGCGTCAGCGCGGAGGCGGGTACGGCGCCCAGCGGCTGGCCGTCCGGCCCGATCACGACGACCTGCTGCTCCTGCGGCTCACTCATGGCCCCGACCCTACCGAGCGGGCGGTTCCCGTCAGAGGGTGAGCAGGATCTTGCCGGTGTGCGCGCCGGACTCCATCTGGGCGTGCGCCTCGGCGGCCTGCTCCAGGGGCATGGTGCCGTGCACGACCGGCTGGACGAGCCCCTCGGCCACCAGCGGCCAGACGTGCTCGACGACCGAGGCGCAGATGGCGGACTTCTCCGCAGTCGGCCGGGAGCGCAGGGTGGTGGCGATGACCGCCCCGCGCTTGCGCAGCAGGGCGTTGATGTCGAGCTCGGCCTTGGTGCCGCCCTGCATGCCGATGATGACGAGCCGGCCCTCGGTGGCGAGCGCGGAGACGTTGCGGCCGAGGTACTTGGCGCCCATGTTGTCGAGGATGACGTCGGCGCCGTGCCCGTCGGTGCGCTCCTTGACGACCTCGACGAAGTCCTCGTCGCGGTAGTTGATCGTCACGTCGGCGCCGAGGTCCGCGCAGAAGGCGAGCTTCTCCGCCGTACCCCCGGTCGTGAGGACGAACGCGCCGAGCCGGTGCGCGAGCTGGATCGCGAAGGTGCCGATGCCGCCGGCGCCACCGTGCACGAGCAGCCGCTCCTGCGGTTGCAGGCCCGCGACCATGAACACGTTGGACCACACGGTCGCCGCGACCTCGGGGAGCGCGGCCGCGGTGACCAGGTCGATCCCCTCCGGCACCGGCATCACCTGGCCGGCGGGGACGGCCACCAGCGAGGCGTACCCGCCCCCCGCGAGCAGCGCGCACACCTCGTCGCCGACCTGCCACTCGTCGACGCCCTCGCCGACGGCGGCGACCGTGCCGCTGCACTCCATGCCGATCACCTCGGACGCGCCCGGCGGCGGCGGGTAGAAGCCCTGGCGCTGCAGCAGGTCGGCGCGGTTCAGCCCCGCGGCCGCGACCGCGATGAGAACCTCGCCCGGACCGGCCTGGACATCGGGGAGCTCGGTGACCGACAGGACCTCGGGTCCGCCGGTCCCGTTCGCAACGACTGCACGCATGCGCCTCAGCCTACGGAGGCCGCCACTAGCGCTCGAAGCGCTCCCCGGTGTGGTCGACGCCGCTGTCGTCGGGGACCTCGTCGGTCACGTCGTCCGGATCCGGGGCGCCCGCGGGCCGCTCCCAGCCCTCCGCGAGGACCTGCGCCCGCGCGGCCAGGCTCTCGACCAGCGTGGGGTTCGCGCCCCGGGCGCCGGCCGCGAGGCCGAGGAGGTACGCCGTCACCGGCGCGGCCGGGCGCTCCACGGCGTGGGCCACCACCCGGGCGAGGTCGAGCACCAGGCCCTCGTCGATCTCGACCTCCGGGTCGAGGTCGAGGGCGTCGCTCAGCTCGTCGATCCAGTCGTGGAGGTTCACCAGGCCACATTCCCGCGCCCGGGCCGGACTCGCAAGACCTCACAGGTCGCGCAGGTCGAGCCAGGTGTCGACGTCGCGGTGCTCGTCCGCGGTGGCGGCGACGTCGGCGAGGTCGAGCGGGCCGAGCAGCCGGCGTACGGCCATGCCGTGCTGCCCTTCCAGGTCGGGACGTACGTCGTCCAGCCGTCCGGCGTCCAGCACCATCGCGAGCTGACGCCGTCCGTCCGGCCCGACGAGCACCGCCCCGTCCCGGCCGGCGGCCGCCTCGTGCAGGCGCCGGAAGGTCAGCGCCGTCACGCGCGGCATGTCCACCGCGAGCACCCCGACCGTCCGCGGGGTGCGCAGCAGCGCGTCGACCCCGGTCAGCAGCCCCGCCACGGGGCCGCCGTACCGCGGGCTCTCCCGGCAGAAGGTCACCGGCCGCTCGGTCGGCACCGGGTCTCCCACGACCACCACCTCGGCGGCGTCCACGAGCGCGTCGAGCGCGTGGGCGAGCAGGGTCCGGCCGTCCAGCTCGATCGAGGCCTTGTCGGCGCCGTCCAGGCGAGCGGCGGTGCCTCCCGCCAGCACGACGGCGCAGAAACCGAACGGCCCGAGGTCCTCCATGCCGGCCAGCGTGCCACGCTGGTCCCGTGCGCATCGCCCTGGTCCAGGAGCCCGCCGGCCTCGAGCCGGACGCCAACCGTGCCCGCCTGCTCGAGCTGACGCCGGACGGCGCGGACCTGGTCGTCTTCCCGGAGGCCTTCGCCCGCGACTTCGGGGCGCCCGGCTCCGACGTCGGCCCGTACGCCGAGGCGCCGGACGGCCCGTTCGCGACCGCGGTCGCCACGGCGGCCGCCGAGCACGCGACCACGGTGGTCGCGGGCATGTTCGAGGCCGGGCCGGATCCCGAGCGCCCGTACAACACCCTCGTGATGCGTGGCGCGGCCGCGGCCGACTACCGCAAGGTGCACCTGTACGACTCCTTCGGCTACCGCGAGTCCGACCGGCTCACCGCCGGCGCGGTCGAGCCGGTGGTGGCCGACGTGGCGGGCCTCCGGGTCGGGCTGATGACCTGCTACGACCTGCGCTTCCCGGAGCTGGCCCGGGCGCTGGTCGACGCCGGCGCCGAGGTGCTGGTCGTCCCGGCCGCCTGGGTCGCCGGCGAGCGGAAGGTCGACCACTGGCGGACCCTGGCTCGGGCACGCGCCATCGAGAACACCGTGTACGTCGCCGCCGCGGGCCAGCCCGGCCCGCGCTACAGCGGCCACTCGCTGGTCGTCGACCCGCTCGGCGACGTCCTCGCGGAGGCCGGGGACGGGGCGGAGATCCTGACGGCCGACCTGGACGCCGAGACGCTCGCCGCGGCCCGCCGTACCAATCCGTCGCTCGCGAACCGTCGTCTGTAACCTTCCTCGACGTGCCTTCCGCTCCTCCTCGTCGTCGCGCCGAGCGCCCGACCCGGGAGCGGCGACGCCGGACGAGGCCGCAGCCCGGTCCGGGCTCCGAGCCGCGACCGGCCCGGCTCACGCGGATCGCGGAGTCCCGGCTGCCGCTGACCGTCTGGGTGGCGGTCGTCCTCGCGGGCGTCGCGTGCCTGGTGGCCGCGATGGTCCCCGTCGGGCCGGAGCAGCTGGCCGGCATCGGCTCGGTCACGGTCACCGCGGCGCTCACCTGGGCGCTCGCGGCGCGGATGGGCGGCCGTCCGATCCTCTTCGGCACCCTGGCCCTGGCCTGCGGCATCGCCGTCCTGGTCATCGACGAGGAGTCGCTGCGCACCGGCGCCGCGGTGATGAGCTGCGTGATCAGCGGGGTGCTGGGGGTGGTCGCCACCGTGCCGGCGAAGCGCTTCCTCGACTCCGCGCGCGAGTGCCTGGTCGCCATCGGCATCGCCGCGATCGGCGCGCTCGCGACCGCCGGATTCGAGCCCACCATCGACCTGCTGCGGTTCGAGTACGTCACCCTGCTGCTGGTCCTCGCCGGGTGCTTCGGCGTGGTCTTCCGGCTCGGAGCGGGCTTCCACGGCCTCGGGCGGCGGGGCGTCGCGACCGTGCTGATCGGCGCCGTCGTCCTCGCCGTCACCCTCGCGTACGCCGAGCTGCTGCGCCGCTACGGAACCCCGGGGCTGGTCGACAACCTGCTCGACGGCGTGCGCTGGAGCCGGGAGAACCTCGGCGCCTTCCCGCGCCCGATCGAGACCGTGCTCGGCGTCCCGGCGCTCGTCTGGGGCACCCACATGCGCGCCCGGCGCCGCCAGGGCTGGTGGGTCTGCGCCTTCGGTGCCGCGGCGACCGCGCCGGTGGCGAACTCGCTGATGAACCCCGCGATCGCGCTGTCCGAGGTGGTCCTCTCCGTGACCTACGGCCTCGTCGTCGGCCTCGTGATCGGGTACGTCGTCGTCCGGGTCGACCTGCTCCTCACCGGCCCGCGCGGGCGCCGGGCCCGGCGCGCCGAGGAGGAGGCCGCGGGGCGGCCCGAGCCGTCGCGGACCAGCGCCCTGCTCTGAGGCCGCGGATCACGCCCTGATATGTACGTCGGTTCCGTCAAGGGGGCAGGGTGAGGCGCCCGTCGCGGAGGGTGTCCGTGGCGGGCGCCTCGTGCTTCGTCGGGTTGGGCTCGGTCAGCGTGTCATCGGCGACGCGTGGTCTGACTGATATGCGCGGGTTGGCTACCGCAGGACGGTGGTTCGGCTGGAACGGTTCCGCTTGTCTAGCAACGAGCGTGGCCCGCGGGACGGGCTGCTCATAGGGCGTTCGCGGGTTCGCTCCTCGCGCTGCCACCGAGCCGTTTCTCGACGAAGCAGCTCATGGGTCGACGAGCTACATGTCGTCGATGACTGCGAGTGACCAGCACCAGCCCGCCAACTCGCGGGCGATGGCGGTGGTGGCGATCTGGTGACGCTTCTTGCGTTCGATGAACTTGACCCAGCGCTGATGCAATCGCCGGTTTCCCTCGTCCCCACGGACCCGTGCCGCGGCCGGTGCCAGTGCCCAACGTTCGTGCATCGCCTTTGATGGGCGGTAGGCCGAGCGGTGGTGCCAGGAGGCCTCGACCAGTAACCGTCGGGCGTGGCCGTTGCCGGCCTTGGTGATCGGTCCCTGCACGCGAGTGGCGCCCGAGGAGTGCTCGGTCGGGACGAGGCCGACGAAGGAGCCGATCGATCGGCCGGTGAACCGGTGCCAGTCGCCGACCTCGACCGCGAGCGCGAACGCGGTTAGAAGGCCGATCCCGCGTAGGCACCCGAGCCGGCGCACGATGGGGGTGAACTCGGAGTCGGCAGCCATCTGCTCGATCAGCACGTCGAGCCGGTCACGACGTGCGAGCGTGGTCAACAGGGCGTCGTAGTCGTTGTCGAAGGTGACCCGGATCGACCGGCCGCCCGCCGCGGTCAGCCGGTCGAGGGCGTCGTGGCGCAGCCAGTGATCGTGAACGCCGGTCCAGGCCTTGCCGCCGTAGTAGACGATCCCGTAGCGCAGCAGCAGTTTCGACAACCGATGCCGAGCCCTCATCAGGTCACCGCGGGCGTCCTCACGTGCCCGGACCATGTCGCGCGCGGCTTCTTGGTCGATGCTCGGGATCGCGACCGGAGTGATCGCATCGAGCCGCAACAACCGCGCCAGGTGCAGTGCGTCCTTGGCATCGGTCTTGACCCGATCACCGGCTGGCTTCTGCAACTTCGACGGTGCCACCACTTCACAGCGAATCCCGGCCGCGCTCAGGTGCCGGTAAAGCCCAAAGCCAGTCGGACCGGCCTCATAGGCAACCGCCACCGGACCGGGCAGACGGCCGACCCACGAGCCGACATCGTCATAGGCCGGGGTCAATCTGGACCGGAACAACTCGCCCGTGACGCCATCGATCGCTGCGGCAACGACAGATCGGGCGTGCACGTCGAGACCAACACTCGTACGCTCGGTAAACACCGGGGCCTCCCACAATTGTCGGATAGGCCGAGCAGGCGGCCCCTGCTCGGTAACCCACGAATCTTGTGAGCGAGGCCCCGGCCCGCAACCACCCAGTCGCCCTGAGCGGTCACGTCATACCGTCTAGCCGCGCAGGTCCGCACGGGGCATGATCGACGCACCAGCGGGAGCACGCCCGACCCGGACCGCGAAGAGGGGCACCGTGAGCAGAGCCGTCCTGAACTCCATGACCGACGCCGAGCGGCTCCTCGTGGCCGAGACCGAGCGCGACGCCATCGCCGACCTCCCCGAGGACGACCTCCTCGACCTGCATAGCCGGGTCCGGCGAGCGCGGACCAAGTACGTCAAGAACTACCGTCAGGCGGCCAGCGCCAAGGTCGAGGCGGTGGGCGGGCGGGGCAAGGGCTTCGAGCAGAACTCCCGCGACCGGGACAAGGCCGAGGTCTTCGAGCTCGCCCTGGCGCGGGTCAGCCGCCAGGTGGCCGTGCGCGCCAACCAGGCCGCCGCCGAGCTCAAGGCCGAGCGGCTCGCCGCGGCCCGGGAGCGCTCGACCGGCCCGGACGTCGCGGCGACGCCGCAGGACGGCGTTCCCGCCGGGCGGGCGCGGCAGACCCGCAAGACGACGGGCGGGATCAAGAAGGACGCCTCGTCGAGGTCCGCCGGCGCTCGTCGGCAGGCCAAACGCGACGCGCGCTGAGCCCGGCCCCGGTTGCGGCGTACCTCGAAGTAACGACTAGGTTCGCGACATGGCCCGCGAACAGCTCACCGAGATCGTCGCCGAGATGGTCGCCAACGTCATGAGCGTCGCGGTCGACGCGGGGGACGCGGTCGCCGTCGGCGACACCGTGGCGCTCCTGGAGTCGATGAAGATGGAGATCCCGGTCCTCGCCGAGGTCGCCGGCTCCGTGCGCGCGGTCAAGGTCGCCCCCGGCGACGTCGTCCAGGAGGGCGACGTGCTGGTGGAGCTGCTCGTCAAGTAGCGGGCGGGGCCTGTCCGGAACCCGCAATTGCCCCGTTGGACGGGTTCGACCGGCCAGGGCCGGCACGCAGCCCGCAATTGCGGCCGTTGGACAGACCCGGCCGCCCAGAAACTGTCCGGAGGCTGCAATTGCGGCCGTGGGGCAGGCCGGACCAGCCTCATCCCGGCGCCGCCACCAGCTGCCACGGTACGGCGGGCAGCGGGCGGCCGTCCGGGCGTGGCTCGGGCAGCAGGCAGCCGGTGATCCACCGGCTCGAGGTGGACAGCACGACGCGGCCCTCGGCGTTGACGAGCACGGCGTCGTCGTCGCCCAGCCTGCCGAGGACCATCGACTCGAAGCGCGTGACGGGGACGTCCGCGCCCGCGACGCCGACGAAGCGCCCGGCGAGCTCGATCGGCATGGTGAAGGTGAGCATGTAGCCGTCGGTGCCGTGCACGTCGACGTACGGCCCGACCACGTGCCGGGCGCGGGTACGGCGGGGCACGGCGAACCAGTCCGCGGCCACGTAGTCGTAGAAGCCCAGGCTCTCGGGATGCAGGTCGACCTCCAGGGGCACGGGGTCGTCCGACCCGGGGACCCGCTGCCACCACTCGAGCCGGAGCGGGTGGCTGGCCAGCGTCCCGGGCTCGAGGATGACGCCGAGGCCGACGGCGACCTCGCCGGGAGCCCCGAGCAGGTCCACGAAGGCGGGACCGAGCGCGTCCACGTCGGCGTCGACGAGAGGACGGCCCGCGGCGACCTCGGTGAAGCGGGCCAGCGTGATGCGCCGTACCTCCTCGACGGTGGCGAAGATGCCCTCGATGGCCGCGCCGATCACGGTGGCGGGACCGCGGGTCTGCGGGATGGTCATCCGTCGCTCCTCAGCTCGCGCTCGACCGGCTCATCGCGATGTGGTCCTCGACCAGGCGCCGGGTGTCCTCCGCGACCTGTGCCTCGGTGAGCTGCCGGGCCAGGTCGCCCCGCTGCTCGGCCACGGCGTCGACCACCCGGTTCCGCTCCTCGGCCACGGCGCTGGGAGCGCGGTCGGACCGGAGCCGCCACATGACCTGGGCGAGGTCGAACTGGACGTCGATCTCCAGGCGGGTCAGCCGGGCCGACTGGGCGGCCGCCGCCATCTCGATGTAGTAGCGACCCTCGAGCCGGTGCAGCTCGGTGGCGTCGCGGGCCTCCGCCATCCGACCCACCAGCTCGCGCAGCCGGGCGAGCTCGGTCCGCGAGGCGCGCTCGGCGGCCAGGCGCGCCGCCGAGCCGGCCGCCATCGCGTGCATGTCCCCGAGCTCGCGCAGGTCGCTGGTGCCGACCTCCGCGAGCCGTTCGCGGGACAGGTCGGCGAGCGCGGCCTGCGACATCCGGACGAAGCTGCCGCCGCCCCGGCCCCGCCGGGTCTCCACCAGGCCCCGGGAGCGCAGGTCGGCCAGGGCGTCCCGCAGCGTCAGCGTCGAGACGTTGAGGGTCGCGGCGAGCTGCGTCTCCGAGGGCAGCTGCTCGCCGTTCTCGATCAGCCCGAGCGCGATGGCGCTGCCCAGGCGGCGGGCGACCGCCTCGCTGCGACCGCCGCCGTCGAGCGGCGTGAGCAGCGCGCTGCGCGCGTCACCGGACAGCAGTCGCACCGCGCCGCCCTCCTCAGATCCGGGGTTGCCAGTAAACCTTCATCACCATAGGTTTGCATCCGTCTTGATGTGATCTGGCTCACTACGAGCGGCGGGAGACGCGGATGACCCAGACCGACAAGGAACGGGGCGGCGCCGACGCGCTCGCCACGCCGTTCACCCCCGGGATGCGCGACAACCCGGCCGAGCTGGCGGACTTCACCGACGGGATCGTCGGCCGGCCGCTCCCGATCGCGGACGCCGGCGGCCCCTCGCCCGAGCAGGAGTTCGCCGCCGAGTGGAACAACGCGGCGTACAACTGCTTCTCCTCGGGCCACAAGTTCTGCCGCGAGGTGTGCCCGGTCATGCAGGTGACCCGCAACGAGTCGTGGACCCCCACGGCCTTCCACGCGAACGTGGTGGCGATGGGGCAGGGCGAGCTGAGCGTCGAGGACGTCGCCGCCGACTACGTGAACTGCACCCAGTGCGGGGCGTGCGAGCTGCGCTGCCCCAACACCCTATTCACCGGCGACTTCTACCGCTTCCGCACCCGCACGGTCGACGTCGTCAAGGCGGTGCGCGCGCTCGCCGTCGACCAGGGCGTCCACCAGGAGGGCTGGCGGACCTGGAACGCCCGCACCGACGAGCTCACCCACGAGCCGGTGCTCGGCGAGACCCCGGTCAACCAGGACCACGTGCGCGACTGGAGCGCGGGGCTCGACCTGCCGATCGGCGGCGAGACGGTGCTCTTCGTGGACTGCGAGGCGGCGTTCTACCGCACCTCGGTGCCCCGGGCGGTGGCGCAGGTGCTGCAGCTGGCCGGCTACGAGTTCGGCCTGATGGGTGAGCAGTGGTGCTGCGGCGGCCCCGCCGCCGAGATGGGGTACGTCGACCAGGCCCAGCGCTTCGCCCGGCACAACCTGGACAACTGGCGCTCGACGGGCACCAGGCGGGTGCTGGTGCTCGACCCGCACGACTACATCTCGTTCACCGAGGACTACCCGAAGTACTTCGGTGCCGAGTACGACATCGAGGTCGTGCTCGTCGTCGAGCTCTTCGCCCAGCTGATCCGGGAGGGCCGGCTGAACCCGAGCGTGCCCGTCGAGCGGACGATCACGTACCACGACCCCTGTCGGCTCAACAAGCGCAAGGGGATCTGGCAGGAGCCCCGCGAGATCCTCCGCGCGATCCCCGGACTCACGTTCAACGACGTCGACCGGGTGACCCAGTGGTCGTACTGCTCCGGGGGCGGCGGTGGACTCCCGATCGAGAAGCCGGAGCTCACCGAGCGGATCTCGGCCAGCCGCCTGGAGAAGGCCGCCGCCCTCGAGGTCGACACCCTGGTCAGCGCGTGCCCGTGGTCCGAACGACCTCTCACCGCGGCCGGCGAGAGCCACGACATCGACGTGGTCGACATCCACGAGCTGCTGGCGGCCTCCCTCGGCATCGAGGTCGGGGGTACGACGGACGGGGGTGCGTCGTGACCCTCCAGGTCGAGCGGCTCGACGAGGTGGTGACCGCGCTGCGCACGGTGCTCGCCGACGACCAGATCCTCACCTCCCGGGCCGACCGGCTGAACCGCGCCCGCGTGCCCGCGCCGTTCCCCGTGCACCGCTGGACCGAGCGGCTGCCCGACCTGGCGGTGCTGCCGACCAGCACCGAGCAGGTCGCCGGGGTGGTCCGGATCGCCAACGACCTGCGCGTCCCCGTCGTACCCCGCGACGGCGGGACGGGGCTCACCGACGGCGCCGTACCCCTGCGCGGCGGCATCGTCGTCGACGTCAAGCGGATGAACGACGTCAGGGAGATCGACCTGGAGAACCGCACGGTCCGCGTCGGCACCGGCATCAACATGCTCAAGCTCAACGAGCAGCTGGCGCGGCACGGGCTGTTCTACCCCGACGACCCCGCGTCGTACCCGTGCTCGCTGGTCGGCGGCCGGATCGGCACCAGCGGCTGGTCGCTGATCGGTGCGCGATACGGGCACACGCGCGACCTGGTGCTCAGTTTCGACCACGTCCTCCCGACCGGCGAGGTCATGCACGTCGGCGACGGGATCGGCCACCAGATCAGCAAGTCCTCCAGCGGCTACCAGCTCAAGCACCTCTTCATGGGCCACCAGGGCACGCTCGGCATCGCCACCGAGGCGACGCTGAAGCTCTACCCGAAGCCGGAGGCGGAGCTCTCGCCGTTCTGGGCCTTCGACAACTACGACGACGCCTACCGCTGCGTCGGCGCGCTGGCCCGCGCCGGCGTCGCGACCTTCGCCGGCGCGGTCCTCTTCGATGAGTGGAAGGTCGCGTACCTGCGCCGCGACGACGAGGCGTACATCCCCCAGCCCGGCGACGTGCGCGCCCTGGTCTGCGCGGTGATGTACGGCTACGAGGACGAGGTACGGCCGGCCGGGCGCCGGCTCTTCCGGATCGCGAAGGAGCACGGCGCCCGCTACCTCGGCGACGAGATCTCCGAGGGCGACTGGGCGGCCCGCCACGACCGTTACGCGACCCCGCTCCACGGCCGCACGAAGGACGGGCAGGTGGTCCCGATGAGCTGGCACTGCGAGGACGCGGCCGTGAACTACACCCGGCTGCCCGCGGTCTCGAAGGTGTGGCACGAGATCGTCGCCGACCTGCGTCGCAAGACCGACGTCTTCGACGACTGGGGGATGTTCGCCTACACCTCGGCGGACACGGGTGTCGACTACCTCACCGAGATCGACGTGGGCATCTGGGAGCAGCAGCTCGACGACCGCGCCTGGGAGCTCTGGGTCCGCGCCAAGCGCGACATCGCCGCCGTCGCCCTCGCCAACAACGCCTCGATCAGCGCCTGCCACGGGTCGTGCCGGGAGGGCGAGGTGGATCTCGTCCCCCAGGAGCTCGGACGCGGGTACGACGTCATGCTCGACCTCAAACGGACCCTCGACCCGAACAACATCATGAACCCGGGGAAGTACCACCTCGACCGCGCCTACCGAGCGGGCGGCCGGTGATGAGCCCCGCGGAGCACGGCGCCGGCGACGAGGACGCCCGGATCGGCTACCGCTACGCGGAGCAGCACGACCCGCCGCCGCCGGAGCGGGTGTCCGACGTGGCGCTCACGACCTTCGAGCACGTCTTCGAGGTCGACCCCCGCCTGATGGAGCGCTGGGTGCTGCAGCAGCAGTTCCCGAACTGGGACAGCCTCCGGATCATGAACAGCCGCCACGACCACCTGGAGTGGATGCACCGCCACTTCGCGGACCGGGTCGTCACCGGCTCGGAGCTGCTGGCCGAGGTCGAGCGGGAGGCGCCGGGATGAGCCACCGAGCGCAGGAGGACCCGGCCGCCCACCGGCACCACGAGCACGACGCGGACGCGGCCGCGCTGGCAGCCCTCGGCTACCGCTCGGAGTTCAAGCGGGACATGAGCCGGTGGGCCAACTTCGCGCTCGGCTTCACCTACCTCTCGCCGGTCGTCGGCATCTACACGCTCTTCGCGGTCGGCCTGATCACCGGCGGCCCGCCGATGATCTGGTGGCTGGTCATCGTCGGTGTGGGGCAGCTGCTGGTCGCGCTGGTCTTCGGGGAGGTCGTCTCGCAGTTCCCGGTCGCGGGTGGCGTGTACCCCTGGGCGCGGCGGTTGTGGGGCCGCAAGTGGGCCTGGATGACCGGTTGGATCTACCTCGTCGCCCTGCTCACCACCATCGCCGGCGTCGTCTACGGATCCGGTCCGTTCCTGGCCCAGCTGCTCGGCTTCACACCGAGCGAGCGGTCCACCATCACCTGCGCGCTGATCCTGCTGGTGCTGGCCCTCGCCATCAACCTGATGGGCACCCGCTGGCTCGCGATGGCCGCGGTCATCGGCTTCAGCGCGGAGCTGCTGGGTGCCCTCGCCGTCGGCGGCTGGCTGCTGCTCACCGAGCGCCACCACGGGCTCGGCGTCCTCTTCGACACCGAGGGCGTCGTCGGCCACAGCGGCGGCTACCTCTCGGCGTTCCTCGCCGCCGCCCTGATCGGCATCTACCAGTACTACGGCTTCGAGGCCTGCGGCGATGTCGCCGAGGAGGTGCCCGACCCGACGCGACAGATCCCCAAGGCGATGCGGATGACCATCTACGTCGGCGGCGCGGCGGCGATCTTCGTCTGCCTGTCCCTGCTGCTGGCAGTCTCGGACTACGCCGCCGTCATCGACGGCACCGACGCCGACCCGGTCACGACCGTGCTGCACAGCGCCTTCGGCGAGACCGGCACCAAGGTGGTGCTGGCCGTCGTGATGATCTCGTTCCTGTCCTGCGCGCTCAGCCTGATGGCGGCGGCCAGCCGCCTGATGTACTCCTACGCCCGCGACGACATGATCCTGGGCTCGGCCCTGTTCCGGAAATTCCTCCCGGGCCGCCACGTGCCGCCGTACGCCATGCTGGTCGCGGCGCTCGTGCCCGCGCTGATCGTGCTGGGCTCGGTGTTCTCGACCAAGGCGCTGACGTCGATCATCTCGTTCGCCACCCTCGGCATCTACCTCGGCTTCCACATGGTCACCCTCGCCGCGCTGCGCGCGCGGCTGAAGGGCTGGGTGCCGAGCGGCAGCTTCACGCTCGGCCGCTGGGGGCTGCTGATCAACGTCGTGGCCCTGGCGTACGGCGTGTTCGCGATGGTCAACATGGCGTGGCCCCGGACCCCCGACGCCGCCTGGTACGACAACTGGCTGGTCGCGCTCTCCGCCGCCGTCGGCGCCGGGATCGGCCTGGTCTACCTGGTCATCGCCCGCCCGTACGAGCGCAGCGACGCCATCGCCGGCGACGCCGTCCGCGGGCCGATCGAGGAACCCAACCGAGAAGGAGTCACCCGATGAGATTCAGCTACGCGATGCTGCCGGACTACCCGCTCAGCGAGTCCCTGGCCTCGATCAAGAAGGCCGACGAGCTCGGCTTCTACGCGGTGTACGCCGCCGACGAGACCTGGCACAAGGACCTGTGGCTGCTCTTCGCCGCGGCCGCGGCGTCGACCAGCCGGATCCGGCTGGGACCGAGCATCTCCGGGGTCTGCCTGCGCGAGCCGACCCTGATCGCGCAGGCGGCGGCGACGCTCGACGAGCTGACCGACGGGCGGGCCGAGGTCGCGGTCTCGAGCGGCAACTTCGGGCTGCTCGCGCAGTACAAGATCGACTGGGCGAAGACCAAGCCGCTCTCGCGGGTCAAGGAGTCGGTGCACGTCATCCGTACGCTGCTCGACGACGGCGTGATCACCTTCGACGGCGAGTTCTTCTCCTACGACGGCCTCTTCACCTTCGCCCGGCCCGTCCAGGAGCACCTGCCGGTGAAGATGGGCGCGATGCGGGGGCCGAAGTCGTTCCAGGCCTCGACCGAGTTTTCCGACGGCTGCCACCACGCGCTCAGCTACACCCGCGAGGCCTACGAGTACATGATCGAGCACTGCGCGATCGGCGCGGAGCGGGCCGGGAAGAACCTGCAGGACCTCGACCTGGGCTCCTGGGTGGTCTTCTGCGTGGCCGAGGACTCGGCCGTCGCCAAGGACGCCGCCCGCAGCATGGTCGGCCTCTACGCCTCCTCGATGCCGCACGAGCAGCTGGAGCGCAACGGCGTGAAGCCCGAGGAGGTCGCGCCGATCATCGCCGCCATCGGTGCCGGCGACATGGCTCGCGGCATCGAGCTCACGACGCCCGACCTGGCCGAGCGGCTCTCCATCGCCGGTACGCCGGAGGAGGTCACCGCGAAGATCAAGGAGAACGTCGAGCCGGCCGGGGTCAACCACATGATCCTCGCGATCACCGACGCCGCACTGGTGAAGGCGCTGATGGGCCGGGAGCTCGAGGGCGTGCCGGACATCAACTCCCAGCTGCAGCTGGTGCACGACCAGGTCATGCCGTCGTTCTCGTGACCCGACCGGTGGGGCCGATCGGGTGCCGGCGCTGGCAGAGGGGGCGGGATTCGAACCCGCGGTAGGTCTCCCTACGACCGCTTTCAAGGCGGTTCCGATCGGCCGCTCCGGCACCCCTCCTCGGCGCACCCGTGGGTGCACCGAGGGGAAGTCTAGGCGCTGGTCACTCCGAGCCGCCGAGCTCCAGCTCGACGTCGTCGTACGCGAGGTCGTTGAGACGCTGCACGTGGTGGTGGACGTCGACGACGAGCCGCTTCAGCTCGACGCGGACCTCCTCGACGGAGTCGGTCTCCAGGACGACGCTCCCGAGCCGGTTGAGCCGGCCGAGCAGCACGTTGCGCTCGCGGAAGGCGGTGCCGCCGCGAGCGGCCAGCCAACCGTCGTCCGGCCCCGCCGCCTCGCCCGCCAGCGCGTCGCGCAAGGCAGCCATCCGCTGTCGCACCACCCACCGCCAGTTGCCGAGCGGCACCCCTCGCTGGCGGGGCGCGTCGAGGGCCAGGTCGAGGCCCTGGAGCGCGATCGTCAGGCGGGTGGTCATCCCGCTGGTGGGGGGTGTGCGGGTCGTGGCCATGGCGCCTCCCGGCTGCGTCTGGGGTTCGAGTGTGACCCACCTCACGACCGATCACAAGGTCGTCGTCGGCCCGATTGGCGGTGCCCGAAAAGGCGTTGTCCAATAGGAGGGTGTCCGACCCCGCGCCACTCCCCGCCGACGACTCCGCCTCGGTGGACTACCGACTCAACCCGGCCTTCGCCGCCCGGTTCGTGGGGCTCGCACTGGTCCTCACCGCACTGGTGATGTTCGCCGCGACCGCGGTCGTGGCCCTCTTCGACCTGACCCCCGACCTGCTCATCGCGCTGCTCGTCGTGAGCGTCGTGGCGGTCTTCGTGCTGGGCTGGCGGCTGCGCTCGCGGTCGTACGTCCTGCGCTGCACCCCCGACGGCTACCGCGTCGGCCTGGTCCGCGGGGCCGGCGTGACCGAGGCCCGCTGGACCGACGTCACGGACGCGGCCACCTCGACCCCCCGCGGGATCCCCTGCGTCGTCCTGCACCTCAAGGACGGCGGCACCACGACCATCCCCGTCCAGGCCCTCGCGATCGACCGCGAGCAGTTCGTGCGCGAGCTGCAGCAGCACCTGCAGCGCGGCCAGGGACTGCGCCCGATCTGAGCCCGGACCCGATCGGCGGCGGGGCAGATTGGTGGATCGCCGTACCGGCCTAGTAGCCTGTCCGCGCTGTCCAGGAGGCGTCGCCTAGTCCGGTCTATGGCGCCCGCCTGCTAAGCGGGTTTGGGGCTAAAACCCCATCGAGGGTTCAAATCCCTCCGCCTCCGCCAGAGATAGACGCAGAGAACCCCCGGTGAGCCTGGCTCACCGGGGGTTCTCTCGTTCGTGGCTCAGACCTCGACGGGCCGGCCCACCTCGGCCGCGGCGTGGTGGCGCCCGATCGGCAGCACCAGCGGCTTGCCCGACACGGGGTCGGGGACGACGCTGGAGGCCATCCCGAAGACGTCGCGGACCGTCTGCGCCGTCAGGACCTCGCTGGGGTCGCCGGCGGCGTACAGGTGACCCTCGCGTACGGCGACCAGGTGGTCGGCGTACCGCGCGGCGAGGTTGAGGTCGTGCAGCACCATCACGATCGTCGTGCCGCGGCGCTGGTTCAGGTCCGTGAGCAGGTCGAGGACGTCGACCTGGTGGCTGACGTCGAGGAACGTGGTCGGCTCGTCGAGCAGCAGGATGTCGGTCTGCTGGGCCAGCGCCATCGCGATCCAGACCCGCTGGCGCTGGCCGCCGGACAGCTCGTCGACGCTGCGGTCGGTGAGCTCCAGGGTGTCGGTCATCCGCAGCGCCTCGGCGACCGCGGCGCTGTCATCGGACGACCAGCGCGAGATGACCCGCTGGTGCGGGTTGCGCCCGCGCGAGACCAGGTCGCCGACGACGATGCCCTCCGGCGCGACCGGGGACTGCGGCAGCAGGCCGAGGGTGCGGGCGACCTCCTTGGTCGGCAGCTTGTGCAGCGCCTTGCCGTCGAGGAGCACCTGGCCGCCCCGCGGGGCCAGCAGCCGCGACATGGCGCGCAGCAGCGTGGACTTGCCGCAGGCGTTGGCGCCGACGATCGCGGTGATCCGCCCCGGCGGCACGACCAGGTCGAGGTCGTCGATGACCGTGCGGTCGCCGTACCCCAGGGTGATGCCCTCGACGACGAGGGAGTGGGCGTCGGTCACAGCGAGCCTCCGGAACGGTTCGTGCGGATGAGCAGGTAGACGAGGTACGGCGCGCCCAGCACGCCGGTCACGACGCCGACGGGGTAGCGGTTCTCGAACGCGAACTGGCCGACCAGGTCGGCCGAGAGCACCAGCAGCGAGCCGACGAGCGCCGCCGGGACCATCAGCGAGGTCCCACCCCCGATGATCCGTGCCGCGATCGGCCCGGACAAGAAGGCGACGAAGGCGATCGGGCCGGCGGCCGCCGTGGCGAAGGCGATCAGGGTCACGGCGGCCACGATGGCGACGATCCGGGTGCGCTCGACCCGGACCCCGAGTGACGAGGCGGAGTCGTCGCCCTGCTGGGTCAGGCTCAGGCCGCGCGACTGGCTGAGCAGGAGGGGGATGCCGACCAGCATCGCGATCGCGAGGGGCTGGACCTGCTCCCAGGTGGCGTTGTTGAGGCTGCCGGTCAGCCAGCGCATCGCCGTCTGGAGATCCCAGACCGCCGAGCGCAGCAACGTGTACGACACGATGCTGTCGAGCATGGCCGCGATGCCGATGCCGATGAGGATCAGCCGGGTGCCGACGACGCCGTCGCGGTAGGCGAGCACGTAGATCAGGATGGCCGTGGCCAGGGCCGCGAGGATCGCCACGAGCGAGACCCGGGCCTCGCTGGCGGAGAACGTGACGATGGCGACCACCGCGGCGGCGCTCGCGCCCGAGCTGATCCCGATGATGTCGGGGGAGGCCAGCGGGTTGCGCAGCATGGTCTGGAAGGTGATGCCGCCGAGCCCGAAGGCGGCGCCCGCGAGCACGGCCAGGGTGGCGCGCGGGAAGCGCAGCTCGCCGACGGTGAACGAGGCTCCGGGCACGGTCTCGCCGCGCAGGACGTCGTACACCTCGCGGGGACCGTAGAAGGTCTGGCCGTACATCAGGCTGAAGGCGTACACGCCCACGACCAGCAGGGCGAGGCCGCCGATGGTCGCGGCGCGCCGCAGCGTCCGGCGACGCCGCCCGCGCACGACGAGGTCGACGGCGGCGGCCTGGTCCAGCACGGCGGTCACAGGGCACGCACCTTCTGTCGGCGGACGATGTAGATGAAGAACGGCGCCCCGATGAACGCGGTGACGATCCCGACCTCGATCTCCTCCGGCCGGGCCACCACCCGGCCCACGACGTCCGCGGCCGTCAGGAGCGCGGCGCCGACGATGGCCGACATCGGGAGCAGCCAGCGGTGGTCGATGCCGATGAGCAGGCGGCACACGTGCGGCACGACCAGGCCGACGAAGCCGATCGGGCCGGCCACGGCGGTGGCTGCGCCGCACAGGACCACGGCGCCGACGAAGGCCAGCATCCGGGTGACGACCACCCGCTCGCCGAGTCCGGCGGCGACGTCGTCGCCGAGGGCGAGAGAGTTCAGGCCCCGGGCGGCGAGCAGGCTGATCACCGCGCCGGCGACGAGGAACGGCAGCACCTGGCCCATCCGGTCGTACGACGCCCCGCCCACGCCGCCGATCTGCCAGAACTGGAAGGTCTGCATGACGTCGGCCCGGGGCAGCAGCAGCGCGCTGACCAGGGAGCTCAGGGCGGCGGCGGTGGCGGCACCGGACAGGGCCAGCTTCAGCGGCGTCGCGCCGCCGCGGCCCATCGAGCCGATCGTGTAGACGAACGCCGCGCTGAGGGCGGCGCCGCTGATCGCGACCCAGATGTACGACGAGGGCGCGCTCAGGCCGAAGAAGACGATGCCCGTGACGACGGCCAGCGATGCCCCGGTGCTGACGCCGAGGATCCCCGGGTCTGCGATCGGGTTGCGGGTCACGCCCTGCATCACGGCTCCGGCGAGGCCGAGCGAGGCGCCGACCAGCAGGGCGAGCAGAGTGCGGGGGACGCGCTTGTTCACCGCGGCCTGGGCGACGTTGGCGTCGCCCCCGGTCACGCCCTCGACCACGTCGTGCCACCCGACCACCCGAGTGCCGAACGCGACCGAGGCCAGCGCGACCAGGACGGTCAGGGCGATCGCGACGGCGACCCAGACGACCCGGGTCGACACCGAGCGCCGTCGTACGACGGCCGGTGCCGACCCGGGTGCGGTGGTGGTGCTCACCTCAGGTGCTTCCTCAGGACTTGTCGGCCGCGGTGGCGAGCACGTCGAAGTACTCGTCGATGCCCCAGTCGATGGAGAGCGGCGACGGGTTGGCCGAGGCGGCCAGCGGGGTGGACTCCTCGAGGATCGCGATCGCGCCGCGCTGGATCGCGGGGATCTTCGACAGCAGCGGGTCGGCCTGGATCTGCTCGACGAGCTTGCCGTCGGGCTCGCCGTAGGTCACGAAGACGTCGACGTCGGCGAAGGCCTCGGCGTCCTCGGCGCTGCGGGTGACGTAGAAGTCCTCGGTCTCGGCCGAGGCCTCCTCGACGACCTGCGGGTTGGCCATGCCGGCGCTCACCACGAAGCCCGGGCGGGTGTCGTGGCTGGTGTAGAAGCCGATCTGGCTGAGGTCGTTGGCGTCGATGAACGCGAACATGATCTTCTTGCCGGCCAGCGACTCGTGGGCGGCGAAGGACTCGGCGACCTTGGTGTCGAGGTCGGCGACGAGCTCCTCGCCCTCGGCGGCGAGGCCGAGGGCCTCGCTGTTGAGCTTGATCATGTCCTGCACCGAGGTGCCCCAGGCGATCTCGGGGTAGGCCACGACGGGCGCGATCTTCTCGAGGGTGTCGTACTCCTCCTGGGTCAGGCCGGAGTACGACGCCAGGATGACGTCGGGCTCGGTGGCGGCCACGGCCTCGAAGTCGATGCCGTCGGTCTCGTCGAAGAGCACCGGAGTCTCGGCGCCCAGCTCCTCGAGCTTGTCCTCGACCCACGGGAGGACGCCGTCGTTGTCGTCGTCGCCCCAGGTCGCCTTGCTCATGCCGACCGGGACCACGCCGAGGGCGAGCGGAACCTCGTGGTTGGCCCAGGCGACCGTGGCGACCCGCTCGGGCTTCTCGGGGATCGTGGTGGTGCCGAGAGCGTGCTCGATGGTCACCGGGAAGGCGGCCTCCGACGAGCCGCTGCCCGACGCGTCGGTGTCGGCGCCGTCCGAGCCCGAGCCGTCCTCGCTGCCGCAGGCGCCGAGGGTCAGGGCGAGGGCGGTGGCGGCGGCCGCCGCCAGGAAGCGTGTGGAACGCCGTGTGGAACGCATGGGGAATGCTCCGATCGTGATTAGGTAAGGCAACCCTAAAGGATCGTGGATCCGGGCGCTCATCGGCGTTCGGTTTGCGAACGCGGGGTCGCGGGGAGGGGTTGCCAGCACGGCACCGCCCCACGGACAGTGGAAGCCCGGACAGAGAAGGACACTCCCATGAACCTCGCTCGCAAGGTGGCCCTCCTCGCCACCGCCACCGTTCTCGGCTTCGGCGTGGCCGCGATGCCGGCTCCGGCCCAGGCCAGCAGCTGGGGCTGCGGCGGCTTCTGCCGGGTCGTGCGCTAGATCCCTCCGCCCCCGTCGGCCTGCTCGGGCGTCTCGTTGCCGGAGACGCCGCGGGCGCCCATCGCGTAGCCGAGCTGGAACCGCGTCTCGGCGTCGTACTCCTGCTTGAGGTCGGAGACGTAGCCGGCGTACGTCCGCGGGCTGACGCCGAGCCGCTTCGCACTGACCGGGTCCGAGTGGCCCTCGATCAGCATCCGGATCGTCATCGCGCGCTGCTCGGCCGCGATGTCCTTCATCATCGACGACTCCCGGTTGGCGAACGGGCGCCCCCGCTCCCAGGTCCGCTCGAAGATGTCGACGAGGTACGCCACCACGGACGGCTCGCGGACCGCGATCGCGGTGCGCAGGTCGTCGCCCGCGGGGATCACGGCGACGCGGCGGTCGACGACGATCATCCGGTTGAAGAACTCGTCCAGGGTGCGGACCTCGGCGCCGCGAGCGGTGACGGCGGCGACGTACTTGTGGGTGATCGAGCTGCGTCGGGCGCTGTGCTGGTAGAGGGTGCGCATCCGGGTGCCGCGCTCGAGCATCGCGATGTCGCGCACCGCCGCCTCGGCCAGCGACGGCGCGTCCCGGCCGGCCTGCGGCTGGGCGGTCAGCATCTCGTCCTCGGCCTCGGCCACCAGGGCGGTGAGGAACGGGCCGATGGCGTCGTCGCGCAGGTAGGTGAAGGGGCCGTGGCCGACGCTCGCCGGCGAACGGCGCCAGCTGGTGCTCAGGCCCGCGAAGGCGCGCGCCCACCGGGAGGACTCGTCGAGCAGCCGGGCGCCCTCCTGGGAGAGCGGCGAGACGACGCGCGACTGGATGGTGCTCGGGTCCTCGGCCACCCAGGTGGCGGACTCCGTGTCGAGTCGGACCAGGCCGAGGTCGACGAGCAGCGCGAAGGCCGGGCGCTGGGCGCCGCCCTCGACGATCCGCTCGTCGGACGCCGCGAGTCCACCGGCGGCGAGCACCTCGTCGTACAGCGCGGTCGACTCGGACTCGAAGAGGGCGCGGCGCTCGGGACCGGAGAGCTCGGGGTCCTGGCTCGGCACGGGCTCATGCTCGCACAAGCGACGACGGCCCCGCCCGAGGTGGGCGGGGCCGTCGTCGGTAGGTGCGGGGGTCAGGCGCCGAGGCGCGCGCGCAGCCCGTCGAGTTCGGTCCAGAGCACGCCCGGGAGGTCGTCGCCGAACTTCTCGAACCACTCCTGGATCTGCGGCAGCTCGGCCTTCCACTCCTCGGGGTCGACCGCGAGGGCGGCGGCGAGCGCCTCCTCGCTCATGTCGAGGCCCTCGGTGTCGAGGGAGCCCGGGGCCGGCACGTGGCCGACGGGCGTCTCCACGGCGGCGGCCTGGCCGTCGATGCGCTCGACGATCCACTTCAGGACCCGGCTGTTCTCGCCGAAGCCGGGCCACAGGAAGCCGCCCTCGTCGTCGCGGCGGAACCAGTTGACGTAGAAGATCTTCGGCAGCTTGGCGGCGTCGTTGTCCTTGCCGACCGTGATCCAGTGGTTGAAGTAGTCGCCGGCGTTGTAGCCGATGAACGGCAGCATCGCCATCGGGTCGCGGCGGACCACGCCGACGGCGCCGATCGCGGCGGCGGTCGTCTCGCTCGACAGGGTGGCGCCGAGGAAGGTGCCGTGGGTCCAGTCGCGCGCCTCGAAGACGAGCGGGACGGTGGTCTTGCGCCGGCCGCCGAACAGGATCGCGTCGATCGGGACGCCGCGCGGGTCGTCGTACTCGTCGGCGAGGATGTCGCACTGCTTGATCGGGGTGCAGTAGCGACTGTTGGCGTGGCTGGAGAGCTCGTCGGACTCGGGGGTCCACGGCTCGCCCTTCCAGGAGGTGGCCGAGGCCGGGGTGTTCTCCAGGCCCTCCCACCACACGTCGCCCTCGGGGGTGAGCGCGACGTTGGTGAACACCGAGTTCCCCTTGTCGATGGTCTTCATCGCGTTGGGGTTGGTGTGGTTGTTGGTGCCGGGCGCGACGCCGAAGAAGCCGTACTCGGGGTTGACCGCCCACAGGCGGCCGTCCTCGCCGATGCGCATCCAGGCGATGTCGTCGCCGAGCGTCTCGACCTTCCAGCCGGGGATGGTCGGCTCGAGCATCGCGAGGTTGGTCTTGCCGCAGGCGCTCGGGAAGGCGGCGGCGATGTACTTGACGACGCCGGCCGGGCTGGTGAGCTTCAGGATCAGCATGTGCTCGGCGAGCCAGCCCTCGTCGCGCGCCATCACGCTGGCGATGCGCAGGGCGTAGCACTTCTTGCCGAGCAGCGCGTTGCCGCCGTACCCGGAGCCGTAGGACCAGATGGTCCGCTCCTCGGGGAACTGCACGATGTACTTGGTGTCGTTGCACGGCCAGGCGACGTCGCTCTCGCCCTCGGCGAGCGGGTGGCCCACGGAGTGCACGGCCTGGACGAAGTCGGCCTCGAGCTCCTCCATCCGGCGCAGCACGTGGGAGCCCATCCGGGCCATCACGCGCATCGAGGCGGTGACGTAGGCGGAGTCGGTGATCTCGATGCCGAACATCGGCTTCTCGGCCTCGAGGTGGCCCATCACGAAGGGGATGACGTACATCGTGCGGCCCTTCATGGCGCCGGCGTACAGCTTCGTCATCAGCGGCTTCATCTCCGCCGGGGCCATCCAGTTGTTGGTGGGCCCCGCGTCGCGCTTGTCGACCGAGCAGATGTAGGTCCGGTCCTCGACGCGCGCGACGTCGATCGGATCGGAGGCGGCGTAGAAGGAGTTCGGCTTGATGGCCGGGTTGAGCCGGGTGAACGTCCCCGACGCCACCAGGGCGTCGGTCAGCTCCGTCCACTCCTCGTCGGAACCGGTGCACCAGTGGATCTGGTCGGGCTGCATCAACTCCGCGAACTCGTTGACGAAGTCGAGGATGCCCTGATGGGTCGTGGGGGCCGTCCGGTCCTGCGTGGCTGTCATGCCTGTTCCCTCCCGCGCCGTGCACAGCGCCGGGCCAGCGGGCCCGGTTACGCCGAGTCGTCGAGCGTATCGACGAGGCTGTCGTGGACTGTTGCTGAGTTCGTCCGGCTCCGTTGCCCGACGAGATGGGTGGCCAGAGGCTAACGCGGGGCGCTCGTTCCACATATTGGATCGTTCAATGAGTACGACGACGGCCCGGATCCCCCTGCGGAAGCGGGGATCCGGGCCGTCGTCGTCGTGTCAGTCGCTCTCGCCCTCGAGGGCCGCCGCCACCCGGCGGTGGGCCTCCCAGATCGCGTCGGGCATGTTGTCGAACAGCTCGAGGTGCTCGGCGCGGTGCTCCATCTCCTGCTGCCAGCGCACCTTGTCGATCGACAGGATGGTCTTCAGGTCCTCGGGGCTGATCTCGACACCCTCGAGGTTGAGCTCCTCCTCGGTCGGGATGATGCCCACCGCCGTCCGGCGGCCCTTGACCTCGCCGTTGCGCAGCTGCAGCAGCCACAGCAGCGGGCGCAGGTTGTCGCGGTAGCCGGGCCACAGGAAGTGGCCGTCCTCCGGGTCGCGCTGGAACCAGTTGACGTGCGCGAAGATCGGCTGGTCCGTCGCCGCACCGACCACGTCGAGGTAGTGCTGCGCGTAGTCGCCCTCGCCGTACGCCATGAAGGGGCGGTTGGACATCGGGTCGTAGCGGAGCACGCCCTCCGTGCCCTCCGCGGCGGCGGTCGCCTCGGCGCCGAGCGTCAGGCCGTCGTACACACCCTCGGCGAGGTCGTGGATCGCGCGGATCAGCGGCTCACGGTCGCGAGTGCGGCCGCCGAAGATGATCGCGTCGATCGGCACGCCGGTCGCGGCGTCGTAGTCGGAGGCGATGTTGGGGACGTTGGCGAGCGTCGTCGTGAAGCGGCTGTTGGGGTGCGCCCACGGCGAGGTGTCGCCGTCCTTGCGGTCCGCGATCGGCGCGCCCGTCCAGTCCAGCCACCCGGCGGTGTCCGCGGGCGGCTGCTTGGTGCGGCCCTCCCACCAGACCTCGCCGGTCTGCGGGTTGTAGGCGATGTTGGTGAAGATCGCCTGGGTGCCCTCGGCGACGGACTCCAGCGCGGTCGGGTTGGTGCCCTCGTTGGTGTCCTTGGCGACGCCGAACACGCCGTACTCGGGGTTCATGCCCATCAGCCGGCCGGTCTTCTCGTCGACCCACAGCCACGCGATGTCGTCGCCGTAGAACGAGACGTGGTAGCGCTCGCCCAGGACGTCGGGGGCCAGCATCATGGCCAGGTTGGTCTTGCCCGACGCGCTCGGGAAGCCGCCGCAGATGTGGTAGTCCGTCCCGGTCTGCTTGTCCTTGATCCCGATCAGCATGTACTGCTCGGCGAGGAACTTCCGCGACGCCCAGCCGTCGTACGCGCCCTGGCGCAGGCCGTGCGCGATCTTGCCGAGCAGCGCGTTGCCGCCGTACGACGAGCCGAAGTGCAGGATCGTGCGCTCGTCGGCGACGGTCACGAAGTACCGCTTGTCGTCGGGGGTGCCCTGGCCGAGGTTCTCCAGGTCGCCGGTCACGTGGACGGCGCGGACGAAGTGCGAGGGGTCCTCGAGGCCGTCGAGGAAGTGCGCGCCCACGCGGGCCATCCGGATCATGTGCAGGACGACGGTGCGGGTGTCGGTGAGCTGGACACCGGCAGCCCACGGGGCGAGCTCGTTGCCGGGAGGCGACATCAGGTACGGGATGACGTACATGGTCTTGCCGGCCGACTCCCCGCGCATCAGGTCGTGCAGCAGCGGCTTCATCTCCGAGGCGGGGCGCCAGTTGTTGTAGACGCCCTTGTCCTTCTCGTCGTTGGTCGCCACGATCGTGCGCTCCTCGGAGCGCGCGGTGTCCTTGTGGTAGCTCCGCGAGTAGTAGCGACCCTCGCCGGCCGGCTCGAGCTCACCCGCGTCCAGGCACTCCTGGATCAGGCGGGCGTCGTCGGCGGCGCTGACGACCTCGATGCGCTCGGCGCCCGTCAGCTCGGCGTACTCCCGGACGTACTCGAGGACGTGGGGGTTGGTCAGTCCGGCCGCCGTCAGGGCCGCCTCAACATTCGCCATCTCAGCCTGGCTCCCTCTCGTGGAACTGCCGTCGGCGGCGGGCCGGTCGTCCCGCCGGGTTGGTGACGGCACCTTGCCACACCGCCCGCAAGCGCCTCCACCGCGGTGGGACTCGGCTGATTTCGGGATGCCGCGGGTGGTCCGCTATCCTCGACCAGTCGCTCGCCCCGGTGGGCGACGAGCGCCTGTAGCTCAACGGATAGAGCATCTGACTACGGATCAGAAGGTTTGGGGTTCGAATCCCTACAGGCGCGCAGGACACGAAGCCCCAGGTCAGTCGGCCTGGGGCTTCGTCGATTTCGGGACCTCGCCACTTCCTCAGTTTCGCCTTCCCTGGGGCTCGCCGCGCGTACCTGAACGCTGGTTGAGGTGCGAGGCGCCCAAGTGGTGGTGCGAACGCCGGTTGAGGTGTGGGGAGCGGCGGCGGTGCCGCCAGACGCTGGTTGAGGTGTGAGGCGCGGCGGCGGTGCTGCACGCTGGTTGAGGTGTGAGGCGCCCCAGCGCCGAGCCTCGAAACCCGGCGACCCGACAAGCAGCCGGAGCCACCCGCCGGCCCCTCGAACGCCTATCCACAGATACCACCGACCCACCCGAATCGAACACCAGTTCGAATAGAATCGGAGGCATGAACCCGCCCGAGATCCTCGACGCCGCCGCCGTGCTGGCGGCCGCCGAGACGACCGTGCGGGAACGCCGCCAGGCCCAGGTCGACGACCTGCTCCTGGTCCTGGCCTGGGCCGACCTCCACGGTCACGACCCCCAGCAGGCACCCGGCGCGGTGCCGGCCCGGTTCGGCGGCGACCAGCTCGTCGAGATCGGCGGTGACGGGACGCCGTGGGTGCAGGACCTGTGCCTGGGCGAGCTGGCCATCGCCCGCCAAGCCCACGTGCTCTCGACCCGGTCGGTCATGGCCGACGCGCTCGACCTGCGCCACCGGCTCCCGCTGACCTGGGCAAAGGTCCAAGAACTGGCCTGCGAGACCTGGGTGGCCTGCAAGGTCGCCTCGATGAGCCGGGGCCTGGACCGGCACCGGGTCGCGCTCGTGGACGCCGCGGTCGCCGCCGCGGTGGCCTGCGCCCCGGGTCGGGTGCTGCGGATCGCCGAGGCCAAGATCATCGAGGCCGACACGCAAGCCCACGCCGAACGAGTCGCCGAGCAGCGCCGCAACCGCGGTGTCGTGCTGACCCCAGCCGACGAGCACGGCCTGCGGATGCTGATCGCTCGGTTGGAGACCGCCGACGCGGTGTGGGTCGACGCCATGATCGACCGGGTCGCCGACCTCCTCGCCGCCGATGACGACCTGCGCGCCACCCACCACCCCGACCTCCCCGCCGACGTCGGCAAGGACGAGCTCCGGGCCGTAGCGATGGGCTGGCTCGCCCGCCCCCACGACCTGGCCGAACTGTTGGGCATCCTCGACGCCGCCGACGCGGAGGAAGCGGTGGACGCCGAGCGGAAGCGTCGGCGTCCGAGTGCGGTGTTGCACGTCCACCTGCACCAGGCCGCACTGGACGCCGGTGTCGGGGTGGCGCGAGTGGAGGAGCTCGGCCCCCTGCTCCTGGCCCAGGTGGTCCGGCTCCTCGCGCACGCGAACGTCACCCTCCGCCCGGTCCTCGACCTCGCCGACGCCGTGGCGGTCGACGCCTACGAGCACCCCACCAGCGTCCGCGACCGCACCGCAGTCCTCGTCCCGGCCGACGCGTTCCCGCACTCCACGACCCTGACCCGACGCGTCGACCTCGATCACGCCGTGCCGTACGACCCCGGCGGACCACCGGGCCAGACCGGCGACCACAACGCCGCCCCACTCACCCGGCGACACCACCGCGCCAAGACCCACCTCGGCTACCGCGTCGAGCAACTCGACCGTACGACGTACCTGTGGACCACACCCCACGGGCTACAACGCCTCGTCGACCACACCGGCACCCACCTGATCGACGCGCCAGTACGACGCGCCCCCTTCCGGTCAGACGACTGACGGTCGGCGGCGTCGATCGTCCAGCTTGGTCCAGAGTGGGTAGTCGTTTGCGAGGTGTTGCACTCGCCGGCGGAAAAGACGCGGAGCCTGAGATACCGTCGCGCATGTCTCTCGCAGCGCATGAGTACGGCCTGGCTCTACTCGCCGATACGTACGGTTCCGACCGCTGCTGGCCCTGAGGCCCGCAGCTACACCGCAACGACGCAACGCATAGGTACGCCATCACGCGTCGGGTTGCTCAGGTCTCTCTCAATCCCGCGTGGGCTTCTGAGGAGGCGCTCTGGGTCGAACACCACCGCGAGAATCGCTCGACAGTCGGGATGCTTTGGATAGCGCCCCGCGTCTATCAGCAACTCTTCGGCGACCTTTCGGTCTGTCAGGCCAGGCCGCGTCATCTTCAATTCGATCACGACGCCGATCTCGGGAAGCTGGAAGTCGGCCCGAGAGGCCCCACCCGCGTGAATGGGCGTGGGATCTTCGCGCCTGACGTCGTCGAAGAGAGCGATGAGCAGGGCCTCCACCACGTCCTGAAGCTGCTTCTCGTTCGTAACGACGGCGGGCAGAGCACGAACGTAGTCCCCGATACGACGGAAGATCGCTTCCAGCTCATCGAATGTCTGGTCGATCGATCCAACTCCGCGCATAGCGTCACTCAGGAGGCCTCGTTGTTTCTCCAATTTCTCGCGGACGGGACTAAATGGATTCGCCCAACGCTCGCCGAGAACGAACCTCCCCTGATCATCCTTGATCGGAGACTCCGCCAGCGGGTTTGCTAAGAACGCCTTGATGTCGTTGATGCCAAAGAACCCGCCATCGAAGCACTTGTGGAACTCTTTACGGTCGTCCTCTGCGAGATGCTGTTTCGCCCGGCTCATCCAGTCGCGGTACCGGCGGCGAAGGTCGTCGACTTCTGTACGCGGTGCTTCGTCGAGCGCTTGCCAACGCTCCATCTGAGCCTCAAGGGCTTCCGACTCTCGGATCAGCGATGCGATCTCGTCCGAAGGACGACTGACGACGGCCATGGCGGGAACGTACAGGGCGTGGCCGACACGAGTCGCTCGGTTGATCCGGCAGCTCAACGTCAACTAGTGACCGGCGGCGAGGGCTTCGCGGCGGAATGCCGTACACGCTGCGGCAAAGGCGGGACGTCCACTGACAAGAACCAGGTCGCTGCCGATCGACGCATCGACGTCAGCGCGCTCAGGAATCAGAGCTTGGCGAGACGCTTCAGTAGCTCCGTGGACATGGCGACCGCCTTCTGGGCGTCCGCCTCGGTTGGAGGGTTTGCCAGGAAGTAATCCGCCTGCGTGCGCATGGCACGAAGAGCGACACCGAGGTCACCGACATGCTTACAGGCCGCGTGATCCGAGGTGTTGCTAGCCAAGCCGCCGGAGCGCATGAACTGCCAGACCTGCTCGTGGCTGGGCTTCTTGCCGCTGTAGCTGAGGCCTAGCGCTACCGCCTTGTCTCGCGTCGAGCAGTACGCCGCATAGTACGCGCGGCCAACGGAGGTTCGGATTTCACTGTCCGTCACGTTCGCGCTGTTCAACAGCTTCGCAGCAAGCGAGAGGAAGTGACTCCACGCAAACATCACGAGTCATCTTCTACGCTGAGAGCGTCACCGACCGCGTCCCACCGCAAGGGATTGCCGGCCAGCACAACGCTGATGTCTCCATAGGGTCGAGGTCTGTTGCTCCGCTCGATCAGATCATCCTCGACCTCAATCAAAGCCCGTTCTAGCTCGATCAAACGGTCTTGGCTAACTTCATCGTCGACTGGGAGGTCGATCTCGATGAAGAAATGTGACGGTCGCCCGTTCCACCGGTTGACTGAGGCGGTGACCCGGTACGGAACCTCAGCGCCGAAGATCTGATGGACGAGTTCCAGATGACGATCGAGCACGATTCCGCCGCCCCGACGGTTGTGGAACCATCCTTCAGCCTTGTCGCCAACCACGAATGGGGGTGGCTCTGGGAACGAATCCGCGTCGCGCGTGCTCATGAGAGGAGCCTACGAGCCAAGTGAACGTGGGCGCCCCCTCCCAAGGGCTTGGCTCGTGGAGGGCGGGCGTTCTTGGGAACAGATGTTACCGAGAGAGACCTGTGAAGCAGGCGGCGCTGACGCAGGTTGCCGGCAGCACTCATCGCGGCATGAGCGGGCGGTAGGGCTCAGTCGTCGTCGTCCTGCTCCAAGTAGTCCTGGATCACTTCGAGGACATCAATCCGCCACGCTGGCTCGGTTGCCTTGACCATCGCCAACGCCTCCTCCGCGCTCGCAATCCTCCATGTCAGGAAGCCATCTGGAAGCGGCGCGCCTTCGGGAGCCAGGGCCGAGGTGATGATGTCGCTTCGCGAGACCGCGATGTAGTCGTTCCAGTAATAGTCATCGAGCACGTCGAGGACCCGCGCTCGCTCGTCGACGGAGAGCGCATCCAACGAGGCAACCGTCTCGGTGCGCATCCCCACCGAGGGGTCAGGGAGGGCAACCGTGTGCGTCACACCCTTCGAGTCCAACCACATGGTCCGAACCGTATCCAGGTCGTCGCGCAGTGCACGGACATCGGCAGGAGCGTGCGCTTGGGGCGCTGCCGATCTGCGTGTCCCAACGAGGCGGGTGGTGCCGAGGGGTCGTTTCCTAAGTGGAGGGGACAAGGTCGAGTGGCCCACCCATTCGGGTCTAAGTCAGTCGGCATACTCCTTGCTGTGATGGACGAAGTGGAGTTCTGGGATCTCATCGCACTCGCCGAGGGATCCGCTGACGAGACTGCGGTTCACCGGATCTGGTTAGGGCTACGTGTGAGGGAGCCTGACGAGATCCTGGGCTTTGAGGACCGGCTTGCTGAGGTCCTCCATCGGCTCGATCTAAGGGTGATCGCCAAGCAGCGTTGGCGCGACGTCTCGGAGCCGTCCTGGCTGCCGCGCATCCCGGGTATCAGTGAGGACGGCTTTCTTTACGCCCGTTGCTCTGCTGTCCTTCAGGGGCCGGGCATGGTCGCGCGAATCCTTGCCGAGCCGCGGGCCTTCAAGCGGCGGTGGGATGTGCGCGCGGAGGAGTTGCTCTACGTCGGCCCCCAGGCGTACGAGGCTGTCACGGGTCGGGCGTGGGACTACCGCTACGAGACTCCGGTCAGTTATGAGACCGGGTCGAACCCGGCGGGCGGCTGGAGCTAACTCCCGCGACCAGAGTGAGAGGATGTGGCGCTGTCGTCGTGGCGCTCCACGTTGTGGAGAGACCTGAGGAACCGCCAAGGCGGAGAGTCGACAACATAGTGTCGGCGTCCGCTGATCAACGCGAGGCATAGTCGACGCGAAGTCCCACACACTGAACGTACGCTCATCGGCATGTCCGACCGCTTCTGGATGGCGCGGACAGGCGGTGGTATGGCCTACATCGGACTCATCAAGGGTCGGCATCCGGCCAACTGTCGGTGGTGCCGGTCAAACTGGAGCGCATGGGGAAGGATCGGAAGCGCCGGGAGCCGCGCCGAGAGCGCAAGCGCACAAAGGAGACTTTGAGCGAGTCGCCGATCAAGGTCGCCATCGCTACTACGCCGCAAAGCAGCACGGGAAAGCGTCGGGCGCTCGATCAGGACACCGAGTTGACCAAGGCAGCGCTGCTCTACGCCGACGAGGTCGAATTGGTGAGCCTCGGCATGTCGATGTTCGATGAGCTCCGTCAAGTGATTGACGCGGGGGAGTTGGGTGGCTACGGATTACTCGCCTCGCTTGACGACGACACCATTAACTACCTCGCGACCCGCGGGGGGTCCGAGAACAAGTTGCCGCCCGACTGGCGGCAGACGATTGAGGCGGCCCTGTCCGTGTCTCCGGAAGCCCTTGAGGCGCTCGGTGTCGAAGGTGCTGGTCAATTGCGGGAGTTGCAGGAGATGGCTGCCGAGCAGGGGCGCCGCACACAGCAGGACCTAACGAACCTCCTCGACGAGCAAGGCGCTACCGAGCTGGTGACGGCGATCCGGGGTGGGGCAATCAAGGTCGCCGAACTCGGCGCGTCCCCCTCCTCAACGTTGCGGCCGGCCGACCTGGACCCGGCCGACAGCACCGACACCCAGATGTGGAACTGGATCGACGCGCTCGTTGCTCGGCTCACCGACAAGAAGACCCGCCTTCTCTTCGATCGCGATGCAGGGAGCCTGATCCAATCCATGCTGGAAGAGGGGATGATCCCGGCCAACCCTCAGGGCCTGCGCCTCGCGGCACAGGCAGCCCTCGGCGCGGGCTTCACCGAGCGTCTGCCCGCCTTTCCGACCGCCAAGATGGACGAACTGCTGGACATGCGGAGGGATTTGGCGCTGCCACTCGCCCGTTACCGAGGCGCGGTCGCTCGATTCTCAAAGGACATGCCGCAGGTCGTTGGAGAAAACCTTGATTTCGAGGTCGAGCAACTCTGGATCGAGACGGTGAAGCCGACCCTTCTCGGTCTGGAAGATGAGATGGCCGACCACGGGTTGGTGCGGGAGATCGCTCGGTCGCTGGACGTTCAGAACATCCGCGATTTCGGCGGTTGGACAGCAGGCACGTACTTCGCGGTTGCGAGTTCCACAGCACTCGACGCTCTGGCCACCGGATTTATTGCGAGCGCTGCAGGGGGAGCGGCGACGGTCGCACTGGAAGCCGTCAGATCCAGGCGAGAGGGGCAGACCGGGCCGAAGGCGAGCGAGCTCTACTACCTCTACGAGGCGAACCGTCGTCTCGCCTGAACGGATCGCGCTCACGTCATAGTGGGCGCTTGGGGCTAATCCGAGTACTGCCGGAGCCAGGAAACTCGCGATCCCTATTCATCCTGATGGTGGTCTGTCCGAGATCGCTGTAGACGGGCGACGGCGGGTGTCGTGGCCGTCAGGCTGAACGAAGAACCTGCTGAGTCGGCGTGGCCGCTCCGAGGCGAAGCACGAGGTAGACCACCCCGGCGGTGGCCCAGCCGGGTCGGGTCGCTCGCACGCCTACGCTCGACATTGTGCCCACCTCCTCGGAAGAACCGCGCCTACTGACCGACGACAGCCCCCTGCCCCTCGACCTCGACGAGCGGGTGGGCGAGCAGCTGACGTTCATCGCGGAGGCGGATCGGCTCAAGACGGTCCTGCGCGCCTCGCCGCTGGCGGCGGTGGACCGGCGGGAGAACGACGCCGAGCACTCGTGGCACCTGGCGCTGATGGTCATGCTCCTCGCGGAGTACGCCGACGAGCCCATCGATGTCGGGCACGCGATGCAGCTGGTGGTCGTGCACGACCTGGTGGAGATCTACGCGGGCGACAGCCCGGTGTTCGACGCGGCCGCGGTGGTCGGCCAGCGCGAGCGGGAGGAGGCGGCGGCCGAGCGGCTGTTCCCGCTGCTGCCGGAGGACCAGGCGGCCCGCGTGCGGGCGCTGTGGGACGAGTTCGAGGAGGGCCGGACACCGGAGGCGCGGTTCTGCAAGGCGATGGACCGGCTGGAGCCGATGCTGCTCAACTGGCTCAACCAGGGCGGCACCTGGCAGATGCCGGGCGCCACCGAGTCGACCGTGCGTGCCCGCGAGGCCGGAGTGGTCGCCGGATCCACCTCGCTGGGGGCCGTCACGGGCCGGCTCGTCGAGGAGGGACTGCGGCGCGGCTGGATCCGCCCGGACGGAGGCTGATTCGGAGAGCGGGAGCAGGGGTATCTACTCGTCGGTAAGGACCGGCGAGCCACGACCAGGAGCCCCGATGACCAGCACCCGTCCCCGTTCACTCCGATCGGCGCTGGTCGGTGCGGCCGCGCTCGCCCTCACGCTCGGCTTCGCACCGGCCGCGTCCGCCGCGCCCAGCGCACCCAGCGATGTCGTCGCCGGCGGCGAGCCGATCGACTACGTCGCCCTCGGCGACTCGTACAGCGCCGGCCCGCTGGTGCCGGCGCAGCGACCCGACCCGCTCGGCTGCCTGCGCTCGACGAACAACTACCCGGCCTTCCTCGCCGGCTACTTCCGGGTCCGCAGCTACGTCGACGTCACCTGCTCGGGCGCGCAGACGGCCGACCTGGACCGGCGCCGTCAGGAGACGATCGTTCCGGGACCCAAGCCGGCGCCGCAGATCGACGCGCTCAGCGCGGAGACCGACCTGGTGACCGTCGGCATCGGCGGCAACGACCGCAAGCTCTTCGGGTCGATGATCGAGGTCTGCGAGGCCGTCGCCAAGCTCGATGCGAAGGGCGCGCCCTGCCGACGCCACTTCACCAACCGGCGCGGCGTCGACACCAAGCTCCGGGACGCCACCAAGATCCAGGCCAACGTCGCCCGGGTGCTGCGCGCCGTCGCCCGGCGCGCCCCCGCCGCGGAGGTGTACGTCGTGGGCTACCCGCGTCTGCTGCCCCAGCGCGGCACCTGCAAGGCCGTGAAGTTCGCCGCCGGCGACTACCGCTGGGGCAACCGGATCGAGAAGCGCCTCAACCGCTCGCTGCGGCGCGCGGCGGCCGCGACCGGCGCGACGTACGTCAACCTCTACCCGGCCTCGCGCGGGCACGACGCCTGCGCCGGCAAGGAGGCCTGGATCAACGGGAGCACCCTCCGGCCGCTCCGCGCCGCGAACTTCCACCCGTTCCTGCGTGGCATGCGCGGCGCGGCCCAGGAGATCTACCGCCGGCTCACCGGCGGCCGGACCGCTCCGGGGCACGTGGTCGCCCAGCCGCCGCTCGGCTCGACGATCCGGTAGCGGCTATCCGAGTGACGAGGTCCGGGCCACGAGCTCGGGCGTGAAGAGCACGTGCCGGTGCCGGTGACCGGGGTCGGCCGCCTCGTCCAGCAGGAGCTCGGCGGCGGCACGGCCGAGCTCCTCGCGTGGGCGCCGCACGGAGCTGATGGGTACGGCGGCCGCGCCGGCGAAGCCGATGTCGTCGTACCCGACGATGGCGAGCCGGCCGGGGACCGGCGTCCCGGCCCCGACCGCGTGCTGCAGCAGGCCGAGGGCCAGCAGGTCGTTGGCGCAGAACGCCGCGGTCGGACGGGAACGGCTCGGCAGGTCCGCGAGGCGCTGGCCGGCGTACCGGCCCTCGGTCACGTCGAGGGCCGTGGTCTCGAGGACGACGAGCGCCTCGCGTGGAAGCCCGGCCGCGGCCCAGGCATCGCGGGCGCCGCGCAGCCGGTCCGCGACCTGGCCCAGGCCGAGCGGACCACCGACGAACGCGACCCGGGTGTGGCCGCGGTCCACGAGGTGCTCCACCGCCAGGCGCCCGCCGAGTACGTCGTCGACGGCCACCGTGCAGAAGGCGGAGTCGGACCGGGTGCGGTCCACGATGACGACCGGAGTCCCGTTCCCGCGTAGGTCGCGCAGGACGGCGGCGTCGGGATCGACGGGCGTCACCAGGATCCCCTGGACGCGTTGCTGCTGGAGCAGGGCGATGTGGGCGGCCTCGCGGGCGGCGGTCGACGCGCTGCTGCAGAGCACGAGGGAGAGCCCGAGCGACTCGGCGGCGGACTCCGCCCCGCGGGCGACGTCGGTGAAGAACGGGTTGCCGATGTCGAGCATCACGTAGGCCAGGGTCCGGCTCGTCCCGGCGCGGAGCTGGCGGGCGGACTCGTTGCGCACGAACCCCAGGTCTGCCATCGCCTCCTGGACCCGTGCCCGGGTCGCGGCGCTCACCCGGTCCGGTCGGTTGAGCACATTGGACACCGTGCCCACGGAGACACCCGCCGTGGCCGCGACGTCCTTGACCGAGGCGATCGGCTCGGCGCGCGTGATGCCCATCGGGTCAGATCAGTCCGCGCCGGACCGCCGACACGATCAGCTGGATGTTGTGCTCGACGCCCCAGTCCTTGCGCAGCGCCTCCAGCCGGCGCCAGGCCGTCGCCTTCGAGACGTTGCAGGTGGCCGCGGCCTCCGCCGTCGTACGTCCCTCGGCGAGCTCGCGCACCAGCGCGAGCGTCAGTCGATCCTCTCCACCGCGCTCCCGGTCACCCACCTCGTCACACCCTTCCCGCCGCCCGAGTCGGCCCTGGAACGATTCAGGGCCGCGCCGCGCAGTGTGTCAGCCGCCACGCGGAATTGAAAGGCTTCAAAGACAACCTCACGCGCAGTTGCGAGCATCGCCTCAACTTCTCCGCCGGGTGATGCGCGACCCGTCTTGCCTATGAAACGGTTCATCGCCAGTCGTGACGGTCGTCACGCGGTTCGACGCCCCGGAGGTGCGTCGGGCCTCGGTTCGAATGGATGGGAAGAGACGTTGACGAGAACTCTCGCCGGCCGGCCGCTGCGCCAGCGGCCGGTCAGTCGCCTGGGCATCGCCGCCCTCGCGATCGGGATGGGGGCCGCCGCCCTCACGCCCGTCATGACAGCGCAGGCAGCGCCGCTCGCCGCGGCGTCTGCGCTCGCGCCGGTCGCGCCGCAGGTCGCGGTGACCGGCCTGGAGGTGAACCACCTGTTCTCCCCGATGGGGATCGACGACGCCAAGCCGGTCATCTGCTGGGGCTTCGAGTCCAACGTGGTCGGCGCCAAGCAGGTGAGCTACCGCATCGAGGTCGCCAAGGACGCGGGCTTCAGCAGGCTCGCGTGGGACAGCGGCACGGTCGCCTCGGACGAGTCCACCGACATCCGCTACGGAAGCACCGGCCAGGCCGACCCGCTGCGCCCCGAGACCGACTACTGGTTCCGCGTGACCGTCGTCGACGACCGCGGAGTCGCCACGACGTCCGCCGTCTCCCGGTTCTCGACCGGCCTGATGAACAAGCGGATGGGCGCCTGGGACGGCGCGCAGTGGATCGGCAGCACGAAGACCCAGCTCGACGCCAAGTCCGCGTCGATCTTCGACGTCCAGAGCACGTTCCAGATCGCCACCGGCGACAACGTCTCCTACGTCTTCGGTGCGGACGACGCGCGGTTCACCAGCGAGTTCCGCAACGTGTACGGCGCCCCGGGCGGCGAGAACTTCGCCCGCTTCGAGCTCGACCTGTCCGGCGTCACCGCCGACCCCGACACCAACACCGGCGGCGTGGTCAACATCTACCGCAAGGGCTACCACGCGACCGACGGGGCCGGCGACACGCCGTACAAGTCGGTGCGGCTGGTCGACAGCACGGTCGCGGCGGTGCGGACCCTCTTCACCCCGGCCAACAAGAACGCGCCGCACACCCTGCGCCTCCAGGGCAACGAGAGCGCGATGACCTACACGGTCGACGGCACCGCCATCACCGGCTTCGGCACCAACGCCACGAACGGCACGGTCACGGTGGCCGCGGGCCGCCCCGGGGCGAAGTTCAACCTCAACGTCTCGCCGAACTCGACGATCGACGACGCCCAGGTGCACACCTTCGTCACCGGCGGCAACTACAACACCTTCCCGAACCTGAACTCGGTGGGCTTCTCGGTCAGGAACGTCAACGACGACGTCACCGTCACCGACTACAAGATCGTCGATGTCGGGCAGAGCGCCAAGCGCACGCTGTTCGACTCGACGACGGGTGCCAACTACAGCATCTTCACCGCCCCCGCCCTGCCCAACTCGGGCATCACGGCGGCCGGCAACGCGATCCGGATCAACCCGACCGCGCCGAACCAGCTCGGCCCGAAGTACGCCGACCCGTCCTACGGTGCGCAGACCCAGGTGCGCTCGGAGTTCAAGCTGGACCCGGCCAAGGACATCGCGAAGGCCCGCCTGAACGTCACCGCGCAGGGTGCCTACGAGATGCACATCAACGGCAAGCGGGTCAGCGAGGACTACCTCAACCCCGGCATGGCGACCTACGCCAAGACGCTGAACTACCACACGTACGACGTCACCGACATGCTGTCGCCCGGTCAGAACGCGGTCGGCGCCCTCCTGGGCCCCGGCTTCTTCACCGGGATGATGACCTTCACCGGCAACAACTACAACATGTTCGGGGACACCGAGGCGCTGCTCGCCCGCATGGTCGTCACCTACACCGACGGGACGACGGACACCATCGTCACCGACCCGGCGACCTGGCAGTCCTACAACGACGGCCCGAACCGCTACGCCGACAACTTCCAGGGCGTGACGTACGACGCCGCGAAGGAGTCGAACACCACCGGCTGGACGACGACCGGCTACAAGAACGGCCTGCTGAGCAAGTGGTCGCCCGCCGAGGTCATCCCGCTCAAGGCCGGGCTGACCCCCGACCTGGTCGCGCGCCAGGACAAGCCGATCCGCGAGGTCGAGCGGCTGAGCGCCCAGCGGGTGCTCGCGACGCACAGCGACGACGACACCACGTGGACCTACGACATGGGCACGAACATGGTCGGTGTCCCGAGCATCACCATCCCGGCCGGCTCGCTGAAGGCCGGCGACGAGGTGATCTTCCGCTTCGGCGAGACGATCTACCCCGGCAACGGCGACTCCCCGAACACCACCTTCCCGGGCATCGACCCGCGGCCTGACCAGGCGGTGGCGCGGCCCTACTCGAGCCTCTACGGCCCGAACGGCACCTACCGCCCGGGCGTCGCCGGTCAGATCCTGACCGACACCTACCGGGGCGCGCTGGCGCAGGACAACTACGTGGCCTCGGCCGCCGACGCGACGCGCGACGTGACCATCACGCCGAACTTCACCTTCCGCGGCTACCAGTACATCGAGGTCACCGTCCCGGGTCGCAAGACCTCCCTCCCGCTGGAGAACGTCGAGGGCATCGTGCTCTCGTCGATCGACCTGCCGGAGAGCACCTACGAGGCCACGACCAGCGACGACAACCACACCGGCAAGCTGGCCACCCAGTTCTTCAAGAACGCCCAGCGCAGCCAGGTCGGCAACTTCTTCTCGCTGCCGACCGACTGCCCGCAGCGCAACGAGCGGATGGGCTGGACCGGTGACCTGCAGGCCTACGCCCGCTCGGCGACGTACAACTCGACCGACAGCCAGGCGTTCCTGCGTCAGTGGATGGTCGCGCTGCGCGACGCCCAGGGTGCCAACGGCAGCGTCGGCACCACCGTGCCGATCATCAGCATGACCGGTGACCTCGGCACCGCCATGCCGGCGACGCCGACCTGGGAGGGCGCGGTCGCCCAGGCGCCGTGGCAGCTCTACACCCAGTACGGCGACACGCAGATCATCGAGGAGAACTTCGCGACGATCCGCAAGTGGCTCAACGGCTACGCCAACCAGCCGCTGAACGCCGCCTACCCGGGCCTGACGGCCGGCACGTCCAGCCACGCCGACCACATCAGCATGGACGCCAACACCGGTCCGCACATGGTCAACCAGGCGATGTACCTCTACTTCCTCGACGTCTCGTCGAAGATGGCGGACATCATCGGGGAGACGGCGTACGCCGAGCAGCTGCGGCAGCGCTACACCCAGGGCGTGGACAGCTTCAACAGGCTGTACGTCGACCCGCAGACCGGCTTCACCCGGAACGCGACGCCGGGGGCGACCTTCCCGGCCCACACCCTGCAGGACTCGCAGGCGTCCTACGCCACCCCGCTCGCGCTCGACCTGTTCAGCGAGGAGATGAAGATCCAGGGCGGGGCGCACGCCGGCAAGACCTACAAGGAGTTCGCCACCGAGCGGCTCGCCGAGCTCATCGCCGACCCGGCGAAGAGCAACAACGGGGCCGGCCCGCTCGCGGGTTCCGGCATCTTCTCCGGCGGTCAGGCCAGCAACCGGCCGTACACCATCACCACCGGCTTCAACGCCACGCCGAACATCCTCCCGGCGCTGACGAAGACCGGCGAGATCGACACGGCGTACAAGCTGTTCAGCAACGACGAGTTCGCCAGCTGGCTCTACCCGGTCACCCTGGGCGCCACGTCGATGTGGGAGCTGTGGAACTCCTACGAGCGGGGCTTCGCCCCGGGCGGCAACAGCCAGATGAACTCGCAGAACCACTTCGCGCTGGGTGCCTCGCAGCAGTGGATGTACGAGTACCAGCTCGGCATCACCTCCGACGGCGGCAAGGGCTACAAGGACTTCGTCCTGCAGCCCGTCCCCGGTGGCGAGTTCACCAAGCTGGAGGGCAGCTTCGACTCCAGCTACGGCCTGATCGAGTCCGCGTGGGAGGCGGAGGGCGGCGAGATGACGTCGTACGCCACCACCGTCCCGGCGAACACCACGGCGACGCTGTACCTGCCGACCGACACCGACGTGAGCGGCTTCCGGGCCGTGCCGGGCGTGTCCTTCGTCGGCATGACCGAGCGCAACGGGCTCGACGTGGCGCAGTTCGAGCTCGGCGCCGGTGGCTACGAGTTCGACATCGACGGTGCGACGGTGACCGCCACGCTCGACAGCGACTACGCGGTCGACGAGTCGGCCGCCGCGTCGTCCGTCTCCGCCGCCGCGGTGTCGGGCACCTACGGCAAGGCGACCACGGTCGTCGCCACGGTGACCGGCGCGAAGCCCACGGGCACGGTGACCGTCTCGAAGGGTGCGACGGTCCTGGGCCGCGCTGCCGTGACCGGCGGCGTCGCCCGGGTGTCGATCCCCGGCACCGCTCTCGGTGCGGGTGCGCACTCCCTCACCGTGGCGTACGGCGGTGACAGCGCGAACGCGAAGTCCTCGTCGAGTGTCACCGCGCGGATCGCCAAGGCGTCCTCGCGGCTGCGGGCGACGGTGACCCCGAAGCGTGCCAAGGCCGGGACCCGGCCGACGGTCCGGGTCACCGTGAGCGTCGCCGGCGTTCGTCCGGCCGGTCGGGTCGTCGTGCTCCGCGGCCGCAAGACCATCGCCGCGGGCCGGCTCACCGCATCGGGCAAGGCCGCCATCCGGCTCCCGAAGCAGCGCCCGGGTGCCCGCCGGCTGACCGTGCGGTACGTCGGTGACGCCAACGTCGCCGGCAGCAAGCAGACGGTCACGGTTCGGGTGGTCAAGCGCCGCTGACCTGCGATCCCAGGGGTCCCCAGTCGCTCGGGCGGCTGGGGACCCCTGTCGTTGTTCGCCTACAGTCGCCGCGTGATCGATGAGGGCGGGCGGTGAGCGACGACCCGACGTCCCGGCCGGCCCGGATGGACGACGTCGCGAAGCTGGCCGGCGTCTCGCTCGGGACGGTGTCGCACGTCCTCAACCACCCGCACCGGGTCGCCCCCCGCACCCTCGACCGGGTACGCCGCGCGATCGAGGAGCTCGGCTTCGTCCCGGACCGCCGCGCCCGGTCCCTCGCGGGCGGGGTCAGCTCGATGATCGGGTTCGTCGTCATCGACCTCACCAACTCCTACTTCGTCGACATGGCCCGCGGTGCCGAGGAGGAGGCCAACCTCGCCGGCATGAACGTCGTCCTCGGCAACTCCGACATCCAGGCGGAGAAGGAGCGGACCTACCTGCAGCTCTTCCACGAGGAGCGGGTCGCCGGCATCCTGCTCACCCCGATGGAGAACCTGGCCGACCAGGCGTGGCTCTCCCACGAGTGGCGGCGGGAGCTGGTCCTGCTCAACAGCGAGGCCGACGTCGACCGCTGCAGCGTCGTACCCGACGACGAGCTCGGGGGCTATCTCGCCGCGCGCCACCTCATCGACGTCGGGCGCCGCAACCTCGTCTTCGCGGGGGCGCTGTACCACCTCGCCCCGGTCGCGAACCGCCTGCGGGGCGCCGAGCGCGCCGTCGCCGAGACCAACGGGGCGGTCCGGATGACGACCCTGACCGCCCGGGGACTCCGTCCGCACCACGGCCGCGACATCGGCTCCCAGCTCCGCGACCTCCCGGCCGAGGAGCGACCGGACGGCGTCGTCGCCGCGGCCGACCTGCTCGCCCTGGGAGTGGTGCAGGCCCTCTCCCACCTGCCCGGGTTCCGCATCCCCGAGGACCTGAGCGTCGTGGGGTACGACAACAACCAGGCGTCCTGGGAGAGCGCGATCCCGCTCTCCACCGTCGCCCAGCCCGGCTACGAGATCGGGCGCACCGGCACGCGCCTGCTCATCGAGGAGATCCGCGAGCCCGCGCGCCACCTCCACCAGCGCGTCCGGCTCGATCCGCAGCTGATCGTGCGGGCCAGCTCGGACCCGAGGGCCTGAGGCTCTCTACTGGGGCGGCGACCAGGCGAGGTGCCGTACGGCGTCCTCCGCGGCGGAGAGCGGCGTCCCGGCGGGGAGGACCACGAGCGCGACCGGACTGGCCGGTGACTGCTTCGGGTCGAAGGTCCGGTGCACGACGGCCAGCGCACCGGTGATCTCGCGCTCGGGGTCGGTGCACTCGCCGCGCAGCCAGCGCCGGAGCACCCGGTTGTGGGCGGCCACCACGGCGGCCGCGGTCACCTCGGCCTGCAGGTCCGCCGCCGCGCCGCCGTCGCCCCAGCGGCTGAGGTGGTGGCGGAACAGGCGCTGGTAGCGGGCGCTGCTGACCAGCTCGCGCTCGCGGAGCGTGGTGACGGCCGACGTGAGCCGGTACCGCTCGCGCGCCCGCTCGCCCTCGGCGACGTAGTGGAACAGCACGATCTTGACCGCGTCGATGACGGCGGCCAGGGCGGAGTCCTCGTGGGAGGACTGCAGGCGGGACTCGACCCGGACCAGGAGCTCGTCGTGGTTCGGGAAGATCACCGCCTCCTTCGATCCGAACGAGCGGAAGAAGGTGCTGCGGCTGACGCCCGCCGCGCCAGCGATGTCCTCGACCGAGGTGGCGTCGTACCCCTGTCGGGCGAAGAGCGTGAAGGCGGCGTCGGTGATGACGTCGTGCGCTGACGGTGCGGCCACGGGACCCCTCGGGCTCGACATTCGCGGGCGGATGCTCTGGACATCATCGCGCATTGAGACGTAGTGTCGAATTGTGACACTGAGTCCCGTGATGCCCGACGTGAGCGCCCAGCGGCAGTCCGACCGCAAGGTGCCGGCCGCCCCGACCCGGACGTGGTTCTCCGTGGCGCCGCACCTGCAGCCGCGGCACGTGGGCGACCGCGCCCCATGGGGAGTCGTGCACGCCGGCATCAGCGGCCTGGGGACGACGGCGTGCGGGATCTCGCGGACGACCTGGTTCGTCTTCTGGCACCTGCCCTTCGACGGCCGCAAGCCGGAGTCGTGCCGGCCGTGCGCCCTGCGGCTCGCGGAGCTCAGCCGGCGCGTCGCGGACTGACCGCAGCGCGCGTCAGTCGGGCCGGGCGACCTCGGCGACCAGCTCCGCCACCCGGGTGACGGCGGCGCCGGGCTCCGGACGGTGCGCGAGCGCGAGCGTGACCTCCTCGGCCGGACCGGCGAGCGGGACGTAGGCGACGCCGTCGAGGCGCAGCGCGCGAACCGACGCGGGAACCAGGCCGACTCCCAGCCCGGCCGCCACGAAGACGACGAGGGTGCCGGTCTCCCCGACCTCGATGAGGTCCGGCTCCAGTCCCGCCCGCCGGAAGGCGTCGAGCACCCGCGGCTGCATCGACGAGCGGTGCCCCGACGGGTGGGTCACCAGCGGCTCGCCGGCGAGCTCGGCGACCTCGACCGCGTCGGCTCCCGCCAGCCGGTGCTGGGCCGGCAGTACGGCGACCAGCGGCTCCGTGCGCAGCTCGCGCAGGACGACCCCGTCGGGAGCGCCCGGCCCGGGGCGCAGGACCGCGAGGTCGAGGTCGCCGGCGACGAGTGCGTCGAGCAGGGCCGGCCCGAGCAGCTCCCCGTGCAGCTCCAGGTGCACCTCGGGCAGCTCGGCCCGCACCCGGCGCGCGACCTGCGGCAGGACGTCGTACGTCGCGGTGCCGACGAAGCCGAGCCGCACCGTGCCGGCCAGCCCGGCGGCGAGCGCCTCCAGGTCGCCGGTCGTGCGGTCCATCTCGGCGAGCATCCGCAGCGCGCGCGTCTGGAGCAGCCGGCCCGCCTCGGTCAGGTCGACGCGACGGGTGGAGCGGTCGAGCAGCGTGACGCCCAGCTCGTGCTCGAGGCGGCGCAGCTGCTGGGAGAGCGCCGGCTGGGCGATGTGCAGCCGGGCGGCCGCCCGTCCGAAGTGCCGTTCCTCGGCGAGGACGACGAACGAGCGCAGGTGCCGGATCTCCATCCGTCGATTATGTGGCATTGCGTTATGAATGATCGTCCAATCGGTATTGGACGTGATGGATCGCCCTGCCTACCGTCGACAGCGTGACCTCCTCCTATCTGTACGCCAGTGCGCGGACGCCCTTCGGCCGGTTCGGCGGTGCGCTCGCCGACGTCCGCCCGGACGACCTGGCCGCGACCGCCCTGAGCGGCGTCCTCGCCCGGGTGCCGGAGCTGGATCCCGTGCGGATCGGCGACGTCGTCTGGGGCTGCGCCAACCAGGCCGGCGAGGACAACCGCAACGTCGGGCGGATGGCGGTGCTGCTCGCCGGCCTCCCGGTCAGCGTCCCGGCCACCACGGTCAACCGCCTCTGCGGCTCCTCCCTGGACGCGGCGATGATCGGCTCCCGGACGATCGAGACCGGCGACGCCGACGTCGTCGTGGTCGGCGGCGTCGAGTCGATGACCCGGGCGCCCTGGGTGCTGCCCAAGCCGTCGCGCGCCTACCCGGCCGGCAACGTCACGGCCGTCTCGACGACGCTGGGCTGGCGGCTCGTCAACGAGAAGATGCCCGCGGAGTGGACGGTCTCGCTCGGCGAGGCGAACGAGCAGCTGGCCGAGCGGTTCTCGATCTCCCGCGAGCGCCAGGACGAGTTCGCCGCCCGCTCCCACCGGCTGGCCGACGCCGCCTGGGAGGCGGGGTTCTACGACGACCTGGTGGTGCCGGTCGCGGGCGTCGAGCTCACCTGCGACGAGGGCATCCGCCCCGGATCGAGCGCCGAGAAGCTCGCCGGCCTGAAGCCATCGTTCCGCCCCGACGGCACCATCACGGCCGCCAACGCCTCACCCCTGAACGACGGCGCCTCGGCGCTGGTGCTCGGCAGCGACAGCGCCGGCCTCGGCGTCGACCCGATCGCGCGCATCGCGGGCCGGGGCGCGCACGCCCTCGCGCCGCAGGAGTTCGGGTTCGCCCCGGTCGAGGCGGCCGAGAAGGCGCTCGCCCGCGCGGGCCTCACCTGGGCCGACGTCTCCGCGGTCGAGCTGAACGAGGCGTTCGCCGTCCAGAGCCTCGCGTGCGTCGACGCCTGGGGGATCGACCCCGAGATCGTCAACGCCCGCGGCGGCGCGATCGCCATCGGCCACCCGCTCGGTGCCTCGGGCGCGCGGGTCATCGGCACGCTGGCGAAGCGGCTCGCCGAGTCCGGGGAGCGGTACGGGGTCGCGGCGATCTGCATCGGCGTCGGTCAGGGGCTCGCCGTGGTGCTGGAGAACGTGACGGGGGGCGTGTCGTGACCGCGACCATCTGCGACAGCGTCGCCGCGGCCGTCGAGGGCGTCGCCGACGGCTCGACCGTCCTGATCGGCGGATTCGGCATGGCCGGCATGCCGGTCCAGCTGATCGACGCGCTCATCGAGCAGGGCGCCACCGACCTCACGGTCGTCTCGAACAACGCCGGCAACGGCGACACCGGGCTGGCCGCCCTGCTGGCCGAGGGCCGGGTCCGGAAGATGGTCTGCTCCTTCCCCCGGCAGTCCGACTCCTGGGTCTTCGACGGCCTCTACCGGGCCGGGAGGATCGAGCTCGAGGTGGTGCCGCAGGGCAACCTCGCCGAGCGGATGCGGGCCGCCGGTGCGGGCATCGGGGCGTTCTACTCCCCGACCGCCGTCGGCACGCCCCTCGCGGAGGGCAAGGAGACGCGCGAGATCGACGGTCGGACCTACGTCCTGGAGCTCCCGATCCGAGGCGACGTCGCCCTGATCGGCGCACACCGCTCGGACCGGATGGGCAACCTGGTCTACCGCAAGACCGCCCGCAATTTCGGACCCGTGATGGCCACGGCGGCGACCACGGTCGTCGCGCAGGTCTCCGAGGTCGTCGAGACCGGCGCGCTCGACCCCGAGTCCGTCGTGACCCCGAGCATCTACGTCGACCGGGTGGTGCAGGTATGAGCCTCAGCAAGCACGAGATGGCCGAGCTGGTCGCCCGCGACATCCCGCGCGGCGCCTACGTGAACCTCGGCATCGGCCAGCCCACGCTGGTCGCCGACCACCTGCCGGAGGGCTCCGGCGTGGTGCTGCACACCGAGAACGGCATGCTGAACATGGGCCCGGCCGCTGCCGAGGGCGAGGTCGATCCCGACCTCACCAACGCCGGCAAGATCCCCGTCACCGAGCTGCCGGGGGCGTCGTACTTCCACCACGCGGACTCCTTCGCGATGATGCGCGGCGGCCACCTCGACGTGTGCGTGCTGGGCGCCTTCCAGGTCTCGGCGACGGGCGACCTCGCCAACTGGCACACCGGCGCCCCCGACGCGATCCCGGCCGTCGGCGGGGCGATGGACCTCGCGATCGGCGCCAAGAGCGTCTTCGTCATGATGACGCTCTTCGCCAAGGACGGCTCGCCGAAGCTGGTGCCGCGGTGCAGCTACCCGCTCACCGGCGTCGGCTGCGTCGACCGCGTCTACACCGACGTGGCCACCTTCGACCTCGGCCCCGACGGGGTCGTGGTGCGCGAGACGCACGGCATGTCGTACGACGAGCTCGCGGACCGCCTGGAGGTGCCGCTGCGCCAGTCGTGACCCGGCGGCTCGCCGAGGTGTGTCCTCGGGCACAGAAGGTTGACCACGACAAGCATGTGCATGCTACACATGTAGCGTGTCCTCCTCCCGTCGCTCCTCGGCGAGCCCGATCGTGCCGATCGTCGTCCTCTGTCTCGGCGGTCTCGCCGCGGCGCTGACCCAGACGATGGTCGTGCCGATCCAGGGCGAGCTGCCGGCGCTCCTGGGCAGCACGGCCGACAACACGGCCTGGGTCATCACGATCACGCTGCTGGCCGCCGCCGTGGCCATGCCGATCTCCGGCCGGCTGGCCGACCTGCTCGGCAAGCAGCGGGTCCTCGCCGCCAGTGCCGCGATCCTGGTGGTCGGCTCGGCCGTCTGCGCCCTGTCCGCCACCCTCGCGCCGATGCTGGTCGGCCGCGCGCTGCAGGGCGTGGCGATGGGCTTCATCCCGGTGGGCATCTCCCTGCTGCGGGAGATCACCCCGCCGGCGATGACCGGCACCGCGATCGCCGCGATGAGCGCCACGCTCGGCGTCGGCGGCGCGATCGGGCTGCCGCTCTCGGCGTGGATCGCCGACGCCCACGACTGGCACGCGCTGTTCTGGGTCTCGACGGGCGCCGCGGCGGTGATCCTGCTCGGCGTGGTGTTCTGCGTGCCGCACGTCCACGACGCCCACCCCGGCCGCATCGACTGGACCGGGGCCGTCCTCCTCGGCATCGGCCTGGTCGGCTTCCTGATCGGCATCTCGAAGGCCAATGCCTGGGGTTGGGGCGACCCGAGGACCCTGGGCTTCATCGTCGGTGGCGTGGTCGTCCTCGTGCTGTGGGGGTGGTTCGAGCTCGCGCAGGCCGAGCCGCTGGTCGACCTGCGCACCACCGCGCAGCTCCCGGTCCTGATGACCAACCTCGCCGCCGTCGCGATCGGCTTCGGCATGATGGCGCAGGCGATCGTCATGCCCCAGCTGCTGCAGCTGCCGGAGGCCACCGGCTACGGGCTGGGTCAGACGATCCTGCAGGCCGGCCTGTGGATGGCGCCGGGCGGCCTGATGATGATGGTCTTCGCCCCGATCTCCAGCCTGCTGATCAAGCGGTTCGGGGCCAAGCTGACCCTGATGGTCGGCGCGGCCGTGCTCGGTGCCGGCTACCTCGTCGCCTTCGGCCTCATGGACGCCGCGTGGAAGCTGCTGATCGCCTCCTGCATCACCTCCGCGGGCGTCGGCATCGGGTACGCCGCGATGCCCACCCTCATCCTGGACAACGTGCCGATGCGCGAGGCCGGGGCGGCGGTCGGCCTGAACTCCCTGATGCGCTCGATCGGCACCACCCTGGCCTCGGCGATCATGGCCGCGCTGCTGACCAGCTCGGCGACCGCGTCCGGCCTGCCGACGGAGCGGGCCTTCCAGCTCTGCTTCATCGTCGGCGCCGCGGCCGCCTTCCTCGGCGTGCTCATCGGCGCCACCATCCCGCGCAACCGCGACGCCGCGCCGGCGCCGGTCACGGTCGAGGAGCCCGCCTCGACGCGGAACTGACGTCAGGTCCGGTCGAGGGCGTCGTTGAACGACCGGAGACCGTCGACCAGCCCCTGTGCGCGCTCCGGGCCGATCGCGTCGAGCGCGTTGCTCAGCCGGTCGGCGCGCAGCCGGCCGTCGTGGAGATAGGCCTCCTCGCCGGCCGCGGTCGGGCGCAGCAGCCGGCCGCCGCGCCCGGAGGCGTCGTACCGCTCCACGAGGCCGCGCTCGAGCGCGGCCGCGACCTGGCGGGTGATGGTGGACCGGTCCAGCTGGAGGTCGTCGGCGATCTCCCGCTGTGTCGACGGCCCGCGCTCGACGAGGCGCCACAGGATCCGGAACGCGGAGTTGTCCAGCACCGAGCCGGGGTACGACGCCGCTCTCAGGCGGCTGACCCGCAGCAGCTCGTTCCCGATCGCGCGCAGCAGGTCCTCCTCGGCCATGAGGTGAGTGTGGCACGCCCGGAACGGGTCCGGACCGGTGCACTGTGGCACCGATCACCTACCCATCGGTATCTCCGGATCGTCCCTAGGCTCGGTGTCGACCCTTGCTGGTCGCGCGGTGCGCCGTGGCCTCCTCCCTGGCTGCGGCGCACCGGCCGCGCGACGCTCTGAAGGCTCAGGCGTCCGCCGCCAGGTACGCCGTGATGGCGTCGCGCAGCCCGATCCGGGCGGCCTCGATGTCGAGGTAGGTGCTCATCGCCTCCTCGATGCGCAGTCCGCGCATCGCGGCGGGCAGCATCGCCCGGACCCGGCCCAGGCGGACCCGGTCGACGTCGAGGTCGGCGAAGGCGTGCTCGACGGCGCCCGCCCAGTTCTGGTCCCAGGTGGCGATGGCCTTCGCGGTCCGGGGGAACGCCGCCTCCAGCTCGCTGCGCTCCTGCGGGAGCGCGGTGCGCAGTTGGTGGATGGCCCGCGAGACGGGCAGGTCGAGCATGGTCCACAGCAGGTCGACGACCGCGGAGACCCGCTCAGCGAGATCGGTCTGGTCCGGCATGTCGGCGAGCATCGGGCCGCTCTCGGCGGCGACGTACTCCAGGACGGCGGCCCACAGGCCGTCGACGTCGCCGAACTGGTGCTGGACCGTTCCCCAGGTGACGCCCGCCCGGCGGGCGACGAGGTTGGCGCTGACCGACTCGGGGCCACCTTCGGCCAGGCAGTGCAGCGCCACGCGGAGCAGGTGGCGCCGTGTCTGCAGCCCGCGCCGGTTCAGGCGGGTGCCCTTCGCGCTGAGCGCGGGACCGCTCTCGGTGGTCGTGCTGTCCTCCACGGGCGCCTCTCTCCCAGTCTTCGTCCCGGTATCCGGGATCCGCCCCCCATTCTCCGGAGAGGCGTTGTGTGATCGTGATCACGCAAACCGGTGCGGGTGGGTCCTCCCGTGTGCGATCTTCACATCGGCACCTCGATGACTATTCACATAGTACCCTCAATGAGGTTTGATGTGCTCGCGATCACAATCTTTCAGGGAGGGGAGACTTTGATGCGTCACCACAGACTGGTCCGTGCGGGAGCCGCGGCGGCCAGCATCCTGCTTCTCGTGCCGGCATGCTCGTCGGACCGCGGGGGCGACGACCCCAACGAGGGTGAGGAGAGCGCCGCCGCCGGGACCGAGCTTCCGACGGACACGTTCGGCGACCTCGAGAGCCCGTGCGGGGAGGGTGACGCATCGGGCGCCACCGATCAGGGCGTCACCGACGACTCGATCGCGATCGGGTACGGCGACGACAAGGGCTTCACCGCGACGCCCGGGCTGAACCAGGAGATGGGCGACGCCATGGCGGCCTTCATCGAGTGGTGCAACGGCCTCGGCGGCATCAACGGTCGCGAGATCGTCGGCCACCGCTACGACGCCGCGATCTTCGAGTCGGCCCAGGTGCAGAAGGAGTCCTGCGCCCAGGACTTCATGATGGTCGGCCACGGCTTCGGTCTCGACGAGAACGCCGAGCCCGAGCGGATCAAGTGCAACATGCCGACCGTCCCGGGCTTCACGATCTCGGCCGCGGCCGCGATGGGTCCGATGCACTACCAGGGCCTGCCCGGCCCGGTCGACGAGCAGAACGCGACCACCGCCCGGCTGCTCATGGAGAACTACCCCGAGTTCGCGAACGTGGGCATGGTCAACAGCGACTCGCCCGCGGTCGACCAGGGCATCGCGCGCTACACCGGCAACTGGGAGTCCGTCGGCGCCGAGGTCACCGACTGCGGTGTCCGGCTGAAGTCGGCGGGCGGCGACAACTACCGCGCGATCGTGGAGAAGTACAAGGAGTGCGGCCCGACCGCACTGTTCACCTTCACGCCGCCGTCGCCGCCGCTCTACTCGTTCCTGGAGGCGGCCAGCGTCGAGGAGTTCGACGTGCCGACCGCCTCCGAGGCGACCTGGTACAGCGAGTCCATCACCAGCGCCAACGCGAACGGGCTGACCGAGGGCATCCTCGTGGGCCTGCAGTTCCAGCCGTTCGAGAACGCCGACGTGAACAAGGCGGTCGCCGACTACCTCGCGATCATGGACGAGTTCGGCGGCGTCAAGGCGCTGCTCGGCATGCAGTCGGCGTCCTCGTTCCTGCTGTGGGCACAGGCCGCCAAGGCGTGCGGCTCCGAGCTGACCCGCCAGTGCATGGTCGACAACCTGTCCACGGTCACCAGCTGGACCGGTGGCGGTCTGCACGCCGAGAGCAACCCGGCCGACAACCGGACGCCGTACTGCGGGCTGCTGATGGAGGTCAAGGGCGACACGTTCGAGCAGGTCGTGCCGGCCGCCAAGGGTGAGTTCGACTGCTCCGACGGCCCGCGGCCCGCGGGCAAGGAGGAGTGGGGCGGCATCGAGCTGACCGAGGACCGCATCGCCACGAAGTACCTCACCGACGACGTCCTGACGCCGTCGAGCTGAGCGCGTCATCGGTGCGGGGTCCGGTCGCACGACCGGGCCCCGCACCGTCACCGTCGAGGTAGTACTCGTCGCAGTTCCTGGGGAGGGGCTCCGTGGACCTGTTTCTGACCTACACGCTGGTCGGCCTCGTGATGGGCGCGGTGTACGCCATCGCGGCGTCCGGCCTCGTGCTCACCTATACGACGTCGGGCGTCTTCAACTTCGCCCACGGCGCACAGGCGATGCTCTCGGCGTTCCTGTACTGGCAGCTCAGCGTCGGCTGGGGCCTGCCGGTGCCGGTCGCGTTCGTGCTCGTCGTCTTCGTCTTCGGACCCCTCACCGGGATCCTGCTGTTCAAGACCCTCATGCACGGGCTGCGCGACGTCGCCGAGGTCACCAAGGTGGTCGTCACCATCGCGGTGCTGCTCGGGATGGTGTCGCTCTCGCAGTGGATCTGGAACCCCAGCGACCCGCGCAGCGTCGAGATGCTGTGGGGCAACCGCACCTCCTTCGAGGTCCTGGGCGTGCGGATCCGCTACCACGAGCTGCTCTGCCTGGTCGCCGCCGCGGCGCTGGCGATCGGCCTGCGGCTGCTCTTCACTCGCAGCCGCGTCGGCGTCACGATGCGCGCGGTCGTCGACGACCCCGACCTGCTGCGGCTCAACGGCTACAACCCGGACCGGGTCGCCATGGCGAGCTGGGCCGTGGGCGCGGCGCTGGCCGCGCTGGCCGGCGTGCTGGTCACCCCGGTCGCCGGCGGCTCGCTGGAGGCCAACACCCTGACCCTGCTGGTCATCGACACCTTCGCGGCCGCGATGTTCGGGCGGCTCAAGAGCATCCCGCGGACCTTCGTCGGCGCGCTGTTCCTGGGCCTGGCCTCGACGTACGTCCTCGCCTACGCGCCGACCGAGTGGACCTGGGTCGGCAACTTCAAGACGGCGCTGCCCATGATCGTGCTCTTCCTGGTGCTGCTGATGCTGCCCCAGGACCGGCTGCGCGGGGCGCAGCAGCGCACCCGCGAACGGACCCGGGTGCCGACCGTGCGCTTCGCCGCCGGGTGGGCCGTCGCCTTCGTGGCGATCATGTTCGTGATCACCCAGATCGCGAACCCGCTGATGCTGGGGCCGTGGGCCGCCGCGCTGGCGTTCTCGGTCATCGCGCTGTCGCTGGTCCCGCTCACCGGGTACGCCGGCGAGATCAACCTGGCGCCGCTGACGTTCGGCGCGATCGCGGTGATCGTGGCCTACCACGTCGGCGTGAGCGGCACCGGCATGGACGCCCGCCTGTCCTGGACCGGCGTGATCGCCGGTGTCCTTGCGGCGGCGCTGGTCGGCGGCCTGGTGGCCCTGCCCGCCCTGCGCCTGCGCGGGCTCTACCTCGCGCTGTCGACGATGGCGTTCGGCGGCCTGGTCTCGGCCCTGGTGCTGAGCGAGGTCACCCCGCGCGACTGGCCGATCTGGGGCGAGAACACCATCTTCCCGGCCGCGGTGATCACCCTGCCGCCCGTCGACGCGGGTCCGTTCGACCTGAGCGAGGACGCGACGTACGTCGTCGCCCTGGCCGTCGTGTTCGCCGTCTTGTCGGTCGGCGTGATCGCGCTGCGCAACAGCGGCTACGGACGCCGGCTGGCGGCGATGAAGGACAGTCCGGCCGCGGCGGCGATGCTCGGGCAGTCCCTGGTGCGGCTCAAGCTCAGCGTCTTCATGCTCTCGGCGGCCATTGCCGGACTCGGCGCGATCCTGATGGTGATGGCGGTCGGCTCGGTGGCTCCCGAGAACTTCCTGATCACGGCCAGCCTGGCGCTGGTGATGCTGACCGTCGTGGGCGGCGTCAGCTACGTCAGCGGGGCGCTGTTCGGCGGCTTCATGGTCGGCATGGGCTTCTCGCTCATCAACGGCACCTTCGGCAACCTCGCGGCCGACAGCCAGATGTACTCCGGGCTCTTCGAGTCGCTCAAGCACGTGTTCGCCCTGATGATCGCCCTCGCCGGCGTCGGCATCAACCGGAACCCGAGCGGGATCGTCAGCGACATCTGCGAGTCCTACCGGCCGCTGCGCAACGCCCGTCCCGTGCTGTACGTCGGGATCGGCGCCGGGGCCTTCCTGCTGGCGCTGAACTGGGTCGAGGTGATCGGCGACTGGAGCCTGGCCATCGGGATCTTCTGCGTGGTGCTGCTGCTGCCGGTCCTCGGCCGGATGTGGATGCCCGAGCGGGTGCTCACCGAGCACGAGCTCGCCGAGCACCGGGCCCGGAGGACGGTCGTGCCACCCGAGCTCCGCGGCCTCGACGCCCCGCTCACGCCCGAGGAACGCTACGACCTCGACACCTATCTCGGACTGCCCGCCCGGGCGCTGCCCGCGCTCGACGAGAACCCGCAGGACGCACCGGAGGTGGCCCGTGTCTAGCCCGACGTCTGGCCCGACGACCGGCACCCCGCTGCTGGAGACCCGCGGGATCACCGTCCGCTTCGGCGGCAATACCGCGGTCGACGACGTGAGCCTGAGCGTCGAGGCGGGCCGGGTGACCGGCCTGATCGGCCCGAACGGCGCCGGCAAGACGACGCTGTTCAACACCATCACCGGGATGCAGCGACCGACGGCGGGCCGGGTGCTCGTCGACGGCACCGACATCACCGGCCGGCCGGTGGCCAAGCGCGCGGCGCTCGGCATCGCCCGGACCTTCCAGCGCCTCGAGCTCTTCCTCACGCTCAGCGTGCGGGACAACGTCCGGGTCGCCGGCGACATCGTCCGCTCGGGCCGGCGCTGGCGCGGGGGCGGGAGCGGCCTCGACGTCGAGGCCGAGACCGACCGGCTGCTGGAGCTCACCGGCCTGACCCCGATCGCGGACATGGAGGTCTCGGACATCCCCACCGGCCGGGCGCGGGTCGTCGAGGTGGCCCGGGCGCTGATGACGAACCCGCGGCTGCTGCTCCTCGACGAGCCCGCCTCCGGGCAGACCGAGCAGGAGACGGAGGAGTTCGCCGAGATGCTCGCCGGGCTGGCCGAGGCCGGCCTCGGGATCTGCCTGGTCGAGCACGACCTGCCGCTCGTGATGAAGCTGTGCAGCACCATCCACGTCCTCGACCAGGGCCGGCTGATCGCGTCCGGCTCCCCGGCGGAGGTCCAGGCCTCGCCCGAGGTGGTCGCGGCCTACATCGGCGGGGAGGTCCTGGCATGACGATCGACGTGAACGACCGGCCGACCGGGCCGGTCGAGCCCGAGGCGCCGCCGATCCCGCCGGTGCTCGAGCTGGTCGGCGTACGCGCGTCGTACGGGCCGATCCAGGTGCTGCACGGCGTCGACCTGACCGTGCACCCCGGCCAGGTGGTGGCCCTGCTCGGTCCCAACGGCGGCGGGAAGACCACGACGGTCAAGCTGGCCGCCGGGCTGCTGCCGCTGACCGGCGGGGAGCTGCGGTACGCCGGCCAGAAGGTCAACGGCGTCTCGGCCGAGACCGCCGCCGGCATGGGGGTGTGCCTGATCCCCGAGGGCCGCGGCGTCTTCGCCAACCTGACCGTCCGCGAGAACCTCTGGCTCGCGACCGGGACCGGCGCCTCCCGCGAGCAGATCGAGGAGCGGGCGTACTTCCGCTTCCCGATCCTCCAGGACCGCCGCAACCAGCTGGCCGGCTCGATGTCCGGCGGCGAGCAGCAGATGCTCGCCCTCTCCCGAGCGCTGGCCACCGACCCCGCGGTCCTGCTGCTCGACGAGCTGTCGATGGGCCTCGCGCCGATGATCGTCAGCCAGATGTACGACACCGTGGCCCAGCTGGTCGAGGAGGGGATCTCCGTGCTCGTCGCCGAGCAGTTCGCGCGGACGGTCCTGCCGATCGCCGACGTGGCCGCCGTGATGCTCCAGGGCCGGATCGCCGCCGTCGGCAGTCCGGCCGAGATCGATGCCGACCTGTCCACCACCTACCTGGGGGGATGACGATCACCATGACCACGAACGCCGCCGATCACCGAACCGACCCCGACCCGACACAGGAGCCCACCGTGAGTGCTCGACCTGGCCAGCGCAGCGAGGCCTTCACCTCCGCGGTCGCCGAGAAGAAGCTGAAGACCGGGAGCGCCTCCCGCGACGGCCTGGTCCGCGGCGTCGGGCTGGCCGCGATGATCGTCGGCGTGGTCGGCGCCTTCGTGGCCTACCAGCTCTCGCTGGGCTACGAGGACTCCCGCGACACCGGGTCCGCGCAGATCCTGGCCGTCGCGTTCCTCGCCCTCTCCGTGCTCGGCGTCGGGTTCTACCTCGCCGGGTCGCTGTCGGCCCTGATGCGGCTGTGGCTGCTGCGCCAGGTCGTGGAGTCGCAGGAGCGGCACGACGAGCTGGTCGCCGCGCTGCGCGAGCAGCAGCGGTAGTGGGCGCCCCGGGGCCGTTCCCGGCCGGGGAGATCGAGGAGGCGTACGCCGCCCTGCACCGCCAGGTCCAGGGCTTCGCCGACAGCGGCGACTGGCACGGCTTCGCCGATCTCTTCACCGAGGACGCGACGTACGTCGAGCACGCCTACGGCACGTTCCACGGCCGCGAGGAGATCCGGGCCTGGTCGACCGAGACGATGACGACCTTCCCGGGCGGGGTGATGACCGGCTTCCCGCTCGCCTGGTCGGTCGTGGACGAGTCGGCCGCGCGGCTGGTCTGCGAGGTCCGCAACCTGATGCCCGACCCGGGCGACGGCTCGGTGCACGAGCAGTCCAACCTGACGATCATGACCTACGCCGGGGACGGCCTGTTCAGCCGCGAGGAGGACGTCTACAACCCGCTGCGCTTCCTGCGGATGACGCTGCGCTGGGCCGCCGTCGCCGAGCAGCACGGTCGGCTCTCGGACGAGGGCCGGGCCTACGTGGCCAAGTACGGTTCACCTGCCGGTCACTGACCGCTGGCACCCTGCGCGGGGTGCGTCGTACGACGGTGCTGGTCCTCGGCTGGCTGCTGACCCTCGCGGGGATCGTGCTCTTCCCGCTGCCGGGTCCCGGGCTGCTGCTGCTCGCCGCGGGACTCGCCGTACTCGCCGACCACTACCCGTGGGCCGAGAGGTACGTCGACCGGGTCCGGCTGCGGGCACTGCGCGCGGCCGCGGCCGGCGTACGGACGCCGTGGCGCACGGTCGGGACAGTCCTCGTGACCGCGCTGCTGGGCGCCTCGGGCGTGCTCTGGCTGTGGGCGCCGCCCCAGCCGTCGTGGTGGGTGCTGCCCGCCTGGACCTGGCTGCCGGGCGGGCTGTGGAGCGGGATCGGGCAGATCGTGTCGGGGCTCGTGGCACTGGCACTGGTGGGCTACGCCTGGCGACGCTTCCACGACGACCCGCACGCGGTGCTTGCGCTGCACGAGGCGGACCAGGGCGATCCCCGATGCCGCGCTTGAGCGGATCTGGGAGGCTAGCGACCATGAGGGCGAGGCGATGAAGGCGGCAGCCCGCCGGGTGGCGATCGAGGTCGGCGGCTGGGTGCTCGTGCTCGCCGGCGTGGCGGCGCTGATCCTGCCGGGGCCGGGACTGCTGATGATCTTCGCCGGCGTCGCCGTCCTGTCGCAGCAGTACGAATGGGCCGAGAAGCGCCTGGACCCGATCAAGTACCGCGCCCTCAAGGGCGCCGCCGAGAGCGTCGAGACCTGGCTCCGGATCGGCTTCTCCTCGCTGATCGCGATCGGCCTGCTCGCCTGCGGCGTGCTGTGGAGCTGGGGCCCGCCGGTGCCCGGCTGGTGGCCGCTGGACGACCAGTGGTGGCTGCCCGGCGGCCTGGCCACCGGGATCACCCAGATCGCCTCGGGCATCGTGGCCTTCATCCTGCTCGGCTGGAGCTACCGACGCTTCCACGGCAAGCCCGAGGCCGTCGCCGAGCTCGACCGGGACATCGCCGAGGCGGACGAGGCGTTCAAGGAGCTGCGGGACTGAGCGCCCGGCCCGCGCCCGGCCCGTGATCAGCGCGTGGGCGCGGCCGAGTCGAGCAGCTCCGCCAGCTCCTCGATGACCTCGTCCAGCGGGTCGGCGGTGCCGGCGGCGCGGGACAGGCCGATCGCTCCCTCGACCGCGGCGACGACCGTCCGGGCCAGGCGGGGGGCGCGGGCGGGTGGGACCCCCGCGTCGGCGAGCGAGCCCGCGAGCACCTGCTGCCACGCCTCGAAGACCTCGCGGGCGACCTCGTGGTGGCGCGGGTCGGTCGACGTGGCGGCGGCGAGGACGGCGCAGCCGGAGCGGTAGTCGCTCTGGGCGAGGGTCGCGCGCCAGGTGTCGGAGAAGACCTGCAGCACGCCCCGCGGCCCGGTCTCGGGCGCCTGCTCGATGATCCGGGTGACGTAGGCGCCGACGTACCGGACCGCCTCGTCGACGAGCTCGGCCTTCCCGCCGGGGAAGTGGTGGTACGTCGAGCCGAGCGGCACGCCCTCCTGCTCGGCCAGGTCGCGCAGGCTCATCGCGTCGATGCCGCCCGTCCCGATCATCCGGGCGGCACCGGCGACCATCCGCTGGCGGGTGTCCCTCGTCATGCCGGAAAGTCTATTGCCCGGTCTATGACGACTGTCCTAGAGTCCGGCCCATGACCGTCTATGACACTCGTAATAGTGCGACCCGGCAGGAGACCACCGTCCTCGCCGACGACGGGCGCGAGCTGCGGGCCACCTGGTTCCGTCCCGCGGGCGAGCCGCGCGGTGCGGTCGTCGTGGTCCCGGCGATGGCGACGCCGTCGGCGTTCTACGGCGCGTTCGGCGACTGGCTCGCGGAGCACGGCTTCCTGGCCCTGACCTTCGACTACCGCGGCACCGCCTCGACGCAGGACCTGAAGGCCGAGACCGGCGACCTGCTGCGGTGGGCCGGCGACGCCGCGAGCGCCCTCGAGGCGCTGCTGGAGAAGGTGCCGGACGGCGTACCCGTGACCTGGCTCGGCCACAGCCTCGGCGGCCAGGTCCTCCCGTTCGCCCGCCACGACCTGATCGAGCGGGTGCTGCTCGTCGCCGCCGGCTCGGGCTACTGGCGGCACAACGTCGGCACCGTCCGGCTGGTCGCGCCCCTGCTGTGGCGCGTGGTCGTGCCGATCACCACGCGCCTGGCCGGCTACTACCCCGGCCGCCGGCTGCGGATGGTCGGCGACCTGCCCACCGGCGTCGTCCGGCAGTGGGGCCGCTGGTGCCTCGCGGAGGACTACCTGGCCGTCGACGTCCCCGACGCCGCCGCCCGGTACGCCGAGGTCACCGTCCCGATGAGCACCCTGCACTTCACCGACGACGAGCTGCTGTCCGAGGCCAGCATGCAGGCGCTCGAAGCGCTCTACACCGGGACGGTCGTCGAGTCGCAGCGCCTCGCGCCCGCGGACCTCGGCGTACCCCGGATCGGGCACCACGGCTTCTTCCGGCGCTCGTTCCGCGACGCGTGGGAGCAGCACGTGCTGCCCCGGCTCGCCACGCGCTGAGGGAACCCGCGCACGAGCCCCTCCACCGGTACGCCGACCTGTCGGAAGCGCGTGCCATGCTGCGGCCCGTGACCCTCCACCTGCACCGCGCCGCACGCACCGACGTGCTCGCGGCCGCGCTGGGGGACCTGCTCGCGACGCCGCTGGCGGATCCGTTCGCGACGGAGGTCGTGGTGGTCCCGGCGAAGGGGACGGAGCGGTGGCTCTCCCAGCGGCTCGCGCACCGGCTCGGGGTGGGAGCGCGGGGCGGGGACGGGGTGTGCGCCGGCATCGACTTCCGGACGCCCTGGTCGCTGGTGGCCGACGTGCTCGGCACCCGCGACGAGGACCCGTGGGCGCCGGAGGCGATCGTGTGGCCGATCGTCGCGGTCGTCGACGACGCCCTCGACGAGGGCTGGGCGCGCCCGCTCGCCCGCCACCTCGGTGCGGGCCTGGAGGGCGAGGAGGCCGACCTGCGGCGGGGTCGCCGGTTCGCGCTCGGCCGCCGGTTGGCCGGGCTGTTCACGTCGTACGCCGTCCAGCGGCCCGACCTCGTCCGCGACTGGCACGAGGGGCGGGACACCGACGGGTGCGGCCGGTCGCTCCCGGCCGATCTCGCCTGGCAGCCCGAGCTCTGGCGCCGGCTCGCCGCGCGGGTCGACGCGCCACCGCCCCACCTCCGGCTGGCGGAGACCGTGGAGCGGCTGCGCGCCGAGCCCGACGCCTTCGACCTGCCGCCGAGGCTCTCGCTGTTCGGCCACACCCGGCTGCCGGTCACCGAGGTGGCGCTCCTCGAGGCGCTCGGCGCCCACCGCGAGGTGCACCTGTGGCTGCCGCACCCCTCGGCCGCGCTCTGGGACGCCCTGGCGCCGGAGGCCGCCGCCGGGCCGGTGCCGCGCGCCGCGGACGAGTCCCACCGCCGGGTCGGCCACCCGCTGCTGGCGACCCTGGGCCGCGACGTGCGCGAGCTCCAGCGCACGCTGGCCACCGCCACCCTGAGCGAGACCGCCCCGGATCCCGATCCCGCAGCCCCCGAGACTCTGCTCGGCTGGCTCCAGACCGACCTGCGGGCCAACGCCACGGGGCCGACGGAGGGTCGGCGGCTCGTGCCGAGCGACCGCAGCGTCCAGGTGCACGCCTGTCACGGCACGGCCCGCCAGGTCGACGTGCTGCGCGAGGTGCTGGTCGGGCTCCTGGAGGACGACCCGACCCTGGAACCGCGCGACATCCTCGTGATGTGCCCCGACATCGAGACCTTCGCACCCCTGATCTCCGCGGGTTTCGGTCTCGGCGAGGTGGCCGACCGGGACGCCCATCCCGCCCACGGGCTCCGGGTCCGGCTCGCCGACCGGGCGCTCACCCAGACCAACCCGCTGCTCGCGGTCGCCTCGCGGCTGCTCGACCTCGCGGGCGGCCGGGCGGGGGTCGGCGACGTGCTCGACCTGGCCCACGCGGAGCCGGTCCGGCGCCGCTTCGGGTTCCGCGACGACGACCTCCAGCAGCTGACCGAGTGGGCGCGGACGGCGGGCGTGCGGTGGTCCTTCGACGCCGACCACCGGGCCGAGTTCGGGCTCTCGTCGTACGTCGCCAACACCTGGCGGTTCGGCCTCGACCGGCTGCTGGCGGGCGTCGCGATGTCCGACGACTCCCGCACCTGGCTCGAGCACACCCTGCCCCTCGACGACGTCGGCAGCGGGCAGGTCGAGCTCGCGGGCCGCCTCGCCGAGTACGTCGACCGGCTCCGCACCATCACCGACCAGCTGGTCGGCACCCACCCCCTCGATCACTGGCTCACCGTCCTCGAGGACGGCGTCGCGGCCCTGACCGCGGTGCCGGCGACCGAGGGGTGGCAGGCCGGCCAGGTGCAGCGCGAGCTGGCTCGGATCCGCGAGGCCGCCGGCGACCTCGGTGCGACCGACCTGCGCCTGCCCGACGTCCGGGCGATGCTCACCGACCGGCTGGCCGGTCGCCCCACCCGGGCGAACTTCCGCACCGGCACGCTCACCGTCTGCACGATGGTCCCGATGCGGTCCGTGCCGCACCGCGTGGTGTGCCTGCTCGGTCTCGACGACGGCGTGTTCCCCCGGGTCGGCTCCGTCGACGGCGACGACGTGCTGGCCCGCGACCCGGTCACGGGGGAGCGCGACGCGCGCAGCGAGGACCGCCAGCTGCTGCTCGACGCGGTCCTGGCCGCCACCGAGCACCTGGTGGTGACCTACACCGGCGCCAACGAGTACTCCGGCCAGCCGCGCCCGCCCGCCGTCCCGCTCGGCGAGCTCCTGGACGCGCTCGACCTGACGGCACGGGCCGGCGCCGGCTCCGTCGCCGATGCGATCACCGTGCGCCACCCGCTGCAGCCCTTCGACGCCCGCAACCACACCAGCGGCGCCCTGGTCCCCGGCACGCCGTTCAGCTTCGACCGCGCGGCGCTCGCCGGGGCTCGGGCCGCCGTCGGAGAGCGGCGGCCGGAGCCGCCGTTCCTGGCCGGACCGCTGCCCCCGGCGCCCCTCGAGGACGTCTCCCTCGATGACCTGATCGACTTCTTCGCCAAGCGCGGCGGCCCGGTCCAGGGCCTGCTGTCGCGCCAGCGGCTCGACCTGAGGCTGCCGCGGGAGGAGGAGCCGCTGGACGACGGCCTGCCCGTGGAGATCGACCAGCTCACCCAGTGGTCGGTCGGCGACCGGGTGCTGCGCGACCTGCTGGCCGGGCTCGACCCCGAGCAGGCCCGCCAGCAGGAGTGGCGCCGCGGGGTCCTGCCCCCAGGCTTCCTGGGCTGGCGGATCCTCGCCGAGCTCCTGGACCGGGCGCACCCGCTGGCCGAGGAGGGCCGCCGCCTGCGGGTCCGCGAGGCCCGCGCGGTCGACGTCGACGTCGACCTCGGCGACGGCCGCCGGCTGCGCGGCACCGTGCCGGACGTGTACGGCGACCGGCTGGTCCCGGTCCACTACTCCCGCCTCGGAGCCACCCACCGCCTGCAGTCGTGGCTGCGGCTGCTCGCGCTGGCGGCCACCGACGACGACCGCAGCTGGACCGCGCACACCCTGGGCCGGCCCGGCAACAGCCGCTCGCGCGACCCGTTCGGGGTCTCGCTGCTCGGTCCGCTCGACCACACGGCGGTCGCGGTCCTGCGCGATCTGGTCGCCCTGCGCGACACCGGCCTGTGCGAGCCGCTGCCCCTGCCGTTGAAGGCCTCGCTCGCCTACGCCCGCGCCCGCCGGACCCAGGCCACGCCGGAGGAGGCCCTGGTCAAGGCCGGCTGGGACTGGGACGACGGACGCTTCCCGGGAGAGTGCTCGGAGCCCGCGAACGTCCGGGTCTGGGGTCCGCGGTCGGCGATCCCGGGGCTCGAGGAGCAGCCGCGCGACGGCGAGTCCTTCGAGGGGGAGACCACCCGCTTCGGCGCCCTCGCGCTGCGGCTGTGGAGTCCGCTGCTGGTCGCGGAGCAGGGGAGCTGGTGAGCGTGGACGAGATGGCGCCCTTCGACGTCTGCGGTCCGCTGCCCGGCGTCGGCACGACGCTGTTGGAGGCCAGCGCCGGCACCGGCAAGACGTACACCGTGGGTGCCCTGGTGACGCGCTACGTCGCCGAGGGCGTCGCCGAGATCGACCAGCTGCTGGTGATCACCTTCGGCCGGGCGGCCAGCCAGGAGCTGCGCGAGCGGGTCCGCGAGCAGCTCGTGTGCGCCGAGCGGGCGCTGGCCGACCCCGCCACGGCCGATCGCTCGGACACGCTCCTCGATCGGCTGCTTCAGGAGGACGAGGCCACCCGGACGACGATGCGCCACCGGCTGCGCGACGCGCTGGCCTCCTTCGACACCGCGACCGTCGCCACCACCCACCAGTTCTGCCAGCTGGTGCTGCGCTCGCTGGGCGTCGCCGGCGACACCGACGCCGGGGCCGAGCTGGTCGACACCCTGGACGACCTGGTCGTCGAGGTCGTCGACGACCTCTACCTCCAGCGCTACGGCCACCTCCGCGACCGGCCGCCCTTCGATCGCGCGCTCGCGCTCGACCTCGGTCGCACCGCCGTCGGCGATCCCCAGGCGGCGCTCGCGCCGGCGTCCGACCCGGCGAGCCGGGCCGGCGAGCGGGTCGCCTTCGCGGAGGCGGTGCGGGCCGAGGTCGACCGCCGCAAGCGTCGCCTCGGCCTGCTCTCGTACGACGACCTCCTCGCCCGCCTCGCGGTCGCACTCGAGGAGGACGACGCCCCTGCCCGTGCCCGGATGCGCGAGCGCTGGCGGATCGTGCTGGTCGACGAGTTCCAGGACACCGACCCGGTGCAGTGGCAGGTCCTCGACCGGGCGTTCACGGGCCACGCGCGGATGGTCCTCATCGGCGATCCCAAGCAGGCCATCTACGCCTTCCGCGGCGGTGACGTCGTGACCTACCTCCGGGCGGCGCGCACGGCCGGGACCCGCGCCACGCTCGGGACCAACTGGCGCAGCGACGCCGATCTCGTCGACCGGTTGCAGGTCGTGCTGCGCGGCGCGGCGCTGGGCCACCCCGAGATCCGGGTGCGCGACGTCAGTGCGCACCATCCCGGGACCCGGCTGGCCGGAGCCCCGCACCCCGCGCCCTTCCGGCTGCGCCGGGTGCCCCGCGACGGCTTCCGGCTGCGACGCGGGCTGATCGCGGCCGCGGACGCCCGCGCGCGCATCGCCGAGGACTGCGCCGCCGACATCGCCGAGCTGCTCGGCTCCGGTGCGACCTGGGACGGAGCTCCGGTCGAGGCGCGCCACGTCGCGGTGATCGTCGGCGCCCGTGACCACGGCCTCCTCGTGCAACGCGCCCTGCACGCCCGCGGCGTCCCCGCCGTGGTCGCCGGAGGCGGTCACGTCTTCTCCACCCCCGCGGCCGGGGAGTGGCTGGCGCTGCTGGAGGCGCTCGAGCAGCCGCACCGCTCGGCCCTGGTCCGCGCCGCCGCGCTGACCAGCTTCTTCGGGCACACGGTGGTCGAGCTCGACGCCGAGGGCGAGCGGCTGACCGGCCGGGTGGCCGACGCGCTGCGCGGCTGGGCGCTGCTGCTCCGCTCCCGAGGCGTCGCCGCCCTCCAGGAGGCGGCCGAGGAGCGCGGGCTCTCGGCCCGGGTGCTGGGGGTCGCCGACGGCGAGCGGCTGCTCACCGACCTGCGTCACCTCACCCAGCTGCTCCACGAGACTGCGGCCCGCGACCGGCTGGGGCTCACCGCGCTGCTGGCGTGGTTCCGCGAGGAGCAGCGACGCACCGCCGCCACCGAGCGGCCGCGCCGGCTCGACTCCGACGCCGCGGCGGTCCAGATCGTGACGATCCACGGCAGCAAGGGACTGCAGTACCCCCTCACCTACCTCCCCTTCGCCTACCAGTCCTTCGAGTTCCCCACCGAGGTCGCGCTCTACCACGACGACGGCGGCCGCACCCTCGACGTCAGCGGTGCCGGGGCCGACTGGGAGCGGCACCTGGCGGCCCACCGCGCCGAGGAGGCGGGCGAGGAGCTGCGCGACCTCTACGTCGCGCTCACCCGCGCCCAGTCCCAGGTGGTGGTCTGGTGGGCGCCGACCGCCAACACCCGCATCGGCGGACTCCACCGGCTGCTCTTCGGCCGCCAGCCCGGCACGCCGGAGGTGCCCGACGCCCAGGACGTCCGCGACGACGAGTACGCCGAGCGGGTGCTCGGCCTGCTCGAGCAGCTCGGCGGGCCGGTGGCGGAGGTCGCGGAGACGGTCGAGGCGCTCGCGCCGTCCCGCGACGACGGACCGGATCGGCTCGACGCTCGCCGCTTCGGCCGGGAGGTCGACGCCGACTGGCGGCGCACGTCGTACTCCGGTCTCATCCGGGTGGAGGAGACGGGCGGCGAGGTGGCCAGCGAGCCGGAGGTGCCGGGGCTGGAGGACGAGCCGGAGACGGTCGAGCTCGCGCTCGCCGAGGCGGTGTCCGACGTCGCCGCGTCGCCGGTCTCGCCGATGGCCGAGCTGCCCGCCGGGGCGGCGTTCGGCAGCCTGGTCCACGGCGTCCTCGAGCACGCCGACCCCGATTCCCCCGACCTGGTGGCCGAGCTGCGCGGCCAGGTCGTCGAGCAGCTGCGCTGGTGGCCGGTCGAGGTGGCGCCCGACGACCTCGCGACGGCGCTGGTGCCCCTCCACGAGACCTCGCTCGGGCCGCTCGCGGACGGCCTGACGCTGGGCCGGATCCCGCTGCGCGACCGGTTGCGGGAGCTCGACTTCGAGATCCCGCTGACCGGTGGCGACCGCCGCGGTGTCGACCGCGACGGACCCGAGGTGCTGCTGCGCGACCTGGCACCGCTGCTGCGTGACCACCTCCCAGCGGACGACCCGCTGGCGTCGTACTCCCAGCGTCTGGAGCGGCCGCCCCTGGGCGACCAGCCGCTGCGGGGCTACCTCGCGGGCTCGATCGACGCCGTGCTGCGCATCCCCGGCGCGGACGCGACGAGCCCCGACCGGTTCGTCGTCGTCGACTACAAGACCAACCTGCTCGGCGAGCCCGGACGACCGCTGACCGCGGCGGACTACGCCCCGCCGTTGCTGGCCGAGGCGATGCTGCACTCGCACTACCCCCTCCAGGCGCTGCTCTACTCCGCGGTCGTGCACCGGTTCCTCCGCTGGCGGCTGCCCGACTACGACCCGGAGGTCCACCTCGGTGGGGTGCTCTACCTCTACGTCCGGGGGATGTGCGGTCCGGACACCCCGAGCGTCGACGGCGTGCCCGCGGGTGTCTTCAGCTGGCAGCCGCCGGCAGCGCTGGTCGTCGCCCTCTCCGACCTGTTGGACGGTGTCCGGTGATCGAGCGCTTCGAGACCGACGACCCCCACGACGCCCGGTTCGCCGCCGGCGCCACCGGGCTGTTGCGCGACTTCAACCGGGCCGGCGTACTGACCGCGGCCGACGTACACGTGGCCGCGCGGGTGGCCGAGCTGACCCGCACGCTCGAGGACGACGTACGCCTCGGGGTCGCCCTCGCCGTGCGGGCCGCGCGGCAGGGCTCGGTCTGCGTCGACCTCGCCACGCTGGCGGGGGACCCCGACGACGCCGACCTGCCCTGGCCCGAGGCGGCGGGCTGGCTCGACCGGGTCGCCGCCTCCCCGCTGGCCGCCGCGTCGGTGGTCCAGGTCGAGGGCGGTCTGCTCTACCTCGACCGCTACTGGCGCGAGGAGGGCCAGGTCCGCGACGACCTGCTGACCCGCGCCGCCGCGGTGCCGCCGCACGTCCTCGTCGACCGGCTGGAGGCGCGCGCCGACGGCCTCTTCCCCGGCGCCGGGTACGCCGAGCAGCGCGCCGCCGCGCTCGCCGCCGCCCGGCAGTGGACGACCGTCCTCACCGGGGGTCCCGGCACCGGCAAGACCACCACCGTCGCCGGACTGCTCGCGCTGCTCACCGACCAGGCCGAGGCGCAGGGGCGACGACTGCGGATCGCGCTGACCGCTCCCACGGGCAAGGCGGCGGCCCGCCTCCAGCAGGCCGTCCAGGACGCCCAGGGGGGCGAGCGGTTCTCCGAGGACGACCGGACCCGGCTGGCCGAGCTGTCCGCCTCGACCCTGCACCGCCTGCTGGGCTGGCGCCCGGAGTCCAGCACGCGCTTCCGCCACCACCGCGGCAACCGGCTGCCCCACGACGTGGTGGTGGTCGACGAGACCTCGATGGTCTCCCTGACGATGATGGCCCGGCTGCTCGAAGCGGTCCGGCCCGACGCCCGGCTGGTGCTGGTGGGCGACCCGGACCAGCTCGCCTCCGTCGAGGCGGGCGCGGTGCTCTCCGACCTGGTCGAGGGCCTGGACGCCCGCGCCCCCGAGTCGGTGGCCGGGCTGCGCACCACGCACCGCTTCGGCGCCAGCATCGGTGCCGTGGCCGAGGCGCTGCGGGTCGGTGACGCCGACCGGCTGCTGGCGCTGCTGCGCGACGACGACCCGGCCACGTCGCTGGTCGACCCCGACGACCAGACGGCGATGGGCGGGGTGCAATCGTTACTGCTGCGCCACGCGTTGGCCGTCCGCGAGGCGGCGCTGGCCGGCGACGCGGACGCCGCCGTACTCGCCGCCGACCGGCACCGGCTGCTCTGCGCCCACCGAGACGGGCCGTGGGGCGTCACCCACTGGAACCGGCAGGTGGAGCGCTGGCTCGGCGACGCCACCGGTCAGCCCCTCGGCGCCGCCTGGGGCCACGAGTGGTACGCCGGCCGCCCGCTGCTCGTGACCGCGAACGACTACGGCCTGGAGCTGTTCAACGGTGACACCGGCGTCGTGGTCGCCGAGGGCGAGGACCTGCGTGCGGTGATCGCCGGGGCCGACGCGCACCGCCGGCTGCCGATCTCGCGGCTGGGCGACGTCGAGACCCTGCACGCGATGACGGTCCACAAGAGCCAGGGCAGCCAGGCCCGCGAGATCACGCTGCTGTTGCCGCCGGACGACTCGCCGCTGCTGACCCGACAGCTCTTCTACACCGCGGTGACCCGCGCCCAGGACCACGTCCGGGTGGTGGGGTCGGAGGCGGCCGTCCGCGCCGCCGTGGCGACGCAGGCGCAGCGCGCCACGGGGCTGCGGCAACGGCTCCGGGACGCCGATCCGGCCCGGTCCGGACCCTGACACGCGGAAACAGCGCGGCAACGTCGGCCGGTTAGGGTCGTGGCGTGCCCTTCCTGCTGCGCGTCGAGCTGCCCGACGTCCCCGGGTCCCTGGGCCGGCTCGCCAGCCGGATCGGTGAGGCCGGGGGCGACATCGAGGCGATCGAGATCGTCGAGAAGCGGCGCGACGGGACGGCGGTCGACGACGTGCTCCTGGAGATCTCACCCGGCGCGATGCCCGACTCGATCGTCTCCGCCTGCAACGCCATCGACGGCGTCCGGGTCGTCTGGATCAGCCGGTACGCCGCCGGCGGGAACCTGTTCCTCGACCTGGAGGCGGTCGAGGAGCTGACCGCCAACCCGGCCGAGGCGCTGGACAAGCTGATCGACCTGCTGCCGATCACCTTCCGCGCGGACTGGGCGGCGCGGGTCAGCGACCAGGCCGGGGTCGTCTACGCGACCGAGGCCGCGCCGGCCGACCTCGCCTGGGTGTCGATGGGCCGGGCCGCCCGGCTCGACACCGACGACGACAACGTGCACTGCGGCGCGCGGCTCAACCACCACGAGGTCGTGATCATCGGCCGCCGGGGTGGTCCGGAGTTCCTCGACTCCGAGCTCGCCCGGCTCGGCCACCTGGTCGCGCTGGCGATGTCGATCGCCCGCGCCGGCTGACCGGGGCTCAGACCCGCTCGAGCAGGAAGACCGGGATCTCGCGGTCGGTCTTCTGCTGGTACTCGCCGTAGGTCGACCAGGTGTCGACGGCGTACTCCCACCACTCGGCGCGCTCCTCGCCCTCCAGGACCCGGGCGCGGTAGGTGTGCTTCTCGGCGCCGTCCTGGAGGTCGACCTCCGGGTGGGCGAGGAAGTTGTGGTACCAGGTCGGGTTCTTCGGAGCCCCGCCCAGCGACGCGATGGCGACGTACTTCCCGTCCTTCTCGACGCGCATCACCGGGTTCTTGCGCAGCTTCCCGGACTTGGCGCCGCGCGAGGTGATGACCACGATCGGCCACTCGGGGTTGCCGCGCAGGATGTTGCCGCGCTGGCCGCCGGAGGACTCGAACTCCTCGACCTGGTCGCGGACCCACTGCTCGGGGCTGGGCTCGTACTCGCCTTCAAGTGTCATGTCTGTCCAATGCCCCGAGGAGGGCGCGCCATTCCCCGCCGGCCCGCGGCGATAGCGTCTGCGCCATGAGCGCTATCGACGGGGTGTCGGAGATCTTCGACGCCGAGGCCTGGGACGTCGTCCCCGGCTTCGAGGAGCTGACCGACCTGACCTACCACCGCGCGAAGGACCACGGCACCGTCCGGGTCGCCTTCGACCGGCCCGACGTCCTCAACGCCTTCCGGCCCAACACCGTCGACGAGCTGCTCTGGGTCCTCGAGCACGCCCGCACCTCCAGCGACGTCGGCTGCGTCATCCTCACCGGCAACGGCCCGAGCGCGAAGAACGGCAAGTGGGCGTTCTGCACCGGCGGCGACCAGCGGATCCGCGGCAAGGCGGGCTACCAGTACGAGGAGGGGCACCACGACCGATCCGGCGAGGAGCCCAACCCGATCGACAAGGCCAAGCTCGGCCGGCTGCACATCCTGGAGGTGCAGCGGCTGATCCGGTTCATGCCGAAGGTCGTCATCTGCGTGGTGCCGGGCTGGACCGCCGGCGGCGGCCACAGCCTGCACGTCGTGTGCGACCTGACCCTGGCCAGCACCGAGGAGGCGCGCTTCAAGCAGACCGACGCCGACGTCGGCTCCTTCGACGGCGGCTTCGGGTCGGCGTACCTCGCCCGCCAGGTCGGTCAGAAGATCGCCCGCGAGATCTTCTTCCTCGGCCAGGAGTACTCCGCCGAGGACGGCGTCCGGATGGGCACCGTCAACCGCGCCGTCCCCCACGCCGAGCTGGAGGCGACCGCTCTGGAGTGGGGCCGGCTGATCAACGGCAAGAGCCCGACGGCGCAGCGGATGCTGAAGTACTCCTTCAACGCCATCGACGACGGCCTGATCGGTCAGCAGATCTTCGCCGGCGAGACCACCCGACTGGCGTACATGACCGACGAGGCGGCCGAGGGTCGCGACCAGTTCCTGGAGAAGCGCGACCCGGACTGGTCGCCATTTCCCTGGTACTACTGATCTTCGATTCCGGAATATCCGGTGATCCGGTTGTCTGGACCACGAACGGGATCACTTCGTTCGACAGTGATCCGGAAAGCCGCCTCGATTTCGTGGCGCTAAGGTCCCGCGCATGTCATCCATGCGGGACCGAACCGACTCGCTCATAGGAGATCGGCATTTCCGGTGTGGAATCGACGTGGGCACGTCGTACCTGAAGGTGTCGTTCGTCGACGAGAGCGATCGGACGGTGGGCGCGACCCGGCGCAGGTCCCCCGTCTCGTCGGTGCTGTCGGGTGAGCCGCTGTTCCGGCCCTATGCCTGGTTCGAGGAGGTCGTCTCGGCGGTCGTTCAGGCGGCGAGCGGTGTCGCTGACGACTCCGGCTCCGGGTCGCGTTCGTCCGGGATCCTGAGCCCCCGGCCACGGAGTGCGGGGCGCCTGGCCTTCGCATGTGTGTCTCCCGTGGTGGTCGCGATGCCGCTGGATCGGCCGGCGGACGCCGTGGCGCTGCCCTACTGGACGCTTCCGGACATCGATCGGGGAGGGTCGATCGATGGCGTCGGTGAGGCGGCGGCAGGGTTCGCCCGGACGATCCGGCGCTTCTCACTCCTCGCCTCCGTCGTCGCCGGGGGCCGCGTCGCGTTCACCGACCTCGGCGGGTACTTCGTGTACCTGCTCACCGGGCGCCTGACGTTGAACTGCGCCTCGGCTGCGGAGATGGGGATCACGAGCTGGTCGGACCTCGACGAGATCGGACGGACCGTGAGGGGTGCGGAGCTTCCGGTGCTGGGGTCACCGTCGGCCACGGCGGCGACCGTCCGATCCTCCGAGGCCCGGGCAGTCACGTCGCTGCTGACCGGGTGGGAGGCGTCTTTCGGCGGATCGGACAGCTTCGCCGCCGCGCTGGCCACCGGGGCCGACCGGACCGGTGACCTCATGGTGTACCTCGGCACCTTCGCCAGTCTGTTGCGAACCCGCGACGACATCGCGGCTCTCCCGAAGTCAGATCCGTGGCCGAGGTCGCCGTACGAGTGGATCGTGTCGGTGCCGGGATTCGGGGAGCACCTGGAGGCGACTGCGACGGCGATGTTCCCGCGCCGCAGTCTCGCCGACGCGCTTGCCGCGTTCGTCGATCTGGCCGGACAGGCGCCGGCGGGAGCGGGCGGAGAGATTCTGAAGGTCCCGGTGTGGGGCGCGAACGGCCTCGCGCGCGGCTCCTACGATCTCTTGTCCGCGACACCGCCGCGATCACGGCGCCCGTTGGTGGCGCGCGCCGTCCTGGAGTCTCCGGCGTACCCCATGCTGGCACTAGGTGACACCCTCGTGGGCGACGACGATCCCAGCCCTCACAGGGCGAACGGTGCGTCGAGAGGGCTGAGTTCCTTGCCGGCGCTGCGGGTCGCGGGAGGGGGGAGCCGCAGTCGCGGATGGCTCGAGATTCTGGCAACAGCCCTGGGTCGCGAATTTGTCGTGAAAACCGACACCACGGGGAATGCCGGTGCCATAGTTCTCGCGACGCCCGGATCGACCGTCCGGGCGAGTGCGGGCGCGGCGATCGTCAATGTCGACGGGGATGCTGACCGAGTCGTGATTCGGGGAAACCTGGAGCGGCTCCGAGGCCACTACGTTGCACAGAAGCGCGACTGAGTGCGACCGCGCGAATCACCGAAATCCTCTCGACTCGGGCGCAAGCAGATTCAGGAGAAATCCGATGACTGAGCGCATCGATTGGAACTCCGTCGTCCCCATCGTCCACGACATCGCGATCAAGGCCCATGACCTTGCCTCGGATGTGATCGGCGATCGCCGACACCACATCAGCTACTGCGCGATCTTCTGCCAGGACGACGGGCAGTACGACGACTACGTCGCCGCCGTGGCCGCCGCGGGAACGCTCGCCAACGAGACCGCGACAGGTCCGGTGTACGTGACTCCGGGGATCGAGACCCCTGCCGGGACCTTGCGCGTCGTCAAGGTCCGGAAGCCCGATCCCACCCGGCCCGAACTCGGCGACGCCGACTTCGCCGTGGACGACTACGCCGCATTCAAGGCGACCTTCGAGACGACGGGTCAGCTGAGTCTGATCGAACGGCCCCACTTCGAGATGCTGGAGCTGACCGTGCCGGGCGCGCCGGTGCGCGCCTACTTCTCCCACCCGCCCGTCGAGAAGCACCCCGGGATCCGCGAGGTGTTCGATGAGACCGCCTGAGGACCTCGTGCGGTCGACGCATCGACGCGACGACACCTGTGCCTGGCGGCGGTAACGGGAGCGGCGATGACCTGGTACTTGCGACTCAGCTCAGCGACCCAACGCTTCCGCACGCCGATCCTAGTCGGGGTCGGAGCGAGCGCCCTGCTCGCGGGAGTGGCGGCGGTCTTCATCGATCCGGTCGACGACTTCCTCAAGGGCTCCAACGTGGTGCCGTACCTGTGCCTGCTCCTCCTCATCGACCTGGCACTCGCGGAGCGCAGCCGCCTCGCCGACGAGGTGGTCGACGTCTCGATCAACCAGGACGAGGCGATGCCCAAGCTGATGCAGATCGCCCAGACGCTGCGGCACGAACAGGTCGACCTCCTCGAGTACGCCGGCCAGACGACTCTGCCGCTCATGCGTTGCGTCGCCCGCCAGGAGCTCCCGGTCCGGATCCTCATCAAGCACCCCGAGACAGTGGCGCCCATGCAGAGACAACGGACCATCTCGACGCTCGACACGCTGTACACGTCGGTGTTCGACAAGTATTCGGCCGGCTTCGAGGTTCGCTGCTATCGCGGTCCGTTCACGCTGCGAGGTCGCCGGCTGGGTCACCGGGTCCTCGAGCTGGGGTGGTTGACGACGGACCGTGACCGGCAGACGGCGTACGGCCACGACAATCCCTCGATGCTGCACGACATTAGGCGTCCCGACACCCTCCATCTGACGAAGTTCTTCGACAAGACCTTCACCGACCTGTGGGACGCTCCGGACACCGAGGACGGCGCTGCCGTGCTGGCTCGTCACCACCAGACGACCTCATGATCGTCGCGATTCACCAGCCCAACCTGTTCCCTCGACTCAAGGTGCTGCAGAAGCTGGCGCTCGCCGACCTGTGGGTGGTCCTCGACGACGTGCAGTTCAACCGCCGTGACTACCAGCAGCGGTCATGGGTTCAGCCGACCGATCCGATGAACCCGGCCCAATGGTGCTCGCTCCCGGTGACGCTGCCCCAGCGTCGTCGGACTCCGATCCGTGACGTCGTGGTCTCCGCTCCGGCGGCGTGGGCGACGTTTCGTCGCAAGGTGGACTTCCTCTACGCCGCTCACCCCGTCGTCAGGCGACTTCTGGACTCCGCCGAAGCCGGAGTCGCGCCACCCGGGACATCCGGTGCATCGACGACGATGGATGAAGCGATCGAGCACGAACTCCCCCGTCTCTCGGGGATCGCGATCTCGTCGACGACTGCACTGCTCGCCGAGGCTGGAGTCGCGCCGCACGTGGTGTTGGCTTCGACGTTGCGAGACACCGTGGAGCCGAAGTCATCGGGCATCCTGCAGATCCTCGCAGCCGTCGGGGCGACGACCTACCTCGCGGACTCGGGTGCCCGTGGCTACCTTCGGTCATCCGACGTCACGCGGACGGGGTGTTCTCTGATGTGGCAGCGCTGGTGTCCCGATCCCCGGGTCGAGCTTGCCGACCAGGTGCAACGCAACGGCACCGCGTTGAACGTCGTCACCAGGCATGCGGCATTGTTCCCAGAGCTTGTCAGGGGATCGACGGTCACCCGTTTGATGGAGGAGTGCAGTTGACGATGCGCGTGTTGGTCACCAACGACGACGGCTACGCCGCGCCGGGGTTCACCGCGATGCTGCGCGCGGTCCGGCTGCTGGGGTGGACGCCGTACCCGGTCGCTCCCGAGGGCGCGATGTCAGGTGCCTCTCGATCTCGACGCAGTGGTGTCACCTACGAGGTGACTCGTCGCGAGGTCGAGGGCGTCGAGGTCGTCTGCGTCGACGGGTCGCCCGCGACGTGCGTGGTCGTGGGGCTGACGTCCGGTCTGATCCCCGAGGTCGATCTGTGCGTGAGCGGCGTGAACGCGGGAGAGAACCTGGGCAGCGCACTCAGCGTCAGCGGTACGTTCGGGGCAGCACTCGAGGCACGTTCCTACCAGGTACGCGGCGTCGCCCTGTCCCGGCAGTACGGCGGCGACCTGGGCAGCGATCCGAACGGCTGGGAATGGGAAGGTATCGCCGAGGCCTGCGCAGCCGCACTGGAATGGACGATGCGCCGGGAGGACTGGACGGTGGCCAACATCAACATCCCGAACGCTCATGATCCCGCCGAGGCTCCGGTCACGGGCGACGTCAGCGCGGTCTCCTACTTCACCGACGTCTTCAACCCGTCGACCTCACAGATCGAGAGCAGGCTGGAGTTCGACCGGCACGCGCTGCGTCCGACCGACGACATCACGCACTTCGCCCTGGAAGGCAGGGTGTCGGTGACCTTCCCGGCGGGCTACTGAGCCGATGACCAGCAGGTGGGAGCGGATCGCGCGGGCGCAGGCCGGCGCGGACTACGCGACGACGTACGCCGACCGCTTCGCACGCCTCGCCGCCGACGGCCAGGACGTGCACGGCGAGGCGGCGCTGGTGACCCGGCTCCTCGCGCCCCCGGCCCGGGTGCTGGACGCGGGCTGCGGGACCGGGCGGATCGCCGTACGCCTCGACGAGCTGGGGTACGACGTCGTCGGGGTCGACGTCGACACGGCGATGCTGGACGTCGCCCGCCGGGACGCTCCGCAACTGTCCTGGGTGGAGGCGGACCTGGCGACCTTCGAGCTGGGGGCGACCTTCGACCTGGTGCTGCTCGCCGGGAACATCCTTCCGCTGCTGGAGCCGGGGACCCTGGACGCCGTCGCCGCCCGGCTCGCGGCGCACACCGCACCCAGCGGCCGGGTCGTGTGCGGCTTCGGCCTCGACGCCGCCCACCTGCCGGGCGACTGCCCGGTGACCCCGCTCGCCGACGTCGACGCCGCGATGGCGGCGGCCGGGCTGGTCGCGCGGGAGCCGCTGGCGACCTGGGACGGCGACCCGTACGACGGCGGCGGGTACGTCGTCACCGTGCACGAGCGGTGCGAGAGGATCGGCGCATGAGGGTCGTGGTGCTGACCGGTGCCGGGATCTCCGCCGAGAGCGGGGTCCCGACGTTCCGCGATGCCGACGGGCTGTGGGAGGGCCACCGGGTCGAGGACGTCGCGACCCCGGAGGCCTTCGACCTGCAGCCCGGGATGGTGCACGCGTTCTACGACGCCCGCCGCGCCGCGCTCGCCGAGGTCGACCCCAACCCCGCCCACGCGGCGCTGGCCCGTTTGGAGCAGACCCTGGGTGACGACCTGCTGGTCGTCACCCAGAACATCGACGACCTGCACGAGCGATCGGGCTCGCAACGGGTGCTGCACATGCACGGCGAGCTGCTCTCGGCCCTGTGCCGCGGCTGCCGCAGCCGCTCGCCGTGGGCCGACCCGCTCGCCGACCTCCCGCCCTGCCCGCGCTGCGGCGTGACCGAGCTGCGGCCCGACGTCGTCTGGTTCGGCGAGATCCCCTACGAGATGGACCGCATCTACGGCGCCCTCGAGCGCTGCGACCTGTTCGTCTCGATCGGCACCTCCGGCGCGGTCTACCCCGCGGCCGGCTTCGTCCAGGCGGCCGCGTCGTACGGCGCCCGCACGCTGGAGCTGAACCTGCTCCCCTCCGAGGGCAGCCACCTCTTCGACGAGACCCGGCACGGTCCGGCGTCCCGCGTGGTGCCGGACTGGGTGGACGCGCTGCTGGGGTAGTCCGTCACACAAGGGGGTTAAGACGGCTCTCAGCCCCCTCTGGTGTGACGGACTACCCCGCCAGGCGCTCCCGGATCAGCCCCTCCAGCCGGACGACGTCGTCCTCGACGCCGATCACGGGGGCGAAGCCGCGGACCACGTCGATGAACATCTCGCCGCTGGCGATGATGCGCGGGTCCATGTGGCCGAACACCTCGAGCGCGACCACGCCGTACAGGCGCGTCCAGCCCTGCATGTAGACCCAGACCAGGCCACGGTCCTCGCGGGCGAGACCCTCCACCTCGGCCGGGATCAGCGGTTCGAGCACCGAGTCGCGGATGGCGGGGGGCAGGTCGTCGACGGCCGGGATGGGGTGCCGGTTCTGCTCCCAGAGCGCGCGCATCTGGTCGGTGAACAGGTGGCCCGACGACGACAGGGTCAGCATCTCGCGGCGGGTGCAGGACGCGTCGGCGACCGGGTTGGCGAAGACCAGGCCGAACTCGCGCGGCTGGGTGAGCGCCCACTGGCGGAACGCGGTCACCGACACCACGAGCCGGCCGGCGTGGTCGTCCTCGGGCAGCTCGTCGGCGGCCGCCGCGAATGACGCGGTCGCCGCCTTGTCGATCTCGAACGCGACCAGGTCCACGAGCTCCTGGTAGCTCGCGACGTAGCGGTACAGCGCCGGCGCGGTCATCCCCATCCTGCTGGCCACCGCGCGCAGCGAGAGCTCGGCGCCCTCGGCGAGCAGGGCCCGTGAGGCCCGCACGATCTCGTCGTACGTCGCCTCGCGCTGGCGCTCACGCCTGGTCGGCTCCCGCAACGTCCCCACCTGTGTTCACTCCCGTCGCCCCGAAACCGTTGACGTGAGCAGTTTACACCGTTTATGGTTTACACCGTTCACTTTACTTACCTGTGTTCACCAGTCCCGAGGAGACCGTGATGATCGAACGCTGGGGTGCCTACGTCGGACGCCGGGCACGGACCGTGCTGCTCGCCGGACTGGCGATCGCCCTGGCCGCCGGTGCGTTCGGCATGGGCGTCTTCGACCATCTCTCGCAGGGCGGCTTCGACGACAAGGCCAGCGAGAGCTCGCGCGAGCTCCGCGTCGAGCAGGACACGTTCGGCAACCGGTCGCTCGACGTGATCGCGATCTACTCCAGCGAGGAGCTCACCGCCGACCAGCCGGAGTTCCGTGCGGCCGTCGCGGCCGTCGTCGACGCGATCCCGCAGGACCTCGTCTCCGCGGTGGTGCCGTACTACGACAGCGAGCGACCGGACCTGGTCAGCGCCGACGGACACGCCGCGCAGGTGCAGATCTCGTTGGCCGGCGAGACCGAGGACGACTTCACCAGCGCCTACGAGGAGCTGAGCCCCGACCTCGTGGCCACGGGCCTGGAGACCGACCTGGCCGGCACGTACGCCGTCTTCACCGATGTCAACGAGATCACCTCCGACGACCTCAAGCGCGCCGAGCTGATCTCGATGCCGCTGGTGCTGCTGCTCGCCCTGCTGATCTTCGGCAGCCTGGTGGCGGCGTCGATGCCGGTCCTAGTCGGCGTGGTGGCGATGCTCGGGGCGCTGGCGGTGGTGCGGGCGCTGACCATGGTCACCGACGTGTCGATCTTCGCCGTCAACGTGATCTCACTGCTCGGCATCGGTCTCGCGATCGACTACGCGCTGTTCGTGGTCAGCCGGTTCCGCGAGGAGCTCGCGCTCCTGCCGGACGACCATCCGGATGCCGCCGCCATCGCCGTACGGCGCACCATGGCGACCGCGGGCCGGACCGTGCTCTTCTCCGGCCTGACCGTGGCGGCGGCGATGTCGAGCCTGCTGATCTTCCCGCAGGCCTTCCTCAAGAGCATGGGGTACGGCGGGATCGCGGCGGTCCTGGTCGCGATGGTCGCGGCGCTGACCGTGCTGCCGGCGACGCTGCGCCTGCTGGGTCGTCGCGTGGACGCCGGCCGGCTCCCGTGGCGCCGGCACCGTCCCGTGGTGGTCGACGACGCCCACGGCCGGTGGGCGCGGCTGGCCCGTGCGGTGATGCGCCGGCCGGTCGCCGTGATCGCGGTGACCGTGGTCGGCCTGCTGGTCATCGCCTCGCCGTTCCTCGGCGCGCGCTGGGGGAGTGTCGACCACCGGGTGCTGCCGGACGACGCACCCGCGCACGTGGCGATCGACAAGCTGAACACGGAGTTCGGCGCCGAGGCGTCGACCGCGTCGCTGCTGCTGCGGGACGTGCCCGACGAGCAGGTGGCGTCGTACACCCGTGCGGTCCAGGAGGTCGACGGCGTCACGGCCGTCATCCCGGTCGCGCAGGCCGACGGCGCCACCCTGTTGCGGGCGGTCTGGGAGGGCAACAGCCAGACCGAGGCGTCCCAGGCCGTCGTCCACGACCTGCGGGAGGTCGATCCCGACGTAGGCACCGTGCTCGTCGGCGGCCAGACCGCGGCGACCGTCGACCTGATCGACTCCGTCGGCGCGCACCTGCCCTGGATGGGGCTCATCGTGCTCGTCGTGATGCTGGTGCTGCTGTTCCTCGCCTTCGGGTCGGTGGTGCTGCCGTTCAAGGCGGTGCTGATGAACCTGTTCTCGGTCGCCGCCTGCTTCGGGGTCGTGACCTGGATCTTCAGCGACGGCCACCTGGCCGACCTGTTCGGCTTCACCCCCCAGGGCTTCCTCGACGTGACCAACCCGATCCTGATGCTGGCGATCCTGTTCGGTCTCTCGATGGACTACGAGGTGTTCCTGCTCTCGCGGATCCGCGAGCAGTGGGACCGCACCCACGACAACGACCTCGCGGTCGCGACCGGCCTGCAGAAGACCGGCCGCATCATCACCAGCGCGGCCCTGCTGCTGGGCGTGGTGATCGGCGCGTTCGGCACCAGCGGGATCGTGTTCATGAAGATGCTCGGCATCGGCATGCTGGTCGCGCTGCTCATTGACGCGACGGTCGTCCGTGCGCTGCTGGTGCCGGCGACGATGAAGCTGCTCGGCGACTGGAACTGGTACGCCCCCGGCCCGCTGCGCCGCTGGTGGGAGCGGTACGGCTTCCGCGAGGGCGACGACGTGCTCGACGGCGTCGCCGAGGACGACCCCGGCCGGAAGGCGTCCGTGGTCTGATCCGGGCCGTGACATCGGCCTCACTGCCGGGGTGTCCCGTTTTGTGCGTCGCTCTCAGGGCACGTCTTGTGCTGTGATGCGGGCCCGACCCCCCGCCTTGAGGAGATCCGATGAAGACCCTGACCCTGGCCGCCGCTGTGCTCGGCGCCGCGACCCTGCTGACCGGCTGCGGTGGCGACGACGACAGCGGCAACGGCGGCGGGTCCGCCGGCGACAGCTCCTTCACCGACCAGTCCGCCAAGGAGATCGCCGACACCGCGCGCGAGGCCATGGCCGGCCTGGAGTCGGTGCGCGTCGACGGCTCCATCACCAGCGACGGTCAGGAGATCGCCCTCGACCTCGCGGTGAGCACGGCCGGCGAGTGCGCGGGCACGGTCTCCATCGGCGGCGCCTCGGCCGAGCTGCTCGGCACCGACGGCACGGCCTGGTTCAAGCCGAGCGACGAGTTCTGGACCGCCCAGGCCGGCGAGCAGGCCCAGACGATCATCGACCTGGTCGCCGGACGGTGGGTCGTGATGCCCGCGGACGACGACAGCTTCGGCGAGTTCTGCAACCTGAACTCCCTCCTCGAGGAGCTCGTCGACAGCGACGACGAGGGCAGCTACGAGAAGGGCGACGTGTCGGAGATCGACGGCACCGAGGCGATCGCGATCACCAACACCGACCAGGAGGACGGCCCGTCCGTCGGCCACGTCCAGGTCGACGGTGACCACTACCTGCTGAAGGTGGAGCGCACCGAGGGCGACGACCAGGGGTCGATCACCTTCTCCGACTTCAACGAGGAGGTGCCGGTCGAGGTCCCCGCCGAGGAGGACATCGTCGACCTCAACCAGCTCGGCAGCTGATCAGCGGCAAGGACGGGGCGGGGCCGCAGGTAGCGGCTCTGCCCCGTCCTGGCGTTCAGGGCGCGAGCAGCGCTCCCGCGTGCGGCGGCAGCGTGAGCGTGCCGCCCGCCAGCTCGGCTCCGGCGAGCGTCGCGAAGAGCAGCCGGCCGTGCGGCAGCGCGAAGCTCGCCTCGGCGTCGCCGAGGTTGACCACCACGGCCAGCTCGCCCCGGTGCATCACGAATGTACGGCGCTCCTCGTCCACCTCGCACCGGGTGCGGGCGAACGCCGGGTCGGTGAGCTGGCTCCACTCGCGACGCAGCGCGCCCAGCCGCCGGTAGACGTCGAGGATCCGCGCGTGCCGGCCCTCGGCCGCCTCGGCCCAGTCGAGCTTCGAGCGCGCGAAACTGGCCGGGTCCTGCGGGTCCGGTACGACGGCCGGGTCCCAGCCCATCCGCTCGAACTCCGCGATCCGTCCCTCGGCCGTCGCCTTCCCGAGCTCGGGCTCCGGGTGCGAGGTGAAGAACAGGAACGGCGACGAGGCCGCCCACTCCTCGCCCTGGAAGAGCATCGGCGTGAACGGGCCGGCCAGCGTCAGCAGCGCCGCGCAGGCGAGCTGGTCCTCGTCGAGGTGGTCCGTGATCCGGTCGCCGACGGCGCGGTTGCCCACCTGGTCGTGGTTCTGCGCGCACACGACCAGCCGCCAGCTCGGCATCGCCGCGGTGTCGACCGGGGTCCCGTGGTCGCGGCCGCGGAACGACGAGAACGTGCCGTCGTGGAAGAAGCCGCGCTCGCACACCTTGGCGAGTGCGCCGAGCGGCGCGAAGTCGGCGTAGTACCCGTCGGTCTCCCCGGTCAGGGCGACGTGCACCGCGTGGTGGAAGTCGTCGCTCCACTGCGCGTCCAGGCCGTAGCCGCCGGCCTCGCGCGGAGTCACCAGCTTCGCGTCGTTGAGGTCCGACTCCGCGATCAGCGTCAGCGGCCGCCGCTGGTGGGCGGAGAGTGCCGCCACCTCGACGGCCATCTCCTCCAGCAGGTGGGTCGCCGACCCGTCGGCCAGCGCGTGTACGGCGTCCAGCCGCAGCCCGTCGACGTGGTAGTCCTCCAGCCACATCCGGACGTTGTCCAGGATGTAGCGCCGCACCTCCGCCGAGCCGTCACCGTCGAGGTTGACCAGGTCGCCCCAGGTGTTGCTGCCGGACTTCAGGTAGGGACCGAAGAGCGGCAGGTAGTTCCCGGACGGGCCCAGGTGGTTGTAGACCACGTCCTGGATGACGCCGAGCCCGGCGGCGTGGCAGCCGTCGACGAAGCGCTGGTAGCCCGTGGGGCCGCCGTACCCCTCGTGGACCGCCGACCAGAGCACACCGTCGTAGCCCCAGTTGTGGGTGCCGTTGAAGGCGTTGACCGGCATCACCTCGACGAGGTCGACGCCGAGGTCGCGGAGGTGGTCGAGCCGGCCGAGCGCCGCGTCGAACGTCCCCTCCGGGGTGAAGGTCCCGACGTGCAGCTCGTAGACGACCGCCCCCGCGAGCTGGCGCCCGGTCCAGGCCTGGTCGGTCCAGGCGAACGCCGCGGGGTCGTGGGTTCGCGAGCGCTGGTGGACGCCCGCCGGCTGGCGCCGCGACCGCGGGTCGGGTCGGGGCACGTCCGAGTCGTCGATCAGGTAGCCGTAGTCCACCTCCGAGCGTGGATCGGGAACGGGTCCCGCGGGGGTCCACCAGCCGTCGTCTCCGCGGTGCATGTCGACGATGGCATCGCCCACCGACAGGCGGAGGCGCGACGGCCGCGGTGCCCACACGTCGTAGACGGAACGCATCAGATCTCCTCCACCAGTAGCGCGACGGGATACCCGTCGAGCAGCTCTCCCACCTGCGCCGACGCGGGCCGGTCGGCGATCACGTCGTGCCAGCGTCCGTCGGGCAGCCGGAGCTCGGTGTCGCCCCAGCCGCCCCGGGCGGCCAGCCCGACCGGCAGCCGGGTGACGACGGCGATCGCCCCGCCCCGGTCGTAGGCGAGCACGTGGCCGGCCGCCGGCCCGCTCGCGGCGACCGGCGCGTAGGACCCGAACAGGTCCGGCCGGTCGCGGCGCAGGCTCAGCGCCGCGTGGGTGACCCGCAGCTTCGTCACCCCCGGGTCGTCGAGCGCGCTGCCGAGCGGCGACCACTCGGCGGCCCGCAGCAGGTCCTGGCGACGGTCGAAGTCGACCCGGCGCCGGTTGTCGGGGTCGACGAGGGACTGCTCCCACAACTCGCTGCCCTGGTAGACGTCCGGCACCCCGGGGATCGTGAGGCCCAGCAGCTTGGCCGACAGTGCGTTGACCCAGCCCGGGCCCACCACGTGGGGGAGCAGGTCCTCGATGACGGCACGCACGTCGTCGCGGTCGAACGCCGCGTCGACGGCCGCGTGGACGGCGGCCTCGTACTCCTCGTCCGGCTCCGTCCAGGTGGTCCGGTCGCCGGCCTCGCGCATCGCCTTCTCGGCGTACCCGTGCAGCCGGGAGCGCAGGTCCGGGTCGGACGGCAGCCACGAGCCGACGACGGCCTGCCACAGCAGCGAGCCGAAGCCCGGGTCCGGCAGCGGCACCAGCGAGAGCAGCGACTCCAACGCCGGCTCCCACCGCCCGGGCAGCTCGGCGTACGTCGTGATCCGCGCCCGGACGTCCTCGCCGCGTTTCGTGTCGTGCGTCGACAGCGTCGTCATCGCGTGCGGCCAGTCCCGCTGCCGCTCGGCCATCGCGGTGTGGAAGTCCGGCACGGACAGCGCGAACACCGACGGGTCACCGCCGACCTCGTTGAGGGAGGTGAGCCGGGAGTAACGGTAGAAGGCGCAGTCCTCGACACCCTTGGCCATCACCATGCCGCTGGTCTGCTGGAACCGCTTGGCCCCGGCCAGGTCGGCGTCGAAGAGCCACGGCTCCAGCCGGTCGAAGGTCGCGCCGAGGTCGGGGCGGTGCCGCCGGGCCTCGGCGAAGGCGTGCTCGAGGTGCTCGCGGCCCTCGGGCAGGTAGGAGCGGTAGACCGGGAAGCAGGCCAGCAGCTCGCCGACGGCGTCCTCGGCACGGAACGCAGGGACCAGCGGCACGTGACGGCGCAGGTCGCGCACGATGCGTCGTACCTCGGAGTGCAGGATGCCGTCGGCGACCGCGCGCTTGGTCCCGTGGACCATCTCGGCCCAGTCGACCGGCCCGCCGCGCAGCCGCGCCTCGAGGTCGTCGAGCGGCGCCTGGCCGGCGGGGTCGGTGAGCACGCGGTCGATGTGGGCGAGCGCGTCGTACCCGGTGGTGCCGGCGGTCTCCCACGAGCCAGGCAGGCGTTCGCCCGGCTCGAGGATCTTCTCCACCAGCACGTAGGCGCCGCCCGTGAGCGTGGCGAGGTCGCGCAGGTAGCCCCCGGGATCGCGCAGCCCGTCGGGGTGGTCCACCCGCAGCCCGTCGACCAGCCCCTCGTCGAACCAGCGGCGGATCTCGACGTGGGTGTCGGCGAAGACCTCCGGCTCCTCGACGCGTACGGCGGCCAGCGTGTTGACCGCGAAGAACCGCCGGTAGTTGAGCCCCTCGTCCGCCATCCGCCAGTTGACGAGCTCGTAGTGCTGCTCCGTCAGCGTGGTCGTGCCGGGGGCGAGCGGGAAGCGGTTGTCGTGGTAGCGGACCTCGCCCTCCTCGACGAGCACCTCGATGGCGTCCTCGTCGTCGTCGCCGACCACGGGGATCCGCAGCTTCTGTCCCGTCGCGTCCCAGTCGATGTCGAACGCGGCGGCGTGCTCCGCCTCGCGGCCGTGCTTCAGCACGTCCCACCACCACGGGTCCGCCTCCGGCGTCGCGACGCCGACGTGGTTGGGCACGATGTCGACGAGGACGCCCATGCCCAGCCGCCGGGCCTCGGCGGACAGCGCCGCGAGGCCCTCCGCGCCGCCGCGCGCGGGGTCGACCCGGTCGTGGCGGATGACGTCGTACCCGTGCGTGCTGCCGGGCGCGGCCTCCAGGATGGGCGACAGGTAGACCCAGTCGGCGCCCAGCTCGTGGAGGTAGGGCAGCAGGCGGGCACAGGCGAAGAGGTCGAGGTCGGCGGTGACCTGGAGCCGGTAGGTGCTGGTCGGGACCCGCACGGATCAGCTCCTGCGCGCCTGCGCCGCGACGGACGCCGCGACGGAGAGGTCCGGCTCGGACTCGGGCTCCCGGTGCTCCCGGAGTACGACGAGGCTCCGCGTGCCGAGCGGGAACGACCCGCCCGCCTCGACGGTGCCGTCCTCGTCGGCCGCGCCCCCGGTGTCGATGACGACGTCCCAGGCCTCGGCGTACTCCAGGGGTGGGAGCGTCACCTCGGTGTCGCCGTCGGCGTTGAAGTAAAGCAGGAAGTGGTCGTCCTTGATGACCTCGCCGCGGGCGTCGCGGCCGGCGATGCCGTTGCCGTTGAGGTACATCCCGATCGCCTTCGACCCCGACTGCCAGTCGTCGTCCTCCATGGGCCGGCCGTCGAGGTGCAGCCAGACGATGTCGTCGAGGCGCTCGCCGTACGCCCCACGGACCTCCTCGCCGGTGAAGAAGCGCTTGCGGCGGAAGGTCGGGTGCTGCGCGCGCAGGCGCGAGACCGCGGCGGTGAACTCGACCAGCGGCGCGTCGACCTCGTCCCAGTGCACCCAGCTCAGCTCGGAGTCCTGGGCATAGGTGTTGTTGTTGCCCTGCTGGGTGCGGCCGAGCTCGTCGCCGTGCAGCAGCATCGGCACGCCCTGGCTGAGCAGCAGGGTCGCGATGAAGTTCCGCTGCTCGCGGGCACGGAGCGCGAGCACCTCCGGGTCGTCGGTCGGACCCTCGACCCCGTGGTTCCAGGACCGGTTGTGGCTCTCGCCGTCGTTGTTGTCCTCGCCGTTGGCCTCGTTGTGCTTCTCGTTGTAGGAGACCAGGTCGCGCAGCGTGAAGCCGTCGTGGGCGGTGACGAAGTTGATGCTGGCGAAGGGCCGGCGCCCGGACCGCTCGTAGAGGTCGGAGGAGCCGGCGATCCGCGAGGCGAACTCGCCGAGCGCGGGCTCGCCGCGCCAGAAGTCGCGGACCGTGTCGCGGTACTTGCCGTTCCACTCCGTCCACTGCGGGGGGAAGCCGCCGACCTGGTAGCCGCCCGGGCCGACGTCCCACGGCTCCGCGATCAGCTTCACCTGCGAGACGACCGGGTCCTGCTGCACGAGCTCGAAGAAGGTCGCCAGCCGGTCGACGTCGTAGAACTCGCGCGCCAGCGTCGAGGCCAGGTCGAAGCGGAACCCGTCGACGTGCATCTCGGTGACCCAGTAGCGCAGCGAGTCCATGATCAGCTGCAGCGAGTGCGGGTGTCGGACGTTGAGGGTGTTCCCGGTGCCCGTGTAGTCCATGTAATAGCGCGCGTCGTCCTCGACGAGGCGGTAGTAGGCCTGGTTGTCGATGCCCTTGAAGGACAGCGTCGGCCCGAGGTGGTTGCCCTCGGCGGTGTGGTTGTAGACCACGTCGAGGATCACCTCGATCCCCGCCTCGTGCATCGCCTTGACCATCGCCTTGAACTCCTGGACCTGCTGGCCCAGGGCACCCTCGCCGCGCGCTGCGCTGTAGTCCTCGTGCGGCGCGAAGAACCCGAGGGTGTTGTAGCCCCAGTAGTTGCGCAGCCCCTTCTCCTGCAGCGTGCTGTCCTGGACGAACTGGTGCACGGGCATGAGCTCGATGGCCGTGATCCCGAGCTTCTGAAGGTGCTCGACGACGGCCGGGTGCGCTAGCCCGGCGTACGTTCCTCGGATGTCCTCGGGGACGTCCGGGTGCAGCCGGGTCAGGCCCTTGACGTGCGCCTCGTAGACGACCGAGTCGTTGTACGGCGTCCGCGGGCGACGGTCGCCCTCCCAGTCGAAGAACGGGTTGATGACGACGCCGTAGGTCATGTGCGGCGCCGAGTCGTCGTCGTTGCGCGAGTCCTCGTCACCGAAGTCGTAGGAGAACAGCGCCTGGTCCCAGTCGATCTCGCCGCTGGTCGCCTTGGCGTACGGGTCCAGCAGCAGCTTGCTGGGGTTGCAGCGCAGGCCCTGGGCCGGGTCCCACGGCCCGTGCACGCGGTAGCCGTAGCGCTGGCCCGGCTGCACCTGCGGCAGGTAGCAGTGCCAGACGTAGGCGTCGACCTCGGTCAGCTCGACCCTGGTCTCGGTGCCGTCGGCGTCGAAGAGGCACAACTCGACCCGGTCCGCGACCTCGCTGAAGAGGGCGAAGTTGGTGCCGGCGCCGTCGTACGTCGCGCCCAGGGGGTAGGCGTCGCCGGGCCAGATCTCGAGGGTGGGGCTGTCGTCGCTCACGGAGAGCGTGTACCCACTGCCGTCCCCGCCGGACCGGGTCCGGCGGGCGACGTTCGTCTCGTCCTGGCGTGGCCGCGGTCAGCCGACCGGGGGACTCTCGTGCTGCCGGTGGATGCCGATGGTGTCCAGCACCTCCCCGTCCTCGTCGTACGCCGTCACGGTCGCGGCCTCGTACTCCGACCGGCTCAGGGTCACGCCCTCGGGCAGCCAGAACATGGCGACCCGGTCGGTGACCGCCGCCTCGTAGGTCGTGCCGCCCGCCTCGATGGTGACCCGGTCGACGGAGGGCGAGATCTCGATCATCCCCGCGATCTCGAACACGGGCCCCTGCGGTCCGTCGTCGCGCGTCATGAACGCGTGCCGGAGGTGCCTCCCGGCCGGCAGGTGCCACCGCTCGCGCGCCAGTCCCGTCGGGTGCTCCGCGCCGGCCCCCGACGCCCGCGGCGGGCTCCACCAGCAGTTCACGACCTCCTCGCCGAGGTCGTAGACCACGATCGTGTGACGCGCGCGGCTCTGACCCGCCACCGGCGATGGGAGCGTCGCGGTCGTGATGTCGTCCCACGCGCCGCGGACGGACGAGGAGCAGTCGCGGAGGACGTCGTCGGCCACCTCGGGGTCGAGGTTGACCAGCTCCGGACCCCAACCGGCGGCGTACGACGTCGTCGGCGTGAGTGGGGCGCTCCCCGGCGGCAGGATCGTCGCGAGGCCGATGGCCCCGACGGCACCGAGCGCGGCGATGCTCCCGAGGGCCGTCACGCGCCGGCGGCGCCGCAGTCGGTTGCCGCGGCCGAGCACCTCCCCGGCGGGTCGGCGCATGGTCAGGTGCGCGGTCCCGGCTGCGAGCCGGTCGTGCAGGTCGTCCTCGGTCATCGCTGTGTCCTCTCGGAGTGGGTGAGGTGTGAGCGGAGCGTCGCGATCGCCTTGTGGAGCTGCGAGGCCACCGTCCCCGGCGCGATGCCGAGGCGGGAGGCCGTCTGCTCCGTGCTGAGGTCGAGGAGGTAGCGGAGCACCACCACCTCCCGCTGCCGCGGCGGCAGCCGGCGCACGGCCGAGAGCAGGTCGGTGCGGTCCGCACCGTCCTCGTGGACCTCGTCCGGAGGCGTCGACGCGGGCGACTCGCGCCGCCGCTTGCGCCACCACGAGATGTTGGCGTTCACGGCGGTGCGAACGACCCACGCCTCGGGTGCGCCGAGTCGTCGTACCTTCCCCCAGTGCGACCAGGCCCGGGCGAAGGCCTCGGCCACCGCCTCCTCGGCCTCGTCGGGCCGCAGCCCCGACGCGACCGCAGCGCGCAGGCACCGGTCCCGGTGTCCCACGTAGAACTCGCTGAACTCGCTGTCGCTCACACCCCGATGACGCACGGGCGTGATGATCCCTTGCCTCGGCCGCGAGACTCGTTGGTTACCAACCAGTAGGATCCGGCGCATGAAGCGCGAGATCTACGACGAGGACCACGAGGCGTTCCGGGCATCGGTCAAGGAGTTCCTCGACCGGTCGGTCATCCCGCACGTCGAGCAGCACGCCGCCGAGAAGGCGATCCCCCGGGAGTTCTGGCGGGAGGCGGGCCGCCAGGGGTTCCTCGGACTGGAGATCCCCGAGGAGTACGACGGCGCCGGCGCGGGCGACTACCGCTTCAACGCCGTCCTGCTGGAGGAGCTCAACAAGGTCAACGCCGCGCTCGGCTCGTGCGTGGGCATCCACGCCGACATCACCGCGCCGTACCTCGTCGAACTGGGGACGGAGGAGCAGAAGCGGCGCTGGCTGCCGGGTGTGGCCTCCGGCGAGATCCTGCTCGCGATCGGCATGACCGAGCCGTCCGGTGGCTCGGACCTGGCCGCGCTGAAGACCACGGCAGTGCGCGACGGCGACGACTGGGTGATCAACGGCTCCAAGACGTTCATCACCAACGGCTACTCCGCCGACCTGGTCCTGGTCGCCGCGCGCACGTCGCCCGAGAAGAAGGCCCGCGGTATCACGCTGTTCGCCGTCGACACGACGCTGCCGGGCTTCAGTCGCGGCCGCAAGCTCGACAAGGTCGGCCAGGACGAGTCCGACACCGCCGAGCTCTTCTTCGAGAACCTGCGCGTCACCGACGCCGAGATCGTCGGCGAGCTCGACGGCGGCTTCATCCACATGATGCAGAAGCTCCCGCAGGAGCGGCTCGGCTGCGCGATCAGCAACGTCGCGCACGCGAAGCAGATCCTCGAGGAGACCATCCAGTACGCCAAGGACCGCCAGGCCTTCGGCCAGTCGATCGGCAACTTCCAGCACAACAAGTTCCTGCTCGCCGAGCAGGTCACCGCGATCGAGGTCGCCGAGGCGTTCATCGACCGCTGCGTCGTCCAGCACGACGCGGGCGAGCTGACCCCGGTCGACGCCGCGAAGGCCAAGTGGTGGAGCTCGCAGGTCCAGAACGACGTCCTCGACCACTGCGTCCAGCTGCACGGCGGCTACGGCTTCATGAACGAGTACCGCGTCGCCCGTGCGTGGCGCGACGCCCGCGTCTCCAAGATCTGGGCCGGCTCCAACGAGATCATGAAGGAGCTGATCGGGAGGGACCTCGGCCTGTAGCCGACCCTGCCCTTCCTTGCGGGCGATACGACGCGGCGCGACGATGCGGGCATGACGACGGAGGTGCCGGCCGACGTGCCCGCGGAGCCACGCGCGCAGCGCCACGACGACGAGCCGCACGAGCAGGGGCTGAACAACCGCCTGAACTGGCTGCGTGCGGGGGTTCTCGGCGCCAACGACGGCATCGTCTCGACGGCGGGCATCGTGATGGGCGTCGCCGGCGCGACCACCGACCGCAACGCGATCCTGGTCGCCGGCGTGGCCGGGCTGGCGGCGGGCGCGCTGAGCATGGGCGCGGGGGAGTACGTCTCGGTCAGCACCCAGCGCGACTCCGAGCTCGCGCTGCTCGCGAAGGAGCGCCGCGAGCTCGCTGAGGACCCCGCCGACGAGCTGGAGGAGCTCGCCTCCCTCTACGTCGACCGCGGGCTCACCGAGGACCTGGCGCTCCAGGTCGCCGAGCAGCTCACGGCGTACGACGCCCTCGGCGCGCACGCGGAGGTCGAGCTGGGCATCGACCCCGACGACATCACGAGCCCGTGGAACGCGGCGCTCGCCTCGACGCTCGCGTTCACCATCGGCGCCCTGCTGCCGCTGCTCACGATCACGCTCGTCGTCGCGGACGCCCGGGTCGGGGTCACGGTCGCCTCGGTCCTGCTCGCGCTCGCCCTGACCGGCTGGGCCAGCGCGCGGTTCGGTTACGGCCCCGCGGGCCGCGCCGTGGTGCGCAACGTGCTCGGCGGTGCCTTCGCGATGGCGGTCACGTACGGCATCGGGACGCTGCTCGGCACGCAGGTCTGAGGCGTCGGCCGGGGAGCGGAACGGGACGTCCGGAGGCCGCAATTGCAGCCGTTAGGCAGGTTCTGGCGCGATCACCATGTCCGGGGGCCGCAATTGCGGCCGTCGGGCGGGCGGGGCGGCGGGGCGACCGGGTGCTCAGTGCCGCCGCGGTCCGGAGCGGCCGTCGCCCATCCGGCGCAAGGACTCGACGAGGTCCTCGGCCGGGACGTCGTCGTCGTGGCGCAGCTTCTGCAGCACCGCCTGCGGCAGTGCGTCGAGGCCGCGCACCTCCTGGTGCAGGCGCTCCATCGTGGTGTCGAGCGTGAAGGCGGTCTCGGCCGCCTCGCGCAGACCGTCGAGGAGCTCGGCGGGGATCTCGCGGCGGTACTTGTAGTAGATCTTGTGCTCCAGGCTCGCCCAGAAGTCCATGGCGACCGTGCGCAGCTGAACCTCGACCACGACCGGCACCACGCCACCCGAGAGGAACACCGGCACCTCGACCAGCACGTGCAGGCTGCGGTAGCCGTTCTGCTTCGGCTGGGCGATGTAGTCGCGGACCTCGACCGTCCGGACGTCCTGCTGGGCGGTCAGCAGGTCGAAGACCTGGTAGACGTCCGAGACGAAGCTGCAGGTCACGCGGACGCCGGCGATGTCGGTGACCCGCCGCCGGACCTCGTCGTACGCCGCCGGCCCGTCGAGGTCGATGCCCTTGCGCTGGATCTTCTCGACCAGGCTCTCGTGGGTCTTCAGCCGCGAGGAGACGGTCTCGATCGGGTTGTAGTCGTGCAGGTGGGCGAACTCGTCGCGCAGGATGCTCAGCTTGGTGACCACTTCGTCCATGCCGAACTTGTGCTCCAACAGGAACCTGCGGAACTCGTCGTCCCAGAGCGCCACGGTCACCCCGCCAGCGTACGCACGGAAACTGGGAGGCTCCTGTGCCCCCTCCCGACCTACCATCGCTCCGTGGTCCCCACCCGTCACCTGCCGGCCCTCGTGGTCGGCCGGTCCCTCGCCCTCACCGGCCCGAAGGCGTGACCGGCACCCGCATGTTCGCGGCGGTCGTGCCGCCGGAGGAGGTGGTCGAGCACCTCGACGCCTTCCTGGACGTACGGCGCGCCGCCGGGCCGTTCCGCTGGGCTCCGGCGGAGCAGCTGCACGTGACCGTCGCGTTCTATGCGGAGGTTCCCGACCGGGCGCTCGACGACCTGGCCGAGCGGCTCGGCCGGGCCGCGGGGCGTCGTACGCCCTTCGAGACGAGGATCGCGGGTGGCGGCGCGTTCCCGCACGTCGCCGGCGCCCGGGTGCTCTGGGCCGGGCTGGTCCTCGACGACGAGGGACGCACCGAGCTCGACCGTCTCGCGACCGGTGCCCGCGCGGCCGCGAGCCGGGCAGGGGTCGCGGTCGACGGTCAGCGCTTCCGCCCGCACGTCACCCTCGCCCGGCTCCGTCATCCCGACGAGGTCAGTGACTGGGTGCGGCTGCTCGACGCGTACGACGGCCCCGCGTGGACGGTCGACCGGCTGAGCCTGGTGGCGTCGTACCTCGGCGAGGGTCCGCGCGGCCGGCCGCGCTACGAGACGGTGGCCGAGCTCCCGCTGGGCTGACCGCGTGTTCCCCGCCCGTGCTGTCGGCGTCATGGCCTAGGTTGACCGGGGTGAGGATCGCGGTCGTCCGGGAGACCCGCGAGGGCGAGGCGCGGGTCGCGCTGGTGCCCGAGCTGGTCGGGAAGCTGACGGCGCTGGGCCATGACGTGGACATCGAGCCCGGCGCGGGTCGTCGCGCCCTGATCAGCGACGAGGAGTACCTCGAGGCCGGCGCGGGCGTCGATCCCGACGCGCTCGCCCACGCCGACCTGGTGGTGTCGGTGCAGCCGCCGAACCCCGAGCAGGTGCGCCGTCTGCGGGAGGGCGCGCTCACGGTCTCCTTCCTGCCGACGACCCAGGAGCCCGGTCTGGTCGCCGACCTGCGTGACGTCGGCGCCACGGCCTTCGCGATGGAGCTCGTGCCGCGGATCTCGCGCGCGCAGAGCATGGACGCCCTCTCGTCGCAGGCCCTGGTGGCGGGCTACCGCTGCGCCGTGGTCGCGGCCGGGATGCTGCGCCGCTTCTTCCCGCTCAACATGACCGCGGCCGGGACCGTCCCGCCCGCCGAGGTCGTCGTGCTCGGTGCGGGCGTGGCCGGGCTGCAGGCGATCGCCACCGCGCGCCGACTCGGCGCCGTCGTCAAGGCGTACGACGTCCGTCCCGCCGCCGCCGAGGAGATCCGCTCGATGGGAGCCCAGGCGATCGACCTCGACCTGCCCGCGCTGGAGGGGGCCGGCGGCTACGCCCGCGAGATGACCGAGGACCGCGCCGCGTTGCAGATGCAGCTGCTGGCGCCGTACGTCGCCGCGGCGGACGCGCTGATCACGACCGCGGCGGTGCCCGGCCGGGCCGCGCCGCTGCTGGTCAGCGCCGCGATGGTGGAGGCGATGCGGCCCGGGTCGGTGGTGGTGGACCTGGCGGCCGAGAGCGGCGGCAACGTCGAGGGCGCGGTGGCCGGCGAGGTCGTGCGGATCGGCAACGCCCAGGTCTGGGGCGGGCGCAACGTCGCCGCGCAGATGCCCGGTCCGGCGTCGCGGCTCTACGCCCAGAACGTCGTCGCGCTGGTCACCCTGATGTCCGTCGACGGGACCCTGGCTCCCGACCTCGACGACGAGATCCTGGCGGGCTGCTGCGTCACCCGCGGCGGCCGGATCCTGCACGAGCCGACCCGACTGCTGGTGGAGGGGGCGTGATCACGTGAGCGAGCCCGTCGTCTGGCTGACGATCTTCGTGCTGAGCGTCTTCGTCGGCGTCGAGGTGATCGCCAAGGTGTCCTCGACCCTGCACACCCCGCTGATGTCGGGGGCCAACGCCATCCACGGGGTGATCCTGCTCGGGGCCGTCATCGTCACCGGCGCCACCGACAACACCGTCGCCCTCGTGGTCGGCCTGGTCGCGATCGTGCTGGCCGCCGTCAACATGGTCGGCGGGTTCGTCGTGACCGACCGGATGCTGCAGATGTTCGTGCGCCGCAGGCCGTCCGACCGGCAGGACGGCCGCGGATGATCCCCACCTGGGCACAGCTGGTCTACCTCGGCTGCGCGGTCGCCTTCATCCTCGCTCTCAAGGGACTGGCCGGTCCCCGCACCGCGCGGGCCGGGAACCTGATCGGCGCCGGGGCGGCCGTCGTCGCCGTGGCGACGCCGTTCTTCTACCTCGACCTCGACCACGTCCCGCTGATCCTGGCGGCGGTCGCGATCGGCTCGGTGATCGGCGTGGTGGGCGCGCGGCGGGTGCAGATGACCCAGATGCCGCAGATGGTGGCGCTGTTCAACGGCGTCGGCGGCGGGGCGGCGGCGCTCGTCGCGCTGGTCGAGCTCTACGAGATGGGTCCGCACGCCGAGGAGGTCGGCTGGTTCACGCTGGCCGCGACGGCGTTCACGATCCTGGTGGGCTCGGTGTCGTTCTCGGGCTCGGCGGTGACCTTCGCCAAGCTCCAGGAGCTGATGACCTCGCGGCCGGTGGTGTTCCCCGGACTGCCCGTCGTCTTCGGGCTGGCCGGGATCGCCGGGATCGCGCTCGGTGTGCTCGTCGTGACCGATCCCGGGGTCTCGTTCGGCATCCCGCTCGCGCTGCTGGGACTGCTGGTCGGCGTCCTGCTGGTGCTGCCGGTCGGCGGCGCCGACGTACCCATCGTGATCTCGCTGCTCAACGCCTTCACCGGCCTGACCGTGGCGGCCGGCGGCTACGTGCTCGGCAACGTCGTGCTCCTCGTCGCCGGCACGCTCGTCGGCGCCTCCGGCACGTTCCTCACCCTGCTGATGGCGCGGGCGATGGGCCGCTCGGTGTCCAACATCCTCTTCGGCGCGCTGCGGGGCGGGTCGACCCTCGGCGCCGGCGAGGCCTCCGACCGGCCGGTCCGCAGCGCCGGACCCGAGGACGTCGCGATCCTGCTCGGGTACGCCGAGCGCGTCATCATCGTGCCGGGCTACGGGCTCGCCGTCGCGCAGGCCCAGCACACGCTGCGCGAGCTGGTCGACGTCCTGCTGACCCGGGGCGCGCGGGTCGACTACGCCATCCACCCGGTGGCCGGCCGGATGCCCGGCCACATGAACGTGCTGCTCGCCGAGGCCCAGGTGCCCTACGACCAGCTGGTCGAGATGGACGACATCAACGGCGAGTTCAAGCACACCGACGTGGTGCTCGTCGTCGGCGCCAACGACGTCGTGAACCCCGCCGCCAAGACGACCCCCGGCGCCCCGATCTACGGCATGCCGATCCTCGACGTCGACGAGGCGCGGCAGGTGGTCTTCCTCAAGCGCTCGATGCGGCCCGGCTTCGCCGGCATCGAGAACGAGCTGCTCTTCGACCCCCGCACCACGCTGCTCTTCGGGGACGCCAAGGACTCGCTCGCGAAGGTGCTCAGCGCGGTCAAGGGCCTGTGACCCTCGCGCGGTCCGCTCGTTGAGCGGGCATGACCGACGATGACGAGGAGCGGCGCGGCCGCGCCGACGGGCACCGCTACGAGGCTCCCGAGTCCGACGAGGAGCGCCGCAGCAAGGAGTGGGCGTACGCCGCCCTCGGCGTGCTGTTCGTCGTGCTGATGATCCTGATCGCCACCGGGACGGTGCCGATCTTCCCGCACTGAGTCGGGCGGGGCGGGGGTGTCGAGGTCGGCGGGTCCCGCTGCAGGTTCATCACGGTATGCAGACGGACTCGCACCTCCCACGGCGTACCCACCGTGGGATCTGTCAGCTCGTCTGCATACCGTGATGAGCCTGCAATCGCGCGAGCCTCAGCCCGCGATGCCGTACATCCGGTCCCCGGCGTCCCCGAGCCCGGGCACGATGTAGCCCTTCTCGTTGAGCCGCTCGTCCATGGCCGCGGTCACGACCGTGACGGGGACGCTGAGTCCGTCGAGCTGCTTCTCGAGCCGGGCGCAGCCCTCGGGCGCGGCGAGCAGGCAGATGGCGGTGATGTCGTCGGCACCGCGGTCGGTGAGGAACTTGATCGCCGCGGCGAGGGTGCCGCCGGTGGCCAGCATCGGGTCGAGGAGGTAGCACTGGCGCCCGGACAGGTCGTCGGGGAGGCGCTCGGCGTACGTCGAGGCCTCCAGCGTCTCCTCGTTGCGCAGCATCCCCAGGAACCCGACCTCGGCCGTGGGCAGCAGCCGCATCATCCCGTCGAGCATGCCGAGGCCCGCGCGCAGGATCGGCACGACCAGCGGCTTGGGCGTCGCCAGCCGCACCCCGGTGGTGGGGGAGACGGGGGTGACGATCTCGACCTGGTCGACCCGGACGTCGCGGGTGGCCTCGTACGCCAGCAGCGTCACCAGCTCGTCGGTGAGGCTGCGGAACGTCGGGGAGTCGGTCTTGGCGTCCCGCAGCGTCGTGAGCTTGTGGGAGACGAGCGGGTGGTCCACGACGTGGGTACGCATAGCCCGAACCCTAGATGACCTGGGGGTGACGGCTCTGCATAAGGGCTGGCTCCCCGGGCGGTGGTCTGCCACTCTGGAGATCCACCCCGTTGGACGTGCCCAGGATCCGGAGGAGTGCCATGGTCGACCAGTTCGACGACGTGGACTTCGCGATCGCCGCCTTCCGCGAGGAGGGCGCCTGGACCGTGCAGGAGCTGACCCGCCACCACCTGGTCGACGTCGAGACCCTGGCCGACGCGCTGCGCCGGCTGCCGGGCGACTCCGGCGCCGTCGGGATGGTCGCGATGGACGAGGACTTCTTCCTCGTCGTCCGGGTCGCCGGGCCGGCGACCCGGGTGCTGCTCTCCGACGTCACCGCGGCCGACGAGTGGGACCTCGCCGCCTCGGCGGTCGACTTCCTCGGCCTGCCCCAGCCCGAGGACGAGGACGAGCAGGTCCCGGCGGGCGACCTGGAGCTCCTCGCCGACCTCGGCATGCACCCGATGGACCTCGGGGTGCTGCTCGACGACTTCGACCTCTACCCCGACGAGATGCTGTCCGACATCGCGCGCCGGGTCGGGTTCGGCGAGCTGTTCGACGACGTCGTGGGTCTGACCAGCGCCTGAGCGCCCGACAACGAGCGACGCCCTACGCTGGGCCGGTGCCGCACGACCGCTGGCGCGAGCCGATGCTCGCCGCACTCGCCGAGGCGCGGGCAGCGCTCGCGACCGACGACGTACCGATCGGCGCCGTCGTCGTCGGTCCCGACGGAGACCTCCTCGCCACGGGGCGCAACGTGCGGGAGGCGGACGCCGACCCAACCGGCCACGCGGAGGTCGTCGCGCTGCGCGCCGCCGCCCGGGCGCGGGGTGAGTGGCGGCTGGACGGCTGCACCCTGGTGGTGACCCTCGAGCCCTGCACGATGTGCGCCGGCGCCGCGGTCCTGGCCCGCGTCGACCGCGTCGTCTTCGGCGCCCACGATCCCAAGGCGGGGGCGGTCGGCAGCCTGTGGGACGTCGTCCGCGACCGGCGCCTCAACCACCGCCCGGAGGTGCTGGCGGGCCTGCTCGCCGAGGAGTCCGGCGTACTCCTGGACGGGTTCTTCCGCACCCACCGTCGCTGAGCGCCGACTGTTCATCCCCTATTCAGAGGGCAGTTTGAGCATGTGGCTGACTCTCTCAGGATCGGGATGCAGAATGGTCCGGTGCGAATTCGGGCGATGGGAGCGGCGGCGGGTGTGCTCGCCGTGACGGCCCTTGCCCTGCCGCTGCACGGCACGGGACCGGCGCAGGCCGCGTCGACGACGACCAGCGTGGTGCGCGGCACCGCCTTCCCCGATCCGCAGGTGGCCCAGCTCTCGCTCGCCGGCTGCGCGACGATGGGTGGGGTCGCCCAGCAGTCGCCGCAGGCCTTCATCGGCACCGGCGTCGCCGCGCCGCCCTCGGGCAAGCGCAGCCTGGGCTACTCCCTCACCGGCGGCAGCGCCGTCGGGGCGCTCTTCCAGCGGCCGTCGATGGCCGCCACGACCACCGCCGACCTCCAGGTGTACGCCGAGCGGGCCTCGTCCGCGGTCGTGTACGCCGGCTACCAGGAGCCCGCCGACGACGGCACGGTCCGGGTCTGGGTCGGACGTGCCACCGTCCCGGTGTCCTCCGGCGCCTGGCAGCAGGTCTCCGCGATCGGGCTCGGTTTCACCTGGACCAAGCGCGACCTCGGCACCGGCGCCGAGCTGCAGCAGGGCGGGACGGCGTCGATCGCGACGTTCATGGCCGCGCACGGCGGCGACGGGTCCGGCTTCTACTCGATCGGTGCCGGCTGCGGCGGCGGCAAGGTCTCGCTCGACACGTTCCGGGTCGGTACGGCGAGCGCCATCCGCGCCTTCGACCTCGAGGGTCTCGCGACCAGTACGTCGATCAGCGGCACCCGCGAGGTGGCCGCCGGTGAGCCGGCGAAGCTCACCGGGACGCTCCGCGACCAGAACGGCGCGCGCATCGCCCGCGCGACCCTGGTCCTGGAGCAGCGCACCGGCGACGGACCCTGGAAGACGGTCTACCGCGACGAGGCGGAGCGGAACCCGGTCGTCGTCGACGCCTCGGGTGCCGACCCGGTCGTCGAGGTGACGCCGGACGAGACCACGTCGTACCGCTTCCGGTTCGCCGACCGGCCGCTCGCCGAGGGCAGCGCCTCCGCGCCGTTCGAGGTGACCGTGGCCGACGGGAAGGACGAGGCCACGCCGCCGGCCGCCGAGGAGTCGGAGAAGCCGAAGAAGGCCCCCGCTCCGTCGGACGCGCCGGAGGCCCCGGCGCCCTCCAGCACGCCGGCCGCGCCGGCGCCGAGCGGGCCCGCGAAGCCCAGCGCGTCCACCAGCGACGAGCCCGCGCCGGAGCAGAAGCCGGACGAGCAGCCCAGCGAGAAGCCCGACCCGACGCCGTCGCCCGATGCGTCGACCAGCACGCCGGCCGCGCCCGAGTCGACCGAGCCCGCGGCCGACGCGGCGACCCCCGCCGGCTGAGCGTTCCTCAGTCGACCGCTGCGACCAGGTCGAGCACGTCCCGGGCGCAGCCCCACCCGACGGTGATCCCGGAGCCGCCGTGGCCGTAGTCGTGGACGACCGGGACCGGCAGCAGGGTGTCGTCGCGCTCGACCCGGATCGCCGGGCGACCCGGCCGTAGCCCGACGAGGCTCTCCAGCGCCTCGGCGCCCGCCAGGGCCGGGACGATGTCGGCGCAGCGCGCCAGGATGGCCTCGGTCTCGGCCGGGTCCGGGTCGGTGTCCCAGACGCCCGCGTCCAGGGTGCCGCCGAGGATGCAGTCGGTGGTGCGCGGGTGCACGTAGGCGCGGCCATCGGGGTGGTGCTCGTCGCGCACCGACAGGTCGAGGCCGGGGTTCGCGACCCGGACGATCTGCCCGCGCACCGGGAACACCGTGTCGTCGCCGACCAGCGCACCGGCCGCCAGCCCGGCCGCGTTGACGACGAGGTCGGGGGCCACGTCGAGGACGTCGTCGAGCCGCTCGAGGCGTCGTACGACGAAGGTGCCGCCGGCGCGGGCCACGGAGGCCCGGAGGTGCGGCAGGTAGCGCGGCATCTCCACCAGCGGGACGGCGTACCGGAGCCCGGCGGGGTAGGCCGGGGGCAGCTCGTCGGGCCGGGCCGGGCGTACGTCGCCGACCGCCGCGGCCCAGTTCGGGAGCGGTGCGTCCGGCTCGGGGTGCTCGCGCAGCAGCGTGAGCGACTCCCGCATCACCACGCCGGGTACGCCGGCCGCCGCCTCGGCGACCAGGGCGTCGTACGTCGTGGCGCCCCAGCGGGCGACGGCGTCGGCCGGTCCCGCGGCCGTGGGGAACCACACCGCGGCCGCGAGGGCGGACGTGGTCCGCTCGACCGGGTCCGCCGTGACGACGACGACCTCGTGGCCGGCCCGGAGGAGCAGCGTGGCGCAGCTCAGACCGCTGACGCCCGACCCGACGATGACGATGCGCATGCACCCAGCGTGCCCGAATCGGTCGGGAATGGGTCGATGAGGTCGATGTCTGTAGCGTGCAGTAGTACCCGACCGGTCCGCAGGGCCAGGCAGGAACACATGAGCTCTCTCGGAACCACCCTGTCCCCGGCCGAGCCGGACCCCGTCGTCGAGCCCGACCGGCCCGGTCTGGGCACCATCGTGAAGCGGGTGTCGCTCAGTCTGCTGATCGCCTGCCTCGTCCCGGCCGGGCTGTTCTGCTCCATCACCGTGCTTGCGGGGGTCTGGCCGGCGATCCTCGCCGCGCTCGCGTGGTCGTACGGCGCGATCGCGTGGCGCGCGGCGACCGGTCGCCGTACCTCCGGGCTGTTGATCCTGATCGCGATCGTGCTGACCGGACGGACCCTGGTGGCGCTGGTCGCGGACAGCACGTTCCTGTACTTCCTGCAGCCGATCATCAGCGACGGCGTGGTCGCGACGGCCTTCCTGCTGTCCCTGGCGACCGCGCGACCGCTGGTCGCCCGGCTGGCCGGCGACTTCTACCCGATGGACCACGAGCTGCACCTGCGGCCGCGGATCCGCGCGCTCTTCTGGCGTCTGACGCTGCTGTGGGCGCTGCTGTGCCTCGGCAAGGCCGGCGCCACCCTGTGGATGCTGCTCGCCCTCGACGTCGAGACCTTCGTCCTGGTCCGCGACGCCTCCCTGCAGACCCTCAACGTCCTCGCCGTCGCCGGCACCATCGCCCTGGCCGTCCGCGTTGCCCGCAAGGAGGGCCTCCTCGGTCCGCACGCGCTCCCGGCCTGACGCCGGGTCGCGCAGCCCGGGCCTCAGTCCAGGGTGGAGGCGCGGGCGACGAGCTCGGGGGTGAACAGGACCTGGCGGTGCTGGTGGGCGGCGTTGGTCGCCTCGTCGAGGACCAGCTCGGCGGCGGTGCGGCCCAGCTCCTGGCGGGGCTGCCGCACGGAGGTGAGGGGTACGGCGGCCGCGGCCGCGAAGACGATGTCGTCGTAGCCGACGATGGCGAGCTGCTCGGGGACCCGGACGCCGGAGCCGATCGCCTGCTGGAGCAGGCCGAGGGCGAGCAGGTCGTTGGCGCAGAAGGCGGCCGTGGGACGACGGCTCGACGGGAGGCCGGCGAGCCGCTGGCCGGCGCTGCGGCCCTCGCGTACGTCGAGCGCCTCGGTGGCCAGGACGACCAGGTCGTCGTCGGGCATGCCGGCGTCGGCCCAGGCCTGGCGGGCGCCCTCGAGGCGGTCACGGACCTGGCCGAGGTGCAGCGGACCGCCGATGAAGGCCACCCGGGTGTGGCCGCGGTCCAGGAGGTGCTCGACCGCGAGCCGGCCGCCGAGCTGGTCGTCGACGGCGACGGAGCAGAACGACTGGTCGTCGCGGGTGCGGTCGACGATCACGAGCGGGGTGCCGCGGCGTCGTACCTCTTCGAGCAGGGGCGACTCCGGCTCGACCGGCGTGACCAGGACGCCCTGGACGCGCTGCTGCTGGAGCAGCGCGAGGTGGGCCTCCTCGCGGGAGGCGCCGTTGCCGCTGTTGCAGAGCACCAGGGACAGCTCGGCGGCGTCGGCGGCGGACTCGATGCCCTGGGCGACGTCGGTGAAGAAGGGGTTCGAGGCGTCGAGCATCACGTAGGCGAGCGTCCGGCTGGTGCCGGCCCGCAGCTGGCGCGCCGACTCGTTGCGCACGAACCCGAGGTCGGTCATCGCGGCCTGCACCCGCGCACGCGTCGCGGCGCTGACCCGGTCGGGCCGGTTGAGCACGTTGGAGACCGTCCCGAGCGAGACGCCGGCCGCTGCGGCGACGTCCTTCACGGACGCGGCGCGTCCTGTCTGCGTGACCACCTGACCTCCTCGGCCGAGCGCTCCGAGTCCGTCGGAGCTGTTGAAACGTTGCGCGCAGCCTAGACCTCACGGTCGTTCCGGGCGGAACATCTCGATTTCTACGTCATTTCCGGTTCATTTCCGGAGACCGCTTGACGTGTGTGAGGGCAGTCACCTACGGTTCCGGGGTTGATGTGAAACCTTTCAATTACGACAGTCAGACAGGGGAGTCAGCAATGACTCAGGCCCACCAGGCCGGTCCGGTCCTCGAGCTCGGGGACGTGACCAAGTCCTTCGGAGCCGTGGTCGCACTGCGGTCCGGCAGTCTCACCGTCGACGCGGGCTCGATCCACGCGTTGATCGGGGAGAACGGCGCCGGCAAGTCCACGCTGATCAAGATCGTGGCGGGTGTGCACCGTCGCGACGGGGGCGTGTTCCGTTTCCAGGGCCAGGACGTGGACTTCACGTCGACGGCGGAGTCGAAGACCGCGGGCATCGCGGTCATCTACCAGGAGCCCACCCTGTTCCCCGACCTGTCGGTCGTCGAGAACATCTTCATGGGCCGCCAGCCGCTGGGCCGCGGACGCCGGATCGACTACGGCGCGATGATCGACGAGGCGGAGGCGCTCTTCGCCCGCCTGGGCGTGCACATCGACCCGCGCCGCCCCGCGCGCGGCCTGTCGATCGCCGACCAGCAGATCATCGAGATCGCCAAGGCCATCTCGCTCGACGCCGCGCTGCTGATCATGGACGAGCCGACCGCCGCCCTCTCGGGCGTCGAGGTCGAGCGCCTGTTCGCCGTGGCCCGCAGCCTGCGCGACGAGGGTCGCGGCCTGGTGTTCATCTCGCACCGCTTCGAGGAGGTCTTCGACCTCTGCGACACCGTCACGGTGATGCGCGACGGCACGTACGTGTCGACGAAGAAGATCGCCGAGACCACCGTCGACGCCCTGGTGGCCGAGATGGTCGGTCGCGAGGTCGCCGACCTGTTCCCGAAGACCGAGGCCGAGATCGGCGAGGTCGTCCTCGACGTCCAGGGCCTCTCCTCGGCCGGTCAGTTCCACGACGTGACCTTCCAGGTCCGCGCCGGCGAGATCGTCGGCCTCGCGGGCCTGGTCGGCGCCGGTCGCTCCGAGATCGCCCGTGCCGTCTTCGGCGTCGACAAGTACGACGCGGGCAGGGTCGAGCTGCTCGGCAAGCCGGTGCCCGCGCGCCGTCCGCGCGCCGCGATCAAGGCCGGCATGGCGTTCGTCCCCGAGGACCGCCGCAAGCAGGGCCTGGTCGTCGAGGAGTCCGTCGCCCGCAACGTCGCCGGCGTGATCCGCCGTGGCCTGACGACCGCGGGCCTGCTCACGAGCCGCGCGGAGAACCGTGCCGCCGGCCCGTGGGCCGGACGCCTCGAGGTCAAGACCAACGCGCTGGACATGCACGCCACCACCATGAGCGGCGGCAACCAGCAGAAGGTCGTCATCGCCAAGTGGCTGGCCACCGAGCCGAAGCTGCTGATCATCGACGAGCCCACCCGCGGCATCGACGTCGGCACCAAGTCCGAGGTCCACCGCCTGCTGTCCGACCTCGCCGGTCAGGGCCTGGCGATCCTGATGATCTCCTCGGAGCTGCCGGAGGTCCTCGGCATGGCCGACCGCGTCCTCGTCGTGTGCGAGGGCCGGATCACCGCCGACATCGACCGCGCCGACGCCACCCCCGAGAACGTCATGCGGGCCGCGACCAACGCCGCGGGCACCGCCTCGACCGCCACCGATGCCGACGTGGAGGTCCCGGCATGACCACCGACATCCAGCCCAGCGCCGTCTCCCCGGCCCAGCGGGTCGTGAAGAACCTGCTGCGCTCGCGCGAGCTCGCGGTCGCCGTGGTCCTGGTGCTCCTGATCGCGGTCACCACGATCAAGAGTGACTCGTTCCTCTTCGGCTCGACCGGCTGGCGCGACCTGCTGCTCACCCCGTCGATGCTGATCCTGCTGGCCGTCGGCCAGACCTGCGTGATCATCACCCGCAACGTCGACCTCTCGGTCGGCTCGACGATGGGCCTGACGGCGTACCTCACCGGCCGCCTGTTCATCGACACCAACCTCCCGATCATCGCCGTCGTCCTCGCCGGCGTGCTGATGGGCGCCGGGCTCGGCCTCATCAACGGCGTGCTGGTCGCCTTCGGGCGGGTCCCGGCACTGGTGATCACCCTCGGCACGATGTACATCTACCGCGGCGCGTTCCTCACCTGGGCCGGCAGCGACCGGATCAACGCCAGCGACATGCCGCGCGCGTTCAAGGACCTGGGCACCGACTCGATCCTCGGCATCCCGATCCTGACGATCGTCGCGCTCGCGGTCCTCTGCGCCGTCGGCTACTACCTGCGTACGGCGCGGGGCGGGCGTGAGCTGTACGCCATCGGCTCCGACCCGGACGCCGCCGAGCTGTACGGCCTGAAGGTCAACCGCCGCATCCTCTTCGCCTTCGTGCTCTCCGGCGCGCTCGCCGGACTGGCCGGCGTCGTCTCGGCGGCCCGCTTCGGCACCGTCTCCTCCAGCGTCGGCACGGGCATCGAGCTCGAGGCCGTCGGCGCGGCCGTCATCGGCGGCGTGGCGATCTTCGGTGGCTCCGGCACAGTCTGGGGCGCGGCCCTGGGCGCGTTCCTGCTGGTCACCATCAACCGCTCGCTGCCCGTCCTCGGCATCTCCGGCTTCTGGCAGCAGGCCGTGGTCGGCGCCCTCATCGTCGGCGCCATCGTCCTCGACCGGGTCCTGGTCAACCGGCAGGAGAGGGCACTGGTCGCCGCCCGTGACACCCGGTCGGGCTCGACCCACCAGGGGCCACCGAGCCTCGCGCCGGTCGTCCCCAGCTCCACGCCCGGTTCCGACTCCGAGTCCGAGGAGGTCGTCCGATGAGCACGCTCACCGAGACCCCCAGCGCGCCCGCGACGGCACGCACCTACGCGGCGTACTCCCGCCCGTTCTGGCAGCGCGTGGTCTTCAGCCGCGAGTTCGCCGTCATCGCCCTGCTCATCGCGGCGATCGTCTACTCCCGCTCGCAGGTCGACTACTTCGACGGCCCGCAGACGATGTACTACCTCTTCCGCGACTCCGCGAGCATCCTGCTCCTGGCGCTGCCGATGACGGCGATCATCATCACCGGCGAGATCGACCTGTCGGTGGCCTCCACCGTCGGCCTGACCAGCGTCGCGTTCGGCATGCTCCACAACGACGCGGGGCTCTCGGCCATGGTCGCGGCGATCCTCGCGATCGGCATCGGCGCCCTGTGCGGAGCGTTCAACGGCTTCCTGGTCGCGTACGTCGGGCTCCCGTCGATCGCGGTCACCATCGGCACCCTCGCCCTGTTCCGCGGCATCGCGGCCGGCCTGCTCGGCACGGAGTCGCGCACCGACTTCCCCGACGGGTGGACCGACTGGGCCAAGCAGCGCATCGTCGAGGACCAGCCGTACCCGATGATCCTGATCCCGTTCGTGATCCTGGCCATCGCGTTCGCCCTGCTGCTGCACTTCTCGCCGTTCGGCCGGGGCGTCTTCGAGATCGGCCTGAACGACGAGGCCGCGCACTTCACCGGCGTCGACGTGGCCCGCACCAAGGCGATCCTCTTCGTCCTCGCCGGCACCGTGGCGGGCTTCGTGGGGATCTACACCACGCTGGTCACCGGCGTGGCCCGGGCCGAGAACTCCCAGGGCCTGGAGCTGCAGGTCATCGCCGCGGTGCTGCTCGGCGGCGTGTCGATCTTCGGCGGCAAGGGCGCCCTGCACGGCGTCATCGCCGGCGTGCTCCTGATCGGCGTCATCCAGCGGGCCATGCTCCTCAACGGCCAGACGATCAACATCATCAACATCACCATCGGCGTGCTCCTCGTGCTCTCGGTGATGTCCACCAGTCTTCTCGCCCTGGCCCGTCGGGTCATCGAGGCGAGCAGGGGGGCGCGTACCTCGGGGCGCGCCTCCGGCAGCGACAAGACAGCGCCGGCAAGCGGTCGCTGAGCTGATTCCGGCATCGAATGCCGGATGGATCCGAAAGGTAAGTAGATGAAGTTCCAGAACCGACGCCTCGCGACCCTCGCGGCCGCGGCGCTGGTCACCAGCCTGGCCCTGACCGCTTGCGGCAGCGACGACGACTCCTCGTCGGGCGGCAGCGGGGGCAGCGGCGGTGGCGACGGCACGACCGTGACGTTCATCCCGAAGAACCTGGGCAACCCGTACTTCGAGACCTCCAACGCCGGTGGCGAGGAGGCCGTCAAGGAGTTCGGCGGCTCGTACGAGGAGGTCGGCCCGGCCGAGGGCTCGCCCGACGGTCAGGTCCAGTACATCAACACCGCCACCCAGCAGGGCCGCAACGCCCTGGTGATCTCCGCCAACGACCCCGACGCCCTGTGCGACGCGATCGGCGAGGCGCGCGACGCCGACATCAAGGTCGTCACGTACGACGCGGACACCAACCCGGACTGCCGCGACATCTTCGTCAACCAGGCCGACGCCGAGGGCATCGCCAAGGTCCAGGTCGAGATGATCGCCGAGCAGATCGGCGACGAGGGCGAGATCGCCTTCCTCTCGGCCGCGGCGAACGCGACCAACCAGAACGAGTGGATCGAGCTCATGACCGCCGAGCTCGAGGCCAGCCACCCGAACATCACCGTGGTGGACACCGTCTACGGCGACGACGACGACCAGAAGTCGTTCGACGAGACCGCGGCGCTGCTGCAGAAGCACTCCAACCTCAAGGGCATCATCTCGCCGACCACCGTCGGTATCGCTGCCGCCGCCCGCTACCTGTCGACCTCCGACGCCAAGGGCAAGGTCGCGCTGACCGGTCTCGGCACCCCGAACCAGATGCGTGAGTTCGTCGAGGACGGCACCGTCACCGAGTTCGCCCTGTGGAACCCGGCCGACCTGGGCTACCTGGCCGCCTTCACCGCCAAGGCCCTGGTCGACGGCGACATCGAGGGCGAGGGTGACACCTTCGAGGCCGGCAAGCTCGGCGAGTACACCGTCGGCGCGGACAACACCGTCCTGCTCGGCGAGCCGTTCCGCTTCAACGCCGACAACATCGGCGACTTCGACTTCTGACAGCCCGAGCCTGAGCCCGCGAAGGCTCGGGCGTGGCGATCGCCCAGGTCCGAGCTTGCGAGGACCTGATCAGGCGATCGGGTTGAGGAGGGTTGCGCAGACCTGAGCTCGCGAAGGGCTGCGCAACCCGTCTCGAAACCTCATCGAGGTTCCGAAGTCACACCGGCTCCGAGCCGGCGTACCACGTAACACCCCTCTAGATCCGCCCGGCCGGTCCTCCCTCCCCACGAGGGCCGGCCGGGCACTCCAGAAACTCACCACCACCACACTGAGAGGCCGGAACCGTGCAACGCGTCTGCTTCCAGCTCCAGGTCCGTCCCGACCGGATGGCGGAGTACCGGCAGCGTCACGCGGCCGTGTGGCCCGACATGCTCCAGGCCCTGCACGAGACCGGCTGGCACAACTACTCGCTCTTCCTGCGCGAGGACGGCCTGCTCATCGGCTATGTCGAGACCCCCGACCTCGCCGCCGCCCAGGCCGGCATGGCCGCCACCGAGGTCAACGCCCGGTGGCAGGCCGAGATGGCCGAGTTCTTCGTCGACCTCGACGGCGCTGCGCCCGACACCGGGTTCGTGCAGCTCACCGAGGTATTCCACCTCGAGGACCAGCTGGCCGACCTCGCAGCCTCCCCGGCGACCCCACCCGCGGCCGCCCCGACCACCGAGAAGTGATGTCACGATGACGACGTTCAGCCAGATCGCCCCCCAGCTCGAGGGCCAGGCCATCGAGCTGCCCTCGTGGGCCTTCGGCAACTCCGGCACCCGGTTCAAGGTGTTCGGCACCCCCGGCACCCCCCGCTCCGTCGAGGAGAAGATCGCCGACGCGGCGACCGTCAACCGCTTCACCGGCCTCGCGCCGAAGGTCGCCCTCCACATCCCGTGGGACAAGGTCGACGACTACACCGCCCTCCGCGCGTACGCCGCCGACCAGGGCGTCGCGCTCGGCACCATCAACTCCAACACCTTCCAGGACGACGACTACAAGTTCGGCGCCCTGACCCACGTCGACCCGAAGGTGCGCCAGAAGGCGATCGACCACCACTTCGAGTGCATCGACGTGATGGCCGCGACCGGTTCGCGCGACCTGAAGATCTGGCTCGCCGAGGGCTCCAACTACCCGGGCCAGGCCGACCTGCGGGGCCGCCAGGACCGCCTCCACGACTCGCTGTCCGCGATCTACGAGCGGCTGCTGACGATCGGCGACGAGCAGCGCCTGGTCCTGGAGTACAAGTTCTTCGAGCCGGCGTTCTACCACACCGACGTCCCGGACTGGGGTACGTCGTACGCCCAGGTCAGCGCGCTCGGCGAGCGGGCGACGGTCTGCCTCGACACCGGCCACCACGCGCCCGGCACCAACATCGAGTTCATCGTCATGCAGCTGCTGCGGCTCGGGAAGCTCGGCTCGTTCGACTTCAACAGCCGCTTCTACGCCGACGACGACCTGATCGTCGGCTCGGCGGACCCGTTCCAGCTGTTCCGGATCCTCTTCGAGGTCATCCGCGGCGGCGGCTACGGCCCGGACTCCGAGGTCGCGTTCATGCTCGACCAGTGCCACAACGTCGAGGACAAGATCCCCGGCCAGATCCGCTCGGTGCTCAACGTCCAGGAGATGACGGCGCGTGCGCTGCTCGTCGACCGTGACGCGCTGGCCGCGGCGCAGGAGGCCGGCGACGTCCTCGGCGCCCACGAGATCTTCAACGACGCGTTCTACACCGACGTCCGCGCCGACCTGGCCGCGTGGCGCGAGGAGCGCGGCCTGCCCGCGAGCCCGATGAAGGCGTACGCCGAGTCCGGCTACCAGCAGCAGATCGAGGAGTCCCGCGTCGGCGGGACCCAGCTGTCCTGGACCTGATCCACCTCCCCGAGAAACCCAGAGACGAGAAAGGCATCATGACCAACCCTGCTGCGGCCGAGCTGATCGCCCGGTCCAACCGCCTCGGCGCCGACCCCAAGAACACCAACTACGCGGGCGGCAACACCTCGGCGAAGGGCACCGAGACCGACCCGGTCACCGGTGAGCCCGTCGAGCTCCTCTGGGTGAAGGGCTCCGGTGGCGACCTCGGCACCCTGAAGGAGAGCGGCCTCGCCGTGCTCCGCCTGGACCGGATGCGCGCGCTGGTCGACGTCTACCCGGGCATCGACCGCGAGGACGAGATGGTCGCGGCGTTCGACTACTGCCTGCACGGCAAGGGCGGCGCCGCGCCGTCGATCGACACCGCGATGCACGGCCTCGTCGACGCCGCGCACGTCGACCACCTGCACCCCGACTCCGGCATCGCCATCGCGACCGCCGCCGACGGCGAGCAGCTGACCTCCACGATCTTCGGCGACAAGGTCGTCTGGGTGCCGTGGCGTCGCCCGGGCTTCCAGCTCGGCCTCGACATCGCCGAGATCAAGGAGAAGAACCCGCAGGCTATCGGCTGCATCCTCGGCGGCCACGGCATCACCGCGTGGGGCGACACCTCCGACGAGGCCGAGAAGAACTCGCTCTGGATCATCGACACCGCGGCGGCGTACATCGCCGAGCACAGCAAGGCCGAGCCCTTCGGCCCCGCCCTCGAGGGGTACGCCGCCCTCCCGGAGGCCGAGCGTCGCGCCAAGGCCGCCGCCCTGGCGCCGACCATCCGCGGCATCGCGTCGGCCGACCGCCCGATGGTGGGTCACTTCACCGACTCCGAGCCGGTGCTGCACTTCCTCGAGCACGCCGAGCACCCGCGCCTGGGTGAGCTGGGCACCTCCTGCCCCGACCACTTCCTGCGCACCAAGGTCAAGCCGCTCATCCTCGACCTGCCCGCGTCGGCGTCCGTCGAGGACTCGATCGCCCGCCTGAAGGAGCTCGCGGTGTCCTACCGCGAGGACTACCAGGGCTACTACGACCGCAACGCGACCCCGGACAGCCCGGCCATCCGCGGCAAGGACCCGCTCATCGTGCTGGTCCCCGGCGTCGGCATGTTCAGCTTCGGCAAGGACAAGCAGACCGCCCGCGTGGCCGGCGAGTTCTACGTCAACGCCATCAACGTGATGCGCGGCGCCGAGGGCCTCTCGACGTACGCCCCGATCGACGAGGCGGAGAAGTTCCGCATCGAGTACTGGGCGCTGGAGGAGGCCAAGCTCCAGCGGATGCCGAAGCCCAAGCCGCTCGCCACCCGGATCGCGCTGATCACCGGTGCCGCCGGCGGCATCGGCAAGGCCACCGCCAAGAAGCTCGCCGCCGAGGGCGCCTGCGTCGTGATCGCCGACCTGGACCTCGAGAAGGCCCAGGCGGCCGCCGCCGAGATCGGTGGCTCCGACGTCGCGATCGGCGTCGCCGCCGACGTGTCCAAGGAGGACGCCGTCCAGGCCATGATCGACGCGGCCGTGCTCGCCTTCGGCGGTCTCGACCTGGTCGTCAACAACGCCGGCCTCTCGCTGTCCAAGTCGCTCCTCGAGACCACCGAGGCCGACTGGGACCTGCAGCACAACGTGATGGCCAAGGGCTCGTTCCTGGTCTCCAAGGCCGCGGCCAAGGTGCTCATCGACCAGGAGCTGGGCGGCGACATCGTCTACATCTCCTCGAAGAACTCCGTCTTCGCCGGCCCGAACAACATCGCGTACTCCGCGACCAAGGCCGACCAGGCCCACCAGGTCCGGCTCCTCGCGGCCGAGCTCGGCGCCCACGGCGTCAAGGTCAACGGCGTGAACCCCGACGGCGTCGTCGCGGGCTCGGGCATCTTCGCCAGCGGCTGGGGCGCCAACCGCGCCGCGGTCTACGGCGTGGAGGAGAAGGACCTCGGCAAGTTCTACGCGCAGCGCACCATCCTCAAGCGCGAGGTGCTGCCGGAGAACATCGCCAACGCGGTCTTCGTCCTCTGCGGCCCGGAGATGACCCACACCACCGGTCTGCACGTTCCCGTCGACGCGGGCGTCGCCGCGGCCTTCCTGCGATGAGCGCGTCGGCCCGGCCGGCCCACCCCGTGCGGGTCGCGGCGGTCGATCTCGGCGCGACCAGCGGCCGGGTGATGGCCGGCCGGGTCGGCCCGCGATCACTGCACCTGGAGGAGCTGCACCGCTTCCCGAACGGCGGCGTCCGCGCGAACGGCTCGCTGTTCTGGGACGTCCTCGGCATCCACCGCGAGGTGCTGGCGGGCGTCCGCGAGGTCGCCCGCACCGGACCGCTGCACGGCATCGGCATCGACTCGTGGGCGGTCGACTACGGCCTGCTCGACCGCGACGGCAACCTGCTCGGCAGCCCGTACAGCCACCGCGACTCCCGCACCGACGGGGTCTCGGCGAAGGTGCTGGAGCAGGTCGGCGCGGCCGAGCTGTACGCGACGACCGGCCTGCAGAACCTGCCGTTCAACACGATCTACCAGCTCGCCGCCGCCCGCGGGACGGCCGCGCTCGAGTCGGCCGAGCAGCTGCTCCTGCTGCCCGACCTGCTCGCCTACTGGCTGACCGGCAAGATCGGCGCGGAGCGCACCAACGCCTCGACCACGGGCCTGTACGACGTCCGCACCCGCGACTGGGCGGTCGACCTCGCCAAGCGGGTCGGGCTGCCCTGGGCGATCCTGCCGCCGCTGCGCGAGCCCGGCGACGTGATCGGTCCGGTGCTCGGCGAGGTGGCCGAGCAGCTCGGCGTCTCGGCCGACGTACCGGTGGTGGCGGTGGGCTCCCACGACACCGCCTCCGCGGTGGTCGGCGTACCGGCCATCGAGGACGACTTCGCCTACATCTCCTCCGGCACCTGGTCGCTGGTCGGCCTGGAGCTGGAGAAGCCGGTGCTGTCGGAGGCCGCGCGGCTGGCGGACTTCACCAACGAGGGCGGTGTCGACGGCACCACGCGGTTCCTGAAGAACGTCACCGGCCTGTGGGTGCTCTCGGAGTGCCTGCGCACGTGGTCGCACCAGCGGATCCGCGAGGCGAGCCTCGCGGCCGTGCTCGAGGGGGCCGAGGACGCGCCGCCGCTGCGGACCGTCGTCGACATCAACGACCCGCGGCTGCTGCCTCCCGGCACCGGCGAGGCCGACGGCATGCCGGCCCGGATCCAGCGGCTGGCGGAGGAGGCCGGCGAGCCGATCCCCCGCACGCCGATCGCCATCGCCCGCACCGTGCTGGACAGCCTCGCGCTGGCCTACCGGCGGCACCTGCGCACGGCGGCCGAGCTCGCCGGGCGCTCCGTGTCGGTGGTGCACGTCGTGGGCGGCGGCTCGCAGAACGCGCTGCTGTGCCAGCTGACCGCCGACGCCTGCGGGATCCCGGTCCTGGCCGGCCCGTCGGAAGCGGCCGCGCTCGGCAACGTGTTGGTTCAGGCCCGCACTCTCGGGGCAGGCCTGCCCGACCTGGCCGCGATGCGCGACCTGGTGCGTCGTACCCACGAGCTGCACCGCTACGAGCCCCGCCCGGGCTCGGACTGGGACGCCGCCGAGGCGCGGCTCGGGACCTCCGCCGCTGGATGACGTGACCTCCGCCGGCACGCCGGAGCTGGATCCGGTCGACGAGCACCTCCTCCGACTGCTGTCGGAGGGGGCGACCCTCGAGGTCGCGGCTCGTCGAGCGGGTCTGGCCGAGCGCACCGCGCGGCGCCGGCTGCGGTCCCTCGCGGACGCCGTCGGCGTGGACACCACGATGCAGCTGGTCGTCCACTTCGTGCGCGCGGGCGTGATCTGACCGTCGATCCGGGAGCGCGGTCTAGATGACGCCGGGGAAACCTGACGGCATCCGGCCAACCGGTGGTCGCGGTGAGCAGCACTCCCTAATATGACGGGCGTCACAGCGGTTTAAACGATTCAATCAGGCGCGGTTCCTCATCGCCGCCGAGTCGGGCAGCCGCTACGGTCCCGACCGGGGAGATGCATGAACCACACGCCCGGGCGCGCCTTGCGGCGCCGCCAGCGGACCCTCCGGGGTCTCGCCACCGCCACGATCGCCGGGGCCCTCGTGCTCTCCGGCACCCAGCCCGTCGGTGCGACGGAGTCGTCCGCTGCGGAGGTGAGCGCAGCGGACGAGGAGCCCGAGGTCGTCGGGCTCACCGTCGAGCACCTGGTCGAGCCCCTCGGGGTGGGGACGCCGTCGCCGCGGTTCAGCTGGCAGGGCCGGTCCGAAGACCGCGACCAGGCGCAGACGGCGTACGAGCTGGAGGTCTCGCCGGGCCTCGACGGGTTCGAGGACGACCCGGTGTGGCAGACCGGCCGGGTGGAGGACTCCGCGCAGGTCCTCGTCGCGTACGACGGTGACGCGCTGACCTCCAACACGCCGTACCAATGGCGCGTGCGGATCTGGGACACGGACGACCGGGCCTCGGCCTGGAGCGAGACGGCGTCGTTCGCGACCGGTCTGCTCGACCCCGCCGACTGGCAGGCGAGCTGGATCGCGCCCGCCACGGCCGCGGCGGGCGGCTCCTACCTGCGCGGCGAGATCACGCTGCCGGCCGAGCCCGAGCGCGCCGTCCTCTACGTGGCGGGTCGCGGTAGCTACGAGCGCGGCCGCGACAGCCACGGCATCTGCTGCGAGCAGGACTTCGGCCTCGCGCGCGGCATCTACGAGCCCTTCGTCAACGGCGGCCGCGTGGGCGACGCCGAGCTGGAGAGCCAGCCGGTGGACAGCCGGAAGCGCACCTACTACCGCGCCTGGGACGTCACCGCGCAGCTCGACGCCGGCGAGAACGTCGTCGGCCTCAGCATCGGTGAGGACTCCGACCTCGTCGCCCAGCTCGTCGTCGACAACCCCGACGGGAGCACCGCGGTGCTGGCCACCGACGGCGGCTGGACCAGCCTGCCGAGCCCGACCCGCCGGGCGGCGCGCTACAACGGCGAGACGTACGACGCGCGCCAGGAGCGCGACGGCTGGGCGGCACCGGGCGACCCGGGCGCCGGCTGGAGCCCGGTGCGGGTCATGGACACCGACCTCGGTGCCATCGATGCGGCTCCGAACGAGCCGATGCGGGTGGTGAAGACGATCGAGCCGGTCGCCGTGACCGAGCCGTCGAGCGGCGTCTACGTCCTGGACTTCGGGCAGAACATCAGCGGTCGCACCCGCCTGACCACGACCATCCCCGCGGGCCAGGTCGTGACCGTCAAGCACGGCGAGCGCCTCAACAACGGGCGGGTCGACAACGGCCTGATCATGGCCGCGCAGACCTCCACGATCACCGGTGACGGTGGCCCGATCGACTTCGCGCCGACCTTCACCTACGCCGGGTTCCGGTGGGTCGAGGTCACCGGCCTGTCCGCGCCGCCCGCGGCCGGGGTGCTCGTCGCCGAGGAGATCCACAACGACGTCGCCGAGGCGGGCACCTTCGCCGCGGACGACACCCTGCTCAACCGCCTGCACGTCGCCAACGTGCAGACCCAGGTCAACGGACTGCACGGCATCCCCGAGGACACCCCGACCCGCGAGAAGCGCGGCTGGACGGCCGACGCCCACATCGCGGCGGAGGCGACGATCAACAACAAGAACATGGCCGCCTTCTACACCAAGTGGGTCGCGGACCTCCGCGACGCGACCGGCAGCGACGGCTGGGTGCCGGACATCGTGCCGACCGAGCTCGGCACCGGTTGGGCCACGCGGTCCGACCCGGCCTGGGCCTCCGCGACGGCGCTGATGCCCTACTACGTGTGGAAGCAGTACGGCGACGAGCGGGTCATCGCCGAGCACTACGACGCCATGGCGGCCTGGGTCGACTACGTCGGCACCCGGTCGACCGACTTCCTGGTCACCAACCCCACCGGCCAGTGGGGCAACGACTGGCTGTCCATCGAGACGACCGAGGGCAAGCTCTTCCGGTCCGGCTACTACTACTGGGGCGCCGCCATCGTCGCGGAGATCGCCGCGGAGCTGGGCCACGACGAGGACGCCGAGGCCTACGCGACCCTGGCGCAGAACATCGCCGACGCGATCAACGGGGCCTACTTCAACGGGCGGAACTCGTACGGGTCGAGCCAGTTCGCCAATGCCTTCCCGCTGGTGCTGGGCATCGTCCCGGACGGCCGGGAGCAGCGGGTGGTCGACACCCTGGTGCAGAACGTCGTGGAGAAGCGCGGCAACCACTTCACCGGCGGTCTGCCCGGCATCAAGTACATCCCCGAGGCGCTGGAGATGTACGGCCGGGACGACGTCGTGCTCGACGTGGTCCGCCAGACCGACTATCCGGGCTGGGGCTACATGCTGGAGAACGGCCCCGGCACGATCTGGGAGGACTGGCACGCGGGCGCGAGCTCGCTGAACCACCCCATGTTCACCTCGATCGACAACTGGCTCTACACCGCCGTCGCCGGCATCCGGCAGGCGCCGGGCTCGGTCGGCCTGCGCGAGCTGGTCTTCGAGCCGAAGGTGACGGCGGACCTGCCGTCGGCGTCCGGCTCGCGCGACACGCCGTACGGCGAGGCGAGCATCTCGTGGGAGCGCGTCGGCGCGGCCGTCAACGCCTCCGTGAGCGTGCCGTTCGGCAGCACGGCCACCGTCGTACTCCCCGAGGCGAAGGCGGCGGAGGTCGTCGAGTCCGGCAGCCCGGTCGCCCTCGCCGACGGCGTCCGGTCGGTCGAGACCACCGACGCCGGCGTCGAGATCGTCGTGGGCTCCGGTGACTACCAGTTCGCCTCCGACGCGCGTCTGGGCCTGCTGGTGCGCGCCCTCGACGAGACCCAGGCCGCCCAGGCCGCCCTCGACGGGCTCGAGCTCGGCTCCGACCGCGAGGCGGTCGAGGCGGACCTCGCCGACGCCGAGGACGCGATCACGGCCGCCGTCGACGCGCACCTCGCCGACCCGGGCTCGACCGACACGGCGATCGAGGCGCTCGTGACGGTGCGTCGCCTCGCCGCCCGGGTGGCGACGATCGGCGGTGCCGGACCCGTGCGCGAGGCGGCCGAGTCCGCGATCGACGCGCTGAGCCGTTACGTCGGCTCCCGCCTCGAGGTCACCGTCGGGGCGACGACGCCCGAGACGACGATCGCGCCGGGGGAGAGCCTGCCGCTGACCATCACGGCCGCGAGCGCCGGCACCGGCGTCATCAGCGACCTCACCGAGACCGTCGAGGTCCCCGAGGGCTGGGCGGCCACGCGGTCGCGCGCCTTCCCGGGGTCCACGGTGGGCGCCGGCGCCGAGGCGCAGGCGGAGTACGTCGTCACCGCGCCCGAGGAGCCCACGACCGCGTCGGGCCGCGTCACCGTGACCGTGCAGCTCACGGTCGACGGCGTCGCCCTCACGCAGGTGGCGAAGGTCGACCTGGCCGTGAAGTCGGCGGTCCAGGTGGCCGACGTGACCGTCGCGCCGGCGATCGTCGAGCCCGGTGGCCACGCGTGGCTGCGGGCCGACCTCGGCAACCGGCTCGGGTCCGCCGAGGCGGAGGCCGAGCTGAGCGTGACCGACCTGCCGGCCGGCTGGACGGCCGCCGACGCGGCTCGCGTCTCGGTGTCCCCGTCGGGCCGCCGGATCGTCAGCCAGCGCCTGGTGGCCGCGGCGGACGCGGAGAGCGGCGAGGCCGTGGCCCTGGTCAAGGACCGGTTCGGCGTCACCGTGAGCGAGACGCCGGTCGCCCTGCGCGTCCGGGGCTCGAGCAACTGCTCGTCCGACAGCACCGGGCTGGCCTGCCTGCCGGCCTCGGCGCGGATGGTCACCAACTTCGAGACCGGCGCCGAGGGCTGGACGGCCGGGGAGAACACCTCGGCCGCCGACGCGGTGACGTCGTTCGCGAACGGGCCGGGCAAGGCCAGCGTCGGCGAGCGCGCCCTGGAGATGAAGCCGCAGGGCAGCCCGGCCGGCAACGCCTGGCGCAGCGTCGGCGTGACCTTCGACGAGCCCGTCGAGACGGGCGGCGCCCTCGCGCTGGCGGTCGACGTCAACGGGTACGGCGGGGGCGGTGCGTCCAACCACGCCCGGATCACGGCGACGGCGGTGGGCGGCGAGGTCGCGGAGGCGACCGTGCCGATCGCCCCCGACTCGTGGAGCACGGTGCGGGTGCCGCTCGAGGAGCTCGACGGGGCGCCGATCAGCGCCGTCACGGTCTCCTTCCGCGGCGAGACCGCGGGCGGCTGGCCGGCCCGGTTCCAGATCGACGCCGTGCGGCTCGACACCTCCATGCCCGAGAGCGAGAACCTCGCGCGCGGCAAGACGGTCACGGCGAGCAACCCGATCGGCTGCTGCGGCTGGGAGGTCGGGAGGCTGACCGACGGTCAGCGCACGAGCAGCTCCAGCGCACCCGGCTACTCGAACGCCACGGCGTACCCGACCCCGGACAACGTGGAGTGGGTGCGCATCGACCTCGGCACGTCCTCGCCCCTCGGGCGGGTGCTGCTCTACCCGCGCACGTCCCGTGCGGGCGAGGGGCCGGAGCTCACCGGGCGCAACTTCCCGGTCGACTTCCGCATCGAGACGTCGGCCAACGGCACGGACTGGGCCACGGCCGGCACCTTCACCGGCCAGCAGGCCGCGAACGGGCTGCCGCGCACGTACTACCTGGACGAGGGTGCCGCCGGCAGGTACGTGCGGGTCTACGTGACGAAGCTCGGCCCGGGCGCGCCCGACGAGCAGGGTGAGGCGAGCGGCGGACACCGCCTGCAGCTCGCCGAGGCCGAGGTCTACGCCCCGCGCGAGGTCGACACCGCGATCCTGGCCCAGCCTCGCGACCTGAGCGTGGACGCGGGCGAGGACGCCCGCTTCTCGGTGAGTGTCACCTCGGATCCCTATCCCACGGTGACCTGGGAGCGCAGCGTCGACGGCGGGCCCTTCGAGGCCGTCCCGCAGGGCACGGGCGAGACCCTGCTCGTGCCGAGCGTGGGGGCCGACGCGGACGGGACGGCGTACCGCGCCGTCGTCGACAACGGCCGTACGACGCCCGTGGTCTCCGAGGAGGTCACGCTGTCCGTGGCGTACCGCGCGCTCTCCGTGGCGACGCAGCCGCGCGACGTCTGGGTGCGCCCCGACGACGCCACGGCGTCGTTCGAGGCGGAGGTCGAGGGCACCGGCGTGCGCTACCAGTGGCAGCGCAGTGCCGACGGCCAGGCCTGGCGTCCGGTCGCCGGCGCGACCGGCACGGCGCTGGAGGCGAACCTGGGCGAGGGTGTCCGGCGCCAGGACCACGTGCGTCTCGTGGCCTGGAACGGCCTGGGCGAGTACGTCGTGTCGGAGGCCGCCCGCGTCAACGAGCTGATCGCCCCGGAGATCACCGGTCTGCCGACCGGGGTCGCGGCGCAGCTCGGCGAGACGGTCCGCCTGGCGGCGACGGTCACCGGCAACCCCGAGCCGGACCTGCAGTGGCTCACCCGGGCCGCCGGGTCGTCGGAGTGGACCGAGATCGAGGGCGAGACCGGGCCGACGCTGGACTGGTCGGCGACCCTGGCCCTCCACGGCGGCCGGCTCGGCCTCCGGGCGACCAGCACCGCCGGCGAGGTGACCGCGGAGGTCGCGGTCACCGTGACGGACCCGAACGCCGTGAAGCCCGCTCCGCGGGCCACCCGGCTGCCCACCGTGGCCGGCCGGCCGGTCGTCGGGTCCCGCCTGACCGCGACCCCCGGCGTCTGGGACGTGGCCGGCGTCGGCCACCGCTTCCAGTGGCTGCGGAACGGGACCCCGGTCGCCGGGGCCACCGGGTCGTCGTACCTGCTGTCGGCGCAGGACCGTGGGCGCCGGATCAGCGTCCGGGTCACGGCTTCGAAGGCCGGGCACACGGACGGTCGCGCGACCTCGGCGGCCACCGCCGCGGTCGCCCGTGCCGGGAGCAAGGTCGTGGTGCGGGTCAACAAGAAGGCGGTCAAGCGCGGCCAGGCCGTCGCGGTCCGGGTCGTCGTGCGGTCCGCGGTGCAGCCCACCGGCAAGGTCGTGATCACCCTCCGCGGCGCGAAGGCCCGGACGCTGACCCTGCGCGGTGGGGTCGCGCAGGGGGTCGTCCGCACCCGGGCGCGCGGGGTGCACCGCCTGAAGGTCACCTACCGCGGCAGCGCGGCCGTCGAGGGGAGCTCGCGCAGCATCCGGCTGCGGGTGCGCTGAGGTCACGGGTCGGGCGGGACGGTGGA
>Ga0335075_10000087_pt1 | contig 180243 bp, 158 predicted proteins | sample Lox_Sample_24_FD_206723 | JGI IMG/M metagenome (GOLD analysis project Ga0335075, IMG submission 206723) | Soil microbial communities from Loxahatchee National Wildlife Refuge, Florida, United States - Lox_Sample_2.4 | ecosystem: Environmental > Terrestrial > Soil > Wetlands | place: USA... | reverse complement strand
TCGAGCTTCCGCGCCAGTTCCGCCGCGCTCATATCGAGCGCCTCCAGCTCCTCGGCCAGATGTTCACCCGGATGGATAGCAGCCAATCCCATAGCGATTCTCCTTAGTGATAATCCACAATCTCCACGTTGCATGGCCCAGGGGACCCGTCCGGCCATTCGAAGCACATCCGCCACTGATCGTTTATGCGGATGCTGCACTGGCCTTTGCGGTCGCCAGCCAGCGCCTCAAATCGGTTGCCGGGCAGCGCCGCCAGGTCTCGCAGCCCCGTGGCGGCCTCCAGACGGTCCAGCTTCAGCCGCGCCGCACGCTCGAATCCGGAGAATGCCTTCACCCGCTTCCCAGCGGCGAAGTCTCGGGTCCTCTTGTCCCGATAGGTGACAATCACTCGGCCAGCGTATCATTCGTTATGCGTTACGTCAAGCGTAACGACAGCCCTCGGCGTAGGCAGACCCGCCTGCTGCCTGCCTGAAGGCAGGTAGGCAGGTGCCTCGCCGCAGCGCTCTTTTCGCCTAGGCAGGCCTGCCTGCCGAAGGCAGGGATTTATCCCTCCGAAAAATCTCCCGCCGTTAGGCGTGCACCTTTCGCGGTGCCTTTACCGCGAGTGATCGCCTTCGTTTTTGCCCCACTCGCGCATATCGTGGTCCTATCCATTGCTGTTGTTATGCTAGCAAGCTCGACCCGCGATAATGAGTGATTGAACGTATTAACTAAGTATTATAGAGTCTAATCAAATTGTCCTGCACGGAGGCCGTATGCGCCGCAGCCTGTTGGTTTTTTGCCTTGGACTTTTCGCTCTTGGTTTCGCCTTCGGTCTCGCGCCAGCTTTTGGGCAACAGCAGGCAGCGAAAATCAATTGGCAGGATGGCCCGGTTATTGGAAAGCTTGGGGATATCGCGCAGATAAAAATTCCAACCGGGTACCGCTTCACTGACAAAGCGGGCGCACAAAGGCTCTTGGAATTGACCCAAAACCCATCAGACGGAAATGAGTTAGGCGCCGTCGTTCCTATCGTCGATGATGAGAAGGATATTTGGTTCGCCGTCTTCGAATTCGACGATACAGGCTATGTACGGGACAACGAGAAGGACAGCCTCGACTCAAAGGCGATCCTCGATTCCATCTCCAAAGACACGGAGGACTCGAACAAAGTTCGGGCAGAAAAAGGTTGGCCAGCCTTCCACGTAGTCGGATGGTCTCACACACCTTACTATGACCCCCAGACGCATAATCTCACCTGGGCGATCCTTGGGAAAAGCGACGAGCAGGGGAAACCCAACACGGAGGCCGTAAATTATTCAGTCCGAATCCTTGGGCGCAGAGGGGTCATGCGTGCTGATTTAGTCCTATCTCCCGACCAAGTGTCCTTGGTCTTTCCAGAGTTCCAAGCCCTCCTGCAAGGCTTTTCGTTCATTCCTGGCCAAACCTATGCGGACTGGCGAAGCGGCGACAAAATCGCCAAGTATGGGCTGACAGCCCTCATAGTCGGAGGCGCAGCCACCGCTGCCCTCAAGAGCGGGCTCCTGCTAAAGTTCTGGAAACTCATTGCGGCTGCATTCGTTGCGGTTGGTGCTTTTTTGAAAAGGCTGTACAACTACATTAAACGCCTGCTTAGCGGAAAGGCTTCTGAGGAGTCACCCCAGCAAGAATGAGCGAGTATGCGTTCCTTCTTACTCTTGCCTTATTCCTCTATCTGTTGGAATGCGCAGTTTGGGTTCCGGCGGACAGCTACGCTTTTCGTTTGTTCCCATCTCGGAGAAGCCCTGCCCGCCTGATCTCGAACGTGCACGTCGATGCGGGCCCCAGTGTCAAATTCTCATTTCCCCTCTCTCTTCGCGGAGGAATTTCAATTTGCGCGCCGATCCCTTTTGCAATATCTCCACTTGGGATAGCTCTTTCTCGACCTCCGTCATCGAATAAAAAGCTCATTTCCGTCGAGCACATTTCTGGCGTCTTCATCCCCTACGAGGAGATCCACTCCCTCACTCACTCACAAAAGACCCTGCTAATCAACGAATTATCCGTCGCGACAAACTCTGAGACGCAGGCCTTGTACCTTGAAGGCCTCCTAGGCCGTCTGCGGAAGTGCAGACCTCAAAACCGTCCGGCAGAAATAGAGAGGGCGCTTGCTGCGCAAATGAACATTTCGCATGTCCTATCTAGACTTAAGCACTACAGGAAAGAGACAACCGGCGTAGCTCTTGGCTCTGCGGCTTTTATGATCGCCATTTTCTGTGTTTCGCCGCCACTCGTGTGGAAGTGGGGGATCACAGCTGTTTGGCCACTCATAGTGGGCATTCTGATCCTGTGCGCTGCGGGCATCGCAGGGGAGTTTTATAGCGCACACATTAGCCTATTCCCCGACGCTCGAGAAAAAAGATGGACCTCGATCGCCATGATACTACTCTCGCCCCCTTCAGCCCTCCACGCGTCCAAATTCCTCGCAAGAGATCTTCTAATCCGCTTCCATCCCGTCGCGGTTGCTGCTGCGGAAGGGCCGAAGGAAAACTTTCGCAAACTGATTTCTTGGATGCTTCGCGACCTCACGTTCGGGCTTCATCAAACCGTAGATATGGACAGGCAGGTGGCAGAGGCAATCAATTGGCATCGGGGACAGGTTCGAAGGCTACTCACCGACCTCGCCAAAGAACTTGGGGAGGATCCAACTTCACTCGTCGCTCCACCACCCGCGGAATCGCCGCGAGTCCGAACGTACTGCCCGCGCTGCTGGTCCCAGTATGTTTTGGCCGACGGCTTCTGTTCGGACTGCGAAGGCGTCGAATTGGCATCCTACGAAAGCTCTCCACGATCCTCTAACCGAGCACCTGCCCAGACAAATTCCGCAGAGAGCTAGACTTTTTGCCTCAACAAACTTTGTGTCTCAGCGGATTCCCCCACAAACGCAAGGAGGATCGGCGGACCCTCACGTTCCATCCCCAACCCTTCCTTGGGACACCGGCGCACATTTCACGAGCAGATAAACACCAAAACCACGCGCCCCAAATGTGAGAAAAATTCCGAAAACCAGCTCACCCAAAATGGACCAGTAACCGTGCAATAGCGTGCCCAGAAGCGCGACAGGTAAAACGCCGACGCCCAGGAAGAGCAAGCCCACAACTAAGCCTGCGTACCCCCATATCCCGTAGGATACGACGCACGAATAAGCCCACAGCATGATCCCAAAAAGGTACGACGAGAAGTAAAGACCGTTCCCAGCTATCGGCCGCGTCTTTCTAAAAATCGACAACGGGATTAGAAAGAAAATACATATCGCCAGCACCAAGACGCTCATTCCAGACAGAAAGGGGAGAGCTTTTGATGACGCCAACACTACACCCTTCAGTAACAGGCCAAACAGCGCAGCCAGCGCAATCATCGTCAAGCATCCGGCGACATACAACCCGCCCTCTTTAAGACGATGTCTGAAATTAGCCATCGATTCGCCGCCTATCTGGAATCAGCCGCGCCATTATTATGTTACGGTCTGCAACGCACGACCGTCGCCCTTTCCACTTGCGCCGCCACTGCCTCACTCCCAAACCAATTCCTCCTCCGCATCCTTCATCCGAATCTCTTGGAGAAACTTCACTGCGTCGCCCTCCTTCAATTTCCTGCACAACCGGCTCAGCAGCTTTTGCTCCCGCCCTTCCAGCGCCTTCATCTCCGCCTTCACCACTTTTACGTGCTTCGGAAAAATCTGCCCCAGCTTCACCACCCCTTCCCGCGTCAGATCCGCCAACACCACCGTCCGTCCCTTCTTGCTCTTCGGGCTCGAAGGACGCCTCGGCAAAATCGCCGCTTCCTGCCGCACCAATCCCACTCCCACCAGCCGTTTCAACACCCTCCTCACGTTCTGTTTGCTGCATCGGAAGAGCCGGCTCAGCTGCAGTTGGTAAAGCGGCCCTTTCCGGCGGAGCACCACGAGGATCCGGAACTCGAGCAGCGTCAAATCGAAATTGTAGAGCTGGCTCGTCATCTTCTCTTTCATCGCGTCCGCTGCATCCAGCAGGTCCAGGTACGCGGCAAACGCCCGCTCCGTCTTCCCTTTCTCGCTGATGTACCCCGAAAGGTTCAAATGGCGTCCCATAAGCCCTCTTTTGGCCGTTTTGAGGCCGTTTTAAGGCGCTTTTAAGCCCAAATTTGGGTGAACCTGGTTCACCAAGATGTAGCAGATTTTTACCGCCGTTTTCAAACTTCGATGCGCTGTGGACTTTTACTCCGTGGCGTGAACCAGGAGCGCGCCGATCGCCTTGAATGCGGCGAGCTCCTTCGCGTCGCGGAACCACCGGCCGGTGTACGTCTCGGGATTCGGAGTGGGGTCGGGGATGAACTGGTGCGCGGCGGCGGAAAAACCCGCGCCGCGGAAGAGCGATTTCCACTCCTCGGCGGAGAGCAGCTGCGTGGGAACGTTGAGCAGCGCGCCCCACTGGTGCGAGTGCGGATTGTCGCGGTAATAATTGATCACGATCCAGAGCGAGCCGCCCGGCCGCAGCACGCGATGGATTTCCCGCAGCCCTTTCGCAGGATCGGGCCAGTAATACGACGATTCGACGGAAATCGCGTGCCTGAAAAAATCCGCTTCCCACGGAATTTCGCCCACCTGCCCGACGATGAATTCCAGATTCTTCCTCCCGGCGCTTCGCTCGCTCGCGTGGCGGATCATTTCGTCGGAGATGTCCATGCCCACCACGCGGCCCTGGGGAACGCGGTCGGCGAGAATGCGCGAAAGCCAGCCCGCGCCGCAGCCCACATCCAGGATCGTGTCGGCGGGAGCGATGCGCATCAGCTCGACGGCGGGCCGGGTGATGGGCCAGTGGTCGTGCTCCATCGTTTCGCCCTTGCCCGAGTCGGCCCAGCGGTTGAATTCCTCGCGGAGTTGTTCAGGCTTTGCCGGCGGCATGGGACGCTGGGTGCTCCACCTGGGCGGGAAGCTCGGCGGCGGTGTAGCCGGGATGCTCCACTTTGGCCAGGAGCTCCGCGAATTTGGCTTCGCGGTCTTTTTGATCGAGGCCCTGGTAGGCTTCGGCGATTTGCGTGGTGTTCATCGAGCAGAACTTCGGGCCGCACATCGAGCAGAATTTCGCTTCCTTGTAGAAATCGTCGGGCAGCGTTTCATCGTGCATTTTACGGGCTGTTTCGGGGTCGAGCGAAAGCTCGAACTGCTTGTTCCAGTCGAACAGGAATCGCGCATAGCTGAGCGCGTCGTCGCGGTCGCGCGCACCGGGACGGTGGCGCGCGACATCGGCGGCGTGCGCGGCGATCTTATAAGCGATCACCCCCTGGCGGACATCGTCGGCGTTCGGCAGGCCCAGGTGCTCCTTCGGCGTGACGTAGCACAGCATCGAGGCGCCGTGCCAGCCGATCATCGCCGCGCCGATGGCGCTGGTGATGTGGTCGTAGCCGGGAGCGATGTCGGTCACCAGCGGCCCGAGAGTGTAGAACGGCGCTTCGTGGCACAGCTCCACTTCTTTTTTCACCTGCAGCTCGATCTGGTCCATGGGGATGTGGCCGGGCCCCTCGATCATGACCTGGACATCGTATTGCCAGGCTTTTTGTGTGAGCTCGCCGAGGACGCGCAGTTCGGCGAACTGGGCTTCGTCGGAAGCGTCGGCGAGGCAGCCGGGGCGCAGGCCGTCGCCGAGCGAGAAGCTGACGTCGTGCTTCTGGAAGATTTTGCAGATGGCGTCGAAATTTTCGTAGAGGAAATTCTGTTTTTTGTGGAAGGACATCCACTGGGCCATCAAGGCGCCGCCCCGGCTGACGATGCCGGTGATGCGGGAGCGGACGAGGGGGAGAAATTCGCGGAGGACGCCGGCGTGGATGGTCATGTAATCCACGCCCTGCTCGGCTTGCTCTTCGATGACTTCGAGCATCAGAGAGATGGAGAGATCTTCGGCGCGGCGAACGCGGGAGATGGCTTCGTAAATCGGGACGGTGCCGATGGGAACGGGCGAAGCGTGGATGATGGCGCGGCGGATGGAGGGGATGTCGCCGCCGGTGGAGAGGTCCATGACGGTATCGGAGCCGAGGTGCACGGCGCGATGAAGCTTTTCGAGTTCGTCGCCGATGTTGGAGGTGGTGGCGGAATTGCCGATGTTCGCATTTATCTTGCAGAAGAACGCGACGCCGATGCCCATCGGCTCGAGATTGCGATGGTGAATGTTCGAGGGAATGATGGCGCGGCCGCGGGCGACTTCGTCGCGGACGAGTTCGGGAGAGATTTTCTCGCGAGTGGCAACGTAGAGCATTTCCTCGGTGAGAAGGCCTTTGCGCGCAAAATGCATTTGCGAATAATTTTCGACGCGCTCGAATTTGTTCGCGACCTGTGCGCCGCCGTTGATCGCTGCCGTTCGCTTTTCAATCCATGAGTCGCGCAATGCCATAAGGACCCCCGTTAACACTCGCGGCCATTTCGTGAGCGGCCGGGAAAGGAACATTATGTCACCGCAATATAAGCGGAGCAACTTAGGCGGAAGAGGACAGCGGACGGCGATTTTTGCGTTCCATCCGGCTTTGGCGAATCAACGAAGATTCGGAGATGAATGATTCGGGAACTTATCCCGAGCCGCGGGACAATAGTTAGAAGGGGAAGCGGGGAGCAATGAGCCGGTCCAAATCAACGAAAAGGAATCGGGAGTTCGAAGGAGCAGAGGGCGCGACAACGCCTGGCCGCAGGCGAGCGGCAAAGCGCGCGGTGCTGGCGGGATTGGCGGCGATTGCGGCGGCGGTGATTCCGGCAGCGCTCGGCCACGCGCAAGAGCAGGCAGCGCAACGAGTGTCCGCAACGCAGCAAGCGACGCCCGCGGCGCAAGCAACAACGGCACAGCCGGCGGCGAAGGGTGCAGCTACGGCGGCGCAAAACCCTCCAATCAAGGTGAATGCGAATCTGGTGACCGTATTCGCGACGGTGAAAGACAAGCACGGAAAAGTCGTCGCGAACCTGACGAAAGATGACTTTGCGATTTCAGAGGACGGCCGGCCGCAAACGATCAGCTACTTCGTCGCCGACACGGATGTGCCGCTGACGCTGGGATTACTGGTGGACACGAGCATGAGCCAGAGGAACGTCTTGGGGCAGGAGAGGGAGGCCAGCCAAAAATTCCTGGACGACATGCTGCGAGTGGACCGCGATAAAGCGTTTGTGATTCATTTCGACCGCGAAGTGGAACTGCTGCAGGACTTGACCGCTTCGAAGGAAAAACTCGAAAAGGCGCTGAACGATCTCAACACGCCGGAATTCAGCAGCACGCGCGGAGGCGACGGAGGGAGCGCCGCAAGTTACGAGCCGCCGCAATATGGACATCACGAAGGGGGCGGGACGCTGCTGTACGATGCGGTGTATCTGGCGTCGAACGACCTGATGAAGAACCAAAAGGGACGGAAGGCGGTGGTCGTTCTTTCGGACGGGGTGGACCGGGGGAGCAAGATGAGCTTGGAAGAAGCCGTGGATGCGGCGCAGCACGCGGATACGGAGATTTATTCGATTCTGTTCAGCGGCCACGAAGATGAAGGATACGGGAACCATGGCGGATGGGGGCATGGAGGCTGGGGCCACGGCGGCGGAATGGGCGGGCCCGGTGGACAATGGCCGGGAGGCGGAAGAGATTCGCGGGAGCCGCGACCGGACGGAAAAAAGGTGCTGCAAAGGCTTTCGAGCGCGACGGGCGGAGAAATGTTTGAAGTGTCGAAAAAGATGAGTGTGGACGACATCTACGCGAAGATCGCCGAGCAATTGCGGAATCAGTACAGCCTGGGCTACGTGCCGGATCGGGCCGAGCCAGGCGCGGGGTTCCACAAAATAGCGGTGACGACAAAGGACAAGGATTTGCGGGTGCAGGCGCGCGAGGGATATTACTCGGAGAAGTAGCTCAAAATTCGCACAGCCATCCGACGAGTTCGCATCGCTTTCCGGCGAACGAGGATTTTCGGCTCACATTTTCTACAAGTGCAGGGAATCTTCGAGAAGTCAACGGATGAGGGGCTAGCGCCTCAGCCGTTGCGCCGTCCGTTCTTGCCCGACTAGACGTCGCCAGGACCCGAACTGAAAATCCCGGAAGTGACAGAGCGGCATCCCACCGATTGCCAGATTCGGATCCGTCAACACTTGAAGGTCATCGGTATACGAATCGCAGGAACAACGGCCGCGGGATGTCGATGTTAATCCGGCGAGGAATTCTCCGGGCAGAAATCGTCCGGTTTCTGAGCAGCGGGAGCCGAATTCAGCTGTCGGAGGCTGCACGACCGGCGTTTGAGGTGTCGCGCTTAAGCTCGGCAGCCAGCAAATCAGGATCGGAGACGGGCGGGAGGCAGGAGGAACCGAGGCAGACGAGAGCCTGAGGCTTCGGGGCATCGGCACCGGCCCCGGCGGGCAAGTGCGGGAGCGTTTCGCGGAGAGCGGGAGCGGGCGAGGCGTTTGCGAGCTGGGCGGGAGTGACACGAAGGACGGATTTGCCGAAGCGGTAGATTTCGTTGGCGGCATTTTCGAGAGCGGCGGCTTGCGGATCGCCGGGGGCGCCGAGGATAGCGACTTGCAGAACATGCCGCGAGTGAAGGACGGCGGCGAGAGCGTACGTGGAAGCGAAGAGGCCGTACTGAGGGATGCGCGCGGCGAAGGCCTCCAAAGTTTTTTCAGCCCAGTCGTGATAGAGGCGATTTCCGGTGAAGGAGTAGAGGCGGTCGAGAACGATGGCGGCGACGGCGTTGGCGCCGGGGGTCGGCGAATCCTGGAGAGGCTTGCGGCGAACATCGAGGCCGCCCATGGGAGCGGCGTCGCGGGCGCGATCGAAAAAGCCGCCGGCATCGGGATCGCCGAAGCGTTCGACGGCGAGGCGGATGGCGCGCTCGGCGGTGTCGAAATAACGGCGGTCGAGAGTGGATTCGTAGGCGTCGAGAAGGGCGGCGGCGGCGAAGACTTGATCGTCAAGCGAGCCATCGAGCGGCGCGCCACCGACGCGATGGAGAAAGCCGCGCGAATCATCCCAGGCCTCGGCGAGAATTCTTTCGAGGGTCTTCAAAGCGAAATCGCGGCAATCGTCCCTGCCCAGAACGCGGGCGGCCTCGAGATAGGCTGAGACGAACATGGAATTCCAGCCGACGTAGTGAGTGGTGTCGATGGCGGGAACGGGACGGCGGGCGCGGCGAGCGGCGAGCAATTTTCCCTTGGCGCGAGCGATGAGGATACGCGTGCTCGATTCATCGAGAAAAAGCCGCTGGGCGAGTTCGGCAATCGATTCGCGGACCCACAGAACGTTTTTCGCGGGATTGTGATGCATCTCGCCGTGGGGATCGACGTCGTAATACATTTCGACGGCGCGCGATTCTTCCGGAGAAAGCACGGCTCGAATTTCGGCAATGGTCCAGGTGAAATAATCGCCGTCATCGTCGAGAGTCTGATCGGCATCCTGGCTGGAATAGAAGCCGCCGCGGGACTGGTCGGAGAGGACGTCGTTGACCCAGGCAATGATGCCCTCGGCGGTCTCGCGGAAGAGAGGGCTTCGCGTGACTTGGAAGCCGTGAAGATAGTTGCGCAGAAGTTCGGAGTTGTCGTAGGACATTTTCTCGAAGTGGGGAACGCACCAGCGCTCGTCGACGGAGTAGCGGTGAAAGCCGCCGGCAAGCTGGTCGTAAACGCCGCCGAGAGCCATGCCTTCAAGAGTGCGCACGGCAACGTGGAGGAGATTCGCATCGCGGGAAGCCTGGCCGCGCTCGAGAAGAAGATCAATGGAGGAAGAGTGGGGGAATTTGGGCGAGTTGCCGAAGCCGCCGTGGCGCTCGTCGAACTGGCCCAGAGCGGATTCCACGACGGAATCGATGACGACGGGATTGAAGCCGGCCCGGGCGCCGTGAAAGACCTCCGCTTTGGCGACGGCCTCCTCGATGGCCTTGGCGGAGGAATCCACATCGGCGCGGCGGGTGTGGAACGCGTCGGCGATAGCCCCGAGAATGCGCTTGAAGCCGGGGCGATTCATGGCGTCTTCGGGCGGGAAATAGGTGCCGCCGAAGAAGGGTTTGCCGTCGGGAGTGAGGAAGGCGGTGAGCGGCCAGCCGCCCTGTCCGGAAATCGCGCTGATGGCGGATTGATAGCGGGAATCGACGTCGGGGCGCTCGTCGCGATCGACTTTTACGGGGACATAGTGGGCGTTGATGAGCGCGGCGATTTCGGGATTTTCGTAGCTTTCGCGGTCAATGACGTGGCACCAGTGGCACCAGACAGCGCCGATATCGAGCAGGATGGGCTTTTCCTCGGCGCGGGCGCGAGCAAAAGCCTCTTCGCCCCACTCATGCCAGTCAATGGGCTGATGAGAAGCGGAGCGGAGATACGGGCTGGCAGAGTCTTTCAGCCGATTTTCGTGTAGCGTGGTCATGGAACGATCGGCTCGAGACCGCGAGGAAGCGATGAACCGGGAAAAGAAAACCGGGGCCGCGGAGAAAAAGATGCGGTCATGGCGGGCTCACGACCCGACAGACGCGGCAGCGAGAAATTCCAATTATGCTTTTCGAACATCTATCTACTTTACCTCAATTCACATTACAATCGGGCGCGCGAACTTAGCCGCGGAAAATCGAATGGCGATGCACCGGGAAACGAGACGCCGAGATTCTGGAGAACGGCGCACCTCGAAACGAAATTGTGCATGAAACCACTAGCCGCTGAATCTTATCTAAAGAGGTGGAGGCTACCGGCAGGGATGAAGTAGAGGAGGTTGAAGATCATGAAGATTCTGGGAAGAAATTCAGGGGGGTCCGGGCCTCGATGGGGAAAACAGCTGCTAAGTTTCATGGTGTCGCTGGCATTGGTGTACGCGACATGGCCGCAGAACCTGGAGGCCTATCAAGACGAGCAACCGCCGGCGCAGACTTCGGCGCAGCAGCCGCCATACGCGCAACAAACTCCCGAACAGTTGCAGGAGTTGGTGGCGCCGATCGCGCTGTATCCCGATTCGCTGGTGGCGCAGATCCTGGCGGCGTCGACCTTTCCCGACCAGGTGGTGGAAGCGGACCGATGGGTGCAGGCGAACCCTGATTTGAAGGGCGACGCGCTGGCTCAAGCGGTCAATGGGCAGCCGTGGGATCCGAGCGTGAAAGCGCTGACGGCGTTTCCGTCGGTTCTGGGAAACATGGACAAGAATCTTTCGTGGACGTCAGAACTGGGAGACGCGTATTACAACCAGCAGCAGGACGTGATGGATGCGATTCAGGTGATGCGGCAGAAAGCGGAAGAGGCGGGGAACCTGAAGAGCACGCAGCAGCAAACCGTGGAGACGCAGGGGTCGACGATCGTCATCCAGCCGGCGCAACCGGACATCGTTTACGTCCCGGCATACGATCCGTGGGTGGTTTACGGATACCCGGTCACTCCGTGGCCCTATTGGTATCCCTATCCAGGGATCTGGTACGCGGGGCCCTACGTTTCGTTTGGATTCGGATTCGGGATCGGCTTTTTCGGGGGGTATGGATGGGGATGGGGTCACTGGGGATTCGATTGGCATAATCACTATCCGATCTACAACAACAACCGGTATTACTCGAGGAGCACGACGTTCTACAACCGAAACGTCTACTACCGCGGAGGCGGCGAGCACGGCGTGGTGAACAACGTGAACCGGGGATTCAACCGACCCGGAAATGTCTACAACCATCCCGGCGCTTCTCCGAGGCCATTCGAGGGGAACAACCAAGCGGCGCGAGGATACGCCGCGCCTCGCGGGCAGAGCGACGTTCATACAGGCGCTTTCAGCAACTATGACCATGGCGGCGAAACGCGAAGCTATTCGGACCGCGGAAGGGCGAGCTACGGCGGAGGCGGAGGCGGATTCCACGGCGGAGGCGGCGGGTCCCACGGCGGCGGAGGCCATCCGAGGTAGCGAGAGGCTGGGCAAGGTTCATTAGGGCGGAAAAATTTTGAAATGGAGAGAAGGCATATGCGGCGAGCAAAGCTGAAGGTCGGCAATTTCCAAGGGGCTCGTCTTCCTCAATTAGCCGCGGTGGCTATTCTTGTGTTGGGGTGCTTCCCTGCCCGCGCGATGGCGCAGGAGAAGGGGCAGAAGACATTTACCTCGGCAGCGGAAGCGAGCAGCGCGCTGGTGACGGCGCTGCAGAGCGACAACGAAAAGGCGCTGCTCGAAATCTTCGGGTCCGGGGGGAAACAGATCATTTCGTCGGGAGACACAGTGGAGGACGCCGAAAATCGCGCGAATTTCGTCAGCCGGTATCTGCAGATGCACCGCCTGGTGAAGGAGCCGGACGGGACGACGTCTTTGATTATCGGCGCGGAGAATTGGCCGACGCCCATCCCGCTGGTGAACAAAGGAAAGGTGTGGTATTTCGACACGCCGGCGGGCGAAAAGGAAATTTTGTACCGGAGAATCGGCCGGAACGAAATTTCGACGATTCGCATCTGCCAGGAGCTGGTGGCGGCGCAAAAACAGTACTACTCGACGCAAGGAAGCGAGTACGCACAACAAATCTTCAGCGATGAAGGGGAGCACAACGGCCTTTATTGGAAAGCAGCCGCGGGAGAACCCGAGAGTCCGATCGGACCGCTGGTGGCGTCGGCGGTAGCGGAAGGATACGACAAGGGGAAAGCGGGGCCGCCGACTCCTTACCGCGGCTATCTTTTTCATATCCTCACGAGCCAAGGGAAAGACGCGCCCGGCGGGGCGAAGAACTATATCGTGGACGGGAAGATGACCGGGGGATTTGCGTTCGTGGCCTATCCGGCGGTCTACCGGTCGTCGGGCGTGATGACGTTCGTCGTGGGGATGGATGGAGTGGTGTATCAGAAAGACCTGGGCGATAAAACCGATACGATCGGCAAAGATTTGAAGGAATTCAACCCCGATTCGAGCTGGGAAAAGGCGATGGCGCCGCAAGAAGAAACGGCCAACGCCGAGCCGACCAAGTAAGAGAGCGAACGCAGCCTTCTTTCACTTGAAAGCAGGGCGCGTTTTCCCGGGCCGAGCCGCGGCTACTGGATGGGAGTGCGATAGTCGGTGTCGCGCGGGTCGATGGGCTTTCGTCCCGCGAAGCCCTCGTCCTGGCGGTGGTAGAAGCGAATGCGGTCCTCGCCGAGCTTCCAGCAAAGATAGACGTCCTCGTCATTAATGCGCGCCGGAAAATCGAGCAAACCCACTTCGAGATCCTTGACCAGACAGCCGGTGGAATGGATGCGGTCAATGGCTTCGCGAATGAAGTCTTCCTGCTGGTTGCGGTCGAGGCGAAGGCGGGCGGTGGAGTCGAAAGAGATCATCATCCCGCCGGAACGCTGGATGCGTTCGGCCAGAGCGGAAAGCTTGGTTTCGGCATCGGCCAATTTGCGGCGAGCCTCCATGGCCTCGATGAGGACGGGCTCGAGATCCTTGCGAAGGCGCTCAGCTTCGGTGAGAGAGAAGTATTTTTGTTCTTCATCAGCCATTCTGACGAGGTCCTCTAAAGAGCGGAACGCGCCGAGCGCTCCGAATCACGAAAGCTCTCACCAATGAAGAGGTGAGGTCCACGGAATCTTCCAATACCAGAGCAGCGCGGAAGCCACGATTGCGTTTTATCCGCCGATAAAAACCATGGTGCGCGAGGGCGGACGGAAATCGGGCTCGTTGATGCGATGGCCGGCTTCCTTCTCCATAACGATGCGCGTCATGGCAGCGGCGATGTCTCCGTCGGAAGCGCCGTTGCGGAGAAGATATCGCAAATCGTGGTCCTCGCGGCTAAAAAGACAGGTGCGCAGCTTGCCATCGGCAGTGATGCGGATGCGGGAGCAGTGCCCGCAGAAGGGCTGGCTGACCGGAGCGATGAGGCCGATTTCGCCGTAGCCGTCGGCAAAACGGAATTTGCGGGCGGTTTCGCTGCGCTCGTGGACAATGGGAATGAGCGGCCAGAGAGCGGAAATGCGGGCGTAAATTTCGGCGGCGGTGACCACTTTCTCGCGCGTCCAGGAGTGGTCGGCGTCGAGGGGCATGAATTCGATGAAGCGCATGATGAGCCGGCGGCCGCGGGCAAATTCGGCGAAGGCTTCGATTTCGTCGTCGTTGATGCCGCGAACGAGAACGGCATTGACCTTGACGGGACGAAGAGGCGAGGACTGAGCGGCGTCAATGCCGGCGATGACGTGGTCGAAAACGCGGGTGCGTGTGATGCGCTCGAAGCGGGCGGGGTCGAGCGTGTCCAGGCTGATATTGATGCGGTCGAGGCCGGCGGCGACGAGAGCGTCGCAATGCTCGGCGAGGCGGTAGGCGTTGGTCGTCATCGAAAGATCTTGCGTGCCGAGGGCTTTGAGACGCGCGATGAAGGGGATGACGCCCGGGCGGACCAGCGGCTCGCCGCCGGTGACGCGAATCTTGCGGATGCCGAGGGAGATGAGGATACGGGCGAGGCGCTCGTATTCGCCCCAGTCGAGGAGCTCGTCCTCGGGCTTGTAGTGCTCGGGATCGGCCGAGCGGCAATAGACGCAGCGGAAATTGCAGCGGTCGGTGACCGAAAGGCGAAGGTCGGTGATGGGGCGGCCGAATTTATCTATGAGAGACATTGGTTCATTGGATTTCAAATGGGCCGAAAAAGTGACAGATAATAAAAACGCCCAAATCCGCGAGCGGAAATGGGCGAAAGCGGCGGCGGCGGGAAACGAAAACGTCGCGCGGCTCTCTCCTTTCCAAATCGCGGCGATTCCATGAATCGCGCGCGGCGGATGCGGGCCGAATGGCTCACATCACGCACGGGAGGCGAGGGCGTTTCCGCCCGAGCCCTTATCCCGGACCGCCATGACGAGCGGGCCGGGAAGAGCCCTCGAGCCATTGGAATTCTCTCCGGCAGGCGTCGAGGGTCGGAGGATCGAGTTGATTGTACGCCGGAGGAGTGCGGGAAACAAATGGGCGGACGGAATTCCGAGCGAGGCGAGAGGAAAAGCCCACTGAGCGAAAAGAAAATGGAAGGCGTCGCGGGCCGCCTTACGCTGACGCGGCGCGAATGGTTGATTGGCGCAGCGACAGCGATCCCCACAATGTGGGTGCGGGCGAAGGAACGGCAGGGCGCGAGCGGCCAAGCTGGAGCGGAGGCGAGCATCGCAGCGATTGAGGCGCGGCTGGGCGGCCGGATGGGAGTGGCGGCGCTGGACACGGGAAGCGGGAGGAGGATCGAACATCGAGCGGGAGAGCGATTCCCGATGTGCAGCACATTCAAATTTTTGCTGGTAGCCGCGATTCTCACGCGCGTGGACGCGCACGGAGAGAAACTCGACCGGGTGATTCGTTACGCCAAGAGCGACTTACTCGAGTACGCGCCGGTGACACGAGGGCACGCGGAAGAGGGCGGAATGACGATATCGGATTTGTGCGCCGCAGCCATCGAATACAGCGACAACACAGCGGCAAATCTTCTGTTGAATGTGCTTGGCGGCCCGAAGGGAGTGACGGCGTACGCGCGTTCATTGGGAGACGGCGTCACGCGGCTGGACCGCAACGAGCCCGCGCTGAATTCGGCGATACCGGGCGATAAACGAGACACGACAAGCCCGTCGGCGATGCTCGAGGACATGAAAAAAATTTTGGTCGAGGAAAAAGCGTTGCAAGAGGATTCGCGGAAGCGGCTCGAGGAATGGATGGCTGGAAATACGACGGGAACGGACCTGCTGCGGGCCGGCCTTCCCGTGTCCTGGCGGATCGGCGACAAAACCGGGTCGGGGAGGAACGGGGCGACGAACGATATCGCGATTTGCCGGCCTCCGAACCGGCCGCCCATTCTGGTGACGGCTTATTTTGTGGAGTCTAAAGCCCCGGACACGGAACGAAGGGCGGCGATAGCCGAAGTGGGGAGAATTGTAGGCAGGGAGTTGGCGTGAGCGAGGAGATTGCGATCGCCGGGAAATTCTGAATGGAGCGGAGGAAACATTCCATGAGGAGCTTCGATCATTCGGCGAAAATCGTGGCGATAGCCGGCGCCATTGCACTGGGCAGCATGCTGGCGACGGGTGCGCCGGTGAGGGCGCAGGAGGGCGCGCCATTGACCGCGACGCAATCGAAGCTGATGGCGCTGGAAAACGCGTGGGGGCAAGCCGAGGAACACGGCGACGCCAAGACACTGAACGGATTGCTGGACGGCGAACTGGTGTACGTGCGGTACGACGGAACGGTGTGGAACCGAGGAAAATATCTGGCGAGCTTGAAGGAGCCGGGCGCGCATGAAGATCAGGCGGTGAACGAAGCCATGTCGGTGCACGTGTTCGGAGAGACCGCCATCGTGACGGGAATTTACCGGGTGAAGGGAGTGGAGAAAGGCAAGGCGTACGCAAGGCGCGAGCGATATATCGATACCTGGGTGAATCGGGACGGAGCGTGGGTGTGCGTGGCGAGCCAGGTGACGCTGATTACGCGTTGAGAAAAGGGAGAGAGAGTTGCGAAGGACCTGGCAGAGGTATCAAACAGGGTGAACCGCCCGCTTGCTCGAAATAAATCCCACGAAGACGCAGCCCGGCCGAAAACAGAGCCCGCCATGACGATAAAGCCAATCTGCTCGGGAGTATAGAGCAACCAGAACCCGGCGACACGCGGGGAAGCAGAGGATGTGGTAGAGTTTCGGACCGATGCGGATCTTCGTTCTCGGGGCGGGCGGCACGGGCTCGCTGCTGGCGCAATTGCTGGAAAAGCAGGGCCACACGGTGTGGTGCGGCGACCGCGACGTGGAGCGAGCGCGAAGGTTTCTCGGCAAGAAGAGCAAGATCGAGGTGGTGGAAGCGAACGCGCGGAATCTGTGGTCGATCGTGCGGGCGGGACGCGGAGCGAATCTGGTGGTGAACGCGTCTCCGGCGGTGTTCAACGAAATCATCCTGCGAGCGGCGCTGCGATTGCGCGCGCATTACCTGGACCTGAGTTCCCACCTGACGCGGCAGCCTTTCAAACCGGAACAACTGAGATATCACAGGCGATTCGTGGCCAAGAATCGCGCGGCGGTGATCTGCGCGGGGGCGGCGCCGGGATTGACCGATCTGCTGGCGAAGCGCGGAGCCGAGCTGCTGGAGAAGTGCGAGACGATTCAGATCCGGCTGTACGAAAGCACGGAGAGCAAGGACCCGGTGTCCATGTGGTCGGCGGAAGTGGCGTACGACGAAGCGACGTCGCGGCCGCGCATCTACCGGCACGGGAGATTCGCGCTGGCGCGGAGGTTCGGCGAGCAGGAAAAATTCAGGTTTCCGCCGCCGGTGGGGGAAGCGACGGTGTACCTGGCGGCGCAGGATGAAGTGTGCCTGCTGCCGGTGGCGGTGGCCGTCAAAAACATTGACGCAAAAATCGGAGGAAACGATTTCGACCGGCTGAAGCGATGGTACAAGCAAGGGAGGCTGCACCGGTCGCAGGGGATCGTACGGAAACGGTTTCCTCAGACGCCGACTCCGAGGCTGGTGGCAAAGCTGATCCGCAAGGGAAAACTGGAAAACGCGCGGTTCCTGGCCGCGGTTCTGGTGCGCGGGGAAAAAGACGAGCAGCCGCTGCTGGTGCGATGGGACGTGAGTTTTCCAACGCTCTACCAGATTCGGACGCGGGGATTGATCGCCACGCCGATCTCGTATGCGACGGCGAACGTGGCGGCCCTTTTCGTGAAGCATTTTCCGCGAGACGCCGCGGGAGTGTTCGTGCCGGCGGGGCTGCCGGTGGAAAACCGGCGCGGAATATTGGGGGACGCGCGGAGCCGGGATTTCCGGATGTCGCTGAAAATCACGAAGCTGAAGAAGCGCGAAGAGGAAGAGCCCGCGGATTGAGACCATGCGGCCGGCTCCGGCCGCGTGAAAGGCAAAGCCATGAGACCGAATGACGCGCGATTGGCGGGAATTGAACTTTATTTCGATGACCTGGCCGCGGCCAAGAAGTTCTATAGCGAGACTCTCGGGCTGGAAATCGCGGGCGAAGAGTCCGGACACCATGTGCAGTTCCAATCGGGGGCAGGATTCGTGTGTTTGGAGCGAAAGGGCGCGGAGTCGTATCCCTCCAAGGACAAAGCCGCGCTGTTTTTTGAAGTGAGGAATTTGGACGCGGCACTTTCGGCCATCGGAAATGAGAAAGTGGTGCAGGCGGGCCGAGGCTGGGCCGTATTGCACGACCCCGAAGAGCACAATATCCTTCTGCTGCAAAAATCAAGCTGACCCGGCGTAAACTGAAGCTCCCGGCAAACTCTCCAGCCCTCGAAAGCGTTCCCGCAATCTGAAACGCAGCAACCGCGGGGAAGCGTCCAACTGTGGGAGGCGACCACCATGGCCTACGAGCGATATGTTCCGATTCCCGGCAGCGAGAGAAAGCCGATGGCGGGAGATTCCGCAAGCGGCCCTTGCAATCCGAAGGAGCGAGTGCGAGTGACCGTGGTCTTGCGGCCATCGCGGGCGAAGAAACAGGAGCCGCTGGAGCAGCTCATCCTGCGGGGAAAGAGACTGACGCGGACGGAATTGGCGGCGCGCTACGGAGCGGACGCCAAGGACGTGAAGCGAGTGAGAGATTTCGCGCGAGGGCATCGGTTGACGGTATCGGGAGTCAATCGCGGCGCGCGGACGATGGTCCTTTCGGGCACGGCGCAAGCCATCCAACGGGCCTTTCGAGTGGAGCTGGTCCGCTACGAGAGGGCGAGCGGGACGCACCGAGGATATTCCGGGCCGGTGCAAATTCCCGAGGAGCTGGCGGGAATCGTGAACGACGTGCTGGGGTTGGACAACCGCCCGCATGCGCGACCGCATTTCCGGATCGCGCCAAAAGCGAATCCACGGGCGGGCGCGGCCGGGACGTTCACTCCCTTGCAGGTGGCGGAGCTATACGATTTTCCAGCGACGTTCAACGGGAAGGGCGAAACGATCGGAATCATCGAGCTGGGGGGCGGTTACAAGGCGGCGGACCTCAATACTTATTTCAGCGCGCTGGGAATTTCTCCGGCGCCGAGCGTCACCTCCGTTTCCGTGGACGGCGCGAGCAACAGTCCGACGGGCGATGCGAACGGACCGGACGCCGAGGTGATGCTGGACATCGAAGTGGCGGGAGCCGTGGCGGCGGGAGCGAAAATCGTGGTGTATTTCGCGCCGAACACCGACGCGGGATTTTTGGACGCGGTGAACCAAGCGGCGATGGACAAGAAAAACAGCCCGTCGGTGATTTCGATCAGCTGGGGCGGGCCGGAATCCTCGTGGAGCGCGCAGTCCATGCAATCGTTCAACAGCGCCTTCGAATCGGCGGCGGCGATGGGAATCACGGTCTGCGTCGCCGTAGGCGATGATGGCTCGACGGACGGCGTGGCCGATGGCGAGGCGCACGTGGATTTTCCCGCATCGAGCCCTTACGCGCTGGCCTGCGGAGGGACGCATCTGGTGGGAAGCGGAACGACGATCACGGAAGAAGATGTGTGGAACGATTTGCCGAACAACGGAGCGACGGGCGGCGGGGTGAGCGCGACTTTTCCGTTGCCTTCGTGGCAGGCGAACGCCAACGTGCCTCCCTCGGTGAATCCCGGGAATGCGAAAGGGCGGGGAGTGCCCGACGTGGCCGGGGACGCCGACCCGTTCACCGGCTACCAGGTGGACGTGGACGGAACGAATACAGTGGTGGGGGGAACGAGCGCGGTGGCGCCGCTGTGGGCCGGGCTGATTGCGGTGATGAATCAAGCGCTCGGGAAATCCGCGGGATACCTCAACCCGAGCCTCTACACGCAAATCGGCGTCACCGCAGGAACATTTCGCGACATCACTTCGGGGAACAACGGATCGTACGACGCGGGCCCGGGTTGGGACCCGTGTTCAGGGTGGGGAACGCCGAACGGAAACGCGATATTGAGGCAGATTTCGAGCGGGACATCGAGCTGAGGAATTCACGCCGGAGATTTCACGATTCGAGTGGCGGAGAAAGGCGCGCGGGATCAGAAGGGCGATTGGAGAGGCTTGAGCAGGCCGAAATCGATAAGGCCGTTGGCGACGAATTGGACGGCCAGGGCGACGAGAAGCAGGCCCATCAGGCGCATCAGGATGCGAATGCCCGTTTCCCCGAGAACGCGGCGGACACCGTCGGCGCCGGCCAAAACCAAAAACGAAGAGTAAGAAGTGAGCACAATCGTGGCGTAGACGACGATGTGCTGCCACGGGGAGTGGGATTCACCGACGAGGACCATGACGGTGGAAATCGCGCCCGGGCCGGCGAGCATGGGCATGCCGAGAGGAATGATGCTGGCGTCGGGCTTTTCGGCGCCTTCCTGCTGTTCTTCCGCGGTGACTTTCTGGCCGGACTGGCGCGCCTGAAGCATATCGAAACCGATCTGAAGAAGAATGATGCCGCCGGCGATTTTGAAGGCGGGAAGAGTGATGCCGAAGGCCTTGAAAATCAGGCTGCCGGCGATGGCGAAAGAGGCGAGGACGATGGTGCAGGTCCAGCAGGCGCGGCGGGCCACGCCGCGGCGTTCGGGGCGAGGGGCGTCGGCGGTGACGGCGAGAAAAAGCGGAATGACGGCGAAGGGATCCACGAGAAAGAAGACCGAAGTCACCGAGAGCAGAACGAATTCGAAAAATTCCTTGTAGGAATGGGGCATCTTCGAATGCCAGGCTTCGCGAACCGGCGGCGAAGCGCAGCCAAGTTAGCATTTTTGCGGGAACGAAGGTAGAGCGATTGATAACGAGAGAGCATGCGGGCGGTGAAAGCCCGCGTATCCGGAATCACGAGATTCGCGCGTTGACTTGCCATGAGTGCCCCCCTAAGATGAACGGGAAATGCGGGACTCCTCGTCTCTAATCGGCCAGACAATCTCCCACTATCGCATCCTGGAAAAGCTCGGCGGCGGAGGCATGGGCGTCGTCTACAAAGGCGAGGACACCGAGCTCGGGCGATTCGTGGCCTTGAAATTCCTGCCGGAAGACCTGATTCGGGATGCGCAGGCGCTCGAGCGGTTCCGCCGGGAGGCTCGCGCCGCGTCGGCGCTGAATCATCCGAATATCTGCACGATTTACGAAATCGGGCAGCAAGACGGACACCCCTTCATTGCCATGGAGTTTCTGGACGGGATGACGCTGAAGCATAGGATTTCCGGGCGAGCGCTGGAGATGGAACTCCTGCTGGATCTGGGTATCGAGATTGCGGACGCGCTGGACGCAGCGCACTCGAAGGGGATCGTCCACCGCGACATCAAGCCCGCGAATTTATTCGTGACGGATCGCGGCCACGCGAAGGTGCTGGACTTCGGCCTGGCGAAGCAGATTCTGGCGGGAACAGACGAGACGCGAGAAAGGGCGACGGTTGACGAGCCCGCGATTCGGGAAGTGGATCTGACCAGCGCGGGGACGGCGGTGGGGACCGTGGCATATATGTCGCCGGAGCAAGCGCGCGGAGAGACGCTGGACGTGCGAAGCGACCTCTTCAGCTTCGGAGCGGTGCTGTATGAGATGGCGACGGGAGCGGTCCCTTTCCGCGGGGCGACTACAGCGGTCGTCTTCAACGCCATACTGGAAAAAGCGCCGGCGCCTCCCGTGCGACTGAATCCGGAGATTCCGCCGCGGCTGGAAGAAGTGATATCGAAAGCGCTCGAAAAAGATCGCCGAATGCGGTACCAGCACGCGGCGGAGCTGCGAACGGACCTGGCGCGCCTCAAGCGCGACTCCGGCTCGAGCCGCATTTCCAGTGCGGTGATATCCGCACAAGCAACGGGGGAGATGCCGGGGACGCACGGGGAGACTTCGGCGCGGCCGGCATCGTCGAGCGGGCACGCGATCGCGGCAATGACGCCGCCAAGCGGGACGGGGGCGATGCAGGTAGCGGGCTCTCAGGCGAGCGCGGGCGCGGCGAGCGCCGCAGGGGTGCCGCAGGAAACGGGACACGCGCGCGGGCGAAACTGGAAACTCCCGATCGCGAGCGCCGCCGCAATCGTCCTGGTGATCGCCGCCGGAGCGTATTTCTACGCGCGTCGAGCGTCGAAACTGGCGGGACAAGGCTCCATCGTTCTCGCCGACTTCACGAACACGACGGGCGACCCGGTGTTCGACGGGGCGCTGAGGCAGGGGCTGGCGGCGCAGCTCGCGCAATCTCCCTACCTGCAAATTCTTTCCGACAGGCAAATGCAGCAGACGCTCCAATACATGGGCCAACCGGGGACGTCGCGAGTGACCAATGAACTGGCGCGGCAAATCTGCCAAAGGACGCAAAGCGCCGCAGTGATGGAAGGGTCCATCGCGCAAATCGGGAACACGTACGATCTGGTGCTCAACGCGCTGAATTGCACGACCGGCGAAACACTGGCTACCGCCTCGGCCGAAGCGCCCGACAAGGATCACGTGCTGGGGGCGCTGGGGAGCGCGGCGGAACAAATCCGAGGGAAGCTGGGCGAATCGCTGGCGTCGATTCAGAAATTCAATACGCCGATTGAAGAAGCGACGACTTCTTCCCTGGAAGCGCTGAAGGCGTATAGCCTGGGAATGCAGGCGCGGTCGAGCCAGGGGGAGGAGGCCGCGGCGCCTTATTTCAAGCAGGCGGTGGAGCTGGACCCGAATTTCGCCATCGCGTACGCCACGCTGGGGCAGGTGGAATCGAATATGGGGCAGAGCGGCCTGGGGACCGAGTACACGAAGAAAGCTTACGCCTTGCGAGACCGTGCGAGCGAAGCGGAAAAATTCTACATTGATTCGCACTACTACGAAAATGTTCTGGGAGATCTAGACCGGGGCCAACAAGTGTATGAGTTGTGGTCGCAGACCTACCCGCGGGATTCGATACCCTTCAACAACCTGGGAGTTTCCTACGGCGTGACGGGCCAGTGGGAGAAAGCGCTGCCGCCGATTCTTCAGGGATATCAACTGAATCCGAACGAGAGTATCAATACATTGGCGGTTGCAGGAACGTATGTCAGCCTGGGGCGATTCGATGAGGCCAAAGCGACGATCAACCAAGCCATAGCTCGGAAGAGGGATATTCCAAGCTTCCACGCCATCCTAGCCACGCTGGCCTTTTTGCAAAACGACCCTGCCACGATGAACCGTGAACTATCGATCTTTGCCTCGAAAGGACCGGAAACCGCGCCATTCTCCAACTTGCTCGTCGCGCTATCCGAGGCGTACGGCGGACGCATGGAAAAAGCGCGGGAATCGATTGAACGCGCGCGGGCGGCTTACGAAGCCCTGCAAGAAAAGCAACCGGCGGCGGAAGCGCTTGGGGGGCTGGCGATGATGGAAGCCGACATCGAGGACGAAGCGGGAGCGCGGCGGGACGCGGAGGAGGCGCTGGCGATCGATTCGACGTCAACGCGGGCGAAAACGGAGGCGGCATACGCGCTGGCGCGGTCGGGGGACGCCGGGCGCGCGGAAAGCATCGCCGCTGAAGTCGCGAAGGATCGCCCCTCCGACACGGTCGTTAACGCACTCGATCTCCCGGTGATTCGCGCGACGATTGAGATCGAAGGCAACAATCCCGCCAAGGCCGTGGAGATTCTTCAGCCGGCCTTGCCGTACGACCTCGCCAGCAACCGCGCGATGACCAGCACATACCAACGGGGCCGGGCGTACTTGGCGCTCCACAACGGCAGCGCCGCAGCCGCGGAATTTCAAAAAATCATTGACCATCCGGGAGTGACGATTGCGTGGAATACCGGATCGCTGGCGCGGCTGGGTCTGGCGCGGGCCTACGCGATGGAAGGCGACAAGGCGAAGGCGCGGGTGGCGTACCAGGATTTTTTTGCGCTTTGGAAAGACGCCGACCCCGGCATCCCGATCCTGGCCGCAGCGAAAGCCGAATACGCAAAGCTGCAATAATCCCGACTCGAAAAGCGCCGAGCGCGCAGGATTGAAAAAGAAAACCGGCCGGAAGCGATGGCTGCCGGCCGGTGGGAATCTTCAGCTGGCGCGAAACTTACCTGCGTCCGCCACCACCGCCATGGAAGCCTCCTCCACCGTGGAAGCCGCCACCTCCGTGGAAGCTACCTGAGGAGTGGAAACCGCCGCCACCGTGGAAGGCTGGCGCGCCATGGAACCCGCCGCCGGCGTATCCGCCACGGAAGCCGCTGCCAACGTATCCGCGCCCAGCGTAGGCGGGGCCTCTACCCACGTAGCCGGAGTGGCCATAGTAACCGGCGTGGCCCCAGTAACCGCCGCGGCCCCAGTAGCCGTGTCCCCAGTATCCAGGACCTCCCCAATAACCCGGGCGACCCCAATAGCCGTGATACCAGGGGCCAGCGCCGATAAAGACGCCGCCGACAAACCAGTTCGGGCCATAGTAGCCGTAGGGAGCGCAGGCGTACGGAGCATATCCGTAGTAGCCGTAGGCGCAGACGGGAGCGGGAGTAACGTAAGCAGGCGCGACGTAGCCGGGTCCGAATCCGATTCCGACGCCGACAGCCACTCGCTGAGCGTGGGCGAAGGGAGCGACCGCCAGGCACGTGCCAACCAAAACCAGAGCCCTTAGAAATTTCATCCGAGCACCTCGTTTAAAGCTCCGAAAACCGACATCGGCAAAGAGAAAGGCAAGAGAGATGCCAAATCGGGAGGGTTGTCGCTTGCCATGTAAACGACTCATCCAAAGGACGTTATAGGGGATGCCACGTTGGGACCTTTGCTTCGTCGAGAACCCGGTGATGGTGGATTTCGCGCGGAATTGGTGGTTTTCAGCCAATTGAGGGGGCGAACGAATTACCTGAACATTTTCGGGGGCGAAATGTTGTATAAATGCGCCCGCCATTCAATGCGCGCCACAAGGCGTTTTGGGTGGTATCGGCCCCGGACTCCCGGACGGGTGAGTGGCAGTGAGTATAATCGCGCAAACCAGAACGGAAAGCGTGCTCAGCGTAAGCTCGAAGCTGTGGGGAATCGTATTGGTGTATGCATTCGCGCGATACCTGCAGGCGTTTCCCGGGCAATCTCCGCCGCTCGTGGGAATCACGCTGCACGTGCTGGCGCCGCTGTCGTTTGCGCTGATTCACGGAACGCTGCGGTACGGACGGCGAGGGATGGCAGGATTCGTCGCGCTGTGCCTGGTGGTGGGATTTTCGTTTGAGATTTTGAGTCTCGCGACGGGATTTCCGTTTGGGCATTTCGTGTTCACGGACCTGATGGGTCCGAAGTTTCTGCAGGTGCCGATTCTGCTGGGCTTGGCCTACATCGGGATGGGATACATCTCGTGGACCGTGGGCGGGATCATTCTGGGTGAAAAAAGCGGGACGGTCCACGGAGCCAATGTGGTGATGCTGCCGATCGTGGCGAGCTTCGTGATGGTGGCGTGGGACCTCTCGAATGAGCCGGTGTGGTCAACGATTGAGCGGGCCTGGACGTGGATTGAAGGAGGGCCTTACTTCGGAGTGCCGGTGTCGAACTTCCTGGGGTGGTATCTGACGGTTTTCGTGATCTACCTGTTGTTCGCGATCTATTTGCGGCTTAGCCCGCGCGATCCACGCGAACTGCCGCGGGATTATTGGACGATTGCGGTGGTGGCCTATGCGGTGTCGGCGGCGGGAAATCTGCTGATGGCCACGCGGGCGGGAGATTTCGGGAGAGTGGAGGATCCGGCCGGAGTGACCTGGAGCGGGCAAGACATCGTAAGCGCGTGCGGATTGATCGCGCTCTTCACGATGGGGGCGTTTTGCGCCTTGGCGTGGGCCAGGCTCGCGGAAAAGGAACGCGAAGGACAAGGCGGAGGAGGCATTCGGAGCTATTGGGACGAAGACGTGACACGCGGACGGGGCGCGGGGCTGGCGGGCAAATATGAGAGGGAGCGAGTGGGCAAAGCCGAGCTGCGTGAGGTGCGAATGCATCAGGGCGAAAATTCGAGAGAAGGACCAGAAAGCGGGCATCGAGTATTGCGGGCGAGTGCCGGGATTTCGGGTGCATTGCGAGGCGCCGGGAGGGATTCGCTCGGGATCGCGGAAGAGAGACGGGATCGCAATGCGCGAGGGCGATCGGAGCCGTGAGCGAGGCAGGGTGCGGACCGGCGCGGGATGCGGGCCCGCGCAAGGACGAAGGTGGCGGGGCGCCGGGAAAGCGGGGCCGGGGAGCGATATGTTGCCTCGCGGCGCGCGGGGCTGCTAGAATGTGCGAGCAAGAGCTATAACATGTTGCTCCTGCCATACTTTCCGAAGAAGGTTGATCCATGTCCGGACATTCCAAGTGGGCCACAATCAAACACAAGAAAGCCGCGACGGACGCGAAGCGCGGCAAGATTTTCACGAAAATCATCCGCGAGCTGAGCATCGCGGCAAGAACGGGCGGCGCCGACCCGAACACCAATCCGCGGCTGCGAACGGCGATCCTGGCGGCCAAGAACGAGAACATGCCGAACGACAATATCGAGCGGGCGATCGCGCGAGGCGCAGGCACGCTCGAAGGCGAAACTCTGGAAGAAGTGACGTATGAAGGATACGGGCCGGGCGGCGTGGGAATGCTGGTGCAGGTGGTGACGGGAAACCGGAACCGTGCAGCCAGCGAAATCCGGCACCTGTTTTCGAAGAACGGCGGCAACATGGCGGAAACGGGAGCGGTGGGCTGGATGTTTCACCGCAAGGGCGAAATCGTGATCCCGAAGGAAGCCGCGGATGAAGAAAAAGTGATGGGCATCGTGCTGGACGCGGGGGCGGAGGATCTGCACGACGACGGCTTGGCGTGGGAAGTGGTGACGCCGCCGGATGCGTTCGAAAAGGTGCGCGAGGCGCTAGCCGCCGCGGGAATTCAGCCGGCTTCGGCGGAAATCGGAATGGTGCCGCAGAACTACGTGAAGCTGACGGGGCAGCAGGCGCAGCAGATGATCCGAATGGTCGAGAACATGGAAGACCACGACGACGTGCAGCGCGTCTACGCGAATTTCGACATCGACGAAAAAGAGCTGCAGGCCGCCGTCGCAAGCTAATTTTCCGCGCGCAAGACGCCGGCAACGGAAATATCCTCAGGGCAGACCGATGGGGCGATCCCGGGCGAATTCCCGCACTTCCTCGAAAGCAACTCCAAGAACACAGGTGACGGACATCGATCACGTGCAACTCGCCGCGCCACGGGGCTGCGAAGCCGAAGCGAGAAAATTCTTTGGCCGGCTGCTGGGGCTCGCGGAGGTCGAGAAGCCGGAGGCGCTCGAAGCGCGCGGCGGGTGCTGGTTTCGCGTGGGGACGAGGCAACTGCATATCGGCGTTGCGGCAAATTTCATTCCAGCCACGAAAGCTCATCCGGCGTTCGGCGTCCGGGACGTGGAAGCGCTATACGCCACGCTTGAGAAGGCGGGAGTGGAATGCCTGTGGGATGAAGCGGCGGACGGCCCGCGGCGGTTCTACGCCCGCGATCCCTGGGGAAACCGGCTGGAATTCACGGAGCCGGCCCGAACGGCGGCAACCGCGCGGAAAACCGGAAAAACAGGGCGTAGATAGTGGTCTTCGCGGTGAAGCCGCACAAAAAATGCTAGCCTGCTTTCCCGGCTCGCACGTACACTTGTGCCGACCATGAGAGATCCGGCCTTGGCAAAAGCGGCTGGCGGGGGCGGGCGGGCGTTGCGCGTTCTGGGGGTTGACCCGGCGGTGGCGGGAGCGACGGGCTTCGGAGTGGTGGAATGGGACGGAGGAGCCGCGCGGCTGGTGCACTACGGAGCGCTGCGATTGCCAGCGCGAGCGGGATTCGAGGAGCGGTTGCGGCAAATCCACGCGAAGATCGCGGGGCTGGTGAAGGAATTTGCGCCGGACGCGATGGCCGTGGAATCGGTGTTCACGGCGCTGAACGTGCGGACGGCGTTGAAGCTGGCGGAAATGCGCGGGGTGGTTCTGCTGGCCGCGGCGCAGGCGGAAATTCCGGCGCACAGCTACTCACCGCGGGAAGTGAAGGCTTGCGTGGCGGGGTACGGCGCGGCGACGAAACTTCAGATGCAGCAGATGGTGAGCTCGCTGCTGGGATTGCGGGAATATCCGGAACCGGCGGACGCCGCCGATGCGCTGGGAGTGGCGCTATGCCACGCGGTGCAGTGGCGGGCGCGGGAACGAGCGGAGCGAGCCATGGGAACGCGGGCGACAACCGCGGAAACACGGAGCCGAACTCGCGCCGCCAGCATCTCATGGCATTGATGAGCCGCACAGCCGGAAAATTCCTGCCGCGAATGATGAGGCGGCTTGCGCCGGGATTGCTGCTGCTTGGCGCAGCGATGCCGATGGCGAGCGCAGCGGCGCAAACGAGCGGGACGACGCAAGCCGCCACCACAGCGAACATCGCGGGACCGACCATCACTTACCGCAAAGTATTCAAATCGAGCTATCCAGAATTCACGGAAGTGAAAGTGACGCAAAGCGGAGCGTGCACGGCGGACATCCGCTCGCTGGACGACGAGGCAAGCCCGCAGGCGTGCGAAATCAATCCCGCTCTGGCGGAGAAGATTTTCAATCTGGCCGCGCAACTGCACGACTTCAACGGTGTGGATCTGGACGTTCACCGGCGGATCGCCAACCTGGGGCAGAAAACGCTGCAATACGAGAGCGGTGCGGAAAAGTACGCGGTGACATTCAATTACACGGTGAACGAGAGCGCGACGCAACTGGTGGATATCTTCGAGGGCTTGGCGCGCGAGGAAATGGACCTCTCCGACCTGCAACGGACGATGCGGTACGACCGGCTGGGCGTCAACGATGTGCTGATCCGAATCGAATCGGACTACACGGGAAAGCTGCTGCCCGATCCGCAAAGGCTCTTGCCGCTGCTCGACCAGATCGCCGGGGACGACAAGTACATCGGGCTGGCGCGGCAGAAATCACGAGCGCTGGCGGAAAAGATTCGCGCGACAACGTAAGAGCGAGGCACGTCCACGCGGCGCCGGGCGGCGCCCGCTTCGCCTGCCGCACTCGATGCACAATTAAAGTGCAATCCCACAGCCCGCGAGGAGTATGATGGCGGCGGGTGGATCGCGTTTCCTCAGGAGGCATACCATGAGCCGCCGTTGCACTGTTCCCTTCCTCGTTTTTTTCGGCGTGGCCCTGGGGCTGTTTTCGATGGGGCTGCAAATGTCCGCGTCGGCGGACGAAACAGGATTGAGCTACGCGCGGATTGTGCGCTTGAGCGTGGTGCGGGGCGACGTGCAGATCGCCCGGGCGGGCACGGGAAAATGGGAGCCGGCGGCGCTGAACATGCCGCTGCAGCAGGGATTCGCGGTGGGCACGAACGAAGGGATGGCGGAAATCGAGCTGGAACACGGAAGCATGATCTGGGTGGCGCCGGATTCGGTGGTGCAATTCACGGAGCTGGCGCTTTCCGACGGCGGACAGATCACGAAAGTGGCGATGACGAACGGGACGGCGACGTACGACGCGAGCATCAATTCGCACGACGTCTTCTTGGTATCCAACCCGAATTTTCAAATCACGCCGGAAGGAAAATCGGAATTCCGGTTGGATTTGACGAAAGACGGCGCGGGAGTGACGGTGCTGAAGGGGAGGGTCTCGTTCCAGTCGGCGAAGGGGACGGAGGAGCTGGCGAAGGGCGAGATGTATTTTCTGGGCGTGCGAAAGCCGCAGGAAACGCAAGCTCGGCCCGCCCCGAAGAAAGACGAGTGGGACAAGTTCGTCGACGAGCGTAGCGGCTATCTGGAAGCCGCCGCGGCGAAGACCAACGCCTACACGAACGCGCCGTTCAGCTACGGGATGGCGGACCTTTCCTCGTACGGAGGATGGACGTTCATTCCGGGAATCGGATTCGCGTGGCAGCCCGACGGGATTTCGAGCGGCTGGATGCCGTTCTCGGACGGGTCAATGATGTATTACGACGGATTCGGATGGACATGGGTGAGCGCGGAGCCGTGGGGATGGGTGCCGTACCACTTCGGGCAGTGGAGTTACGCAGGCTCGAACGGATGGGTGTGGGTCCCGGGAAATTACAGCCAGTGGTCTCCGGCGCCGGTGCATTGGGTGGCGGAGGGAAACAAAATCGGATGGACGCCTCTCGCGGAAGTGAAAAATGCAACCGAGCATAAAACTCCCATGGTGGTGCTGGCGAACAAGGGCCTGGCGAATTTCGATTCGTATAAATTGATCAAGTCGGTGAAGGAAGGGCAAACGGTTCAGATGCTGGCGGCGTCGCCGGGCGAGAGCGGAAAACTGGGTACGACAAACGAGATGCGGCTGGTGGCGCCGACGACCGTGGGATTGGCTTCACTGCCGCGGGGAATTTCGGAGGAAACGTTGAAAGCACCGCTGGGGAGGCCGGCGATTTCCCGGCCGCCGATGGAGGCGATGGAAGTTCCGCACGCGTTCTCGATGCGCAACGGAATGGCCGCCCCGTCGATGATCAACAGCCGGCCGCCGACGCGGATGATGGGATTTGGAATGGGACAGGCGCCGGTGGCGGGAGCGGAATTCGGGGGCAGGGCGCCGGGCGCAATGATGGGTGCGTCGAACGAACCGATCATCCACGCGGGGAGCGCGAACGGATCGTCGGGAGCGAAGCCTCGCTAACGCAAAGGCAGAAAAAACCGGCTGCTTCGCCGGGCTTCCGGCGACTAATCAAAATCTCAAATTTCGAGTGAGCCGGTAATCCAGGTCAGCGAATGACGCAGCCGGCGTACCCGACGACGCGACCGAAGTCGCCGTTGATCTCGCCGGAAGTGGCGTAGCGGACTAGCGTGGCGTCGGCGGCGCCCAAATCCTTCCACGCCACGAGCGCGGCCACCGTAGCAGCGTAACCGCACATCGAAATTCCTTCATTCCGCACAGTGTCAAACAATCCACGGGGATCGAGAGCGAGAATTTTGGCGATGGCGCGCTGGTCTTTCAGGCGCGTCACCGCGTCACTTTCATAGTGATTCATGTCCGTGCTGGCGACGATTAGGACGGGATCCGGCTGGGCGCGGACGGCGCGGGCGACGGCGTGGCCGAGCTCTTCGAGAATGGGAAAGCGGTCGGTGGCGAGAACGATGGGGACGAAGCGAAAATCGCCGGCAATCCGCTGCAGGAAAGGAATCTGCACTTCGAGCGAATGCTCGCGCTGATGGGCGACAGGGTCGTCGCGAAGGCGGGGAAATTCATGGGCGACGGCGTCCGCGAGGGAGGCGTCGATCGCGGCGTCGCCGAGAGGAGTTTGCCAGGCGCCTTCCTGAAAAATGGCCAGCGGCTCGCCGCGGGGAAAGTGGCGCGGGCCGAGGAGAATGGTCCGAGCGGGAATATTGACCGCGGAATAAACCGCGCCGGCGACGTGCCCTGAATACATGTATCCGGCGTGAGGAACGATGCAGCCAGCGGCGGATTGGGATGGCGGAAGAGGGAGGGTGAAGGCGTCAATCTGGCGGGCGAGTTCGGTGGGATCGGAAGGATAGAAGCTGCCAGCGACGGCGGGAGGACGAATCATAGCGTTTTTCGCCGGAAATTGGAGGCGAGAGGCCAGAAGGTCAGGGCGATTTCGAGGGCCTTCCGCGCAAATCGAGAGCGACGGTAGACCCGGGCATATATTTGATTTTCACTTTATCGCCGACCTGGTAGCCGCCCGCGTCGAGAACCCTGGTGATGGCGTCGAGAGACCTGCCGGAATACGTGAAAGTGTGAAGGATGCGGGGATTATCGATTTCGCTGACGACGATCGAACGCCCGTCGGCGCGAACGACGGTAGCCTTCAGCCAAAGGGGTTTTTGCGGGATAACCTTGACGGGGATGGGAGAGTGCGTGTCCACCTGGGCGCGCAGGGGCGCCGCGCCGAGAAAGGCGGCGGCGAGGGAGGCGAAGAGAAAAGCGAAAATGCTACGTTTCGTCATCGAAGGAAATTTTAAGGGACTTGAGAAACTTAATGTCCTGGGGAGTGATCTCGAGCTTCGGCTCTTCCCCGTCTTCCTCGAGGACTTCCTCATCCACGCGAATGTGAAGCGACTCGAGGAAGCGCCGGTCCTGTTTGGTCATTTTCGAATCGGAGGATTGGCGACGAGCCAATCCGATGGTGGCATCGAGCTTGAGCACAATATCGAAACCGGCCGCGCGGATGCTGGAGATGGCTTCCGTGATTCGCTCGGAGTCGGACACCGTATCGTTGATGGCGTGACCCAACTCCCGGAGCAACTGTTTCATCCGATCGTCAAGTTGCAAGGGCGTGCCCTCCTGTGAATGCCCTTCCTACAACAATTTTAGGTTCGGGGCAATAGCGAAGCAAGGGCGGCGGCGGAAAATCGGCCGATTTGGTTACCTGTACTGGGGCGCGAGGGGGGAAGGGGCGGTTGGGGGCGGGATGTATTAAAATCGGCTCATGCCGTCGAATCTAATGCCGCTATTCCGGCGGTCGTTCCGGAATTCGATGCGGGTGATGTGGCGCGTCACCCGAGAGCTGTTCCACGAAGCGACGGGAGCGCTCTTCGGAGTGTTCGCGGTGTACGGGGCTTATGCCGCGTGGAGGCAATGGCGGACGCGAACGATGCTGTGGATGATTGGAGCGGCAGTGGCTTACACGCTGATGATGGCGATTTTCGCGTTTGGATCGTTCCGGAGGGCGCGCCGGGTTCGCTGACAGAAAAAGATGCCGCCAGATTCGAAAATTCGAGCGGACGAAACGGGACCGAAGGCCGCGAGCACGACGGGGTTGCCGCTGCGCGCCGTGGTGGGGCCGGAAGACCTCGTGGGATGGGACGCGGAGAAAGAGCTCGGGTATCCCGGGCAATTCCCTTTCACGCGCGGCGTCTATCCCTCGATGTACCGCGGAAGGCTGTGGACCACGCGGCAATATGCGGGATTCGGCTCCGCGGCGGAATCGAACCAGCGATACCGTTATCTGCTTTCGCAGGGACAAACGGGACTATCGGTGGCGTTCGATCTACCCACGCAGATCGGGATGGATTCCGACCACTCGCTGGCGCAGGGCGAAGTGGGAAAAGTGGGAGTGGCGATCGACTCGCTGGAAGACATGGAAACGCTTTTCGAGGGAATCCCGCTCGAACGCGTGTCGACCTCGATGACGATCAATTCGACGGCGGCAATCCTGCTGGCGCTGTATGTGGCCGTGGCGAAAAAACAGGGGGCGAGCCTCGCGAAGCTTTCGGGGACGGTGCAGAACGACATTTTGAAAGAGTATATCGCGCGGGGAACGTACATTTATCCGCTGCGGCCGGCCATGCGAATCGTGACGGATATTTTCGGGTGGTGCCGCGAGGAGATTCCCCGGTGGAACGCGATTTCGATTTCGGGATACCACATCCGCGAGGCGGGGTCGACGGACGCGCAGGAAGTGGCTTTCACGCTGGCGAACGGGATCGCGTACGTGGAAGCGGCGGTGGAGGCCGGGCTGCCGGTGGACGACTTCGCGCCGCAACTGTCGTTTTTCTTCAACGCGCACAACGAATGGCTGATGCAGATCGCGAAGTTCCGGGCGGCGCGGCGTCTGTGGGCGCGGACGATGCGGGAGCGATTCGGGGCGCGCGACGCGCGGTCCATGATGCTGCGATTTCACGCGCAGACGGCGGGCTCGTCGCTGACGGCGCAGCAGCCGGAAAACAACCTGGTGCGTGTGGCGCTGCAATGCCTGGCGGCGGTGCTGGGCGGATGCCAATCGCTGCACGCGAATGCGCTCGATGAAGCGCTGGCGCTGCCGACCGAGCAATCGGCGCTGCTGGCGCTGCGGACGCAGCAAATCCTGGCGCAAGAAACGGGCGTGGCGAATACGGTGGACCCGGTGGCGGGATCGTACGCAATCGAGAGCTTGACGAACCAGATCGAGGCGGAAGCGCGGGATTACATCGGGAAGATAGACGCGATGGGGGGCGTGCTGCGGGCGATCGAGACGGGATACATCCAGCAGGAGATTCAAAAGGCCGCGTACGAATACCAGAAGGCGGTGGACTCGGGCGAACAGGTGGTGGTGGGAGTGAACCGCTTTGAGACCGAAGAGGAGCGGCCGATACCGACGATGCGGATTGACCCGGAAATCGAGCGGCAGCAGGTGGCGCGATTGCAGGGGCTGCGGGGGCGGCGCGACGGAGCAAAAACGAAAGCGGCGATCGAAGAAGTGGAGCGGCGGGCGTCGAGCGGAGCCAACCTGATGCCCGCGATACTTGCGGCGGTGGAAGCGTACGCCACGGTCGGCGAAATCTCAAACGCGCTGCGCCGGACGTTTGGGGAATATCAGGAATCCGTGGTGGTGTGACGCCGGCTCGCGATTTTTAGCTAGTGAAAACAGGCAGGAGAGGAATCCTCAACCGTGAAATTACTTCTCGCATCGGGTTCGCCGCGCCGCGCGGACGTCTTGCGCCGGGCGGGATTTTTGTTCGACACGATGGAAACGCGCGTGGATGAAACGAGGGCGCCCGGCGAGGGGCCGGAGACATTCGTGCAGCGGCTGGCGATCGCCAAGGCGCAAGCGGCGGCGGACGATTTGCTGGATACCTCCGGACCCACGCTCATTATCGGCGCGGACACGACCGTGGTGGCGGGAGGAGCGCTGCTGGAAAAACCCACGGATGCGAAAGACGCGCGAAGAATGCTGCGCCTGCTGAGCGGAAAAACACACGAAGTCCTGACGGGGGTGGCCTTGATGGCCCTGCCCGACGGAAGGGGCGCGAAATTCGTGGACAGGACGCGCGTGGATTTCGCCGAGCTTTCCGAGCGGCAAATCGACGATTACATCGCCACGGGCGAATCGTTCGGAAAGGCGGGAGGGTACGCGATTCAGGGATTCGCGGGGCGGTTCGTGGAGCGAATCGAGGGGTGCTACTTCAACGTGATGGGCATGCCGCTATCGCGAGTGTGGACAGCCATGCTTTCGCTGGGATGGAAAGACCCGGAAGCCTGAAACCGCGGGGAGAAATTCCCTCGTGGAAAATCGCGCAGGACGCCGACGCACAGTTGCAGGCACCCGTTCCCAGAAAGGCCCCATGGCGGGCCCGGAGTGAAAGGCTACTTTTTTTCTTCCGCGGCTGGAGTGGTGGTCGAAGCCGGGGCCTGCGTCTGCGGAGGCGCCTGCGGCTGAGCTTGCTGAACCGGCTGGTCGCCGCGCATGCCTTCGCGGAATTCCCGGACGCCCTGGCCGAGACCGCGCATGACTTCAGGAATCTTGCGTCCGCCAAACAGGACGAGAATCACGACCGCGATAATCAACAGATGTATGGGGCTATCCCACATGGGGCGCCTCCCTTTCAAGCCCGGCTCGAGGAGAGCCCGGGCGAAACCGCAAAGAACAACCGCTAAGGCAACAGTATAACACGCTCGTCGCCCGCGCGGCGGGTGACGTGCTCGCGATCCAGATATTCGAGCAGAGGAATGGCGTATTTGCGCGTGATGCCCGTGAGGTCCTTGAAAGCGGGAACGCCGATGCGGTCGCCGCGTTCGCGGCGGTATTTGGCGAGGAGCTCGCGGACGCGGGCGAGGGCCTCGGGATGAAAGACCAGGTCTTCGCTGACGCGGACCAGCGCCTTCTCGCGGAGAAGCAGCTGGAGGATTTTCCGCGCCCGGGCCGCCTCGACCGGGAGTTTTTCGAGCAGGGCGGCGAAGGTCGGGACGGTGAGGCCGGCGCGCTCGAATTCGCCTTCGATCAATTCCTTCGCTTTTGCTTCGTCCTGGGAAAGAGCGATCTCGCGTCCGGCGCGCTGGACGAGGTCTCCGGAGATGACAATCTTCCGCGCCGCGACGAGGTCCTCGAGAGCCGAGGCGAAGGTTTCCTCGGCGGGCGAGCCGGAACGCGCCCGCAAGACCTGCTTGGGAACGCCGGGTAATAGCGGATTCGAGAGGTGAAACTCCTCGACGGCGCGTTGAATGGCGGCGACGATTGAGGCGAAGGTGCGAGAAGAGATGACCTCGAGAGGGTCGGTGCGGATGATGCGGGCGCGTTTTTTGGAGGCCAGGGATTTCGCGGCTTCGGACATCTCGGACTCGAGCCAGCCGGTTCGCGGGCGGATCTCGATGGGAGTGAGAGAGCGCGGGAGCGATTCGAGGAGCGCGGCAAGAATTTCCTCTCGCGCGCCCGTCTCGAGCGTCTTCAGGAACGGAGCGACGGAGGCGTCGCTGCGGCGATGTCGGGGAGCGCGCGGATCGATCACGACGCCGCCGCCAATGGTCACGACGGGCGAGAACTGGCGGAGGATGAAGCGGTCGCCGGGCAAAAGGACAAGCGAATCCGCGAGCTGCAATTGAGCGAGAGCGCTGGTTCCCGGCAACATCTCTGGCGACTCGAGCAGGGTGATTTGGGCGATGGTCTCGGCGGCGCCCTGGTGAAAATGGACGCGCGTCCGCTGGGCTAGTGGGCGGGCGGAGGGCAGAAGGGCGAGGCGAGCGTCGAAGCGGCGCGTGGGGTCAAAGGAGCGAGGCGGACCAAGCACCATCCCGCGGCGAATGTCGTCGCGCTCGACGCCAGCGAGGTTGACGGCAGTGCGCTGACCAGCCACAGCCTGCGGCACGGCTTGACCGCCGGAATGCAGGCCCCGGACGCGGGCGCGCCTGCCGGTGGGGTAAAGCTCGACCTCCATTTCGGGCTGGACGGCACCTTCGAGGAGCGTTCCGGTGACGACGGCGCCGAATCCCTTCATGGCGAAGGAGCGATCAATGGGAAGGCGGAAGGGGCGGGAAGCATTTCGCGAGGGAGACTCCAGGGAGACGCGGAGCAGCGCGGCCTTCAAGTCGTCGAGGCCCGCGCCGGTGCGGGCGCTGACGCCGACAAAGGGCGCGCCCTCGAGGAAGGAGCCGCGAACGAAATCTTCGATTTCCAGGCGGACCAGGCCGAGCCAATCGGCGTCAACGAGGTCCGTCTTTGTCACCGCGATAATCCCGCGGGAGATGCCGAGAAGGCGGCAGATATCGAAATGCTCGCGGGTTTGGGGCTTGATGGATTCATCGGCGGCGATTACGAGAATCACCAGATCGAAACCGCCGACACCGGCGAGCATGTTGCGAACGAATTTTTCGTGGCCGGGAACGTCAACGAATCCCACGCGGACGGAGCCGAGATCAAGAAAGGCAAAGCCGAGGTCGATGGTAATTCCCCGGCGCTTTTCTTCCTCGAGCCGATCGGGATGCGTGCCGGTGAGGGCCTCGATGAGCGCCGATTTGCCGTGATCAATGTGCCCGGCCGTGCCGACGATGACGTGTTTCATCACAGGGATGGGATGCGCGAGGAGCGCGAAGGGCGCATTTTGGACCGAGTGGCGCGTCGCGGCAAGCCCCAGAGGCGAAACCCGAGCGGGGCGGCGGGAGCGGAGCTAGGGCGCCGCTTTCCGCGATTCGCGCGCGGCCGAATGAATTTCTTTCGCGATGGCGCGGGCGGCAGCACGCGGGTCGGCAGCGCCGGTGATAGGGCGGCCGACAACCAAATAATCCGCGCCGGCCATCACGGCTTCGGCCGGTGTCCCGATGCGAGATTGGTCGTTGGTGGCAGAGGTGGCAGGGCGAACGCCGCCGACCAGGAGGATGAATTCAGGGCCGCAGGCTTCGCGAATAGCGCGGACTTCGTGGATGGAGGCAACGGCGCCATCGAGGCCGGCTTGTTTGGCGAGCTTAGCGAGTTCGACGGCGCGGATGGCGGGAGAGCCTTCGTAACCGACACGGGCCATTTCCTCGGCATCCATGCTGGTGAGGATGGTCACGCCGAGGAGTTTGGGGCGGCTTTTCCTGGTGCCGGCGGCTTCGCGGGCGGCGCGCATCATGGCCAGGCCGCCGGAGGTGTGGATGGTCAAGAGGCGGAGCTTGGGGAGAGAGACTGCGGCGCGGACTGCGCTGGCGACAGTGTTTGGGATGTCGTGGTATTTGAGGTCGAGGAAAATCGAATGTCCGAGAGCGGCAATGCGTTCGACAGCCTGGGGACCTTCGGCGGTAAAGAGCTGGCTGCCTATTTTCATCAAACCGGCCGGGCCCCGGAGCTTGCGTGCCAGGGCCACGGCCGGACGAAGAGATTCTACATCCAGGGCAACGATCAGTTCTGGCGAGTTGGGGCGTGACGTGAAGGCACCTCCAGCAGCTCCAGGCGGACCTTGGCGGTTCCGCGCTGTTCAAAGCCAAGCCGGCGAGCCACTTCATAGCTGACATCCAGCTCGCGGCCTTCAACGTAAGGGCCCCGGTCATTAATGCGGACCACCGTGCTGCGGTGGTTGCGCCTGTTCGTAACCCGGACGATCGAGCCGAGCGGAAGCGTGGGATGAGCCGCCGTCAAGGCATTCATATCATAGGTCTCGCCATCGGCGGTCGGCTGTCCGTCAAAATCGCCTCCGTACCAGCTCGAAATACAGTCCCAAACCGCCAGCGGTTTAGGCTGGTTGTGGTTGTTACTCTCGGCTGGGGGGGAGTAAATCGAGGTTTGCATGTCTGGGGACTGGGAGGGGTCGCCTGTCTTACCGAGGGCCGAGGGATTGACCGACGGAGTGAAGACAAGCATACCCGTACCTAAGAACACAGACGCAAAAACCAGAAATGACTTAGCTTTCATTTTCACCTAACCTCATTTGAATCAGCATATTTTACCTCTTTGGGGCCTCTTCAGGCAACGGGTTTAGGCCTGAAGCGAGCCTCGTAATTTGCTGATTTCAAATACCCTTTCTTCCCGGCACCACATTTCCAAACCCTTCACAAGGCGTTCCGAGGCCCGTGGGTCTATGAAATGGGCTGTTCCTACCTCGACGGCTGAAGCACCCGCCAAGAGGTATTCGGCCACATCCGCTGGAGTTTCGATCCCGCCGAGCCCGACAACCGGGATGGTGACCGCCCGGCAAGTCTCGTAAACCAGCCTCATGGTTATAGGTTTTATCGCTGCGCCCGACAACCCTCCCACCGTACTACCGAGGCGGGACCTCCGATTGTGGCTGTCTATACACAGCGCGGGGTAGGTGTTGGCAACGACCAAGGCGTCTGCTCCTTCGGCCGCTGCGGCCTTTGCAATAAGTCCAATCGTGTTAACGTTCGGAGAGAGTTTGACCCACAGGGGCTGCTTGCTGGCCTTCCTGACAGCACCGACAACAGCCGCGGTGAGGGAGGGGTCAGTACTATATTCCACGCCCCCTTTCTCGACATTGGGGCAGGAAATGTTGAGTTCGAGCGCCGCCAATCCCTCCGAGTCGTCCAGAATCCGGGCAACTTCAACATAATCTGGGATGGAGTGGCCGAATACGTTGGCGATGATGGCCGTATTTAAACTGCGGAGCTGGGGGAGCTTTTCGGCGACGAACGCCCGAACCCCGATGTTCTGCAACCCGATGGCGTTGACCATTCCACTGGCGACTTCGGCCATTCGCGGGGCGGGAGCGCCAGCCATAGGTTCGCGAGATAGCCCTTTGACGACGATCCCGCCCAGGCGGTTCAAGTCCACGAGTTCGGCGAATTCAAGGCCGTAGCCAAACGTACCGCTGGCGGCGATGACCGGGTTCTGAAGGGAGAGGGAACCAACGCTGACGTGGAGGTCAACTACGGCGGGCCGCTGGAGCTGGGTGGCCGGCGCGCTGGAACTCACGGCAGAAATCTTAACACGGGGGTCAAGGCGGAAGGACCGGAGCGGGCGAGCAGGCCGGCGAGGATTTCGCCAATCGACGCTGCGGCGGCCGGCGCGTCTATGCTACGATGTGGCGCTCATGAAGGTCGTCGAGAAAAGGCAGCTCCTCTCCGCGGAAGAAATTGGCCGCACCCTCCAGCGTTTGGCGCACGAAATCGTGGAAAAGAGCGGCGGGACGAAAGACCTGGCGTTGATCGGAGTGCGCCGCCGGGGCGTCCCGATCAGCCAGCGCCTCGAACGAATCATACGAACATTTTCGGGGATTGAAATTCCAGTGGGCACGCTCGACATCACGCTTTACCGGGACGATCTTTCGACGGTGGCGCAGCAGCCCGTGGTGCAATCCACCGAGATTCCCTTCGGCGTGGACGGCCGCGACCTGGTGCTGATCGACGACGTGCTCTACACGGGCCGCACCGTGCGGGCGGCGATGAACGGGTTGTTCGACCTGGGGCGGCCGCGGCGAGTGCGGCTGTGCGTGCTCATCGACCGGGGACATCGCGAGCTGCCGATTGAAGCAAGCTTCATTGGGCGGACGGTGGAGACCAGCGACACGGAGATTGTCGAAGTGCGACTGCAGGAAATCGACAAGGAAGAGCGCGTGATGCTGGTTGACCGCGTGTCCTGAGGCCCGGGGCTCGGCGCCGGAGGAATTCGTCTAAAGGGATCCAGTGCTGCTCGGACTGCAACACCTGCTCGGAACCGAAACCCTCACCCGCGAGCAAATCACTTTTATTCTCGATCAAGCCAAGCCTTTCCAGGAATTCCAGCGCCATCCCCTGAAAAAACTGGCCACGCTTCGCGGAAAGACAGTGGCCATCGCGTTTTTCGAAGCCTCGACGCGGACGCGAATCAGCTTCGCGACGGCGGCCTCGCGGCTGGGCGCGGACACGATGAACCTGCAGGCCGAAGCGTCGAGCCTGAAAAAGGGCGAATCGCTGCTGGATACGGTGCGGACGCTCGAAGCGATGCGGCCCGACGGGATTGTCATCCGCCACAGCTCCTCGGGGGCGCCGGAGTTCGTCTCGCAGCGGCTGGAAATTCCGGTGCTGAACGCGGGGGATGGGACGCACGAGCATCCGACGCAGGCGCTGCTGGACGCGCTGACCATTCGCGACCGCAAGGGTTCGCTCGAGGGATGGAACGTGACGGTGCTCGGCGACATCCTGCACAGCCGGGTGGCCCGGTCCAATATTCATCTGCTGACGAAATTCGGAGGGCGAGTTACGCTGTGCGGCCCGGCGATGTGGGTTCCGAACGAGATGACAACGCTGGCGCCGAACGTGCGGCGGGCGCTGCGGATCGAAGAAGCGCTGGAAGGCGCGGACGTGGTGCTAGTGCTGCGCGTGCAGACCGAGCGCATTCACGAGCCGTCACTCGCGCCCGAGGAATACATTCTTCGTTACCAGCTCACGCCGGAGCGCCTGCGCCTGGCCAAGCCCGACGCGCTGGTGCTTCATCCGGGGCCGATGATTCGCGGGCTCGAGATCGACCCGGGCGTGGCGGACGGGCCGCAATCGGCCGTCCTGGAACAGGTGACCAACGGCCTGGCGATTCGCATGGCACTTCTCTACCATTTGGTGGGCGGGGCGGCTCCGGATGCTCCGCACCCGGCGAAGGAATGAACCGATGCTTTTGATTCAAAACGGCCGAGTGGTGGATCCGGCGTCGCGGACGGACGAGCCGATGGACGTCCTGCTGAGCGGCGAGCGGATCGTGCAAACAGGCGCGGGGCTGCCGGTTCCCGGCGGCGCGGAAATCTTCGACGCCAAGGGACTGATCGTCGCGCCGGGATTCATCGACCTGCATTGCCACCTGCGCGAACCCGGCCAGGAGCTCTCGGAAACGATCGAGACCGGCACGCGGTCGGCGGCGCGCGGAGGATTTACAGCGGTCTGCTGCATGCCGAACACGCAGCCGGTGAACGACAGCGCGTCGGTGACGCGCGGAATCGTGGAGCGCGCCGCGAGGGGAGGGGCGGTGCGCGTGTGGCCGATCGGCGCGGCGTCGGTGGGAAGCAAAGGCGAAGCGCTGGCGGAAATCGCGGCGATGAAGGACGCGGGGATCGTCGCGGTGAGCGACGACGGAAAGCCCGTGGCGACGTCGCGGCTGATGCGGCAGGTGATGGAATATTGCGATTCGCTGGGCCTGCCGGTGATCGACCATTGCGAGGACCCGCCGCTGGCGGCGGGAGGCGTGATGCGCGAAGGGCCGCATTCGCTGCGCTTGGGGCTCAAAGGGATCCCGTCGCAATCGGAGTCGATCTGCGCGGGCCGGGACGTCGAACTGGCGCAACTGACGGGAGCGCGGCTGCATATCGCGCACATGTCGGCCGCTCGATCGCTCGAATACGTACGGTACGCGAAGGAGCACGGCGCGCGAGTGACGTGCGAAGTGACGCCGCACCACTTCACGCTGGCGGACGAGGACGTGCGGTACGACACAAGCTACAAAATGAATCCGCCGCTGGCCTCGCGGGAGGACCGCGAAGCGCTGATCGCCGGACTTGCCGACGGGAGCGTGGACGCGATCGCCACCGACCACGCGCCGCACCACCCCGCGAGCAAGGAAGTGGAGTTCGACCGCGCGCCATTCGGGATTCTGGGCTTTGAAACGGCGCTCGCGCTCGGCCTTCGCGAGCTCGTCCAAAAAAATCGTCTTTCCCTCGTGCGTCTGGTCGAGCTGTTCACCTCCGGCCCGGCGCGCGTTCTGGGAATCGAGCGCAAAATCGCCGCGGGACACCCGGGCGACATCACGATTTTCTCGACCGGGCTCAAGTGGACCTATCGCGTGAACGATTCGCCGAGCAAGTCGCGCAACAGCCCGTTCGACGGCGCGGAGTTTACCGGCGGGCCCGTGGCCACGATTGTGGGCGGGCGCTTCGCTTACCGCCGGCCGCAAGAGCAGGCCTAAACATATGAACGAGACGCCCGCACCCGCCGTAAGGATCGGCCCCTCGGACTACCTGGCGCTCGAGCGGACTTTTCTGGCGTGGATTCGAACCGGGCTGGCACTGATGGGATTCGGTTTCGTGGTGGCGCGGTTCGGGCTGTTCCTGCAAATGATCCAGCATGCCGAAGTGATTCATCCGCCGCAGAAGTTGGGCCTGTCGCTGTGGTTCGGGACGGCGCTGATCGTGGTGGGAGTGACGGCGCTGGGGTTTTCCACCTGGCGATACCTGAAACTGGTGAGCGCGTTCCAGCGCGGCGATGACACATTCCGCCAGCCGCTCACATCGGCCGTGGCGCTGGCGGTGATTTTGGCGCTGGTGGGCCTGGCGATGGCGATTTACGTGGTGACCGCGTAGAAATTTTGCCGGATTAGTGGGCGGCGGGCTCGGCGGCGGGATGCATGCCGTGCTGGGGAACCTCATGGACGCCGCGGGGCGGCGCTTCCTGGTGGAAGCGGAAGAGCTGATTGAGAGGCCCGGAGCCCTTGCCGATGGCGTAGGATTTTTCGATGGCTTTGGTGACGTAAGCCTTGGCGAGGATTACCGCTTCGCGCAACTGCTGGCCGGAAGCGAGCTGGGCGGCAATCGCGGAAGAGAACGTGCAGCCGGAGCCGTGGGTATTGGGACTTTTCACGTGGTCGCCGCCGAAGGTTTCGATTTCCTTTCCCGCCTCGCAGAGAACGTCAATGGGTTTATCGAGGTGCCCGCCGGTGACGACGACGGCGCGCGCGCCCATTTCCACCAGCTTTTGAGCCGCCGCCTTCATGCCGTGCAGATCCTTCACTTCAAGACCCGTGAGGAATTCGGCTTCGGGCATGTTGGGGGTGATCACGGTGACGCGCTTCAGAAGCTCGTCGCGGACGAATTTCAAGCCAGAAGCGTCGAGAAGCTCGACATTGCCGGCGGTAGGGCGGGAAACGGGATCGAGGACGACGTGAGGAAATTTATGGTTGTCGAGAAAATCGGCGACGGTGGAAGCGTTGCCGCGCGTTCCGAGCATCCCGATTTTGACGGCGGCGATGGTGACATCCTCGGCGATGGCGTCGAGCTGGGCGCGCAATTGGGCGCTCGGCGTGGGATGAGAAGAGACGACGCCCTGGGTGGATTGCACGGTCAGAGAAGTGACAGCGGCGACCCCGTAGCAATTGTGGGCCGCGAAAGTCTTCAGGTCGGCGGCGACGCCGGCGCCGCAGGACGGGTCAAAACCGGCGATGGTGAGAAGAATCGGTGGAACGTGGCTGGTGTGATTACTCAAGTGCAGGCGCCCTCCGCGCGAGGCTCCCGAAAGAAAAATTCGCCGGCCTCACCGAAATGGCTGGGTGAGCCGGCAAATTGCAATGTACGCGCGTTTCCGCGCCGCGCGCAATAGAAATTTCGCGGAAAGACGATGACGAAAATTCAGAGGGCTCAGGGAAAGAGTCCGCGGACGAGCGTCGCATCGGCGACGCGGCCGACGGCGAGAATATAAGCGCCGGTGCGCATGTGCGTGCGATTTTTGCGGGCGGCTTCGTGAACTTCGGCGAAGGCGCGGCGCATCACGGATTCGAGCTTCGCGTTGACTTCGCTTTCGGACCAGAAAAAGCTCTGCAAATCCTGGACCCACTCGAAATAGCTGACGGTGACGCCGCCGGCGTTGGCGAGAATGTCGGGAACGCAAAAGATTCCCTTGCGGGCCAGGACTTCGTCGGCATGAGGAGTGGTGGGGCCGTTGGCGGCTTCGGCGACGATGCGGGCTTTGATCTGGTCGGCATTGTTGAGGGTGATGGCGTTTTCGAGGGCGGCGGGAACGAGGATGTCGCATTTCATGGTGAGCAGATCGTCGTTGGAAATGCGGGAAGTTCCGGGCATGCCGACGACGGTGCCGGAGCGTTCCTTATAGCGCATGGCCTTGAGCGGGTCAATGCCGCGGGAATTGAAAACGCCGCCGCGGGAATCGCTGATGGCGACGACGCGGGCCTTTTTCTCGGCGAACAATTTCGCGGCCACCGATCCGGCGTTGCCGAAACCCTGAATGGCGACGCTGGCGCCGCGCAAATTGATCCGCTTGATTTTGCAGGCTTCCTCGACGGCAACGATGCAGCCGCGCGCGGTGGCTTCGCCGCGCCCTTCCGAGCCGCCGATGGAAAGAGGCTTGCCCGTGACGACGCCGAGCGTGGAGTAGCCTTTCGTCATCGAATACGTGTCCATGATCCACGACATCGTCTGCGAATCGGTGTAGACGTCCGGAGCGGGAATATCCTGCTCGGGACCGATGATCGGGAGGATTTCGGAGGCGTAGCGGCGCGTCATGCGCTCGAGTTCGGACTTGGTCATGCGCTTGGGATCGCAGATGACGCCGCCCTTGCCGCCGCCGAAAGGAATATTGACGGTCGCGGTCTTCCAGGTCATCCAGGCCGCCAGAGCCTTCACTTCGTCGAGAGTGACTCCGGGATGATAGCGGATGCCGCCTTTGGCCGGGCCGCGGGCCACATTGTGCTGGACGCGATAGCCCGTGAAGACTTTCACCTGGCCGTTGTCCATCTTCGTGGGGATCGAAACTTCGAGGACGCGCTTGGGAGTGCGCAGGATCTGGCGCAAGCTTTGATCGAGCTTTAGATATTCCGCCGCCATGTCGAATTGAATTTGAGCGATGCGAAGCGGATTGAGGTCCTCGCGCGGAGCAATGCGCGGAATCGGTTGCGGCGTTGTCTTGGCAACGGTGGACATCTTGCGTTCCTCCTCGAGCGGGGAAATCTGCGCTGCCTTCGCCAACTGAACCAATCCAAACGGAACCCGGGGCACCCGTAAGTCCTGCGAGAATCGAAGTTTATTCGAGCCACGGGGGAAGTCAACGAAAACCAAGCACTTGTGTGGTTTTTGGCCGGGGAGGGGGGCGGAATTGCGGGTAGAGGCGGGAGATGGTGATAGCTGTATCTTATTGTATTTGTGGTGGTTACGGCTATGCGAGCGGCTCCTTCGGGGGGTGTGTCTCGATTGGCTACATCGCAACCGTATCCCTTGAGGACAACTGCATTGACGAGGAATGTTGTGCGCGATAGTCTGCGCCCGGCGCTTGGGCGGGGATGGACCGCAGCCGGGTCAATCCGCGTGGCATTCGCCGAGCGTATCTTGAGTAATGGAGCCCGCACAACCAAGTGAGTCCGCAGGCGGGAGCACAGTCAAGAGAAACGGATGCGGCGCTGATGGAAAGGATCGCCCAGCGCGACGAATCGGCATTGGCGGAACTGTATGACCGCTACGCCGCGATGCTCACGTCCGTCCTGAACCGGATTTTGCGGGATACGCAGGCGGCGGAGGAAATTATGCAGGACATTTTCTTCCAGGTCTGGCGGACATCGTCGCAATTCGACGCGGGGCGCGGGTCGCTGCCGGGATGGCTGGCGGTGATCGCGCGGAACCGGGCGATCTCGAGGCTGCGAAGGAAGAACCCGGCGCAAGGCGAAGAGCTGGGAGAAAACTCGGTGGCTCTGGCGTACAACCTGGAAAGCGAAGCGGCGCAGAGGGAAATGATGGCGCGAGTGGTGGGCGCGCTGACGCGGCTGCCGGAGGAACAGCGGCGCGCCGTCGAGCTGGCGTATTTCGAAGGGATGACGCACAGCGAAATCGCACGGCACACGGGCGATCCGCTGGGAACGGTGAAGACTCGATTGCGGGCGGCCGTAGAAACGCTGAAACGGAATTTGCAAAGATGAACGCGCATCCAACCCGGGAAGAGGATTTCGATCTCTACGCGCTCGGCGCCCTGGAAGGCGACGAGAAGCAGGCGATCGAGAGGCACGTGGCGGAGTGCGCGGAGTGCGCTCGCAAGCTGGCGGAAGCTCGCGGACGAATCGCGCTGCTGGCTCTGGCGGCGCCGCCGGTGGCGCCGTCGCCGGGCGCCAAGCAACAACTGCTGCGGCGCATCCACGCGGAGGACACAGCGCGGATTTCGCCGGCGGCAGCAACAAAAGCCGCCGCGGCGGAAAGACGCGAATTCTTCCCGAAGTGGTGGAGCAGAACGATGGCGGCGGCCGGCGTCGCGGCGGCGCTGGCGGCGATTTTCCTGTGGACCGAAAACGCGCGGCTGAACCAGCGGCTCGAAAAGATGCAGGCTTCGCTCGACCAGCAGGCGAAAGATTTGCACGAAGCGCGGGAAGAAGCGGAGATGTTCGAGTCGGCGGAGACGCGCATGGTCGCGCTGACGCCCATGCCCGGCCATCCCATGACGGCTCGTGTCCTCTACAACGCGAAAATGGGCATGGTCATGTGCGACGTCCAAGCCCCCGCCGCGCCACAAAAAATGTCGTATCAATTGTGGGTGATGACCAAGGGCGGACCCATCAGCGCCGGCGCCTTTAACACCGGCTCGACCGGATGGTCCTCCTGGATGTCCGACGTCCCCAAAGGCACCCAGCCCATGGGCTTCGCCATCACCATCGAGCCCGAGGGCGGAATGCCGCATCCCACCGGCCCCATGGTGATGACGACGAGAATTTCCTAGCTTCTTTTTTTCTTGAGGATTTTCGCGCCGGCGCGCCGCGTTTCGAAACGCGCTCGCTCGCCCGACCTCTACTTCGCGGCAATCCGCTCGACACCCATAAACGGCCGCAGCGCTTCGGGTATCACCACCGACCCGTCCGCTTGCTGAAAATTTTCGACAATCGCAATCCACGTCCTCCCGACGGCCAGCCCCGACCCGTTCAGCGTGTGCACGAACTCCGACTTCTTGGCCTCTTTCGCTTTGTAGCGAATCCCCGCCCTTCGCGCCTGAAACGCTTCCGTATTCGAGCACGACGAAATCTCCATGAACTCGTTCGCCGACGGCAGCCACACCTCGATGTCGTACGTTTTCGCCGACGCGAATCCCATGTCGCCCGTACACAGCAGCACCACGCGGTAATGCAGCCCCAGCTTCTGCAGCACGGCCTCCGCGTTTCTCACCAGCGATTCCAGCTCGTCGTAGCTTTCCTCGGGCCGCGTGAATTTGAACATTTCCACCTTCTGGAACTGGTGCTGGCGCTTGAGGCCGCGCGTGTCTTTTCCGGCGGCGCCCGCTTCGGAGCGGAAACACGCGGTCCAGGCGCAGACGCGGACGGGCAATTCATCGGCGTCGAGAGTTTCCTCGCGATGCAGGCTGGTGAGCTCGACTTCGGCGGTGGGAGTGAGCCAGAGATCGGTGTCTTGGATATGGAACATGTCGGCGGCGAATTTCGGGAGCTGTCCGACGCCGGTGAGCGAAGCAGTGTTCACCAGAAACGGCGGCAAAATTTCCGTGTAGCCGTGCTCGCGCGTGTGCGTGTCGAGAAAGAAATTCGCGATGGCCCGCTCGAGCCGCGCACCCAGCCCTTTATAAACCGCGAACCGCGACCCCGCGATTTTCACCGCCGCGTCGAAATCCAATATGCCCGCGGCTTCGCCGATCTCGAAATGCGGCTTCGGAGCGAAATCGAATTTCGGCGGCGCGCCCCAGCGGCGGACTTCCAGATTATCGGCGGACGAGCGGCCGACCGGCACGCTCGCGTGCGGGATATTCGGAACGGTGAGGAGAAAAGATTTCAATTGCTCGTCGAGCTCGGCCACGCGGACGTCGCCCTGCTTAATTTCGTCGGAAACTTCCTTCATCTTGGCGAGGATGGCGGAAGCGTCCTGGCCGGATTTTTTCATCCGGGCGATGTCGTCGCCGGCTTTGTTGCGTTCCGCTTTCAAGCGTTCGGTCGAGGTAACCAGCCGGCGGCGCTCGGAGTCGATCGAGCGGAAAGAGTCGAGGTCGATTTTCACGCCGCGGTCTTGCGACATTTTTTCGATGAGGTCGAAATGTTCACGAACGTAGCCGAGATCGAGCATAGGCATAACAGGATAGCGTAAGGAAGCGGCCGGAGGCGAGCGGGGAGCGAAGGCGGCTGGCGGAGAACGCCGTCGCGGGCGGCGCGGGAAAATTAACGCTCCCGCGGGGAATCTGGCGCATCCAATTCCGTGGATGTAGACTCGACGGGCCCAGGCGCACAATCGAACACATAAGAAAGGAAATTTTCATGGCAACGCCAAAAGAAGCGAAAGAAGCCGACGTAAAGGAAAGGCAGCGGGCGCCGCTGGCGACGCCCTCGATCCTCGCAGCCGACGCCGTCAAAAACGTCGCGGGAGCGATGAACGGCGTCCTGGCGGACGTCTTCGCGCTGTACATCAAGACCAAGAATTTTCACTGGCACATGAGCGGCCCTCATTTCCGCGATTATCATTTGTTGCTCGACGAGCAAGCGGACCAGGTGTTCGCGATGACGGACGACATCGCCGAGCGAGTGCGGAAAATCGGCGCGACGACGATCCGCTCGATCGGCGAGATCGCCCGCCTCAAGCACGTCGACGACAACGACGCCGCCTACGTGGACCCGGAAGACATGTTGAGCGAGCTCCGCGAAGACAACAAAGCGCTGGCGCTGCGGCTGCTCGAAGCGCACGGCGTGTGCGAGGAAGCGAACGACGTGGCGACGGCTAGCTTGATCGAAAACTGGATTGACGAAACGGAGCGGCGCGTCTGGTTTTTGTTCGAAACCACGCGAAAGCGCTAGACAAAAGAGCAAGAAAGCCCGGGGAAGAAGGGGAGCAATCCTCCCCTTCTGAAGCCGGCGCCTCGCGCGCTCGCTGCTGTGCGTGCGGCGGACGAAGCGTAAGATGCATGCGCCGCGAAATTTGCGCGCTGATTTTCGGAGCGCAAAGTTGTTGTGAATTTCGAGCATTCGTTTTCCCGCCTGGAAATATTCCTGCCCATATAAACACCGAGTTTCGCCGCGGTTAAGAATCGTTGTGTACGAAAACATTTCGCGCATTGCCGCATCTTCGAAACGCGCATCGCTGCATTCGGCGACGTGCGCTCCAGGCCAGGAACCGGAATTGGGTGGTTTGTGGGAACGCCCGGAAGCGGGCCGTACTTACGTATAGTCAGCAAAAGAAACTGCACTAATGTGCAATCGCTTTCCTATCGGCGAATGACCCAAAAAGGCAAGCCGCTGGATTGGGACGGTTTAACGAGGTCGGGGGGATGGAGGCTGGCTTGCAGTACCAAGCCGGTATAGTACCAACTTTTTCGGAGCAACTGGCAATGAAGCCGTTCATCGCAGGCACCTTCCGATTTGCCCTCCGAGCGCTGATTTTGGGGTTGCTGTGGGTTTCGGTGGCTTGGGCGGGCGACGCCCTGTTTACCGTGAGCCCGCTGGCCAACTCGTCGGAGCCGACGCTGTTGCTGCTGTTCGGGTCGGGGCTGGTGGTGGTCGGAATGTTCGGGAAGAAGCGCAAGGCGTAGGAATTTTCTCCGCGATTTTTTCCTTCTCCGCAGTTCCCTCTTGAAATAAACCGAGCGAAGAGCGAGGTGTGATTGCCGGCGCGCGCGTGCGCGGGATTGGGCGCGGATGCCGCCGGCCGAGGGAGGGTGGATCTGCCGCGAGGACGACCGCAGCGAGCGAGGAGTGCATCGGCCCGCCTGTTGGGGGCGGGGCTCGCTGAGTAAAGGTTCATTTGTTGCCGGGGTCTTTGGAGCGCCGGCGGACTACTTTTTCACCGTGGCAGGATCGACGGGCGAAAGCAAATTGGGTAGGCCGTGGACTTTTTGGGGTTCGAAATTTTGGAGTGCGGCGGCCTGACCGCCCTGCCGGCAGGCAGGCGCAGGCGGGCTTGACGCCGCTTTGCTTTATCCCGATCGGAGGGCTCGGGCCCGTGCAACTACAGGGAGCGCTAGTTAGGAGCGGACGGTTCGATCTTCATTCGATGTCCGCCTCGTTGACTTCGAAATCGTCTTGAATGCTGACGCCTTCACTTCGCATCCGCATGACGGTTTGATGGAACGGCTTCTCCGCCGTGCGTTCAAACCAGCCCGCCGAACACCACTCATATTGGGCGGGCTCTCGCACCAGACCGTGCCGCACCGCGTTGGTGTGGACGTAGTTGAGCCGCGCCAGATAGGAACGCTCATACGTGAGATGAGAATCCCAATACTGAAACCAAACGCGGCGGCCCGGCGTTTCATCCAACTTGTTGAGGTGGCGGCTGGTCTGCGCGTGAAAAATATTGAGCAGCTTTCGCAGAATCACCGCGGAACCGAGAGAAATCGCCACGAAGTGATAATGGTTGGGAAAGACGGACCAGGCCTGGAGTTTTAGACCGTGCGCGGCGGCGTGATGGAGAAGCCTTTCGCAGAGATACGTGAGTCGAGACCGAGTGGCGAAGAAAGACTTCTTTTGGTAGGTCCCGGCGGTAACGATGTAGGCGCCGGCAGTGCCGAGGCGGTGCATTGGACTGTGGGGCCAGTCCGGCATGGCGGGAGTGTACTTTCTGGCGAGGGGAAAAGCAAAGCGGCGCCAGGGCGCCGCACTCCAAAGAACCGGCGGCGCTGGTTAGGTGAGGCGGTAGGAGCCGCCGCCGAGGAATTCGAGGAGGCCGAGGTCGCGGAGGATTTGGAGCTGCTGGCGGATTTTGGGCAATACGTGACGATTGTCCGGATGAAGCTTGGCTAGTCGGCTTGCGTCGCGATAAATATCCGCAAGCTCGAATTCCCTTTTGTTCAGGGCGCGAACGGTATTCAAAACATCTAGAGTCCAACCACGTTTCTCAACTTTGATTGTTTCGAGAGGACGTAGATGCTGATAAGCCTCGCGGACAGTTTGCTTGGGCTGGACTCTACCTTCCTGGATGATCGGGATTCTTGCGTCTAAAGGAATCCTATCGAGAACGATATTGCAGCCGACCCATCCAGCGCGGCGGGCCGTGGGTGCGAGTGGCGGCCGACGTTCGAGAGCGGATAGGGCGAACGCAAATCGAGGAATGAGAATTAGCGTTCTGACGGACCACGCGGTCAAATCGTAGTGGAGGACAAAGAGATTCGGTGTGCCGTCTCCGAGGATAGCGCGCCTCATTTCCGAGTAAGCGGCGTCGACAATTTTTCTAGCTAATGCCCTCGACTGGCTCTTCAGCTGGAATGCGGAGGCGCAGGAAGGGCAGACGTAGTCGATCGCGGCTGTGCCTTGCGGTTCGGAACGAAGCCGTGGGGATTCGCAGGCGGGGCAAAAGAGGTTTGCCGCTCCCCAGGATTCGGTTCCGACGCGGGCGCGCTGCGAGGCGCTCTTGTATCTCGCGAGGCCATTAAAGGGAAGATTCAGTTCCACGTTGTGATTAGATCATGGGCAACTGGATGGCACTAGTGGGTTTGCGGCGATCTGCTTTTAGGGAAGGGGAGAACGCTTTCGGTGATCAAATGTCTCGATAGGCGAGCTTTTGGCGAGCCTCTTCGCCTGAGGGGTCTTGGAGCCAGTTGAGGAGGTCTTCAAGGACCAGGACCTCGAAAGAGGGTTCCTGAGAACCCGTGGCGAAGGCCTGATGTGTGCTTCCGTATATTTCTCTTGAGGACCCCTCGTCCCCAACCAGAAGGGGTTGCAAATAGAATTTTGATTTGTAGGTGCTGCCTGAGTTCCAGCAGACCACGACGTCGATCTGTTTTGCAAATTTCTCTTCATTCTCGAAGTCGTCGACTAGGGTGTCGAAGGTGTACTTGTATTCGAGAACCTTCGGCTCGGTCGAATAGGGCAGCTTATATCCTCTGTTGACGCCGAGGCGTTGCGTGTTTGCGTTAAATAGGATTTTGTCTTCTGCCGTGTATTCCATGAAGAACAAGGAATCGTATCTGTCGTTCTGGGATGTGCTGAAAAAGCGATAGCCGCGGAGGATACCAGCGCCTACCAGTTCGTGGAACAACGCGATTACATCTTGCTCTTGCTGTGGTGTTGAGACCAGCGATATTCGAGTGCCGTCGTGGGCGAAGGAAAGTGGCTTTCTGTCGCGATGATCCTCTTGCCTGCGTTTCCATTCGTGGAGTTCCTTCTCAGGCGTTATGACATTGGGGCCTGTGTCCGGCTTGAGGTGTTGAAGGAAGCGCTTGAAGGTGTTAACGGCCCTGACCGACAAGTCCTCCGCAAGGTCTTTTAGCTCTGGCTGAAACACCTTCCGCCCTAGATCCGGGCTGCCGTCTGTGAAGTGGACGACCACATGCGAATTTGCTTGGTAACCGATAGTGCTTGTAAGAGGGATGATCGAAAGGTCGCCTTGGACCATGAAATCTGTCGCGAGCTGAAGCCCCCCATGGATTATGCGTTGGCCCTTGCGGAACAGGAAGACTTCGTCGTTTAGGTCGCTCCATAATCTAGCGCTTCTTAGAAAACACCCATATACAATCACGTTGTGCTTTTCTATCAGAAGGCGCTTCTCATCGTCTAGGGCCGATGCGAAGTAAGACTCGTCACGCAAGATTTCGTCTTTGTCCCAAATGTCGTATACGCAATCTAGTCGTTTGTAATCGCCTTGCAGCTTTGTGAACTTTGTCCTTGCGTCTCCCGGTATGGCATCGAGTGCTTTGGTTAGGTCGCGGAGTGACTGCACCTTAAGGTTTGGAAACTCGTGAGGGTAAAAGTATTCGGCGCGATCAGTTTCAAATACGGTCTCCGACTTTTCGGCGGACCGCACCTTAATATGAATTCTTGGCCGGAATGGGGGCGTTGTAAGGTAAACACCACCAAGTGGTGTTTTTATCCGTAGAACTGTGTACCACTGCTCCGCGGTCTGGGCGCCGATCCAAGCTAAGTTCTTGGGCCGTTCGCTCGGGGATTGGCCGATTATGATCTCTGCCGAAGTACCGCTCGACTCTAACTCGAGTTCCGGGACGCTGAACTCTGCTCCTTCAAATTTAGGTCTCGGCACCGTCCCACTGTTGTCCTCGGCCCATTGCCGCCCTTGTCGAAGGATGGCCGCGATTTCTCCCTGGTCTTGCTTGGTCTGGAGCTTTAGAAAGGAAAAGCCGTAAGCGAGGAAGGTTGCTCCGACGCCCTTATGGCCTCTTAGGTCCGCCTGCTTTTTGAAGCTGACACTTGGTCTCAGGCAGTAACGGAATTCACGTTCGTTCATGCCAATGCCGTTGTCGACTACGCGAACGAGGCCCGCAGGAATGTCGAGAACAACCCATATCCGAGGGTGGAACTTGTGTCCTTCTCTCTGTTGGCGTTGTTGTACGGCGTCGAGTGAGTTCTGGAGTAACTCGGAGAAAATGTCGTAGTAGCCGGTGTAGCTCTTCAGGATGTTGTAAATGATCCTTTTCCTTGCATCCTCCAGGACTGAGCTTATTGAGCTGCCTGGGGCGCTGTCATCGGCGCTCAGCGGGTCGAACCCGTCGATCGGTTCGAGGGGTTTGGGGGCGGTGGTCATGTGTGCACCTCTTCTTGGGCTTCGTGCTGGTTTGCGCGAGTGCACCATTTTACCTGCAATTCCTATTGTGGGTGATAGTTTCCATGGTGATTATCTGATCTCTCATTTTCGTTCAGGCGAGGTAGATCGTGGTCTCGGTTTTGATGATGAAGAGGGCGTCGGAGGGGGAGTGGCCGGCGGCGAGGAATTTTTCGCGGGCTTCGTCCACGGAATCGGCTTGAACGGAGAAGAGGACGCGGCGGGTATCGCGGGCGATGAAATAGAAGCGGCAATCTTGCTGGACGAGTTGGAGGCGCGAATTCACGGGCGACGTGGAGCGAGTGTCTTGATCCGATCGATCCACAGATCGGGAGAAGAGATCAACCGTGATTTGCAGAGAGGCGACGGAAATCCGGACCTGTATCAGATCGGAACAGAGGCGGACGAGGGAAAGACGAGCCCACGCGGAGTCGGCGTCGATGGCGAAGACGCGGCGCGCAAGGCGGAGCGCAGCAAGGGCTGTGGTCCCGCTGCCCATAAACGGGTCGAGGACCAGGTCGCCTTCGGAGGAGGAGGCGAGGAGGATGCGTTCTAGGAGGGCGAGAGGCTTTTGAGTGGGATGCTTGCCGAATTTTTTCTCCCAGGATTCGGGAGGGGGGATGGTCCAGACGGATTTCATTTGCTTGCCGCCGGCGAGTTCCTTCATGAGGCGATAGTGGAAGGTGTGGCGGGACTTTTTGTTTTTGGCGGCCCAGATGATGGTTTCGGTAGCGTGGGTGAAGTAGCGGCAGGAGAGATTGGGAGGCGGGTTGGGCTTGACCCAGGAGATGTCGTTCAAGAGCTTGAATTCGAGTTTTTGCATGGCGAAGCCGACGGAATGAATGACGTGGCTGGTGCCGGAAACCCAGATGGAGCCGTTGGGAGCGAGGACGCGCTGGCAGGCGGCGAGCCATGCGAGATTGAATTCGTGATTGGCTTGGGCGCCGCGGGAGCGGTCCCATTCGCCTTTGTTGACGCTGACCATGCGCCCAGCGTGGCAGGTGATGCCGTTGTTGGAGAGGAAGTAGGGCGGGTCGGCGAAGATGAGGTCGACGGACTCGGCGGGCATTTTGGCGAGGAGCTCGAGAGAATCGCCCTGGTAAATGCGGATGTGGTGGCGCGTGTCGTCGAAGACGGGAGCGGGAAGTTCTGCGGCGGCGTGACGGGATTGGGAAGAGGATTTGGGCACGGTTTGGGACAGCGGAAGCGCGACGGGCGCTTCGTGCTGATCAATTGGGATCGTTGATCAAGTGGGAAACAGAGTCAAGCGGGGGAGACGTCGGTCGCAGGGAGCCTGAGCTCGGCCGGCTGGCTCGAACGCAGCGCCGGGCGGCCCTTCTGTCAAACGGTCATACGGATGAAGAGCGAGGGTATAAAAATTCGGGACGAGTTCGAAGTAAATGCGGCCGACATCGAATGAAGATCGAACCGTCCGCTCCCAACTAGCACTCCCTGTAGTCGCATGGGCTCTACCCCTCCGATCGGGATAAAGCAAAGCGGCGTCAAGCCCGCCTGCGCCTGCCTGCCGGCAGGCAGGGCGGTCAGGCCGCCGCACTCCACAAAAGGCAAAACAAAGCGGCGCGAGGACGCCGCACCTACCTACGGCAGGCAAGCCATGCCTTCGGCAAGCAAGCCATGCCTTCGGCAGGCGAGCTCCAAAAAAGCAACGGCAAAAGCAAAGCGGCGGAATGCCGCCGCACCTACCTACGGCAGGCAAGCTCCAAAAAAGCAACGGCAAGAGCAAAGCGGCGTCAAGCCCGCCTGCGCCTGCCTGCCGGCAGGCAGGGCGGTCAGGCCATGCCTTCGGCAGGCAGGCCATGCCTTCGGCAGGCGAGCTCCAAAAAAACCGTTCCGCAAAAGTCCACAAGCATCGTAATTTGCTTCCGGCGAAAAATCCTGCTAGGGTCGAAGAGGTCGTTTCGCCGGCGCGGGTTTGCAGCCGGCAACAGATGAAACTAGGCTCAGCGAGCCCTGGCTGCCAAAGGCAGCCCTGCCATCCGAAGGCAGACGGTTCTCCCGCTCGCTGCGGCAGTTCTCGCGGCGGCGCCACCCTCCCTCGGCCATTTCTAATCGCAACACACCCGGAAATAGAAATCGGCGTAACCCATTCAAAACAAAGAATCGGGCTCCTTTCTATTCGCAACACTTTCGCACCCCTCCCTTGGGCGGTTCCCGCGCCCGCGGAACGCTCCTCGGGGACAGGTCCAAGGGCCTGCGGCGTTGCAAGACTGCTCTTGGCGGATTGGGCGCGGGCGAGCGGCGCGGGCGTGGCGGGAGCGAGGCAATCCGTTTATTCTCGAAACGGAGACGACTCCCAATGAAAAAAGACTGGAAGATGGAAGGGCGGGGCGTGGAAGTGCTGGGGACGCTGGCGCTGGTGCCGCCGCAGCCCGAAGATTTTCAATTCGTGGATTTCAAAGTCAAGGGAGAGGTGGCGCGGCTTACGCTGAACCGGCCGGAACACAACCTGCTGAACGAAAGAATGCTGGCCGAGCTGGCGTCGGGAATCAATTCGCTGGCCGAGCGGCGGGATGTGAAGCTGATCGTGCTGGATTCGGCGGCCAAGGCGTTTTCAGGGGGAGTCGAGATCGGCGAGTACACGCAGCGGAGAGTGTTTCAATTGCTGGACGCGTTTCACGGAGCGTTTTCGGCGATGCTGGACACGTCGAAGCCGGTGCTGGTGGTGGTGAATGGGCCGGCGTTCGGAGGCGGCGCGGAGCTGGCGGCGCTGGGCGACCTGGTGGTGGCGACGCCGAAGGCAAGATTCGCGCAGCCGGAAATCAAGCTGGGAGTCTTTCCGCCGCTGAGCGCGGCGATCCTGCCGAACGTCCTGGGGCCGAAAGTGGCGATGGAGCAGGTGCTGACGGGAGAAACGATGACGGCGGAGCGGGCCAAGGAATTGGGGCTGGTGAACTGGGTGGTGAGCGAGGAAGAGCTGCCGAAAAAAGTGGAGGATTTGATCGCGCGGGTGACGGCGCAGTCGGGAGCCGTTCTGACGATGGCCAAGAAAGCGATTTTGGGCAGCCTGGGATTGCCGCTGCGCGAAGGCGTGAAAAATTCGATGAAGATTTTCCTGAACGAGCTGGCGGATCTCGAGGATTCGCAGGAGGGTTTGCGGGCGCTGGTCGAGAAGCGGGCGCCGAAGTGGAAAAATATGTGAGCGGCGAAGAGGCGCGGAGGCGGCGGCGAATTGACACGGCGAGGCGCGGGCGCATAGACTGACGAACGACAATTTGACTGGCATGGGAATTTTTGGAAGGCCGTGAAAATCGGCCACGGTCCCGCCACTGTGACCAGCAAGCGGCGCGCAGGCTGCGAAGCGAGCTGGAAGTCAGGAACGAACCCCGCCAGTGAAGGCCGCCGCTCTTCGCGAGAAAGAGGGCGGCTCCGAGCCTCGCATTTTTCCGCGAGGCTTTTTTATTGCGGGCGGGATTTTCGGAGCGGATTCGTGAAGCGCGGAAGAGGCGTGCGAGCGTTTGCTTGGGGCGCGGCGGCGCTGATGATTTCAGCGGCGGCGCTGCCGGCGCGCGGCGGCGTGATCCCGGCCGCGGCGGAGCCGAGCGCGCAGGCGGGGAAAGTCGCGCCGGAGACGCGCGAGGTGACGGACGAACTGGGGCGGCGCGTGAGGGTGCCGCTCGAGGCGAAGCGGGTGGTGTCGCTGGCGCCGAGCCTTACCGAGACGATTTATGCGCTGGGGCTCGAAGACAAGCTGGCGGGCGACACAAGCTATTGCGACACGCCGGCGGCGGCCAAATCGAAGCCGCACGTGGGAACGCCGGAGGCGCCGAACCTGGAGGCAATTGTGGCGCTGCATCCGGACCTGGTGCTGATGGCTCCGATCAACAGCTACGAAGCGATGAACGCAATCGCGCGGCTGGGGATTCCGGTGTACGGGACGGAGCCGCGGACGGTGCGAGAGATGCTGAGCTCGACGGAGCGGATTGCGGAGCTGATGGGAGCGGCGGAGCACGGGAAAGAGATGGTGGCGAAGCTGCAGGGAGATCTGGATGCGCTCGAGGTGCGGCTGGAAAATCTTCCTCCGGCGCACGTGCTGTTCGTGGTGTGGGAAGATCCGCTGATCACGATCGGGCAGAATACATTCATCGCCGATGCGCTGCGGTGGGCGGGAGCGGAGACAGTGATCGAGTCGGACGAAGACTATCCGAGGATCGGGATGGAGGAAGTGGTGCGAGTGCAGCCGGACTGGATCGTCCTGTCGCAAGATCACATGAAGGATGAGGACACGAGCGCGGCGGAGCTGCGGACGCGGCCGGTGTGGAAAGATTTGCGCGCGGTGGAATTGGGACAAGTGACGACGGCGAGCGACGACATGGAGCGGCCGTCGCCGGAAATGGTGACCGCGATCGAGGAGCTGGCGCGGAAGCTGCATCCGGAAGCGTTTGCGGGCGGCGCGGGCGGAAAAACGGGAAGCGGGAAGACGAGCGCGGCGGGGACAAGCGAGGCGCAGAGATGAAACCGCTGACGCCGCAGCGAATCGCCCGGATTTGCGGATTGCTGGCGGTGATATTGTTCGCGGCGATGGTGGTCTCGCTGCGGATGGGAACGTACCCGATCTCGGTGAGAGACATCGTGCTGACGCTGTTCCGGGGAGCGATCGGGCACCGGGACGCGGTGCCGTCGGAATTCTGGCTGGTGGTGTTTGGATTGAGGCTGCCGCGAATCGCGCTGGGGATTCTGGTGGGAGCGTCGCTGGCGGTGGCGGGAGCGGGATTTCAAGCGCTGCTGCGAAATCCGCTGGCCGATCCATACGTGCTGGGAGTATCGAGCGGGGCGGCGCTGGGAGCGATATTGAGCCTGCTGGCGGCGCCGCACGTGCCGGGGGCGATTCAACTGGCGTCGTTTCTGGGAGCGGCGGTGACGATTGCGGTGGTTTTTTTTCTGGGGCTGCGCGGAGGACATCTGGACAGCCCGACGCTGCTGCTGGCGGGGATCATGGCGGCGTCGTTTCTTTCCGCGGTAATCATGCTGCTGATGGCGATGCTGCCGGGGCGCGACCTGCACGGAGTGCTTTTCTGGCTGATGGGAGATTTGACGACGTCGCCGCCGACGACGAGGGTGCCGGCGTGGTTCGCGTTTTTGTTCACGATTTTCTTTTTGTCGGCGGGAGCGATGTACACGACGGCGACGGATCTGAATTTGATTTTGTCGGGGGAACAGGAGGCGCGGCACCTGGGAGTGAACGTCAACCGGGTGAAGCTGGTGGTATACGTGGCGGCGTCGGTGCTGACGGGGCTGGCGGTGTCGGTGAGCGGAGCGATCGGATTCGTGGGGCTGCTGATCCCACACGCCATGCGGATGATGTTTGGGACGGACTACCGGCTGCTGCTGCCGACGTCGGCGCTGGGCGGAGCGATTGCGATCGTGCTGGCGGACACGATCGGCAGGACGGTGCTGGCTCCGACGGAATTGCCGGTGGGAGCGATTACGGCGCTGGCGGGAGCGCCGGTGTTCATTTATTTGCTGCGGCGGAGAATGCGGTGAGCGGCGAGCTGGAACGGGGAAGAACGGGGCTGGGAGCGACGACGGCAGTGGCGGAGCCGCCGCGGATCAAGGTGGAGCAGGCGAGCTACGCGTACGCGGCGACGGACCGGACAGCGCCGACGTTTACGCTGGGACCGGCGACATTCGAGGCGGCCGCGCGGGAGATCGTGGCGATACTCGGCCCGAACGCGAGCGGAAAATCCACGCTGCTGAAAATGATGGCGGGACTGATCGATCCGCTGTCGGGGCGCGTGGAACTGGACGGGCAGGAAGTGAGCAAGCTCGATCCGCGGACGCGAGCGCAGAGAATCGCGCTGGTGGCGCAGGAAAGCGAGCTGCTGTTTCCGCTGCGGGTGTGGGAGTACGTGCTGCAGGGAAGATATCCGTATGGGAAGCGGCTGCGGTTCGAATCGGACGAGGATTGCCTGATGGCGGGAAACGCGCTGGCGCAGGTGGGCGCGGATGCGGTGAGAGACCGGTGGATGGACAGCCTGTCGGGAGGGGAGAAACAACGGGTGATACTGGCGCGGGCGCTGGCGCAGCATCCTTCCCTGCTGCTGCTGGACGAGCCGACGCAACATCTGGACATCGGAGGAAAAGTGGAGCTGCTGCGGCGGCTGCAAAAGCTGGCGCGGGAGAGCAAGTACACGGTGATCGTGGTGACGCACGAGCTGAATCTGGCGGCGGAATTTTCCGACCGGATCGTGCTGCTGCACAAGGGAAAGCCGCTGCGGGCGGGAACGCCGGCGGAGGTGTATCAGCGCGAGGTGCTCGAGGAAGTATTCGAGGCGCCGCTGGATGTGGAGTTGCGGGTGAACGGGCGGCCGCGGGTGATGTTGCGAGGCATTCGGTAGAGCGGCGGAGCCATAGATTGCGCGGGGGCCCCGGGAGGGGATGCGTTTTACGCGGCAAGGGACCGAACGCCGGCAGGCGAAAAGGACGTCGGCATTCCAAGGGATTGCAACTGAAGAGCCGCAAGGGTGAAAGCCCCTGCAAGCGGCGCGACGCGAAAGCGGGAACGCCGTAAACAATCACATGAGATTCCGCGCACGGGAAGACGGTGAAAATCCGTCGCCGCCGCGCGACTGTAAGGCGAAGGAAATTCGAGCGCGAGTCACTGCTCCGGAGTTCTCCTCGAAAAGGGAGGACGAGGAGTGGGAAGGCCGCGCTGCAGACGCGCTTCCGGGCGAGGAATTGCCGGGGAGCGAGCCGTTCGCCAAGCCAGGAGACCGGCGGAGTCTCAATCCGGATGAGGTTGCACGAGCAACGGTTGGAATTGCGTCGATGAGAGGTTGCCCGATTCTGCGGAGCGAGAGCGTGGCGCGGGAAGTGCGAAAGCCGGACTTCAGCGGCTAAAGCCGCACGGGTTTCGCGCGTCTTGCGTCGTGGCTGAAGCCACGGCTTACAAAGCGCTCACTGGCGTCACGAAGACTCCGAAGAATTCGGGGAAGATGCTTCGAATCGAGGCGATGCTTTCCGTCCGTTGATTGCCGATGCAAGCCTGTCCGGACAACCTTCAACTCCCGCGCGAGAGGGAGAGGAGGAAAAAATGAGACTTCACGGACTGGCATTGCTGTTTTTGAGTTTTTTGGCCGCCCCGCTTCTTACTTCCGGACAAACCAATTCAACGCAAACAAGAGGAGCGCTTCGCGGAACGCTGAGCGACGCGACGGGCGCCGTGATTCCGAATGCGCGGGTGACGGCGACACGGGCGGGCAGCGCCGAAGCGGCGGCTACGGCGACGAGCGGACCCGACGGAAAATATTCGCTCGCGCTCGAGCCGGGAAAATACGAGGTAAGAATCGAACGGCAGCCTTTCAAGGAGGAGGAGGCGGAAATTACGCTGGCGGCAGGGGAAACAAAAACGTGGGACGCGCGGCTGGAGCTGCAGCCTCTTTCGGCGAACGTGGTGGTGAGCGCGACAGCGGAGCCGACGACGCTGCAGGAAGCGGTGTCGCCGGTGGACATACTGACGCGGGAGGATTTCAACCAAAGAGAAGCAATCTGGCTGACGCCGGTGTACGCGTCGCTGCCGGGAACGAGCTTCTCACAGCTGGGGCCGATGGGGGGAAGCACGTCGTTTTTTTTGGACGGCGGAAATTCGTATTACACGAAAGTGCTGATCGACGGCGTGCCGGTGAACCAGCCGGGCGTGCCGATCGATTTTTCGAATTTCACGCTCGACGGAGTGGACAAGATCGAAGTGGTGCACGGAGCGTCGAGCGCGCTGTACGGGTCGGACGCGATGTCGGGAGTGATGCAGATCTTCACGCACCGGGGAGACACGAGAACGCCGGTGCTGGAGCTGGAAGGAGACGGAGGAACATTTGATACGGGGCACGACGGAGGACAACTGAGCGGAGTGCTGGGAGCGTTCGACTATTCGGCGACGGCGGCGTATTTCGGGAGCGACGGGCAGGGGCCAGACGATTATTTTCGCGACACGACGCTATCGGGAAATTTCGGGTACAAGTTTTCGGACACGGACACGCTGCGGCTGACGGTGCGGAACAATTCGAGCGACGCAGGGCAGCCGGGACAGACGGCGCTCGACCCGCCGATCTTCGTGCCGGGACAACACACGGTGCTGCACGATTTTTCGAGCGGACTGAGCTGGGACGATTCGATCACGCCGGACTGGCAGAACCATTTGATGGGGTACGAAAATCGGTTTGAAGAAACGGAAGTGACGCCGCCGTATTCGCCGTACATCAGCCAATTCAACCGGGCGGGGCTGGACGAGCAGATGTCGTACCTGTTTCCGCACGGCGGAGTGACGGGAGGATATTATTTCGAAGTCGAAAACGGCGGGGCAGTGGGAAGGACGAACCAGGCGGGATATTTGGAGCTGCACTACCAGTTCGGAAAACGGCTGACGGCGCTCGCGGGCGGGCGGATGGAGGGAAATCAATTTTTCGGGACGCGATTTGTTCCGCGAGTGGGAGCGGCTTACGCGCTGCATTACGGACAAGGATTCCTGGGAGACACGCGGCTGCGAGCGTCGTATGGGAAAGGAATATCGGAGCCGGAACTGCTGCCGGCGGATTGCAGCCCGACGCTGGACCCCGAGCAGAGCCGGACGGTGGACGCGGGAATCGACCAAACGCTGGCGGGAGGGCGGATTCGATGGTCGGCGACGAGCTTCTTCAATAATTTTCACAACATCGTGAGTTTCGCGTACGGCGGGACGAACCCGAACTGCCCGGCGTACGGCGGAAGTTTTTTCAACACGGATCTGGCGCGGGCGAACGGGGCGTTTTCGAAATTCGAAATCCAGGCGACGCGCTGGCTGGCGTTTTCGGGGCAGTACACGTATGACGATTCGAAAGTGCTGAAGTCGCCGAACGCGTCGGACCCGGCGCTGACGGCGGGAAACCGGCTGTTCAAGAGGCCGCTGCATTCGGCGTTTTTGATGGCGAACACGCACGTGCGGTATTTCAATTTCAATTTTTCGGGGACGTACGTGGGGAGGAGGGCGGACAGCGATTTCGACGGATACGGAATTACGAGCGATCCGAGCTACGTGCGGTGGGATACGGCGGCGAGCGTGCCGCTGCATTACGGGCTGACGGTGACGGCGCAGGTGCAGAATCTTTTTGACCGGCAGTATCAGGACGCGGTGGGTTATCCGGCGCTGGGGAGGAATTTCAGGTTGGGCATCAAATATATATGGGGAGGAAATCGGTAACGGCAGAAGACGACTTCAAATTCGGAATCGGGAGCGAAGGCCAAGACTCGCGGTAAAGACACCGCGAGCGGTATTGGCGCTGACGCGCCATTTTTCCCAGCCCTTACGGGCTGGGCTAGCTTTGTGCCGCGCCTGCCTACGACGGGCACGGCCGCCTGCGACAGGCGGGCCTATCTACGACAAGCGGGCCTAAGGCGCTTGGCGGAATCTCCCAACGAGGCGAAGCGAATCCTGCGAAACGAGGAACCGGGGCTGAAGCCCAGAAGCTTTCGCGCATCTTTTCGGGGGGCTCAAGCCCCCCGCTTCCACCCAAAGACGAATGCACCGGAGCGGCAGGGGCGATCTCAAATTGAAGAACTGAAATTGGAGATTGGGAACAAAGCTAACGCCGCGATGACTTCGGCGAGCATTTTCGGGGGCTGGCCGCCGCGTCCACCCAAGAATCGGATACGGCGCGGTTCATGGGGCTCGAGTTCCAGCTACGAGAAGCAGCGCTGGTTTCCGCTTCGAACGCAAAGCCAAATGCGGTGGGGCGGGAATGACGAAGCGGGGCCGGGTGCTATACTAAGCGGCTCCGATGAGCCGAGCTTCACAAGAGACGGCGCGGGTGGCGCCGGAAGTGATGGCGGGGTACGAGGCCGTGATCGGCCTCGAAGTGCACGCGCAACTGCAGACGCGGACGAAAGCGTTCTGCGGGTGCTCGACGAAATTCGGAGACGCTCCGAACGCGAACACGTGCCCGGTTTGCCTGGGGCTGCCGGGGGCGCTGCCGGTGTTCAACCGGCGGGCGCTGGAGCTGGCGATACGAGCGTCGCTGGCGCTGCACTGTAAAATCCAAGGGAAATCGGTGTTTGCGCGGAAGAATTATTTTTATCCGGACCTGCCGAAGGGCTATCAAATCTCCCAATACGAATTGCCGCTGGCGACGGAGGGTTACGTCGAGATAGCGCTAGAGGGCGCCGCGAAGCGGATCGGAATCACGCGGCTGCATTTGGAAGAGGATGCGGCGAAGAACCTGCATGAGGGCTTCCCGGATTCGGACAAGTGGAGCTACATCGATTACAACCGGTGCGGGGTGCCGCTGGTGGAAATCGTATCGGAGCCTGATATACGGACGCCCGAGGAAGCGTATGAGTATTTGTACACGCTGAAGCAGATCCTGGAGTACACGGAAGTGAGCGACTGCAACATGGAGGAAGGGTCGCTGCGGTGCGACGCGAACGTGAGCGTGAGAAAACGCGGAGCGGAGAAATTCGGGACGAAGGTGGAAGTGAAGAACCTGAATTCGTTCCGGTATCTGGCGCACGCGCTGGAATACGAAATCGAGCGGCAGATTGCGGCGGTGGAGAGCGGAGAACGAATTTCGCAGGAAACGAGATTGTGGAACGTGGCGGGCGGGCGGACGGAGCCGATGCGGTCGAAAGAGTTCGCGCACGATTACCGGTATTTTCCCGACCCGGACCTGCTGCCGGTGGCGGCGAAGGCGGCGCTGGTGGAAGAGGTGCGAGCCGGGATGCCGGAATTGCCGGACGCGAGGCGCGTGCGGTTTGAAAGCGTGTACGGACTGACGGGGTACGACGCGGGAGTGCTGACGGCGACGCGGACGCTGGCGGATTATTTCGAGGCGGTGGTGAAGGCGGGAGCGGCGGCGAAGGGCGCGGCGAATTGGGTGTCGGTGGAGCTGCTGCGAAGGCTGAAGGACGCGGGAAAAGGGATTGAGGATTGCGCGGTGGGGCCGGATGCGCTGGCGGAATTGATCGGGAAGGTAGAAGCGGGGGAGATCACGGCGGCGAGCGGGAAAAAAGTGTTCGCGACGATGTTCGAGAGCGGAAAGCGGGCGGGAGAGATCATCGCGGCGGAAGGGCTAGCGCAGATATCGGATGGCGGAGCGATCGAGAAGATCGCGCGAGCGGTGGTGGAGAGGAGCCCGGACAACGCGGCGAAATACCGGGCGGGAAACGAAGGAGTGTTCAAATTTTTCGTGGGCCAAGTGATGCGGGAGACGAAGGGGCAAGCAAACCCGCAGGTGGTGAACGAGGTGTTGAAGAAGGTGCTGGGACAATCCTGAGGCGGGGGACGCGATGGCAGGGAAAAAGACATTGGAAGCAGGGGACAAAGCGCCGGATTTCAAAGCGCCGGCGGACGACGGGTCAACGGTATCGCTGGGGGATTACCGCGGGAAAAACCTGATTTTGTACTTCTATCCGAAGGCGAATACACCCGGTTGAACGAACGAAGCGTCCGAGTTTCGCGACGCCATCGAAAAATTCAAAGCAAGGAACACCGCGATCGTCGGGTGCAGCGGAGACACGGCGGAGGCGCAGACGAAGTTCAAGGAGAAGCACAAGCTGAACTTCCCACTGCTGGCGGACACGGAATTCAACGTAATCGAAGCGTACGGAGCGCGGCGGATGAAGAGTTTCCTGGGAAAGTCGTTCCTGGGAATCGTGCGGATGACTTTCTGGATCGGGCCGGACGGAATCATCAAGAAAGTGTGGGACAACGTGACGGCCAAAGGGCACGCGGCGGAAGTGCTGGCGGCGGTGGAAGCGAAATAATTCAGAGTCTTCGATTCGGCGGAGCCGCAGAAAATCCCGGAGCGGCGATCCCGCAGACCAACGAGTTCGACAAGCGCGGCCGAGGCCAAACAACGGCGGGGAGCCCTTCCCCGCCCCGATTCAGCGGGCCGCGGCAGCCTTTTCCCGATAAAACAAAATGAGGTCGGTGGCGGCGGGCTTGGCGCCCAGCTGGCGGATCAGCGTGGCGACCTGGCCGCGATGATAGGTGCCGTGATTGACGAGATGCTGGAGCATTTGCGAGAGGGGCTGGGACTGGGAGACGCCGGCCATGGTTTTGTGGGCGACGACGCGGTCGAGATCGGCGGGAGTGAGCGAGGCGATGTAGTCGTGGAGATTGCGCTCGATTTCGTTCCAGTGGTTGCGGATGGAGGAGAGGACGGGAAATTCGGTGGAGGGAGTGTAGGTGGAAGGCGAGCGGCCGTGCCAGCGTTCGAGCCAGATGAATTCGACCAGGCAGATGTGGACGAGAGTGTCGCGAACGGAGCGGAAACTGGAGCCGAGGTCGCGGGTGAATTGATCATCGGCGAGAGATTCGCAGGCGTCGAGAGTGCGGTGATTCGCCCAGGAGTTGAATTCATAGAGAGTGCGAAAGTCTTCGACGTTCATCGGAATTCCTCCAAAGAAAAATGGCCCGAGGCCGGTGGGACCCAACGGCATGAGATGAAAGCCAGCGAAGCGGGGATGCATGCGGAGGGGATGGAGCGGAGCGGGGGCAAGACGAGGCTCAATTCTGGGGGACAGGGGTGGGAACTTGAGGCTCGACGCCGCGCCAGCCGACGGGACGCCCCTGAACAGCTTCCTTGATGGCGCGGAAGAGGACGAAGTACATCATCTGGCGATAGTAGAAGCGCTGGATGAGAAGAGGGGCGAGGAGCGTCCAGTCTTCGTCTTTTTCGAGGGCGAAAGCGACGACACAGGTAAAGAGGTCAATGGCCATGAAGACGGCGAAAAAGATGAGAGAGCGCTCGACGTCCTGAGAGGTCCAAAGCTGAGGGAGATGAGCGATGCGCAACTGGGCGAGGCCCCAGAGGACGAGAGTGAGAATGAAGAGCAGGTCAATGATGGGCGAAACGAGCGGGAGAACGATTTGGAACAAGAAGATGTTGGGAATGGCGATCCAGCCGAGGGTGCCGTATTTCGGCTTGCCGACGGTGTCGCCATGCTTCCAGACCGCCTGCAAGGTGCCAAAAGTCCAGCGGAAGCGCTGGCGGACAAGAGCGTCAATGGTATCGGGAACTTCGGTGCGGCCGATGGCTTGCTCGTCGTAAGCGATTTTCCAGCCTTCGCGGCGGATGGTGAGAGTGAGATCGGTGTCTTCGGCCACGGTGTCGCCGGAGAAGCCGCCGTGGCTGCGGAGAAGATCGGTGCGCCAGGCGCCGGCGGCGCCGGGGACGACGGGGATACAGTTGAGAAGATCGAAGGCGCGCTTTTCGAGGTTCTGGCTGGTGATGTATTCGAGGGCCTGCCAGCGGGTGAGCCAAGAATTGCGATTCATGACTTTGACGTTGCCGGCGACGGCGCCGATTCTGGGATCGGCGAAATGGCGGACCAGACGAGTGATGGCTTCGGGGTCGACCATGGTGTCGGCGTCAATCGAGACAACGACGTCGCCCTTGGCTTCGGAGAGGCCGTTGTTGAGGGCCGCAGGCTTTCCACGATTGGGCTGGAGAAGAAGGCGGACACGAGGGTCGTGGCCGTAGTTGGAGAGAACAAGTTCGGCGGTGCGGTCGGAGGAACCGTCGTCGACGACGATGATGTCGAGACGGGGATAGTCGGAGGCGAGGACGGAGCCGAGAGTATCGAGGATGACGGATTCCTCGTTGTAGGCGGGGATGAGGACGGAAACGAGGGGCTTGTAATCGGGATGGTCCTTGGGAGCGGGACGAAGTTTTTCAGCGAGAGCGAGAAGACCGATGACAAGAGCGCGGCCGCTGACGAGAAGAATTCCGGCCACGAAGATGAAGGCAATGCCCCAGCGAAACCAGCTGAAAACCTCGAAGATGAAAGCGTCGGCGCGGACGAAGAGCCATTCCCGGTGGGTGAGGGGAGGCATGACCTGGGCGCGGGTCTGATCGAGCAAATCCGAAACGGAAACGAACTGGAAGCCCTTGGCGCGAAGGCCGTCAATGACTTGGGGAAGGGCTTCGACGGTGTGGCTGCGGTTGCCGCCGCCGTCGTGCATGAGGATGATGTTTCCTTTTCCGGCTTCGGCGTCGGCGAGGACACGCTGGACGATGACGTCGGCGGGAGGAGGAGGGATGCCGCCAACCTCGCCCCAGTCGTGGGGGTCAACGCGGGCGCCGACGAGGATATAGCCCATCGCCTGGGGAACAGGAAGCATCTGAATTTCGCTGGCGGTGTCGGGCTGATGGTCGATGCCGTAGGGAGGACGGAAGAGATGAGTTTTGACGCCGAGAGCGCTTTCGAGGAAGAGCTCGGTGAGATTCAACTGAATCTGGATATTGTCCTTGGAGATCACCTCAAAATCGGGATGGGTGAAGGTGTGGTTGCCGATCTCGTTGCCGAGCTTGTAGGCGCGCTTGAGAATGCCACTGTTCTGCATGGCTTCCTCGCCGATAACGAAAAAGGCGGCGGGAGCGTGCTTCTGCTGGAGGACGTCGAGAATTTTCGGCGTCCATTCGGGATCGGGGCCGTCGTCGAAGGTGAGAGCGACTTTATTTTTGGCGGCGCCCATCTGCTCGATGCGCCAGGTGGTGGGATAACTATCGAAAGATTCCTCGGTGAAGAGATCGGTGGAGGGATCGTATTTGAAGGAACGTCGGCCGCTCTCAGGAGTGGCGGTGATGCGCCAGATGTCGCCATTGCCCTCGAGAATCAAATCGTAGCCGGGAGGAACCTCCTCGACCTTGGAGCGGATTTCGTCGTTGGGATGGGTGGCGTCCCAGATGGCCCAGATGGAAGGATCTTCTTCGCCGAGGCGCCAGAGGGCGGTGCCGCGGACGCCGGCGCGTTCGGCGACGCGAAGTTCGTTATAGGCGGTGAGGCCATCGAGCATCCAAACGGTGTGGACGACGCCGTTTTCGTCGGAGTAGGAATAGTCGAGATTCAAGGAGTCAGAATCGAAGTCAATGTCGGCGCCAGATTCGTCGGCGGTGGTGATTCCCTCCTGAAAGGTGACAGGAGAAGCCATGGGATGGGGATCGGATTTCGTTTTGGCGGGCCAATCGTAACCGTAATTGGCGATGCCCATGATGAGCTTGTCGGGAGGAACGATCTTGACGATGTTCTGGATGTTGCGGACGAACCAATCCTGAGCGGCGATGGGGCCGGGGGGAGAAGTCTGCCAATGCTCGTCGTAGTTCATGAGGATGATGGCGTCGCAATGCTCGGCGACGGATTTGTAGTCGTAGCTCCAGTCGGCGGCAGGAAGAGCGACCATCAATTTGAGATTCTGGGCGTGAAGAGCCTTGCCGAGCTCCTCGACAAAGCGGGAGAAATCCTGCTGGCTCGAGTCGGGGACGCTTTCAAAATCGAGGACGAGGCCGACATGATGCTGGGCGAGAGCGTATTGGACGGCCGTGTGAATGAGGCGGCCGCGGGCGACGGGGGAAGCCATCATGGGAACCAGGGCGGTGGTCTGAAACGTGGTGCCGTCGGAATTATTGAGGAGGCCCATCATGGGAAGCTCGATGCCCGCCGCCGCTTTGGATGCGAGCCAGTCCGTGAGCTTGGGGTCAGGGACGATGGACAAGCGGCCATCGGAGGGAACGGGATGAAGCTTGCCGTCGGGAGTGACGACGGCGAGAGAGCCATCGGGAGCGACGGAGTGAAGCTCCTCGGGAATCAAGACGTCAATGTCGTGATAATGGAGCTGGAGAGAAGCGAAGCTATTGTCGTCGTAGGGGACGTAGAAAGCGGCGCGAAGGGGATCGTAATTTTGAGGGAGCTTGCCGAGAGCGGCGATTTTGTGGCGGCGGCTGCGAATGGGGCGCGGCTTGGTGCGGGAACGGATAGCGTGAAGGCCGCCGCGGGCATCGGCGCGGAGAATATCGGGAAGATCGGGATTGCGGACAACGTTGATGAGGAAAATGATCAGGAGCATGGTGAAGAGGCCGCCTGAAATTTCGAGAACACGGCGGGTTCTGCGCCAGCGCCGGCGATCCTGATCGTAGAAAATGGGCTTGCGTTCCGGCATCGGGACAATCCAAGCTAGCCGTCCGCCAAGACGGTGTCAATGACCTCCAAGGCAAAAGTCCGAATGCAGATACTACTGGCAGCGGCCGCAGGGCTGGGGCTGCGACTGATGTTTGTGCTGGTGTATCCGGCGACGGATACAGGCGACTCTTCATTTTACATCCAGCTGGCCTGGAATTGGTTAAAACGCGGGGTGTATGGGCTGGAATTGAACGGGCACCTGGTCCCGGTGGATATGAGGGTGCCGGGGTACCCGGCGTTTTTGGCGGGGATATTCGCGGTTGCGGGGCAATCGGCGCGGGCGGTGATGTTGACGCAAGCCGTGCTGGATCTGGCGACGTGCGTGGTGGTGGCAATGATTGCGGCGCGACTGGCCCCGGCGGAATCGCGGAGGCGAGCGGGGCTGGCGGCCATGTGGATGGCGGCGCTGTGTCCGTTCACGGCGAATTACACGGCGGTCGTGTTGACGGAGACACTGGTGACGTTTCTGACCGCGGTGGCGATTCTGGCGCTGCTGGAGACAGATTGCGGGCAAGCGGCCGGTGTTGCGGAGTCCGGGCGAGAGACGACGACGCCGATGCGCTGGGTTTACGCGGGATTGATTGTGGGGTTTGGAACGCTGGTGCGGCCGGAGACGCCGCTGGTGCTGGCCGCGGCTGGAGTGGTGCTGGCCGTGAAGTGGCGGAGAGCGAGGGATTGGGGAAAACTGGCGCGGGCCGGGGCGCTGATGGGGGTGGGATTGGCGCTGCCGCTGGCGCCTTGGGCGGCGCGAAACGCGAGAACGCTGCACGAAGCGCAGTTTCTGGCGCCGCGGTACAGCGAACTTCCGGGGGAATACACGCCGCTGGGATTCAACGCCTGGACGAACTCGTGGCTGTGGAGGTTCCGCGACGTCTACACGACGCAATGGAACGTGAACGTGGCGGAGATTCAAATCGACGATCTGCCGAAGTATGCGTTCGATTCGGCGACGGAGCGGGAGCGGGTGTCGGAGCTGCTGGACCAATACAACGACACGCTGACGATGGACCCGAAATTGGATGAGCAGTTCATGCAGATCGCGAGGGAGCGGGACAGGCGGCATCCGTTGAGGAGATACGTGGGAATCCCGCTCCTGCGTTCGCTGACGCTGTGGTTCACGCCGCGGCTGGACCTGCTGCCGTATTCGGGAAACGTGTTTCCGCTGGCCAAAGAATGGGATGAGGACCGGGAAGATCAGCTGGCGACGGTGACGCTGGTGGCGGTGAATTTGGTTTACATGGGATTGGCGGCGGCGGGATTGTGGCTGGCGCGGGCGCGGCCGGGGTGGTGGCTGCTGGTGATCTTCATCGTGATGCGAACGCTATTCTTCACGCAAATCGAGACGATCGAGCCGAGGTACGTGCTGGAATGCTTTCCGGCGGTGATCGCGCTGGGGGCGCAGGCGTTTGCGAGGAGAGGTCAGCTTTCCTCGACGGGCTCGGGATGAATGGTGACGCGGAGGATTTGAGGGAAGCGCTCCTTGACGCGGTCTTCGAGAGCGGCGGTGACGTCGTGGACTTCGGTGATGGGCAAATTGCCCTCCATGGCGCAGTGGCAGGAGACGAGGATTTTGTGATTGACGCTGCGGACATGGACCTCGTGACAGTTGACCAGTTCGTGAAATTCCGATTGCAGTGAATTCACAAAATCCTGGACAGAACGGGACAGGTCCTTCATTTCCTGGCCACCGGAAATGCGGGCGCCGAGAGGCTCGATATGGATATTCACGCGAGCGCCGGGAGGAGCGGCGGCGCGGATGTCTTCCTCGAGCTGCGTGGCCTGGCGATGGGCTTCGCGAAGGCTGGCGGAGTCGCTGACTTCGAGATGGAGCTCGATAAAGAGATGGCCGTCGAATTGGTCAGCGGAGAGAGAGTGGACGCCCAGACCGCGGCGCTGGGCGAGAGCGCGGATGGTCTCGAAGATGTGCTCGCCGAGAGGAGCGCGAGGCTCGACGTGGACGACGACGTCGGCGGGAACGATTTCGCCGATGCGCCGCTCGACCTCTTCGCTGGCGGCGTGGGCCTGCTCGAGGCTGGCGCTGCGCGGGACGGAGATGGTGACATCGACAAAATAGCGCTGGCCGGCGCGGCGGGCGCGAATGCGCTGGGTTTCGAGAACGCCGGGAGTCTGGCTGACCGCCTGGGAAATGCGGTCGCGGAGGCCGCGGGGGGCGGCGTCCAGAAGAGCGTCGAGGGTGCGCCTGCCGAGGCGGGAGCCGAGCCAAAGAATGACGCCGGCGACGATGAGAGCGGCGAACGCGTCGAGAGAGCCGAGCCAGGAAATGCCGAGACGCATGCCGAGCCAAGCGCCGGTGACGCCGAGGATGACGACAAAGGTGCTCCAAATGTCGGTGGAAAAATGGAGGGCGTCGGCTTCGAGGGCGTCGCTGGGATATTTGGCGGCGATGCGGCGGAGGGAACGGGCGCGAAAGAAATCAACGCCCATGGCGAGGCAGAGGATGAGGATGGCCGTCAAACTGGGACGGATATGAACGGAGTGGAAGAGGAGGCGCTGGAAGGCTTCCCAAATGATGTAGAGAGCGGTGATGAGGAGGAGACCGGTCTCAACAAAGGCGGAGAAATTTTCGACCTTGCCGTGGCCATAAAGATGCTGGGCATCGGCGGGCTTATCGGAAACGCGAATGGAAAGATAGGTGATGACGGCGGCGACGCAATCGAGGATGGAATGCAGGGCTTCGGAGAGGACACCCAAGCTGCCGGTGACGACGGCGAGAAAGACTTTGAGCCCGACCAGTATGACGGCGGAAGCGACGGAGGAAAGGGCCGCCTGGCGCTTTTCGCGGGAGGCAGTGTCGGAAGCCTGGGACATGGCGAGAGATTATACGCCGGAGGAGCGAAGTACCGAACGCGGACGGGCGGGAAGGCGGGGAGAGCGGGCGGATGGAGAAGGGCGAAGCGAATAGCGGTTGAAGAGAAGGAACGATGAGTGGACGATGGAGAAGATGAACGCGATGGGGGAAGAGGCGGGGCGAAAGCGAGTGGCATGGACGCGCTGGGTGCGGCGAATCGTGGTGGTGTTGATATTGGCCGCGGCGGTGGATGGAATCCTGATCGAACCGTACTGGATCGAGGTGACGCACGAGACGATTCAAGGAGAGGTGAGCGCGCCGCTGAAGATAGCGGAATTGAGCGACATCCACGCGCGACGGATCGGGCCGCGCGAGGAAAAGATGTTTGCGATTCTGGAGGCGGAGAAACCGGACCTGATCGTAGTGACGGGCGACACGATGGGAAACACGCACGGAGATTATTCGATCGCGAGGGAAGTCTACGTGAGGCTGCATGCGCCGCTGGGCGTGTGGGTGGTGAAGGGAAACTGGGAGAACCACAAGGCGATCCGGGGCGAGCATGCGTTCTACCAGGAGGCGGGGGTGCATTTGCTGGTGAATCAGAGCGCAAGCGTGCGGCCGGACGTGTGGCTGGTGGGGCTGGACGACGCGTACACGGGAACGGCGCGGCTCGAGCCGGCCATGGCGGGAGTGCCGAAGGGTGTTTACACGATAGCGCTGTTCCACTCACCGGGATATTTCGACACGATCGCGGGGAGGGTGAATCTCTGCCTGGCGGGCCACACGCACGGAGGGCAGATCCGGATCCCATTTCTGAGGCCGTTGTGGCTGCCGCGAGGGTGCGGACGGTACGTGGAAGGATGGTACGAAGAAAAAGGGACGAAGATGTACGTGACGAGAGGGATTGGGACCTCAGTTGTGCCGATCCGATTTTTCTGCCGGCCGGAACTGGCGTTTCTAACGATCGAGCCGGAAAAGCAGGCGGGGGAGAGCCGGGCGAGCGATTAGGGATGGAGGAAAGCTATTTCAGCGGCGGAGGAGGAACGATGGGGAGGCGGCGAGGCTCGCCGTGGAAGCCGCGAACGTCCACTTCGTCCAGGAGAAGCGACGGAGTGATGACGGTGCTCGGAATACCGTTTTGGACGGAACCAAAGGCGCCAAGAGCGGTGCCGGCAAATCCTCCTTCGGGATATTGCATGAAGGTGTAGACGGAAGCATCGTTGCCGATGCCGAGCATGTTGCGAAGAGAGCGCAAGGTAAGCCCCTCGAAATGGCCGCCGCGGACGAGTTCTTCATGGCCATCGGAAACATAGACGCGGTAGACAAGCAAGGGGACGCGCTCACCGGAGGAAAGGCCTCCGGCCAGGGCGCCGAGGAAGTCGGAATAATCCTGCTGATTGAGAGAGGTGAGAGCGGGATTATCCATCTGCTTGACTTCGAGACACCAGGCCTGACCATCGTCATGACAAGCTTGCAAGAACTTCTTGCGAAGAGCGGCGGGATCGACGCCTTCGCTCGAGGTGAAAAATAGATTGCTGCTGAGGGGCTTCGTGTCGCTGAGGTCGGCGGAGCGGGCGTGGCCGTTGGAAGTGGAGAAATCGGGTCCGGGACGGCGCGACATGAGAAGGTCTTTGAGCATGCCATCCTCGACAATCGAGACACGCTCGCCTTTTACACCCTCGTCGTCCACTTCATAGCCGCCGAGAAGAGGCTGGCCCTCGAAGTTTTTCGCGGAAGGATCATCAAAGAGCGAAACGGACGCGGGGAGGACGCGAGTGCCGACGCGTTCGGACCACTCGCTGGTGCCACCCATACGTTCCATGATTTCGTCGAAGGCGGGCATCATGGAGACGGGAGGACGCGCGCCGGAAAGGGACGGAGGAAGAACCTGCGCGAGGAGAGCGCCGGCAGCCTGGGGGTCAAAGAGAACGGGACCCGTGTAATCGGAAACGAGGGGCGCCTGGGTAAGCTGAACGAGCTGGGACGCGGCGTCGGCGAGGCCTTTCGAGACGGCCGAAGAATCGGGCAGGTCGGACGGGCGCGGAACATAGACCGCATAAAAATTGTGGAGAGGCATCCCATCGCCCGCCTGAGTATCCATGGCGGCTTCGATGCCAGCGATGCTGCGCGAAGTGCGGATGGTGGTGCCTTCGCTGTTCATGAGGTAGTAGGTGGAATAGATGAGGTAGTAGCTGACGCGGGTGCCGTAGAGCTGGGGGAAATTCTTCAAAACGGCGGAGGCGGCGCGGGCCTCGTCCTCCCAATTGCGCGAGGTCCAATCGGGATCGAGGCGAGGATCGACTTTGACGACCGCGGGCTCCTGCGAGAAATCGTCAATTTCAGGGGGCTTGGTGAGACTGCGAAGAAAGGCCTGTTTGAGAGACATCTGCGTAGCGGCGGATTTGTAGGCTTGATCGGTGGCGAGCCAGAGATCCTGGCGGAGAGAGTTGTAATCGCGATCGATGCCGACCTCGCCGGTGGAACCGAGGAAGCCCTGGAAGCCGTCCTCGGAAATGAAATTGGAACTGTCGAGATGATAATTGCCGACGCGGACGTCAACGCTCATATAGCGATTGGTGGTGGCGGTGGAAGAGATGAGAGCGCCGAAGGAGGCGGTGATCTCGCGGATATCGAGATCGAGGAGGCGGTATTCGATGAAGTAGGGCTTGTCGACGCCGGGAAGATGGAGGCGAGAGATGGAGCGGTCCAGCTCGTCGTGCATGGCGTGGAGAGTCTGGTCTTTATCGCCGGGGGGCTGTTGCGGGAGGGGAGCAGGGCGATGGGCGCGGGCCCAGAGCGAAGGCGCGAGAGAGAAAACGGCGAGCAAGCTGATGCAGAAAGATTTCTTCACGGCTGCTGCCCCTTTGCTTCCGGATCATGGGCCGGCGGCGGAAGGATCGGCGGCTTGTCCGTGGAGGTCTCTTTCTTGGCGAATTCCATTTCGGAGATGAGGATGGCGGGAGAAACCGCGGAGACGGGGACGGAGCCGGACTCGGCGCCGCAATAGCCGTTGAAGATTTCCTCCTTGTCGCCGGTGGCCACGATGTGAGTCAGGGAAACCAAGGGAGTGCCGACAATGTTGACGCCGCGAACGAGTTGGTCGGGGCGGCCGTCGGTGAATACTTTATAGACGACCAGAGGAGTGACCTGAAAGGCCTGGGGCTGAGCGCGGCCGGTGAAGGTGAATCCGCCGGCAATGTCGTCAATGAGAAGGCCGAAAGACTTGCCTTGCTGCTTGGCAAGGCCGATCAGCTGGGCGCGAAGCTGAGCGTCGGTGAACGTGTGAGTGCTGGTGATGATGAGATTGCCCTGGCGGGCGACGGGAACGTAACCGAGCTGGCGGCGGCCGTGGCCATTGGAATGGGGGATGCCGACCAAAGGCGAGCGAGACATGAGAAAAGTCTTCAAGATGCCGTGGTCCACGAGAACCACGTCCTGGGCGGGAACGCCTTCGTCATCGAAGGGATAATTGCCGAGGAGCATTTCACCGTTCAAAGTGGCTTCGGTGGGATCGTCCTTGATGGAAATAAAATCAGGCAGAATTTGCTGGCCAATCTTGCTGGTAAAGGTCTGACCTTCGTTGATGTCCTTCTGGCGGAAGCCTTCGGCGCGATGGCCGAAAACTTCATGGAAGAAAACGGCGGCAGCGCGGCCGGTAAGAAGGGCGGGACCGGCAAAGGGATCGACCAAGGGAGCCTGGTCGAGGGCTTCGGTTTCTTTGATCAGGCGCTGAACGGCGGCCATGACTGTTTTGTCGCTGGGAGCGTCCTTGGGACCGAGCCAATCGAAATTGGCATAGCGATTGATGTCCATGCCGTCGGGCGCCTTGCTCTGGACATAAAGTTCGAGGCGGTAATGGACCTGGCCGAAGGCGAGCTTGGTGCCTTCGGAATTGACTTGATATTGGTTCATGCCCAGCGCGGAAAAGGTGGCGATGGAATTGAGGACGGCAGGAGATGAGCTGAAAGCGGCGGTGTAGCGGCGGACGCGCTCTTCCCAAGGAGTGCGGTCCACATGAATTTCAACGCGGGGACCGATGAAAGTGTGGGGCTCTTCGTGGGAAAAATCCGGCGCGTTGCCTTCGGCAGTCTGCACTTCGACCTGCTGGCTGGTCTTGACTTTGATCAGGGCCTGGACGGCAGCGCGGTATTGGCGGTCGGTTTCCCGCCAGATTTCGCGGCGAAGAACAGGAATATCGTCATCGAGCGTGGCGGAGGTGCCGGGACTGGTCCAGCTGGGCTGGCGATCGCCGACTTTGTGGGTGTCGTCGAGCTGATAACTGCCGACGCGGGTCTGAACCTCGAGCCAACGCACGTGGCTTGTGGCGCTCGAAAGGAGAGCGCCGTTGGAGCCGGAAACTTCGGTGTCCTGGCGGTCGGCGACGGTGTAGCTGATGAAATAGGCGGGAGGATCGGATTTGGAGAGGGCGGCGAAGGAGCGGTCGAGCTCGGTTTGCATGGCCGTCAGGATAGGAGGAGTGGATGGGGCGGCGGCCGAACGGCCGGCGGAGAGGCAGCCGAGCGAAGCGGCGAGGACAACGATGAGAGTGCGAGTTGGACGAGACTTCAGTCGGTGTGTCATATGGCGCGCAAAGTAGACCAGTTTAGATTAAACTGCCCTCGAATCCCAAAAGAAAAGCCGGGGTCCGGATTGAATCGAAAACAGACGCGAGCAAATCTGATTGGGTGACGGTTGAGCAGAAGGAGAATTAGATGCGAGCGATGGTCGTAGGGCGGTATGGTCCTCCGAAAGTTTTTGAGGCGAAGGAGCTGCCCGACCCGCAGCCAAAGGCGGGCGAGGCGCTGATTCGCGTAAAAGCGATCGGAGTGAATTTCGCCGACTTGCTGCAAAGGATGGGGATTTATCCGGGGACGCCGAAACCCCCGTTCGTGCCGGGGTTCGAGGTGGCGGGAGTGGTGGAGAAAGTGGTGGGGACGCCGCGAGGGGGAGAAGAGGAAGAGATACGGCCGGGAGACGCGGTGGCGGCGCTGACGCATTTCAACGCGTATGAGGAGTGGGTGACGGCACCATTGAGGAGCGTCTACCGATTGCCGCCGAGCATGCCGTTCGATGACGCGGCAGCGATTCCGGTGAATTACCTGACCGCATATCATTCGATGTTCACGATGGGAAACCTGCAGGCCGGAGAACGGATTCTGATCCACGGGGCGGCGGGAGGAGTGGGAATCGCGGCGGTGCAACTGGCGAAGGCGCGCGGACTGGCGACGTTTGGGACGGCGGGACCGACCAAGCAAGACGTGCTGCGCCGGATGGGAGTGGATCATCCGATCGACTACGAGAAAAATGATTTCGTGAGCGTGGTGCGGAAATTCGCGCCCGAAGGAATCGAGATGGTGATGGACGCGATCGGAGGGAAATCCTTCGCTCGCAGCCATGCATGCCTGGGACCGATGGGGCGCCTGGTGGTGTACGGATTTTCGGCGGCGGCGGGACCGGAAGGCAAAAAAGATACGGCGCGGGGATTGAAAGCGCTGCTGCAGACGCCGCGGTTCCACCCGTTGAAACTCATGAGCCAGAACGTATCGGTGATCGGGGTGAGCCTGGGGAATCTGGGAGCGCGAGCCGTAGTGCTGCGGAAAGAGATGGCGGATCTTTTCGAGCTGTACGGCGCGGGAAAAATCAAGCCGGTGATCGGGAAGGCCTTCCCGCTGCAGGAAGCGGCGGCGGCGCACCAATATATCCACGACCGGAAAAACGTGGGGAAAGTGGTTCTGACCGTGAAGTGAACGAGGAGCCTTCACGGAGCCGAGGAGTTCGCCGGAGCCGGGACGCTGAACGAAGAAGGATCTACGGGGGGATTGACCTGGACGCTGGTCAAGCTGGAGTGGAGGATTTCGGCTCCCTGGCGGTAGATGGCAGTGGAATAGGCGAAAGTACCGCCGGCCAGCGGGCGATAATCGCTCCAGTGCTGTTCGTTGTCGGAAACGCCGTTGGGACCGGTGGATTGATAGCGGGCGGCGACGAGCCGGTGCGAATCGGAATCGAAATAAAGACGGATGGGGCCGAAAGAAGCGTTAACAGCTACACCCTGCGTCTTTTTGCCGTCGATGGTTTCTTCGCCGATGAACTGGCCGCCCAAATTGCGGGACAAGACGGATTGATAAAGTCCCCAGCCGCCTCCGAATAAAGCAATCCCGCGCTCAAATTCACCGAGGACCTTGGAAACTTCGACCGTTTGCTGCGGGAATTCCAGCCAAGCAGATTTTCCATCGCAAATTTGAATGATTTGTTGATTGCTGAGAGAGACCTTGCCGCGGGAGTGGTCGGGATATTGCACGGTCCATTCGACGTGGATGGGAATTTCACCGCCAATGTGGGCCATGGAGCCATCCTCGGTGAGGCCCAAAGTCTTGACGGAAGCGAGAGCGGAACCGCCGGCAGCCTGAGCCGCGGAAAGGAGAATCTGGCGGCCCTGGGCGAGGGATTCCGGGGTGGGGGGAGCCAAAGCCGAGCGGGCGGCGCGGAGGCCGGGAGCGAGGACGTCGAGTTTGTCGAACGGAATTTCCTCGAAGACAGCGGTGGGAAAGGCTGCGTGGACGGCGTCGCGAAAGGCGGAGACGTTGCCGACGAGAACAATGTCCAAATCCGCGGGAGAGAGATATTTTCTGCACATGGATTGGACCTGAGCGGAAGTAACAGAGCGAATCAGGTCCGGATAGGCGCTGTTGTAATCCGCGGGGAGGCCGAAGGCCGCGACGGTGAGGACGCGTTCGGCGACTTGCTCGGCGGTTTCGGATTCGATGGGGTAGACGCCAGCCAAATAGTCGCGGGCGAAGTCGAGCTCCTGGGAAGTCACTTCCCCGCCGGACATTTTGTCGATGAGATTGACGACCAAGCGAGTGGCCTCGACGGAGGCTTCGGTGCGGGTGAAAGTGCCGACGGAAAACGAGCCGGTGTAGCGATGGCCGGTGAAAGAGGAGTAGGCGCCGTAGGTGAGTCCCTTGCGGACGCGAACCTCAGTGTTGAGGCGGCTATTGTAGCCGCCGCCGAAAATACGATTGGTGACCTCGAGAGGGATGAAATCGGGGTCGGCGCGGGGGATGCCGATTTTGCCGACGCGGATCTGAGTTTGGACGGCGTCGGGCTTGTCAATCAGCCAGATGTGAATTCCCTTGGTGACGTCCGGGGGGGCGGGCACGGCGGGCGCGGAATCGAGACGCGGCCATGAGCCAAAATATTTTTCGGCGGCGGCGAAGGCCACATCGGGAGTGATGTCTCCGGCAAAGGCGAGGAGAGATTCGTTGGGAGCGTAATTGGCGTCGTGAAATTTCCGGAGGTCATCCTGCTGGAATTTCTTCACGGTGCCGGGAGCGCCTTCGGAGGGAAAACCGTAGGGAGAATCGCCGTAAATCGCGCGGCCGAGAACGAGAGTCGCCAAATAATCGGGATCAGCATACTCGACGGTAAGAGTGGAGAGAAGCTGCCGGCGCTGGCGATCGATCTCATCGGGTTGGAAGGCGGGATGCAGGACAACATCGGACAAGAGGTCCAGAGCCGGATCGAGATCGCGGCGGACGACTTCGAGAGCGACCGTGGTGGAATCCTTGTCGGCGGAAGCGTTGAGAGTGCCGCCGACAAAATCAATGGACTCGGCGATATCCCGGGCGGAGCGGTTCTGCGTGCCTTGCGTGAGAAGGCTGGCGGTCATCTGAGCGAGACCAGGAGCAGAGAGAGGATCCTCGACAGTGCCGGCAGAAAGGATGACGAGGCGGGCAGCGACGGCCGGTTCGCGTTTATCGGTGACGACGAAGACGCGAAGGCCATTGGACAAAGTTTTTTCGGCCGCATCGGGGAAATGGAAGGGGCGGGGCGAAGCGGGAGGAGGCATCTCAGGGACGAGGCTGACGCCGGGAGGAACAGTTCTCGTGCCCTGCGTTGCCGGTTGGGAAGGAGTAGCCGGCGGCGGGGAGGGTTGTTGCGCAGAGGCCGAGGCGGCGGACAGAACGGCAACGAAAGCAAGAGCCAGGAATACGGAGGAGAAGCGAGTCATTGATTACCCTGGCCGGATGACGGTTGGGAAGGAGTAATCAGGAGAACGGTGGCCTGATCGTTCGAGAAGTACTTATCGGCGACGCGCTCGATATCGGCGGCGGAGACGCTCTGGAATCGCGAGAGGTCGGTATTGACGAGGCCGGGATCTTTTCCGATGACGGTTGAATACCCGAGAGCCTCGGCTTTTTCTTCGTCGGTCTGGCGGCCGAGAATATCCTCGGAGATTTCCTGATTTTTGGCCTTTTGGAGCTCCCGCGGCGGGACGGGCTGGGTTTTGAGGCCGTCGAGAACGGCGACAATCGCTTTTTCACCCTCTTCGGGAGAATGGCCGGCGTTGAGAATGGCGTAAGCCCAGAACAGATTAGGATCTTCGGAAAAATTGCCGAAGCCGGCGGACTGAACGGCAATTTGCTGCGTGTAGACAAGCGCTTGATAGAGGCGGCTGCTTTCGCCGCCCGCCAGAATATTGGAGGCAAGATCGAGCGGATAATAATCGGGCGAATAGCGGGGAGGAATTTTATAGCCGATGACGACGGCGGGAAGCGGCGTATTGGAATAGGACTTGTTGACGACCCGCTCGGCGGTCTGCGGTGGCTCGGGAGTATCGAGGCGGGGGATAGGCTGGGATGACGGAGGAATGCCGTCGAAATACGTATTCGCGAGGGAGAGAGCTTCGCCGGATTGAAAATCTCCGACGAGGATGAGAGTGGCGTTGTTCGGCTTGTAGTAGGTGTTGAAGAAGTCGCGGACGTCGGCGAGGGTGGCTTTGTTCAAGTCTTCCATGCTGCCGATGGGCGTGTGGTGGTAACCATGGACAGTGAAAGCGGCGGCGCGGAGGTCTTCTTCGATGTAGCCATAGGGCTCGTTTTCGATGCGGACGCGGCGCTCTTCCTTGACCACTTCGCGTTCGGATTCGAAGTTGGCTTCGCTGACGTCGAGGCTGCCCATGCGATCGGCTTCGAGCCAGAGAACGCGGGCGAGATACTGGCTGGGAAACGTTTCGTAGAAATAAGTGAAGTCATCGAAGGTGGCGGCATTGTCGAAACCGCCCATGGCCTCGATGATGCGGGAGTGTTCGTCGGGGCCGACGTGGGCGGAGCCCTTGAACATGAGGTGCTCGAAGAGATGAGCGAAGCCGGTGTGGCCGGGACGTTCGTCCTTCGCACCCACGTGATACCAAACTTCGGCGTGGACGATGGGAACGGCGTGGTCCTCGAGGAGAATGACGCGCAGGCCGTTGGAAAGCACGTGAGAGGTGAAAGAGAGTTTCGGCGCCCGGACCTCGGGGGAAGGGTGCTGCGCGGCGACCACGGCGGCAGCCGAGGCGACCGCGAGGAGGACAAGACCGGCGCGAAACCATTTCAACATTCCCGAAATCTCCCGGCAAAAAGATCCAGCGCGAGCAGCATCCGCAGGAAAACGAGCTTGCAAGTATCCCTGAGGCGAACGAAAGGTGTCAAACGACGCAATCCCCCGGGAACGGCTGAACGAAGAGGGAAATCGCGAGAGCCAAGGTTCGAGAACCGCACCATCCGGCGCAAGCAAATTAGACGGCCGGGGGCGGAAAAGGTTTAGACTTCGTGAATCGGGCGAGCCGGGTAAATCCGAGAGGCGAAGATGCGAAGCGTGGTGAGTTTGCTGGTGGTGGCGCTGATCGCCGTACTGGCGTACAAATTCTGGTTTTCGCAGATGCAGAGCACGGGAACGGGGACGCCGACGCAAACGATTACCGTTGTCGGCGTGAAGAACGATCTGCTGGCCATCGCGCAAGCGGAGCGGGCGTATCAGGCGGAGCACGGGTCATACGCTTCCCTGGACGAATTGAACTCGAGCGGAGCGCTGACGATTTCGAAGACCGGCCGGGATGGATATGTGTACGAAGCGCAGACCTCGGGAACAGGATTCCGGATTGTGGCGCACTGCCCGGCAGCGACGTCGCCCGGGTGCGAGGATTGGTCGGTTGACGAGACCATGGAAGTCTCGCCCATGCACTGAAGACGGATTGAGGAAGGAGGAGAGGTTCTTTCGCGCGAAGAGAGTGTTGTACCATTCCGTGTGCCCGCTTGGGAAAAGACTGCCGCTGAAATCCCCGAAGTGACTCGCTGAAGTGGCTCGCGAAATTCAAATCCAGATCACGCCAAATCCGTGCTACGTGGACGAAGAAGCGCGGATCGTTGTGAGCGGCGTGGCGCCGGGCGGACGAACCGTGCTTCGGGCCGCGGCGCGGGACGACGAAGGGCGGGTGTGGAGATCGCAGGCGGAGTTCGAAGCGGACGGCGATGGAAACGTGGATACGCACAGGCAGGCGGCGAAGCGGGGAGACTACCGCGGCGTGTCGGGGATGGGACTGTTCTGGTCCATGCGCCTGGAGGAGGGGGAGAAAAACGGGCGGGCGATGTTTGCGAAAAAGGACGAAAAAGAAAACAGCGCCGAAATTACAGCGGAAACGGATGGACAGGAGCGGGCGCGAGCGAAGCTTCGGCGAAGATTCGCGGCGCCGGATACGAGGGCGCGCGACTTATCGGCCGGAGAGGCGGGGGAAGGAAAAATCGGGCGACTGTTCATTCCGCCGGGGCCGGGGCCGCATCCAGCGGTGATGGTCATAAGCGGATCGGGCGGCGGATTCGATCAGGACAAAGCGGCAGTGCTTTCCCGGCACGGGTTTGCGACACTGGCGCTGGCATATTTTGGAATGGGTCCGCTGCCGGCGTGGCTGCACCGCATTCCGCTGGAATATTTCCAGGGCGCGGCGGTTTGGCTTTGCGCACAGCCGGAAGTGGACAAGGGGAGACTCGGGATACTCGGTGTGTCGCGGGGAGCGGAGCTGGCGCTACTGCTGGCGGCGAGAACGCCAGAAATCGGGGGGGTGGTTGCGTACGCGCCGAGCCACGTGGCGTGGGCCGCGGGGGGACGCGACAAGGAAACCGGGGAGCAGATTCCGGTGTGGACGAGCGAGGGGAAAGCCGTTCCGTTCGCGCCGCTGCCGTTGCGAGGATTCATGCTGCGGTCGGCGATTCCGGTGGCGGGATTGCGGCGGCCGGTGATATTTCGAAATTTATTCCGCGCGGGATTGCGGAATCGCGAGGCGGTGGAGAAGGCCGCGATACCCGTGGAAAAAATCGCGGGGCCGATTTTGCTGGTATCGGGCGGCGACGACCGCGTATGGCCCGCGAGCGAAATGAGCGAACGAATCATGGCGCGGCTGAAGGAAAATCATTTTGCCTACCGGGCGGAGCACCTGCACTATCCGCGCGCCGGGCACATGCTTCGCTATCCCTTTCTGCCGACGACACCGCGAAATTCGCGCAACGCGCACCTGAGGAACGCGAAGTTCGCCTACGGAGGAACGGCGGAAGCGGACGCGGAAGCCGAGGCGGAATCGTGGCGGCGGGCCATCGAATTTCTGCGGGAGGCGCTCACTCGCTAAGCAGGGCTTTCGCCGCGGTGTGCTAGAATGCCTGCGTCGTGCTGAAAATCGTGCAGGACATGCTGGAATTACAACGGCTGGACATGCGATTGGCGGAAGTGCGCGCGAAGCTCGGGACGTATCCGAAGAAAATCGCGGAAGCCGAAGCAAAGCTGGCGGCCGGGCGCGGCGATGTGGAAAAGACGAAAGCCTCGCAACTGGCCAACCTGAAAGACCGCAAGCGATTCGAGCTGGACGTGGAACAGTGGAAGGAGCGAGTGCGGAAGTACAAGGACCAGACGGCGCAGGTGAAGACGAACGAGGCGTACAAAGCGCTGCAGCACGAAGTGGAGACCGCCGAGGGGGAAATCGCGAAGGCGGAGGACCGGCTGCTGGAACAGATGGTGGCGAGCGAGGAATACGACCGGAAGATCAAGTCCGCGGAGAAGACGCTGAAGGAAACGGAAGAGCGCGTGAAGACAGAGCGGGCGACGATCGAAACGGAAAAATCGCGGATCGAGAAGGATGCGGAGGAGCTGATGGGCGAGCGTTCGCGCGTAGCCGCCGCCATTCCGGAGAGCATGCTCGATCATTACGACCGAATCGCGAAGAAGCATCACGGCGTGGTGCTGGCGGAAATCCACAACGAGACGTGCGGGGCGTGCGGAGTGCGCATCCGGCCGCACGTGTTCCAGGAAATCCGGCGGGAAGAAAGCAACGAACTGATTCATTGCGAGACGTGCACGCGGATTCTGTATTACGTCGAGCCCGAAGCTCCGGCCGATCCGCCGCCGGCCGCATCGGCGCAGCACGCGCCGCGGGCGCGGGCCGGCGAAAACTGAACTCTCCCGAAACATGCGTTCATCCATGAAGGATTCCAGGGCATGAGCCGACGCTCCAGCGGAGCGCCTCCGGGAACATCACCTCTATTTTCGGAGGCTCATGCGGCCGCTCCGCCTTCGGGCGTCCACGTCGCCCACATTGACGGAGCATCGCGCGGCAATCCGGGCCCGGCATCGTATGCGGTGGTGCTGCGGAGTCCGGAGGGAAAAGTGGTGCTGGAGCTGGCAAAAAATATCGGGCGGGAGACGAACAACGTGGCGGAATATTATGCGCTGCTGGCGGCGCTCGATTACGCAGCGACGCACGGCATAAAAGCGCTGCGGATACAGAGCGATTCCGAGCTGCTGGTGCGGCAGATGCAGGGGCGATATAAGGTGAAGAGCGCGGACCTGAAACCGCTGCACGAACAAGCGGGGAAACTGGCGCGGCAGCTGGGATATTTCCAGATCGAGCATGTGCGGCGGGAGCTGAACCGGGATGCGGACGCGCTGGCGAACCTGGCGCTGGACCGCGGAGGGCCGGCGGCCTCTGGACCGGGCGAGGGAACAAAGGGAGAAAGAGATCCTGAGAAGGCGCAGCCGCGACAGAAAGAGATGGCGATTCGCGCGCGATACGTGGGTGGGAAGCTGGTACCAGCCGAACCGCTCGACCTGGAAGAAGGGACGGAGGTGACCGGAACGATTCGTATTTTCATGAAAACGTGACGGTTGTGCGATTTTTTCTGGTCCTTCCACAAAGCGGAATTCCCGCCAAATAGTACGATGCGCCTATTGAGGCGCTCTCTCCCCAATCCATAGACTAGCCCTCCGGATCACAACTGTGAAGGCACTCCTGGACCATCTTCCGACGATTTTAATTCTCGCTGGCTTGGTCGGGACGTTTCTATCCCTGCGCCGCCATGCGCCGACGGAACGAGTGCGCCTGTGGACGTACGCGTGGGCGCTGATCTTCTGCCATTTTTTCATCCAGGCGTTTGAGACGCATACGGGCGTGCCGGAGATGGTGATCGAGACGATCGATCTGGCGTCGCTGGAATTGTCGGGGATCGTGTTCGTGGTGTCGCTGATGATTTCGGTGGAGCACCGGGCGAGCCGGCTGGGATTGCTGGTGATGCTGGGAGTTCCCACGCTTTTCCACGCTACGGCGATCACTTTCAATTGGAACGAGCCTGTGCCGCTGGCGATTTCGCTGGGCCTGGTGTTTTTCGGCGGAGCGATGTTTCCTCTGTTCAGCCACACGAAATCGGAGCCGATGAACGCGGCTCTGGCAGCGATTCTGGGAGCGACAGGAATCTGGGCGGTTCACCGCCAGCTGCAGGGGAGCCCCGATTTCGGAGTGAACGCAATTCTGGCCCTCGGCTTCGGCGTGTGCGGAATTCTCTTCTGGAAGAGATACCGGAGGCCTTCGCCGGGAGTGCTTTCGGTGTCGGGCGGGTTCCTGCTTTGGGGAGCAGTGTTTCCGGTGGCGACCTGGCTGAGCATCCATTTCCCGAGCCTGAATCCGAATGGAGAATTGTGGAACGTGCCGAAATACTTTGTCGCGTTCGGGATGGTGCTGACGCTGATCGAAGACAAGACGAGGGTGATTGAGGAAGCCGGGCAGCGCGAACGGGAAGAAAACCGGCTCCTGATGAGTTTTTCGAGCGTCACATCGCGGCTGCTGTCGGGAAGCGACCCGGCGGCGTTTTGCGGTGAGATCGCGAAGTCGGTGACGAGCGCGAGCAGTTTCCAGCAAGCGGCATTTTTCCTGGGCGGCGAAGACCGGGTGCTGCGGCTGACGGGGTGGGACGGATTCTCGACGGCGGAGAGCGAGTGGCTGGAGCGCGAGACATCGGGATGGACGATGGAGAACGTCAAGGAGGCGTGCAAGACGGGGAGGCAGGCCGGAAACAGCTCCTTCTTGATCGAATTCGAAGGCGAACGCCTGCTGATCCCGCTGGCGTCGTGGAGAGGCTCGCAGGTGGGATTCCTGCTGCTGAGCGGAGCGAAATCGGAAAAGGGCGCGGACGAGCGGGAAATCTTCAAGCTGGAAGTGCTGGCGTCGGATTTGGCTGTGACGATCGAAAACACGAGGCTGCATCACCAGTTGGTGCGGTCGGAGAAGCTGGCGGCGCTCGGGCAACTGGTGGCGGGGGTGGCGCACGAGCTGAACAACCCGCTGACCGGAATCATCGGGTATTCCGACCTGCTGGCGGAGGAAGTGGAGAAAGAAGGGCCGGCGAAACGCGTTCAGAAACTGGGGCACGAAGCGCGGCGGATGAAACGAATCGTGGACGGACTGTTGCGGTTTGCCCGGCAAAATAATCCGGCGATGCGGGCCGCGAACCTGGAAGCGGCGCTGCACGACGTGATCCAGCTTCGCGAATACCACATCCGGAAGCACGGGATTCAATTGACCGTGCACGTGGAGCCGGAGCTGGCGCGAGTGGGAATCGGCGAAGACGAATTGAAGCAAGTGCTGCTAAACATCCTGAACAACGGGATCGACGCGGTGGAGGAAAGCGCGCGCCGCGAGATTGACATCCGCGCGTACGAGCATGACGGGCGGGCGATCATCCGGTTCGAAGACTCCGGGCCGGGATTCACGGATTTGAACCGGGCGTTCGATCCTTTCTTCACGACGAAGCCGGTGGGGAAAGGAACGGGGCTGGGGCTGAGCATCTGCTACGGAATCGCGCAGGAGTGCGGCGGCGAGATTCTGCTGGCGAACAAAGAACACTACGGGGCAAGCGTGACGCTGGAATTGCCGGTCGCGGCATCGCAGACGATGCCCGCGCTTTCCAAAGTTCCCGCCTGAATTTTCACGGAAGAAAAGCGAACCAGCGCGTTCCCGCCTCCCATGCCGCGCGCAATGGCGCGAGGAGAAAAATACGGCGGCTATTTCAGGGAGTAGGAACGGTAGAGAGTGTCGCGCTGGGCGGGGATGTACCCGGCGTCCACGATGATGCGGCGAAGCTCTGACTCATTGGTGCGATTGCGGACACCGGCGGCGTAGACGACATTTTCCTCGATCAAGATGCTGCCCACATCGTCGGCGCCGAACTGCAATCCGACCTGGCAGATTTTGATTCCCGGGGTGAGCCAGCTGGACTGGATGTGATCAAAGTTGTCGAGGTAGATGCGGCTGATGGCCAGAGTTTTCAGGTAGTCCACGGCGGTGGCCTCGGGAATTTTCTTGCCGAGAGGCGTGTTTTCGGGCGCAAAAATCCAGGGAATGAAGGCGGTGAAACCGCCGGAATCCTCCTGCATGCGGCGGAGGAGCTCGAGGTGGTTCACGCGGTGGCGGTACTCCTCGCCGCAACCGAACATCATGGTGGCGGTGGTGCGCATGCCGAGAGAATGGGCGGCGCGGTGAACCTCAACCCACTCCTCGGAGCGGCACTTCAAGCGGGAAATTTTGGCGCGAATTTCGTCGTCGAGAATCTCCGCGCCGCCGCCGGGGATGGAATCGAGGCCGGCATCGCGAAGGCGGGCGATGGTATCGCGGAGAGACAATCCGGAGACTTCGGCGATGCAGGTAATCTCCGGGGCCGAAAAGCAGTGGAGATGAACCTGCGGGAATTTCGATTTGATGGAGCGAAGCATATTTTCGTAAAAGTCGATCCGCAAATCCGGGTGAAGGCCGCCCTGCATGAGGACGCCGGTGCCGCCGAGCTCGAGCATCTCCTGAATTTTTTCGTAGATGGTTTCGAGGGGGAGGATGTAGCCGTCCTTCGCGCCGAGGGGACGATAGAAGGCGCAGAAGGAACAGTACTCGGTGCAGAAATTGGTGTAGTTGATGTTGCGGTCGATCTGATAGGTGGCGACGCGGGGATCGGTCTTGCGGCGGCGGACTTCGTTGGCCGCCATGCCGATGCCGATCAAGTCATCGGACTGAAACAGATCGAGCGCTTCCTGCTGGGTCAAAGCCATCGCTGAAGGGCCATCCTCGGATCGAAATCACAACAAGTATACAGGATCATGGGCCCGAACGACGCCTTCGCGCAAGACCGCGCCATAGACGCCGGCGCAGCCGTCGTGATCGCGAGCGACTTTTTCCAGGACGATGGGAGAGGGCGCGGCGGTATCGGGGTCGAGCGTAATCATGATGCAGCGCTGATCTTTCTTGACGACCTGGACGACGACGACCTCGCCGACCTGGAGTTCGCGGCCGATCAATTGGTCCTCGAAATACGGGCGATCGTCCTGCCATTGGACGTAAAAATTAGCGCGGAACTGGCGGGGATCAATGGGGACGCCGGACTCCTCGGAGAGGGACCGCAAAGTGGCGAGGCCGAAGAGAGAGACGGGGCGCGCATCGGTCATGCTGCGCTCGGAGAAGCGAAGGCGGAGGTCGCGGGTGTAGCGTTTCTCGAGAAACTGGCGGAGATCGTCGCCAGGGAGCAGAAATTTCCGGCCTTCGGGAGAGAGAATTTCGACAGCGTAACGCGAGGGATCGGGGATGGGGTCGTTCACGGGCGGAGGGTCGAGGAAGCGGGGGCGAAAGAGAATCATGTCGCGGCCCTGGCGCGCCGTCATCCAGGGAAAATCGGAGTGGTTGCGATTGTCCACAAAGGCGAAGACGCGGTCGCCGACGAGGCCGGCGAAGGAAACGCGAGCGTCGGCAAGATCCTCGCCAGCCATGCTTTTTACGGGATATCGCCGGAGAGACGAGAGAGAGCCAACGAGTTCCACGAATTCAGACTCCGCGTCGAAGAGCTGAGCCAGCGGAGGCGCGCACAAATTCGACGGGGCGATGGCCCGGAATGAGGCCGGCGCCGGCCGAGAGCTCAAAATACCGGGCGAGGCCGGAAAGATTTTCGGCGTCGAGATCGAAATGGATGTTTTCGGTCAAGTAGCGTTCGAGAGCGCGAGGAGGGAGATCGAGCTTGATGGACGCGCCCTCGGAAATTTCGCGAAGGCGGCTGAGACCGTATTGCTTGGAGGCCTGAAAATCGGCGAGGACTTCATCGGTCATTTTGTCGCGGCGGCCGGCCCAGATGGCAAGAACGCAAGGGAGGCCGGTCATTTCGCGCCACTGATAGGCGACGTCGTAGACGAAGATGGTCTCGAAGCCGGGGACTGGCAAGTCGTCCGGATCGCCCTGGCAACACTCCTCGCCGCTGGGGGCACGATTGGCGAGAGCTTCCATTTTCAGGGAGATTCGGAGGGCGGGATCGCCGATGACGAGAGCGGCGTCGGCATTCTGGAGCATGGCGGAAGCGTCGGGCACGGCGTCCACAAACTCGGGCTGGAGATTCCAGTAGCCCTTGGCGAGAAGGCGGACGAGAGCGGCGGAGCTTCTGGAGCTAGTGTCGAGGGCGATGCGCTTGACGCGCTCGATGGGGCGCTTGGAGACGACCAGGATGCTTCGGACTTCGCCTTTGGCGGCAACGGCCATGCCGGGAAGAACGACAAGATTATCGATTCTCTGGTATTCGATGGCGGGGATGATGGCGACGTCCACATCGCCGCGGCGAAGAGCCTCGGCGCATTGCGAGGGCACAGCGAAGGAAAGGTCGTACTTTCCAACAAGGGGCCCGTCGGTAAAGCCCCAGACAAGCGGCGCGGTGTTCAGGAATTCGACGATAGAAATGCGAAGTTTCGCCATAAGGAATCCTCGAAAAGGCCAATATAGCACAGAGGGGAGGAGAGGATTTTGATTGCGATTTCCCTCCCGTGGTCCAAAATGGCGGGATAGGGAGCACACGAAGGCGCATGGGGGAGCGCCGCCAGAGTTCGTCCGCGAAACATTTCATGAAATCCATGCCGAAAATTCCGGGGCTCTTGATGCTGTTGCTTTGCTTTCCCGGCGTGGGCGCGGGGCAAACAGGCGGGCGCGAGGTTCGCGTGGTGATGGTGACGGAGAAAGGGAAGATCGAGATTGCTTTGGATGCGAAGGATGCGCCCATGACGACGGCGAATTTTCTGCATTACGTTGACGCGGGGCTGTACAACGGCGGCGTGTTCCACCGGACGGTCAAGCCGGGCAACCAGCCGGATAACCCGATCAAGATCGAGGTGATTCAGGGAGGGATCAACCCGGCGAGAGCGAAAGAGGACGGGGCGCCGATTGCCCTGGAGCGAACCAGCAAGACTGGATTGAAGCACCTGAATGGGACGATTTCGATGGCGCGCGACGGACCGGATACGGCAACTTCCGATTTCTTCATCTGCATCGGGGATCAGCCATCGCTCGATTACGGCGGCAAGCGGAACCCGGACGGGCAGGGGTTTGCGGCGTTTGGGCGGGTTATACGAGGGATGGACGTCGTGCGGGCCATCCAGAACGCGCCCGCGGATGGGCAGACGCTGACTCCTCCGGTCCGAATCCTGAAAGTCTATCGGGCGGACTAGGCGGCCGCAGAGCCGGGTGAAGCAATGAGGGGCGTCAGGACTGGGGGCGGGGTGGGCGCCCGGGCCCGGCATTTTGCCGGAATGATTTGAAGGTTCGAGGACCCGGTTTGGGGCGGGTCTAAGTAGTCACCGCGATTGACATTGCCGCTGGCAACTGCGTAGGCTTCCCGCGAGTACGCCCCTCGATGGACTCCAGCCAATACTTGGGATGGTTGGCGCTGGCGCTGACTCCGGGCCTTGGCGCGCGGATGGCGGGGAAGCTCCTTCGGGAATTCGGCAGCCCCGAAGCCGTCTTTTCGGCGTCGCTGACGGCCCTGGAGGCGCAGCACCTGCCGGCGGCGGTGGCACAAGCGCTGCACTCGAGACAGCCGATGAGCGCCGCGGCGAAGGAATTGGCGGCGGCGCAGGCGGTCGGATGCCGGCTGCTGACCTGGGACGAGCCAGAGTATCCGGCGAGGTTGAGGGAGATTTACGATCCTCCGCCGCTGCTGTATGTGCTAGGAAACATTGAGCTTCTTTCCCGGCATTCCGTGGCTATCGTTGGTTCGCGTCGTCCGACGCCCTACGGGAATCAAATGGCTGAGCGGCTCGCCCGGGACCTGGTGGATAGGGGCTTGGTGATTACAAGCGGCTTGGCGCGCGGAATTGACGCCAGCGCCCATAAAGGCGCGCTGAGCTCGGCAACGGGCCTGACGATTGGAGTGCTCGGGTGCGGGATTGACGTGGTGTACCCGAAGGAGAACAAGAAGCTGTTTGGGGAGATCCAGCAGCGGGGCGCGATTATTTCCGAGTTTCCGCTGGGGACGTTTGCGGCTCCACAAAACTTCCCGATCCGCAACCGGGTGATTGCCGGGATGGCGCTGGGAGTGGTGGTGGTGGAGGGAGCGCAGTATTCCGGATCGTTGATTACGGCGCGGCTGGCAATGGAATTCGGCCGGGAAGTGTATGGCGTGCCGGGGAATGCGACGCAACCGGCGAGCTTCGGGCCGAATCAATTGATAAAGCAGGGGGCGAAGCTGGTAACAGGCTGGGAGGACGTGGTGGAAGAGCTGCCGACGCCGGTTCGGGCGGAACTGCTGCCCGTGGAAGCGTCGTCGAGCGAAGAGCGGGCGGCGCTGGTGGCGGAAAGCCTGGGGCCCGGCGAGCGAGTGCTGTACGAATTGCTGGCGGAGGATAAAGCGCGGCACGTGGACGATTTGGTGGAAACTTCGGGGCTGAGTTCGTCGGAGGTTCTGGCGTGGCTGTTTGACCTAGAGCTCAAAGGTGTGGTACGCCAGTTGCCTGGGAAGCAATTCTTAAAAGTCCTGTTGTAATCCAATCCGGCACACCAGGGTTAGGATGGAGAGGGCGCGAAGCAGCCGGGCGCCCAGGTGTTTAAAGAGGAAGGTAAATGGCAAGATCGCTGGTAATCGTGGAATCGCCGGCAAAGGCGAAGACAATCAACAAGTATCTGGGGTCAAAATACTCCGTGAAGGCTTCGTACGGGCACGTGATGGATTTGCCGAAGAAGACGATCGGCATACTGCTGCCGGGCGGAGAGAACGGGCGGCGGAAAAAGGCGAAGAAAACAAAGGGCAAGGCCAAAGCCGCGCCGAAAACGAAGCCGGTGACCATCAACTCGGAAAATATTTTCGAGCCGACCTACGAAGTGATTCCCGGAAAAGTGAAAGTGATCAACGAGCTGCGCAAGGCGGCGCAGAACGCGGAGGCCGTGTACCTGGCGGGCGACCCGGACCGGGAAGGCGAAGCCATCTGCGCGCACCTGAGGGAAGTGCTGAGCAAGCCGTATAAGGCTCCGCAGGAAGAGAACGCGGAAGGAAACGGCAAGAAAAAAGCGGGCGAAGAGGAAAAGGACGCGAAGGCCAAGGCAAAGCCGGCGAAGGCGGAGCCCGCGGCGACATCGGCTTCGAAAATCTATCGCGTGATGTTCAACGAGATTACGCCGAAGGCGATCCGAGAGGCGTTCGAGCACCCCACGCAGGTGGACGCGAACCTGGTGGACGCGCAACAGGCGCGGAGGGTGCTGGACCGGCTGGTGGGATACAAAATTTCGCCGCTGCTGTGGGACAAGGTGCGGAGAGGACTTTCGGCGGGGCGGGTGCAGACGGTGGCACTGCGGCTGATCGTGGAGCGGGAGCAGGAGATCCGCGCGTTCGTCTCCAAGGAATACTGGACGATCCACGCGCTGCTGGCGACGGATGAGCCGCCGACATTCGAGGCCAAGCTGGCCAAGTACAAAGGCGAAGACCTGGAGATTCCAGACGAGGCGGAGGCCAAGAGAATCCTGGCGGAAGTGGAACGGGCGGTGTGGCGTGTGGGGAGCGTCACGCAGAAAGAGAAACGCCGGTTCGCGCCGCCGCCGTTCACGACTTCGAAATTGCAACAGGCGGCCTACAACCGCATGCGGTTCACCACAAAGCGCACGATGATGCTGGCGCAACGGCTGTATGAAGGCGTGGAGCTGGGCGATGAAGGGGCGGTGGCGCTGATCACCTACATGCGCACCGATTCGGTGCGGGTTTCGAACGACGCACTGGAGCAGGTGCGGGAGATGATCCCGGCGAAGTTCGGCGCCAGCTACCTGCCGGAAAAACCGAACTTTTTCAAGTCGAAGAAGGACGCGCAGGAAGCGCACGAAGCGATCCGTCCGACGGACGTGACGCGGACGCCGGAAAGCGTCCGGCGGTTTCTCGAGGACGACATGTTCAAGCTCTACCAGATGATCTGGCAGAGATTCGTGGCGTCGCAGATGGTGCCGGCGGTGTTCGACCAGACGACGATCGACGTGAACGCGAACGATTACACGTTCCGGGCGAACGGGTCGGTGATGAAGTTCGAGGGGTATCTGGCGGCGTACCAGGTGGTGAAGGAAGAAGAGGAAAAGGACGACGAGGGCGATTCGGACGAGCGGCGGCTGCCGCAAGTGCGCGAGGGAGAAGAGCTGCGGCTGGAGTCCATACGTCCGGAACAGCATTTCACGGAGCCACCGCCGAGGTACACGGAAGCGACGCTGGTGAAAGAACTGGAAGAAAAAGGAATCGGGCGGCCGTCCACGTATTCGGCGATTATCTCGACGATCGTGGAGCGGGAATACGTGACGAAGGACCAGGGGCGCATCACGCCGACGATGCTGGGAGAACGCGTGAGCGGATTGCTGGTGAAAAGCTTCGAAGACATCTTCGACGTGGGATTCACGGCGCGGCTCGAGGAAGAGCTGGACGAAATCGAGGAAGGAAAGCTGGCGTGGCGCAGGTCCGTGAAGGACTTCTGGGACCGGTTCGAGCTGGATCTGGACAAAGCCAGCGGCGAGATGCAGTCCTACAAGGCGGGAATTCCGACGGGGCAAAAATGCGAGAAGTGCGGACAGGGAGAGCTGCTGGAGCGGATCAGCCGGCACGGATTCTTCCTGGGATGTTCGCGCTATCCGGACTGCGATTTCATCAAGGATTTGTCGCCGGAAATCGGCGGCGAAGAAGTGGAAAGCGAAGCGACGGTGGAGTATTGCGAGAACTGCGGGCGGGAAATGGCCATCAAGAGAGGGCGATTCGGCCCATTCCTGGCATGCACGGGGTATCCAGACTGCAAGACGACGCGAAGACTCGTGACCGGGACGCGAAAAGCGCGGCAGCCGGACGTGCCGCTGGACGAGAAATGCCCGGAGGACAGCGGACAGCTGCTGCGGAGGCAGGGGCGGTACGGGGATTTCATCGGGTGCGCCAACTATCCGAAGTGCAAGTACACGCGGCCCATCACGCTGGGAATCAAATGCCCGAAGTGCAATGAAGGCGAATTTGTGCGGCGAGGGACGGCAAAAGGACGAGGTCGGGGAAGAATCTTCTACGGCTGCAGCCGGTATCCGGACTGCGATTTCACGACGCCGCACGAGCCAATCGGCGAGCCGTGCCCGAAATGCGGAGCGCCGTTCATCGTGGAGAAGCGGACGAAGCAGGGGAATTTCCGCGCTTGCATCCGCGAAAACTGCGATTGGGAGATTCCGGCGCCGGAAGCGGCGGCGGTTGCCGCGCCGTCGCCCGAGGCGCAGCCCGTGGGCGCGAGCGTGGGAGAAACTGTAAAGTCCTGAGGGCGCGTGGGACGCGCCCGGTGTTTTTCATGCGGCGAAACTCATGAAAGAAGCTCTCGAAGGATTCCTGCACTATCTGCGGTACGAGCGCAATGCTTCGCCGGCGACGATTCGCGACTACGGCGAAGACATCGAGTGCTTTCGGAAATACGTCACCCCTCCCGGCGAAGCCACGATGCCCCTGCGCGAAGTGGATCATCGCGTGATCCGAGAATTCGTCAGCTTCCTCTACGACCGCGGATTGCAGAAAGCCACCGTGGCGCGACGGCTGGCCGCCCTGAGAACGTTCTTCAAATACTGCATGCGCGAGCGGCTGGTGAATCAAAATCCGGCGAAACTGGTGAGCACTCCCAAGCTGCCGAAGCGGCTGCCGCGCGTACTGACCGCGGAGGAAATGAACTCGTTTCTGAACCAATTGGCCTACGCGAATCCGCAAGAGAGGAAGACGAGCAGGGGGAGAACTCCCGGCGAGGAATCGAAGCTGCTGCTGAAGCGCGACCGCGCGATTCTGGAATTGCTGTACGCCTCGGGATTGCGGGTGAGCGAACTGGTCGGGCTGAATACCGGCAGCCTGGACTGGAAAGGACAAATGCTGCGGGTGCTTGGAAAAGGAAGAAAAGAGCGGGTGGTTCCGTTCGGGACAAAGGCGCTGGGAGCGCTGGAAGCGTATTGGCCGATCCGGCGGGAAATGCTGCAGAACGGCGAAGCGGATCCGGAAGCGGTGTTTGTGAATCACCAGGGAGGGCGGCTGACGGCGCGATCGGTGCGCAACATCGTGAAGAAGTACGCGCGGCTGGCCAACGTGAATTGGGACCTGCATCCGCACTCGCTGCGCCACGCGTTTGCGACGCACCTGCTGGCAGACGGGGCGGATTTGAGGGCGATTCAGGAACTGCTGGGGCACGTATCGCTCTCGACGACGCAAAGGTACACGCAGGCGAGCATCGAACAGCTCATGGATGTCTACGACAAAAATCATCCGCATGCATGAGGGGATTTTAGCGGGCTGGCAAGAGAGCGCGGGGCGGGGCTGGGTAGACCGTGTACGCATTGGCCGCTATAATGAAGGAGCCAGTGCACCAGGGATGAAAGAGGGGCATCTAACGGGGAGTTGAAGTTTTCCAAGATGCAATAATAGGAGCGCTGATTCGAATGAAAACAGCCACGTCGCGAGCTTCCAAAGTGATCGAAAAACCGGCCGCGGCCAAGACGGGCATGGTGCGCCTAACGCTCGACACACTGCGCTACCACACTCGCGAGCGCCTCGAACTCATCAATATCACGAAGGACCTGAACGAAGTGGTGCGGAAGCACGGAATGAAGGCGGGAATGCTGCTGGTGCAATCGTTGCACACGACAACCGCCGTCTTCATCAACGAATTTCAGCAGGCGCTGCTCGACGACATCAAATCGTTCCTCGAGCGGCTGGTGGGCCGGATCGAATACTGGCGGCATAACGACCCGAAGCTTTCCGAGTGCAACCGGCAGAACGCGGATTCGCACCTTCGCGCCATGGTTCTGGGCCACACGCTATCGGTGCCTGTGCGGGACGGCGAAATCGCGCTGGGATATTGGCAGTCGATCATCCTGGCGGAGCTCGATGGTCCGCGCGACCGGTCGATCCACGTACAGGTGCTGGGAACGCAGGACGAGCCGGCAGAATAAACGCCGCGGCTCCGAATCCCCGGCAGCAAAAATCAGCAGCGAACTTCCTCAGACAACTTCTCCTGGAGACCTGCGCGGAGCGGGCACGCCATCCGGCTAGTGCAGCAATTGCCGGGGTGCGTCCAGAGTCTCGCGGACTTTCCGGACAAACTCGAGAGGCGTGAACGGCTTCTGGATGAAGGAGGAGTTTTCCGGAAGGCCTTTGCGGCAGAGGATTTCGTCGTCGGTGTACCCGGACATGTAGAGAACGCGGGTGTGGGGGCGAGATTTGCGGACGCGGCCGGCGAGGTCGGGACCCGTCATTTCGGGCATAACGACATCCGTAATCAGGAGGTCAATCGGTCCGGAGTGGGATTCCAGCAGGAGGAGGGCGTCGGCACCGCTCGGCGAGCAGAGGATGCGATAACCGGCTTCCTCGAGGAGATCGGAGGTCAAGCGGCTGACCACGGGTTCGTCCTCGACGAGCAAAACGGTTTCATTTCCGCTGCGGGGTTCCGTGCGGGCGGTCGAGGCGGGAAGGCGCTCGCGCAACTGTCTTACAGCGGGGAGATAGACGCCGAAAGCCGCGCCGCGACCCGATTCGCTGGTGACGGTGATACATCCGCCGCTCTGCTTGACGATGCCGTAGACGGTGGAAAGGCCGAGGCCGCTTCCCTTTCCTGATTCTTTGGTGGTGAAAAAAGGCTCAAAAATCCGAGTCATAACTTCGGGAGACATTCCCTGGCCCGTGTCGGCAACCCAGAGCCGGACGTAGGCGCCGGGCAAAAGGCCCGGGTGCTGGCGGGCCATCGCGGCGTCCACGACGATGTTGCAGGTTTCGAGAGAGAGAACGCCGCCGCGAGGCATGGCGTCGCGGGCATTGAGCGCCAGATTGAGGATCACCTGCTCGAGCTGAGCGGGGTCCGCCTCGACATAGCCGGTCTGCGGATCCAGACGCAATTCGACGCGAATGTCTTCGCCGATGATGGGCCGAAGGAGGCGCTCGGCCTGGCGGACGAGAAAGGCGAAATCGAGGACGCAGGGATGGAGCACTTGCCTGCGGCTCATGGCCAAGAGGCGCGAAGTGAGGTCGCGGGCGCGGAGGGCGGCGGCATGAATTTCGCCGGCCATGCGCTGCTGAGGATTGTCCTCGGGGAGTTTGCGCTTGAGGAGATCGCTGTAACCAAGAATTCCGACCAGGAGATTATTGAAATCGTGAGCGACGCCACCGGCGAGGCGGCCGACCGCTTCCATTTTCTGGGCCTGGCGAAGCTGTTCCTCGAGAGCGCGGCGTTCGGTAACGTCCCGCAAAACGGCGATGAGGCACGGCTCTTCATTGATGTCCATGGCGTGAGCGGAAATCTGGAGGGTGCGAATGTCGCCGGATTTGGCTTGAATGCGAAAGTCAATCTCGCGGATTTCTCCCTGGCGTTTCAGGAGCGCGGTCAATTGTTCGTACTCGCGGGGGTTGAACCAAATGCCCAAATCAACCGAGGAGTTGTCGAGCACTTCGTCGCGGGAATAGCCGACCAGCCGAAGAAACGCGTCGTTCACATCAATGATTTTCCCGGTTTCGATCCGGCTGATGACGATGGCATCCGGACTCCAGCGGAAAGCCTTCGAAAACTTTTCCTCAGAGCAGCGGAGCTTTTCCTCGGCGCGCTTGCGGTCGGTGATGTCGCGAATGACGAGACAGATCGTGTTCTCGGAGCCGTCCTGCGAAGGAATACGGTTGACGCGAGCCAGAAACCATTTTTTCCCAGCCGGGACATCCATGGCGTATTCGATGTCCTCGCCCAAACCCGAGGAAAGAACGCGCTGAAAAGCTTCGCGGAAGGGCTTGTCGGATTCGGCGGTGAAAAACTCGGACGAGCGCCGTCCCAAGAGTTTGTGGCGCGGGAGGTACAGCAGCGATTCGTCGGTGGTCCAGATGTTGAGGAAAGCACCGTCAACATCCATTTCAAAGACAATCTGGTCGAAAGAACCGACGAGAGCCTCGAGGCGAGCTTCCTTGCGGCGAGCGCTGAAATCCTGGACGATTTCGGCCGTGGCTCTCTCCTCCGCCGAGATCAGGGCCGGGGAAGGACTGTCGCGAGTGAGCCTCCAGCGGAGTATGTCCTTCACGATCTCACCATCAACGGGCCAGCGGCGGCGAAAGGCCGGCCCAGGCAGTCCCGACGCGCGAGCGAACGTCCACACTTTTCGCCCAAGAACCGGGTGTTGTCAAGAGAGGAAATCGAATAGTCGCATAACATAGGGGGAATATGGCCTCAATGGCGCGGAGTTACAAGTTCAATGTCAAAGAAGTTTCGGGAACGAAACCGTCGGAGGGCCGGGAGGCGGGAGCGGAAGCCGGGAACGGATTCTTGGCGCGGTCCACGGGCCGGTAGAGAGTATCGCGTTCGACGGGAACGCGCCCCGCGGCGCGGATGAGGCGCTCCAATTCGGCGCGAGTAAGGTGCTCGGGAGTGGTGGCTCCGGCGTCGTGATAGATCTTTTCCTCGACGACAGTGCCATCCAGATCGTTGGCGCCGAATCGCAAGGCAACCTGCGCGATGCGGGGAGTGAGCATGATCCAATAGGCCTTGATGTGATCGAAATTGTCGAGCAGGAGACGCGAGACGGCCATGGTCTTCAAGTCGTCGAAGCCGGTCGGATTGGGAATGTGCGAAAGGCCGGTGTTGGCGGGGTGAAACGCCAGCGGGATGAAGGTAACAAAGCCGTGGGTTTTGTCCTGCGTGTCGCGAAGCTGAATGAGATGGTCGACGCGCTCTTCGGGGGTCTCGACGTGCCCGTAGAGCATGGTGGCATTGGAGCGAAGGCCGATTTCATGGGCGGTGCGCGCGATTTGCAGCCACATCTGGCCGCTGACCTTGTGATCGCAGATGATTTTGCGGACGCGAGGGTGAAAAATCTCGGCACCGCCGCCGGGCAGCGAATCAACGCCGGCGTCTTTCATGGCCAGAAGAGTGTCGCGAATGGAAAGCTTGGAAATGCGGGCGTAATAGCCGACCTCAACCATGGTGAAGGCCTTCAGATGAACCTGGGGAAAGCGCTGTTTGAGGCCGCGGATGAGGTCGAGGTAGTAGTCAAAGGGCAAATCGGGATGCAAACCGCCGACGATGTGAAATTCCGTGGCCCCCTCGGCGACGCCAGAGGCGGCGCGCTGCCAAATTTCCTCGAGGGCGAAAGCGTAGGCTCCGGGAGCGCCGGGCGAACGGCCAAAGGCGCAGAGTTTACAGTGCGCGACGCAGACGTTGGTGGGATTGATGTGGCGATTGACGTTGTAATACGTGACGTTGCCGTGGCGCTTTTCGCGGACGTAATTGGCGAGCCAGCCAACGGCAAGCAAATCGTGCGACTGGTAAAGCGCCAGGCCGTCTTCGGCGGTGAGCCTCTCTCCCGCGCGGACTTTGGCGGCGATTGGCGAGAGCCGATTGTCGGTGATGTGAAGGTCCATCGTCATACGCATGCCACCAAGGCTCGGGGTCAGGGGTGCGAGACCAGAGAAGCCGCTCCCCAGAAAATCAGAAACAGAACACTAATATATCCATTCACGGTGAAAAACGCAGCATTCATCTTGCTCAAGTCGCCGGGGCGGACGAGGGTGTGTTCGTAGGCGATGAGCGTCGAAACGACAGCCAACCCGGCCCAGGCGGGCCACGCCAGGTGGAAAGCGAGGGTCAGCCAGACCAGCATGGCGATCATCGCCAGATGCATGAGCCGGGCGATCCAGAGAGCGCGGGCGACACCCACCTTTCCCGGCACGGAAAAGAGCCCGGCGCCGCGGTCAAAATCCACATCCTGACAGGCGTAGAGAACGTCAAAACCCGCCACCCAGAGCGTGACGGCGCCGCAAAGAATCAAAATTCGGAGATCGACCGAGCCGCGAATGGCGATCCAGGCCGCGCCGGGCGAAATTCCCAGGCAAAGTCCGAGGACGAGGTGCGAAGCGGAAGTAAACCGCTTCGTATAGGAGTAAAGAAACAAGAGGGCCAGAACGGCGGGAGAAAGTTCGAGAGCAAGACGGTTCAATTGCCACGCCGCGACGACCAGAACCGCTGAAGCGAGGGCCGTGAAGCCGGCGGCGAATCCCATGCTGAGGTCGCCGACAGCCAGAGCGCGATTGGCGGTGCGCGGGTTGCGGCGGTCATATTCAACGTCGGCGATGCGGTTCATCGTCATCGCGGCGGAGCGGGCGCCGACCATGGCCACGACAATCCAGAGAATCTGATGCCAAGTGGGGAGAGCCGCCGAAACGCGTGCCGCGAGCAAGGCTCCGACCAGAGCGAAAGGGAGCGCGAAGACGGAGTGCTCGAACTTGATCATTTCCAGAACGATTCGGATGCGGCTCTTGGTCATGGATTTTTCAGTTTCTCCAATGCGCCTACGATTTTGAGCCGCGCCAGCGGAACTGGTTCTCTTGCGGGAGATCGAGCTGGGCCAGCACGCGATAGGAAAATTGGCGGGCGAGGTCCTCGATTTTTTCCGGGCCGAAATAAAAAGCGGGCATGGCAGGCATGACGACGGCGCCGGCGTCGTTGACGCGAAGCATGTTTTCGAGATGGATGCGGTTCAAAGGCGTCTCGCGGAGGCAAAGAATCAGGCGGCGGCGTTCCTTGAGGCAAACGTCGGCGGCGCGCGTGAGCAGGTCGCCGGCGATCCCGGCGGCAATCGCTCCCAAAGCGCCCGCGGAACAAGGGATCACGGCCATTCCATCCACGAGAGCGCTGCCGGAGGCAATGCTGGCGCCGATGTCTTTGTTGGGGATGTATTCGATTTTTTCGGCACGAGATCCGGCGAGAAGCGAAGGCAATTTTTTCATATCGGAGGTCACGATGCCGAGCTCCGTGGCGAGAAGGCGCTGCCCGGCCTCGGTGACAACCAGGCGGACGCTCGAAACGCGTTCATCGGCGTCAAGAACGCGGAGGAGCGACCGGGCGTAGATTGCGCCGCTCGCGCCGGTGATGCCGACTGTGATGGACTTCCCTTCCGGCTTGGTTCGCGCCATGTATCGATGCTTTCTCGAATCTCCCAACGCTTTCTTCCAGCGTATGCAGATCGAATGGGTTTTGCAAGGCGCGAGGGAGGGAGGATCCGGGGCGGGACTGCCGCTTAAACTCGAGAGAGTGGAAGAGGCCGTGATGAGATTTTCGGAGCGACGAATTTGCTTTCAAGACCGGAGAGAGCTGGTGTTGCAACCCGGAAGCAGAGCCGCGCAGGGCATGCGAACGGCGGGGTAAAAGCCGGAGGCCGGCCGCGCCGGCGGGGTGCATGCGAAGCACCCCGCCGAAGGGAGAGCGGCGCGAGCCGCTTTTAGGCTTTTTTGATCGCCTTGACGATCAGGACGAGGACCACGGCGCCCACAATATCCATCAGCAATCTTCCGATCATCGATGTGGCGGACATTCCGAGAAGCCCGAAAATCCGGTCGCCAAGGAAAGACCCGACGATTCCCACGAGAACATCAACCCAGAATCCAAATCCGCGACCCTTTACTAATTGTCCTGCAACCCAGCCCACGAACGCTCCCACCAGAATTGTCCAGATAATCCACATAGCCATTTGCCTCCGCGAGTGGTTTTTAAATTGCGGCGCCCGGCCAGGCGGGGATGCGGGCGCTTGCCTGGGCGCCACTCTAGCACAGCCGGCGGGAATCAAGCCGCCGAATCTCTCCAGAGACGGGCGCGGCGCGGGAAGTGCTAGAATTCGCGGCTGGGAAAAAAAATAAATGGACGAGCGCGACATCCGGAATTTTCTGGAAGCGGTGCGGCGGGGCAGGGTGGGAATCAACGACGCGGTGAAGCGTCTCCGCGGGCTTCCGTACGAAGACATGGGCTTCGCAAAGATCGACACGCATCGCGCGTTGCGGCAGGGATTTCCCGAAGTGATTTACGCGAAGGGAAAGACGGCAGCGCAGGTGGCGCAGATCGCGCGGCGGATGCTGCGCTCGCCCGGGACGCACAACATCCTGATCACGAAAGCGAACAAAAAGATTTTCGCGGGCGTGAAGCGCGCGGCGCGAAAGGCGAAATTCCACGAACACTCCGGGGCGATCGTGATTCCCCGCGATCAAAGCGTGGAGGGAAAAGGGCTGATCCTGGTGGTGTCCGCGGGGACCAGCGATATTCCCGTGGCGGAAGAAGCGCTGGTGACAGCGGAAGCGATGGGAAACCGCGCGAGGGCCGTGTACGACGTGGGAGTGGCGGGATTGCACCGCTTGCTGAAGCACCGGGAGGATCTGGCCGCGGCGCGCGTCATCATCTGCGTGGCAGGGATGGAGGGGGCTCTGCCGAGCGTGGTGGCAGGGCTGGTGGCGGCGCCCGTGATTGCCGTGCCGACGAGCACGGGATACGGGTCGAGTTTCGGGGGCCTGACGGCGCTTCTGGCGATGCTGAATAGTTGCGCGTCGAATGTTTGCGTGGTGAACATTGATAACGGCTTCGGAGCGGGCTGCGTGGCCAGCGTGATCAACCGGCTTTAGCATTTTGCAGGGCACAAAATTGCCGGAGTTCAACAACAGGATTTCCTTCAGGGATAAGACTCAGGCGCCCGAGGTCTCGATTTGAGTGGAGGCAGCTAGCGCAACGCCGAGGCCAGAGCGGCGGCGAGAGCGGATTCTTCTTCGGGAAACACAGTTCGGAGATCGATCACCAGGCGGCCATCCTCGATTCGCGCAATCACCGGCGGGCCGTTTTCCGGATTTCGCAAGCGGGCTTCGAGCGCGGTTGGTGTGTGCCGCGAGGTGGTGAACGTGATGATTTCGCCGGGAAGCTGCTGATCCGGCGTCGAGCCGCCTCCCATGACGGAGAATCCGCCCAGAATTTCAACTTTCGCGTCGCTAGGAACCAGCGGGCGAAGCGTCTCGAGAAAAGCGGCGGACCGGCGGTTCAGCTCCTGTCGTGTTTGGCGGAGCATCCGGAGAGCGGGAATTTCGTCGTAGGCGCCGCGGCGGTACGCCTGCAGGGTCGCCTCGAGCGCGGCGATGGTCAGCTTGTCCACGCGCAAGGCGCGAAACAATGGATTGCGCCGGATTCGCGCGACGATATCTTTCTTACCGGCGATGATTCCCGCCTGAGGGCCGCCCAGCAGTTTATCGCCGCTGAAAGTGGCGACGGAGACGCCCGCTTCGAAAGTGGCCTTGACGACCGGCTCGGAAACGCCGTAGGGGGAGAGGTCCGCGAGGCAGCCGGAGCCGAGATCTTCGTAGAGGGGAAGCTGGCGATTTTTTGCGAGCGCGACAAGCTGCTCGAGCGAAGGGCGCTCCGTAAAGCCGGTAATGCGGAAATTCGAGGGATGGACGCGAAGGAAGAGGCGGGTACGGTCGGTGACGGCGTTTTCGTAATCGCGCAACCGGGTCCGGTTGGTCGTTCCGACCTCGCGGAGTTCGGCGCCGCTTTCAGCCATGATGTCGGGGATACGGAAGCCGTCGCCGATTTCGATCAGCTCGCCGCGGGACACAATCACTTCGTCACCCTTGGCGAGCGAGTTCAAAACGAGAAAGACGGCGGCGGCGTTGTTGTTGACCACGATGGCCGATTCGGCGCCCACAATTTCCGCCAGCAATTCGGCGGTGTGGGCGTCGCGCTTGCCGCGTTCGCCCTTGGCGATGTCGTACTCGAGATTCGAGTAGCGCGTGGCCGTCTCCGCAATCCTCCGCGCGGCATGTTCGCTGAGCGGGGCGCGCCCCAGATTGGTGTGGAGGATAACTCCCGTGGCGTTAATCACGGGGCGCAGCGAGGGGGCCAGCATGGCTTCGGCAGCCACAGCCACCTTCGCCTCAAGCGCGGCCAATCCCGCCTGCTCGTCGCGAATCGCCACACCAGCCTTGATTTGATCTCTCAATTCGGCCAGAACGTTTCGCGCCGCCTGAGTGACGACGCCACGTCCAATCCCTTCAGAAAGGGCGAGAAGGCGAGGGCTCTGGAGAAGTTCGTCGACGGCCGGAATCTGGCGCAGAAGAGAGATAGGGGCGTTTTGCGCTTCGGGGCGGCGATCGGCGGGTGGCGTCATTCCGGCGATATTGGAGCATATTGGCGAGTGGCGCCGCAACCGCCGGGATTTGCCTTTCCGACAAGGGGTTGATCAATGCAATTGACGCCCGAGGGGGGCTCCTTTTACGCTTGCTTACTACCAAACCACTCGCCATGGCTTCCATCGACGAAGACTTGGGCCAGATTGAGCGTGACATTCGCACGCTCAAGATTGAATACGAACAATTCTTTGGCGGCGGGCGTCCGCGTCCACCGGCGGACACGCAGTGGCGCGTCGATTCGATGCTCCGGCGGTACAACGAACGGGCGGGAGAATTGAGCGTCGGGCAGAGGTTCCGCTTCAACAACATTCAGCAAACCTACGCGAAGTATCAAGACATGTGGCGGAAGAAGACCGTTCAAAAAGAGACGGGGGCCGTGCAGCACCATTTCGGGGCGGCGGCCAAGGCCATCGAAGCCGAGCGAGCGCGAAAAGCGGCGGCGCAGGCTCCCGCGCCGGAAGCGGCTGCGGCCAAAAAAGCGGGGGCCTTTGCGCTATCGATCTCCGATCCCGAGAGCGAAAAGGAAAAAGTAAACACGCTGTACGAGCACCTGATCGAAGCCCGCGAGAAAACGGGAGAGAGCTCGGGAGCGCCGAGCTTGAAGGATTTCGAGAGGTTCGTCCGCCAGAAGACCAAGGAATTGAAGGACAAAGGCGGAAAGGCGATCGAGTATACGGTCAGCGTCGAGGGCGGGCGCGTGAAGCTGAAAGCCAAGGTTCCCGGGGCGTAAACTTCTTTTTGGCCGCAGCAGCACTTCCGAAAACCAGCGTAAACGCGTAGACTGACTTCCTTCTCGGGGAGGAATCTGCGTGGCTATTTCGCGGGCGCTGATCAGCGTATACGACAAATCGGGGATCGTCGAGTTTGCGCGGGACCTGGCGCTATTCGGAGTTGAAATCGTGTCCACCGGGGGAACCGCGCGGCTGCTTCGAGATGCCCACATTCCGGTGCGCGACGTCTCCGATTTGACGGGCTGGCCGGAAATGCTGGGCGGCCGGGTGAAGACGCTTCACCCGAAGGTTCACGGCGGCATTCTCTACCAGCGGGGGAAAGAGGAAGACCGGAAAGAAGCAGCCGATCAGGGAATCGTTCCGATTGACCTGGTGGTGGTGAATCTATATCCGTTTTCCGCGACGGCAGCCAAGGCGGGGGTGACGCCCGAGGAGCTGATCGAAAATATCGACATCGGCGGGCCGTCCATGTTGCGGTCCGCGGCGAAAAATTTTCAGAGCGTTGCGGTGGTCTGCGATCCGGCCGATTATCCCGGAATTACCGGCAAGCTTCGGGCGGGCCGGGAGCTGACTCTGGCCGCGCGGCTGGAGCTCGCCCGCAAGGCGTACGCCCGCACGGCGCGTTACGACGGCGAAATCGCGACGGAGCTCGAGCGCCTGACTGCCAACGGGACGCTTTCGATGAAAGCCGCGGAAAAACTCCCGGCGCGGCTGCACATCGCTCTCGAGCGAAAGCAGGCCATGCGATATGGCGAAAACCCGCATCAATCCGCCGCGCTCTACGTGCCGGCAGGCCAGCCCGCCACGGGATTCGCAGCTGCCCGACAGATCCAGGGCAAGGAGCTTTCCTACAACAACCTGGTGGACCTCGACTCGGCCTGGCGCCTGGTGCAGGAATTCTCGAGGGCGGGAGTCGCGATCATCAAACACAACAATCCCGCCGGAGCAGCCGATCAGGATTCGCAGCGGGAAGCGTATTTGAAAGCGCTGGCGTGCGATCCCGTCTCGGCCTTCGGCGGGGTGCTGGCGTTCAACCGGGCGCTCGAGGCGGCGACAGCCGAGGAAGTGGCGAAGCTTTTCGTCGAATGCGTAGCCGCGCCGGGTTTTGCTCCCGAGGCGCTGGAAATCCTGAAGGCTAAGAAAAATCTCCGGCTGCTGGAAATGCCGGGAGAGGATTCGGCCGACGCGGTCGAACTCAAGAGAATTTCCGGCGGCGTGCTGGTGCAGGACCCGGATCTTTACGAGTTGAAGGATACGGACTGGAAGTCCGTGACGAGCCGGGTTCCGACGGCGGAGGAACGAGTGGCGCTGGCGTTTGCGTGGAAAGTGGCGAAGCATGTGAAATCGAACGCGATCGTATTCGCGGGCGCGGGCCAGACACTCGGCGTGGGAGCAGGCCAGATGAGCCGCGTGGATTCCGTAAATCTGGCGGTAATGAAAGCGGGCAACGCGGGATTATCGCTCGCCGGATCCGTGGTGGGTTCGGACGCATTCTTTCCGTTCCCGGACGGCGTCGAAGCGGCGGCGCAGGCCGGCGCGACGGCCGTGATTCAACCGGGAGGGTCGGTTCGCGACGACGACGTGATTGCCGCCGCCAGCCGGCTGGGGATGGCCATGGTGTTCACGGGCATCCGGCACTTCCGGCACTAAAGCGAGCAGAGCTTGCCGGGGGAAAGAATTATTATTGCGGGGCAGCGAAACGATTCGGGCGCTCCTCACATCTAAGAACCTGTGGTGCAACCCCGCTCCAGATCCAGCTGGTCCCTCAAGAACAAGGCGGTGTTCGCCTTACATTCCCCTCGGCCGAAAAGGAAATTCCTCGAGCGATTCTTTTGACGGGCGTTGGCGGGTATACGATAATGAATAATTCCGGCGGACACATGAAAACAACATGCAATCTCGCACTCTTGACGCTAGTTCTATCGGCGCCGGCGGCATGGGCGCAAACTCCGGCCGCCACCGCATCGCCATCGGGGACCAAGGCTTCCGCCCCTCAGCTCACGGTGGACCAGCGCGCCGAAGCGTATTCCGACTTCGCTTCCGGGCATCTCGCCGAATTGCAATACGACATGACGGGCAACTCCGATCAAGCGGACCAGGCGATCGCGCTGTACAAAAAGGCGCTGGCGATCACGCCGGATTCATCCGTGATTCACGAGCGGCTCGCCGAAGTGTATGCCAAGACGCAGCGGCTGCATGAAGCCACCATCGAAGCGCAAACGGCGCTGCAAATCGATCCGGACAACGTGAGCGCGCACCGCGTGCTCGCGCGCATCTACGTTCACCAGCTGGGGGACGTCAATACCGGGCAAGCGCAGACGGACGATATTTCGAAGGCGATCGAGCAATTCGCGGCGATACAGAAACTTCAGCCGTACGACGTCAGCTCGGCGCTGTGGCTGGCGCGCCTTTACCGGTTCGAGAACCGGCACGAGGAAGCTGAAAAGGTATTGCGCGGAGTGTTGCAGCGGAATCCGGATAGCGAGCAGGCTCTCGAGCAATTGAGCCAGCTCTTGATCGACGGCGGGCGTTCGCAGGAAGCGATACAGCTGCTGCAGCAATCGACCGCGGACGGCGCGTCGCCGGAAGTTTACGACCTGCTGGGAGATGCGTATTCGCAAGCCAAGGATTACCCGAACGCGGAGAAGGCTTACCAGCAAGCAGTGGCGGAGGATCCGGACGAGCCTTCCCACCGGCACGGCCTGGCGGAGGCGCTTTCGGCGCAGGACAAGTACGCGGCGGCGATCGAGCAATACAAAAAGCTCGTGGAGCTCGAACCGGGCACGGCGGAAGATTACCTGCGCCTGGGGCAGCTCTACCGGCGATTGGGGCAATACGACCAGGCGGAATCGAGCCTGCAACGCGCCAAACAGCTGGCTCCCGACAGCCTGGAAGTGCTCTACAGCGAGGCGCTGCTGTATGAGGATCAGGGCCGCTACGATGAGTCGGAAAAAATTTTGACGGATGCGATCAGCGGATTGAAAAGCCAATCGAGCGGCGAGGAGAATCCCAACGCCATCTCGATCCTGGACGAGCAACTGGGGCGCGTATACCTGGAGCAGGGAAATTACACGGCGGCGATCAGCACCTACCAGCAGATGAGCCAGCTTGGTCCGGATGCCGAGAAGCGGGCGCAGATGCTGTTGATCGACGCGTACCGCCAGAGCCACAACCTGGACGAAGCGATCGAAGTGACGCGGAAAGCGATCGCGCAGAATCCGAAGGATCAGAATCTGGTCGTCACCCTCGCGATGCTGTATGGGGAAAAGGGCGACGCCGACAGCGGCACGAAAGTGTTGACGCCGCTGCTGCAAGGGACGAGCGCGGACCTGGATATTTATCTGGATCTCGCCCAGGTGCAGGAGCGCGGCAAAAAATACGACGAGGCGGCGCAATCGGCGAACAAAGCCCTGGCGCTGGCGAAGGATTCGCCCGACAAAGTCTCCGCCTATTTTATGCTCGGCGCGATTTGCGAGCAGCAGAAACTGTACGACCAGGCCGAAGAGCAGTTCCAGAAAGCGCTGGCGCTCGATCCCAACAACGCGGCGGTGCTGAATTACTACGGCTACATGCTGGCGGACCGCGGCCTGCGGCTCCCGGAAGCGACCTCGATGATTCAGCGCGCCGTGTCGCAGGAGCCGTCGAACGGCGCATATCTCGACAGCCTCGGCTGGGCTTTCTACAAGCAGAACAAACTGACGCAAGCCGAGGAGTATCTCCTCAAGGCGGTGGCCCGCGAGAGCCACGATCCCACGATTCTGGGCCATCTCGGCGACACGTACCTGAAACTCGGACAGACGGACCAGGCCGCGGAAGTCTACGAGCGCGCGCTGGCCGAATGGCAGAAGGCATCTCCGGCGGATTACGAAGGCGACAAGGTGAGCGAAGTGGACGCGCGGCTGAAGAACCTGAAGCGGCGGCTCGCTCAAAAATCCACGCCGGACGCAGCCAAACCGCAGTAAGCTCCCGCGCATGAAACAATCCGTCCGTGTGCCTGCTTTCGCGAAAATCAATTTGTGCCTGCACGTGATCGGGCGCCGGCCGGACGGCTACCACGAGCTGCGCACGATTTTCCAGGCGATCAGCCTGCACGACACGCTCGAATTGCGGCGGACGAAATCCTCGCAGGTCACGCTCGAAATCGAGGGAGCGGAGCTTTCGGCCGGGCGAGACAACCTGGTCCATCGCGCGATTGAAGCGATCGGCGGGAAGCTCGATTTTCGCGGAGGCATTCACGCACGCCTGGTGAAGCGCATCCCCATCGCGCGAGGGCTGGGCGGCGGATCGAGCGACGCGGCTGCCGCGATGATCGCGATGCTGCGCCTCACCGGCGCGAAGCTGCCGCTATCCGAACTGATGGAGGTTGCGTCCGGACTGGGAGCGGATGTGCCGTTTTTTCTCTTCGGAGGCCGGGCGCTGGCCGTGAACCGCGGCGACGAAATCTACCCCCTTCCGGACGCGCCGAGGCGGACAATTCTGGTTGTTTCGCCGAAGGAGACCGGCGTGAGCACCAAGGAAGCCTATCAATGGGTCTCCGAGGAATTGACAAAACGCACCGAACCCCCTAAAATTTGGGGGTTCTGCGCTCTGTGCTGGAGCCGGCAGGGAGCAGGCGTCTCGAATGATTTCGAGGGGCCCGTCTTCCGCCGCCATCCGCGCCTTGGAGAAATCCGGGCGGGATTGCTCCAGGGAGGAGCAGCGGATGCCGCGCTGGCGGGTAGCGGGTCGGCGGTGTTTGGAGTATTCCGAAACCCAGCGCGGGCGCGCCGAACCGCCCGAAAGTTCCCGGAAGATTCGGTTTTCGCCGTACAAACTCTCTCCAGGAAAGAGTATGCCCGCGCGCTCGGTTGGCGAGCGGGCGGCTGAGACAATTTCTTGACGGACGACAAATTCAAGATATTCAGCGGGACGGCGAATCCCGCGCTGGCCGACGCCATCTGCAAATATCTCGGGGTGGAGCGCGGACGCGCGGACCACGCGCGATTCAGCGACGGGGAGACGCGCTACCAGATTCTCGAGAACGTGCGCGGAGCGGACGTCTTCGTCGTGCAGCCCTGCTGCTCTCCGGTGGATTTCCACTTGATGCAGTTGCTGCTGATGATTGACGCGTTCAAACGGGCTTCGGCATGGCGAATCACGCCGGTGATTCCCTACTACCCGTATGCGAGACAGGACCGGAAGGACCGGCCGCGGGTGGCGATCTCGGCGAAGCTGGTGGCCGACCTGCTGGAAACGGCGGGATCGAGCCGCGTCCTGACGCTCGACCTCCACGCGCCGCAGATCCAGGGATATTTCAATATCCCGGTGGACCATCTGTTCGCGGCGCCGGTTCTGGTGGAGTATTTCCAGAAGAAGGGATTGGGGCCGATGACCGTGGTATCGCCGGACGCGGGAGGAGTGGAACGCGCGCGGTACTTCGCGAAGAAGATCGACGCGCCGCTGGCGATCGTGGACAAGCGGCGGATCGACATCAACGTAAGCGAAGTGATGCACCTGATCGGCGACGTTTCCGGACGCCCGGCGCTGGTGATAGACGACATCATCGACACCGCGGGAACGCTGGTGAAAACGGCCGAGGCGCTGCTGGACCACGGGGCGACGAAGGTGTATGCGGCTTGCACGCATCCGGTGCTTTCGGGGCCGGCGGTGGAGAGGATATCGAAGTCGAAGATCGATGAAGTGATCGTGACGGACTCGGTGCCGCTGAACGAAGCGGCGCGGCAATTGCCGAATATCACGGTATTGAGCGTGGCGCAGCTGCTGGCGCGCGGCATCCAGTCGATACACGAAGAAACCTCGATCAGCGAACTTTTTATTTGAGCCTTTGATTCGGCCCGGTGAAACGGGCCGACGAAAATCGAAAAGAAGACAAGAGGACGTATGCAGACATTCACAGTGGAAGGAACAATTCGAGAGACGCGCGGCAAGAACGCCGCCCGGCGCACCCGGCTGACCGGACTCGTTCCGGCGACTCTATACGGGGGAAAAAGGGAACCGCTTTCTCTCTCGGTGAACTCCAAGCAAGTGGCCAAGATTCTGCGGTCCGAGAGCGGCCATAACACGATTTTCACGGTGACGGTGTCCGGCGAAAAGGAAGAGAAAGCCATGGTGAAGGATTGGCAGGTGAATCCGATCACCGGGGCGCTGTTGCACGTGGACCTGTTGCGGATCGCGATGGACGTGCGGATGCGGGTGAAAGTGCCGGTGCACACGTTCGGCGAGCCCCAGGGAGTAAAGCTGCAGGGCGGCGTGTTTGAAATGGTGACGCGCGAAGTGGAAGTGGAATGCCTTCCGGGCGACATTCCCGAGGAATTCCGCGTGGACGTGAGCGACATGGTGATCGGCAAGCAGCTGCGCGCCGCCGATCTTCCGTTTGATCCGGCGAAGGTCAAACTGGTGACGGATCCGGTCCGGGTGCTGGCGCACGTCGTGACACTGAAGAAGGAAGAAGAGCCGACGCCCGAAGCGGCTGTGGCGGCGGAAGCGGCTCCGGCCGAGCCCGAAGTCATCAAGAAGGGCAAGAAGGAAGAAGAGGGCGAAGGCGAAGGCGCCGAGGCGGCCGCTCCGAAGGCCGAGAAGTCCGAGAAGAAGAAATAGGCGCCGCAGCCGCGGCGTGACCGTGCGCCGGCGAATCGGGCGGAGATGCTCGAGCTATGAGACTCATCGTCGGCCTCGGCAATCCGGGCGAGCAATACGAATGGACGCCGCACAATCTGGGGTTCCTGGCGCTGGACGCGATTGCGGAACGCGCGGGCATCCGCGTGACGCGGCATGAGGCGAAATCGATCGCCGGGCGCGGAGAGTTTGCGGGGCAGAGAGTGATTCTGGCCAAGCCGCAAACGATGATGAACCTGAGCGGCGCGGGGGTTCGCATGTTGCTCGAGCGGTGCGAAGAGTGCGAACCGGCTCAAACGATTGTTTTGAGCGACGACGTGGCCCTGCCGTGGGGCATGTTGCGGATTCGCAAAGGCGGCTCCGCCGGAGGGCACAACGGGCTGAAATCGGTGATCGCGAGCATCGGGAGCGAATTCATCCGGGTGCGGCTGGGCGTGGGTCCGGAAAAAATCTGGGGCGATATGGCGGATTACGTTCTCGCTCCCGTGCGCCGCGCCGAAAGAGAAATCGCCGCCCAGCTGGCGGAGGATGGCGCGATCGCGGTGGAAACGATTTTGACGGAAGGCGTGGACAAGGCGATGTCGAAATTCAATCGCCGGGTGCCGCCGGCCGAAGCAGCGGAAGGATAAGCAGCGGGATTGGAAGTTGCCGTCGAAAAGGCAAGGAATCGAGGAGATATGGAAGAGCGCCAGTACGAACTGATTTTCATCGTTCGCCCGGACACGCCGGAAGCGGACACCGACAAATTGATCGCCACGCTCGAGCACGCGGCGACGGAAAAGGGCGGCAAGCTCGACAAAGTGGAAAAGTGGGGACGCAAGCGGATGGCTTACCGCGTCCACAAATTGCGCGAGGGGTATTACGTGTACGCGATCGTGCGCTCGAGCCACGGCGAAGTGGTGAAGGAGCTGGAGCGGCGGTTGAAGGTGGCCGACCCGGTCATCAAGTACCTCACCGTGCGGGTGGACGAAGAATTGAAGCGGAAGGAAAAGCTGCAGCGGCATCGTGAACGCCGCGCCGCTCGACGCCCGCGCAAAGCGGCCCCGGCCGCGGCGGCTCCTGCCGCCGTTGTGGAGCCACCGGCCGCCGCACAAGCTTAAAAAGGGAGAAATCGCATGGCAGACGAAACAGCAACACCCGCGCCGGCATCATCGCCCGCGCCGCAGCAGCACTCGCACCACTCGGGTGGTCCCGGAGGACCTCGCCCGGGCGGGGCCGGGCGTCCCGGCGGGCCCGCGAAACGCGGGAAGCGCAGCTTTGTCCGGAAGAAGAAGGTGTGCCGCTTCTGCGTGGACAAGGTGGATTACATCGACTACAAGAAGGCGGAAGTTCTCGCGTCGTTCATTCAAGAGCGGGGAAAGATTCTCCCGCGGCGAATGACCGGGACGTGTGCGCGGCATCAGCGCTGGCTGACGGTCGCGATCAAGCGGGCGCAGAATATCGCGCTGCTTCCCTTCGCCGCAGAACTCTAATCGCGCCGCGCCCGCTGGGGGCCGCGGCCATTCGATTCGCAGACTTCGAGGATATGACGATGCAGATCATTTTGCAGGAAGACGTTGAAAAGCTGGGCAATCGCGGAGAAGTGGTGAGCGTCGCCGAAGGGTACGCCCGCAATTACCTTCTCCCGCGAAAACTCGCGCTCGAGGCCACACCGGGCAACATGAAGCGGCTGGAGAGGATGCGCGTGGCGTTCGCGAAGAAAGAGGCCACGGAAAAAGGGGACGCGGAAAAGCTGGCGGAACTTCTGGCCACGGTTGCGGTTACGATCACGCGCAAAGCCGGAGAGAACGACCAGTTGTTCGGCTCCGTCACCGCGGCGGACATTTCCGAGGCGCTCGGCGCGCAGGGGTACACCGTGGACAAGCGCAAAATCCAGCTCACCGAGCCGATCAAAATCGTCGGGGAGCACCCGGTAGCGGTGAAGCTGCATCGCGAGGTGCAAGCGACAGTGGCGGTGACGGTGAAAAAGGAGGAGTAGCCTCCTCCGGCGGCGCGCGGCATTTTTGGAATCCAGGGGCGCGGCATTTTCGCGCCCTCTTTTTTTGTCCGCTCACTTTTCCACTTTTCCTTTTTAATTCACAGGGATGGTCGGATTGACGCGGCGCGAACGCGCCCGCAGAATGCAAAATGAAATAAGATCCATCCCGCATGCGGATTGGAAGATTACATTTTGATGGGCGATAATAGGACGTAACACGCGATGGCCACCCCCGACACTTCTCTCGAACGCGCGCTGCCGCACAATCTGGAAGCCGAGCGGAGCATTCTGGGCGCAGTGCTGCTGGACAATCACGCGCTGAACGCCGCGGTCGAACGGGTCCGCTCGGAAGATTTCTTTCTTCCGCAGCACCGGTACATATTCGAGCGGATGATTCAGCTGGCCGAAAAAAATCACGCCATCGATATCGTGACGCTGATGGAGGATTTAAGCCGGAGGGCGGAACTCGAGGCCGCCGGGGGGATCGCCTACCTCTCGACGCTGGCGGACGGCCTGCCACGCATCACCAACGTCGACCACTACGCGCGAATCGTCAAGGAAAAGGCCGTCCTCCGCAGTCTGATTCATTCCGCTTCGGCGATTCAGGAGCAGGCGCTGGCGGCGGGAGACGACGCCGACGTGATTCTGGACCGGGCGGAATCCATCATTTTCCAGCTCGCCGAGGACCGCGTGAAGAGCGGGTTCGTCGGAGTCAAAGAGCTGGTCCGCGACAACTTCGAGCGGCTGGAGAAAATATTCAGCGAGGGCCGGCGAATCACCGGCCTGGCTACCGGATATTTGGGGCTCGACAACGAGACCGCCGGGCTGCAGCCCTCGGAGCTGGTGGTCCTGGCGGCGCGACCTTCGATGGGGAAAACGGCTTTGGCGCTCAACATCGCCGAGAATGTGGCGCTCGACCAGCGCCAGCCGGTGGCCGTCTTCAGCCTCGAAATGTCGAAAGAATCGCTGCTGCTTCGCCTTCTCGCTTCGAAATCACGCGTGGACGCGCACAAATTCCGCACCGGCCACCTGGGGCGGGACGATTGGGACAAAATCTCGAAAGCGCTCACGGAGCTGGCGGAGGCGCCGTTGTGGATTGACGATTCCGCGTCTTCGACGGTCCTAGAAATGGGCGCAAAGGCCCGGCGGCTGAAGCGCGACCGCGGGCTGGCCCTGATGATCGTGGATTACATCCAGCTCGTCGTTCCTTCGACCGGAAACCGCCAGTCGAACCGGCAGGAAGAAGTGGCGGGGATATCCCGCGGACTGAAGGGACTGGCGAAGGAGCTGAAGGTGCCAATTCTGGTGTTGAGCCAGCTGACGCGAGCACCGGAACGCGACGACCGGAAGCCGCAGCTTTCCGATTTGAGAGAATCGGGCGCCATCGAGCAGGATGCGGATGTCGTCATGTTCATCAACCGGCCAAATTTTTACAAGACCGACCTGCCGGAAGAGGAACGGGCGCGCGCGGAGCTCATCATCGCCAAGCAACGAAACGGTCCCACGGGCCTGCTGAAATTCGTCTTTCTGGGCCGCCACACACGCTTCGAAGAGGCAGCACCCGATACCTGGAGTTCCGGGGACTCGGAGGGGTAGCCACGGCGCCGGAAGCGATAAATCCGCGCCGGGTGGCGTCACCGTGGGGACACGGCCGTGTCGCTCTTCCCGCGCCACCAAGGCGCCACCGTCAATGCAGGGTTTCTGCGCTGGCCTGATACTCGAGCTAAGAGCCTTGTTTTCTTTCCCAACCAGAGTATGGCGGTAAATGGCTTGCTCGATCGGGTCCGGCGTTTCACGTGCAACACCAGCCTCCGGATGTTTACCTAAACGAACCCTGCCGATGGCCGATTTGACATTTCTGGGCGCCGGCTGGTGGCGACTCTGGCATTCTAAAAGGCGATGACCACGAACATACATTTCAAAGGGCGGCCCGTCTGGGCCGAGATTTCTCTCGAAGCGATCCTGCACAACCTGCGCGTCATCCGGCAGCACGTGGGGAAGCACCCGGGGAGCAACAGAGGAGGAAACCAAGCCGGAGTCAAGCGAATGGTCCTGGCCGTGGTGAAATCGAACGCCTACGGACTGGGAGCCGTGCCAATCGCCAAGGCTTTGCAGAAGGCGGGGACGGAATGGTTCGGAGTGACCTGCGGGAATGAGGGAGAGGAATTGCGCGAAGCGGGGATTCGTAAGCGCATATTGATTTTGACGGGGTTCTGGCCCGGCGAAGAAAAGCGGCTGATGCAACAGAAGCTAACCCCGGCGGTGACACGCGTTTCCGATCTCCGGCACCTCGAGCGAGCGGCAAAATCGTTCCGGGGACTCAAATCTCCCTTCCGGTTTCACTTGAAGATCAACACGGGGATGAACCGACTGGGAATTTCGCCATCGGACGTCGAGGCCTTCGCGCGAGAGCTCGCAAAATGCCGCCACATTCAGTTGGAAGGCACGTTCACTCACTTTGGCTCGGCGGAGGATTTCGCGAGCCCGCGGACGTGCGAGCAGGAAGTTCTTTTCCGGAGCTGTCTAGACCGGATGCGGGCTTTGGGGGTTTCTCCGGGGATTGTGCACGTAGCCAATAGCGGCGCGATATGCGCCCGTCCTGAAAGCTGGGCGGACATGGTCCGCCCGGGGGCGATTCTCTACGGGTATCACCAGCAGTTTACTCCGCTCGAAAAAAAGCAAGAGATCATGCAGATGATGCCTCTGCGGCCGTGCCTATCGATGCGCGCCCGGATCATTTCGCTGCGGGATGTACCGCCGGGACAGGGAGTGGGGTACGGAGCGCGGTTTGTGACCTCGCGCGCGTCGCGGATCGGAGTGATCAATGCGGGATACGCGGATGGGATCGTCCGGCATCGCACCAATCACGGATGGGTACTGGTCAACGGGCAGCGGGCGCCGTTGGTGGGAACGATTTCGATGGATTTGACGGCTATTGACGTCACGGATGTGCCCGGCGCGGCGCTGGGAGACATCGTGACCATCTATGGGCGGGATGGAGAGGCCACAATGGAAGTCTCCGACGTGGCCGCCGAACTCGGCACCGTCACTTCCGATCTGCTCTGCGCACTGGGGCGGCGAGTGCCCCGATTTTACAAGTAGATTGAACTGCGGGGGCGGCCCGCAAGCCTTCCATTGACCCTATCGAGCGACTCGGTGCTATACTCGTCCCTATAAAGGTGTTTATAAGTCGATTCATATTTCTTATACGTGTTGAATAAACATCTCATACCGTCCGACCAGCAAGGTTGCGGTTGACTTTTTTCGAGTGCGCCGTTTCATACGATTCATAGGGGATCTCATGCAAAGGACTACAAATCAGCCGAACCGTCCGCCTTCCCTTCCCACCTCAGAAGCGTCGCCGGCCAGGCCGGTCACCCTCTCGCGGAACCCGACCCCGACGGTAGGAACGTTTTGGGACATGTTGGTGGTGCGGGTGATCTTCACGCTGATCTGCATCGTTGCGGGGTATCACTTCCGGCCGTTCAGCGTGACGCCGATGGTGGGAGCGACGGCGGGACTCGGTTTTGCCGTGGCCGTAATTCTTTTCGAGCTACGCCTTCGCCGGGCAAGCCTTCGCCGGCTGATTGGAGCCGCGACGGGCTCGATCCTCGGGATTTTGGGCGCGTATTTGACGTCGCTCATTTTCACCCACACGACGATGCCGGAAAGCACGCGGTCGTTTTTCAGCCTCGCCGTCTTTTTGATCATGGCCTACATCGGACTGATTCTCGGCGCCAACAAGGGCGACATGCTCAACCTGCAGGCGCTGGGAGGCCTGTTCGGCAGCGAGCGAAACATGAAGCACTCGTTCAAACTGCTCGACACGAGCGTGATCATAGACGGGAGGGTGGCGGACATCGCGGACGCCCTGTTTCTCGACGGGACCATCATTGTTCCGCAATTCGTTCTTCGCGAGCTGCAACTGGTGGCCGATTCGGCCGACCCGCTGAAACGCCAGCGCGGGCGCCGGGGGCTGGAAGTGCTGCAACGCATCCAGAAAATGCCCCACCTGGAAGTGCAAATCGCCGAGGAAGATTTTGTGCAAATCGCGGATGTGGACTTGAAATTGATCGAGCTGGCGAAGCGGTACGACGCAAAAATCGTGACGAACGATTTCAACTTGAACAAGGTGGCGACACTGCAGGGCATCGAAATCATGAACGTCAACCAGCTGGCCAACGCCTTGAAGCCGGTTGTGCTGCCGGGCGAATCGATGCGGGTGTTCATCCTGCGCGAAGGCAAGGAATACAATCAGGGCGTGGCGTATCTCGACGACGGGACGATGGTGGTGGTGGACGGCGCGCGCAAAATGATCAACAAGACGATCGACATCACCGTTACTTCGGTCCACCAAACCACGGCGGGAAAGATGATATTCGGGCGGTTCGACGACCGGAGCGAGCCATCGCAACGGCCTGCGGCTCCCGCAGGCGAAGGGCAGCCCGCGCAGCGACCCGTCGAGGGCGGAGGCGAGAGGCCGCCGCGGCCACTCTACCCGGACCAGGGCCGTTCCTGAAATTCATGAGCACCCCTGAGACTGGCCGGAACTTGGGGCAAATGTCCGGTCAAGCCGGGCGGCGAATCCGCGCATGACTCGCATCGCCGCAATCGTCCCAGCCGCCGGGCTGGGGACGCGGATGGCCGCAGGAAAGCCGAAGCAATTCCTCGAATTGGATGGCGTTCCGCTGATTATTTTCACGCTGAGGCGACTTGCGGCTTGCGCGAGGATCACGGAATTTATCGTCTCGACGCGCGCGGAGGATTTGGCCTGGTTGCAAGATACGGTGGCACGCGCGGGGCTGGGACGGCCGGCGCGGGTGGTCCACGGAGGCGAGACGCGGCAGCAGTCGGTGGGCAACGGGCTGGCGCAGTTGGACGCGGAGGTGGAATTCGTCCTGGTGCACGACGCCGTGAGGCCGTTTGTCACGCCGGCGCAACTCGAGCGGGTGATTGCGGAAGCGCAAACGCGCGGCGCGGCCATTCTGGGGATCCCCGCGATTGACACGGTAAAAGAAGTGAAGCGTGCGAGCCTGCCGGAAGATGTAGCGCTGATAACTTCGACCATTCCTCGCGAGCGCGTGGTGTTAGCGCAGACTCCTCAGGTGTTTTCCAGCGCAATCTTGCGAGAAGCCTTTCGGAAGTCGCAGGAGGACGGCGTGGTCGCATCGGATGAAGCCGGACTGGTGGAGAGGCTGGGCCGCGATGTCTTCGTCGTACTGGGTTCGGAACGGAATTTGAAAATCACGCGCCCGGCGGATATGGACCTGGCCCGTTTTTATCTCGAACAGGAGCGGCAAAGGAAATGACGCGTTCGGGCATCGGATACGATCTGCATCGCCTCGCCGCCGGCAGAAAATTGATTATCGGCGGAATCGAAGTGCCCTACGACAAAGGGCCGGTGGGCCATTCGGATGGCGACGTGCTGAGCCACGCGCTGTGCGACGCTCTGCTGGGGGCGGCAAGCCTTGGGGACATCGGGACGCACTTCCCGGACACGGACGCGAAGTGGAAAGGGGCGTCGAGCCTGCTTTTTCTGGAGCACACTCGACAACTGCTTGATACTAAAGGGCTTAGAATTGTACATCTGGACGCCGTCGTGATCCTGGAGCGCCCGAAACTGGGCCCTCATTTTCCCGCCATGCGGGAAACGCTGGCCAAGTCACTGGGAATATCGCCTGAGCAAATTAACCTGAAAGCAAAAACAAACGAAGGAACGGGCGAAATCGGGCGAGGCGAAGCCATTGCGGCGCAAACCGTCGCCACACTGGAAGCCTGAAGCTTCCGCCCCTCACCGCAGAAAACCTAGCGCATTGCAGGCTGCGCACACCTGTACTGGAAAGAACTGTCGCGGGCGGAAATCCGCGTCCAGAATAAGGAAGAAAGGCGACGTCACACCTGCCTGGCGAAGGCGGGAGCCCTCTCGGTCAGTCGACTCCCGTGACGCACACTGAGGAGAGAAAAGTTGCGGCGCAAACTGGTCGGCTCGCTGCTTCTGGCCATCACTCTGTTCATTCTGGTCCTCTCGATCTCCTTTCGCAGCATCCTGCATTCGCGCGACACGGAATCGTGGGTGCGGCACACGCACGTCACGATCGAAAACTTGAACACGCTTTCGGCGGACTTGATGGAAGCCGAATCGTGCGAGCGCGGTTTTCTCCTCACGGGCGACAAAGCCTACCTGGACAGCATGAATATGGCCCTGCAAGAGACGCAGGAATCGATGGGCCGCGTCCGCGAACTGGTGATGGACAATTCCCGGCAGCAGAAAAACCTATCGCAACTCACCGCGGCTCTCGAGGAGAGAACCCGGCTTTTCCGGCAAGTCGCGGAGCTGGAAGAGACGCAGCGGCCCTCAGCAGCTCTGGCGATATTGCGGGCGGGACGGCCGAAGAATCTCTCGGATCAGATTCGCACAACGCTGGCCGAAATGACGCGGGAGGAGACGGAATTGCTGGCGGGGCGCGAGGGCGAATCGGAAACGAACATGGAGGACACGCTGCGGGCGCTGGCGGTCGGCAGCCTGTTCGGAATCCTGCTGCTGCTGGTGGCGGGCTGGCTGCTGCAACGCCAAACCGATTCGCTGCAGAAGGCGCAAGAGGGGCTTCGCGAAACCAACAAGACGCTGACGCGTTCCATGGGAGCGTTGACGGCCAAAACGCTGCAGGCGCGGGCTCTGGCCGAAATGAGCGATATCCTGCAATCGTGCCTGACGCTCGATGAAGCGCGTGATGTGATCGCGCGATTCTTTCGCGATCTGCTGCCGGAAGATTCCGGAGCAATTTACCTGCACAACCTGGCGCGGGAAAGCATGGAACCGCTGCTGGCCTGGGGAGCGAATCCTCCGGGAGCGGCCGTGTTCGGCGCGGACGATTGCTGGGCGCTACGGCGTGGACGCCCGCAAAAGGTGAATCCAACGGAGAGCGTGGTGCTTTGCAAGCACATCACTGAACGCCCCGATGGAAATTGCCAGTGCATTCCCCTGGTGGCGCAGAACGAGGCGTTCGGACTGATGTACATCGTGTCGCAGGAAAGCACGGCGGCGGGACAACAGGGATCGAGCGCGACGGATGCGGAAGAGCACGACTTGCTGGTGCGGCGCATGGGGGAAACGGTGGCGCTGGCGTGCGCGAATCTGCGGCTGCGGGAAACGCTGCGGTATCAATCGATCCGCGACGGCTTGACGGGTCTCTTCAACCGCCGGTATCTCGACGAGACGCTCGACCGCGAAATCCGGCGGGCGTACCGGCAAAACCGGCCGGTTTCCATCATCCTGCTCGACCTCGATCACTTCAAGCGGTTCAACGACACGCTGGGGCACGGCGCGGGAGATTCGCTGCTGCGGGCGCTGGGGGATTTTCTGCGGGGGCAAGTCCGGCAAGAAGATATCGCATGCCGCTACGGCGGCGAGGAGTTCGCGCTCGTGTTGCCGGACGCGGCGCTGGAAATTGCGCGCGACCGCGCCGAGCAGATTCGCGAGGGCATCAAGCACCTTGCTTGGCAGCAGCAGATTCCGTCGGCGGAATCCGTGACCGTGTCGGCGGGCGTCGCGGTGTTTCCGCTGCACGGATCGAGCGCGTCGGCGATCTTGCAGGAAGCCGATCGCGCGCTCTACGCGGCAAAATCGGGAGGACGCGATCGAGTGGTGATCGCGGGAGTGGACGAATTTTCTCGATTGAGCTCATTGCCCGCGGATTGATTTCTGCGGCGGTGCAATGGCGGGAAAGTGTGGCGGTTAGAAGGCGTATCCTTCCTTTGCGTTCAGACACTTACCAGGATTTTTGATTCCGGCGAGCCGCGGGCCGCTTAGGTTCGCGCCATCGGCTTCACGGGAAAAGCTCGGGGGAATTCGAGCGGCGGGCGGATTTTCAATGCTAGCGAGGCGAAAGAGCATCGGCGCACCGCTAAAGCAGAAAAGAAGGGTCCAGGCACAGTGTGGACGGTAGAATGAACCAGCCTATGGAAGAGAGCTTGCGGGAAGAATTCGATGCCGCGCCGAACGGACAGGCACCTGCCGCGGACGCGCGAGGATATTCAGCAGCGGATGTGGAGAAGATATCTTTGCGGAATGGCTGGCTGGCAGGAGAGCTTGACGCTGCAGGCAATGCGGAACTGCAAGCGTGGCTCGAGCGCGCGGCGATGCTTCTGGGAGGGCAGGTGAAGAACAGCGTGGAACTCGAGGATATGCTGCGGCTGGTGTTCGTATACGAAGCGGGGCGGACGCTTGAAGCGGGCGAGAACCAGGATGTGCTGATGCGGGAAGGCGCGCGGGAAGTGATCCGCGAACTCGCAAACCGGGTGCTGGATGGCGTAGCGATCGACTCGGACCGTTTCAAGGAGATTGTCGAAGAGTTGAAAGGAGCGACTCCCTACCGCAGCCGGGAATTGTTTCAGCCGATCCGCGTGGCGCTGGCGGGACGGGCGGGGGGCGGCGAATTGGACCGCGTGATTTTGCTGCTGGACGCGGGAGCAAAGCTGAAGTTTGCTACGCCGGTGAAAGGAGCGCGGCAGAGAATCATTGAATTTTGCGCGGCGTTCGAATGACGGCGGGACACTTCGCTGCGGTGAGAGCGCGAAAAGGATTAGGTCCGAAGACCAGAGGATGATGGCCGTGTGGATGACGCGCACGGGATAGCCGGAGAGAAATTCACGATGAACTGGGTGACGGGATTTCACGCGGTGGAAGAAGCGCTGGCGTCGGGGCGCGCGCTGGACCGCGTGGTGCTGGCGCGAGGCCGGCATGGCGAGCGCGTGGAGGCGATTGTACAGCTGGCCAAGTCACGGGGAGTGCCGGTACGTTTCGAAGACCGGCAGCAAATCGACCGCGCGACGGGAAGCCGCGACCACCAGGGAGTGGTAGCGCTTGTGGCGGCGAAAGACGTGGCGGAACTGGACGATTTGCTGCGCGACGCGGCGGACGCGAGGGTGCTCGTGCTTCTCGACGGAGTGGAGGACCCGCACAATCTGGGAGCAATCGTGAGAACGTCGCTGGCGGCAGGGGCCAAAGGCGTGGTGATTCCGGAGAGGCGGGCGGCAGGATTGAGCGACACGGTGGAGCGGGCGTCGGCGGGAGCTCTGGCGCATCTTCCGATTGCGCGGGTGAAAAACCTGGTGCGGGCGATGGAGGAGATAAAGGAGGCGGGATACTGGCTGGTGGGATTGGACGAGAAAGCGGCGAAGAGCTACACCGACGTGGATTTGACGGGAAAGGTGGCGGTGGTGCTGGGACGGGAGGGCGAAGGATTGCACGAATTGACGCGAAAGCGATGCGATTTTCTGGTGTCGCTGCCGACAACGGGGCCGGTGAAGTCGCTGAACGTTTCAGTGGCGGCAGGCGTGATGCTGTTTGAAATCGTCCGCCAGCGCCGAGCGAAGAGTTGAAAGACCACAGATTTGAAGAGATTTTTTTCTGCACAACGAACATACGGACTTCCTTCTGACATTTTTCGAGAAGGATTAGCCACCTCGAAGTAGAAAACTCCGGAAAATTTACCTTCGGCGGGTCATGTATTAATTTCATGGTTCTAGTACCGGAAAAGGGCGCAGTGTAACCGCTTCGCGGACAGATTAAGTACCACTGTAAGAATAGGTTACGAGAAATATGGGGTGGTGGAACGGCGATTGCGGTTTCTCGGGTGGATTGGCGAGTGGAAGAGAAAATGTGGCAAGCGCGGTTCTTGCAAATTTGCGAATTGCGCGCTCGCCATTCTTTCAGGAGGGAGTGACGCCATGTACAAAGTTCAAATTCGAAAACCGATGGCGAGGACAGAGGTCATCGAGTTCCCTCGCAGCGATGAATTCGCCGAGTGGGAGAAAGAGATCGAGAGCCGGCTGAGAAAATTGACGAATCTGATCGAGGGCTACAGCGATACCACGTTCAACGTCCTGATAACGGAAAAAACCGGAGTTCGCCGGGCAATGGAAGAATTGATGGTGAAGGAATCGGCGCTCGAGTGGGTCGCGCGCGTCGCGAAACACTCGACGGGAAAAGTGCGGGAAGGTCTTTGCACAGACATCGACCGGGCGCTCGTGGACCTGGAAGGGACGGCGGAGTCACTGATTCGCGCCGCGGAGCACTGGGCCTATTCCGATTTTGGCAGAAGCCGCGAGCAGGCGGGATTCCAGGACTGCACGTGATCGAGAGCGGAGGGGGTGCAGTATGGGAGAGATTCCTGTGAAAAAGACGGAGATGTACAATCCGGTGCTTTCGTTTTTGTTTCTGGTGCATCTCGCCGTGGGCTGGCTGGCAAGCAAGCTCACGCTGGGATCGTGAAATGTGAAGAAGCTCAGATTGGACCGGCGGCCGCGACGAAAGAAATTCCGTGCACGGCTAGGCGTCGTACTTGAGGAGAGAGAAGACGTCGAGACCGGGAAGCCTGGCTCGACCATTCAGGAAACTCAGCTCGACGGCGAAGGCGGCGCCAGCGAGCAGCCCGCCGAGTTTGCGGACAAGTTCAGCAGCGGCGGCGGCGGTGCCGCCGGTGGCGAGAAGATCGTCACAAAGCAGGACGCGCTGGCCGGATTGAATGGCGTCTTGATGAATCTCGAGCTGATCGGTGCCGTATTCGAGGTCGTAGGTGACCGAAGCCGTCTTGGAAGGCAATTTTTTGGGTTTACGGACCGGGACAAAGCCGGCGCCGAGGCGATAGGCCAAAGCGGGAGCGAAGATGAACCCGCGAGCTTCGATTCCCGCAACGACATCCACTTTTTTCTGGCCGTTGTAATGCTCGCAGAGGCGATCAACGAGTGAGTGAAACCCGCGCGGGTCCTTCAGAAGAGTCGTGAGATCGTAGAAAAGAATGCCCGGCTTGGGATAGTCGTGAATTTCGCGTATCAGCTTCTTCAGGTCGTCCATCACACCCTCTTTCAGCCAGAAGTAAATTCCACGACAAAATTGGCGGCGTAACGCGGGTCGGCCGCGGCAGGCTCCTCGGCCACGGCGGAGACGAAAGCGCCGCTGGGACCGCGTTCGAGCTCGGACTTGAGAGCGGCAAGGCGGTCGAGAGGGCCAGCGGCGAAAACCTCGACGCGACCGTCGCGAAGATTCCTGACAAAACCCGAAAGACCGAGGCGGCCGGCGGCGCGTTGCGTGAAGTAACGGTAACCCACGCCCTGCACACTGCCGGATACGAAAAAACGCCTGGCCCCGAATTGTAAGTCCCCTGCCATGACGGAACTCGCGTCACAAACACAATATTTTATCAAAGGAAGAGCGGAGTCCGCATCCAGGCGAAGGGGGAAAATTGCGCACGGGGAGAGGGGGATTGAAACGGTCGCCAGAGGCGGGGGAATCGTGGCAGAATCTTCGCGCATGCCGCTCCTCCCGATGCTCGATGGCGTGCCGAAGCTCCGCCGCCGAATTCCGTGGGTCCTTGGAATTTTTACGCTCGCACTGTGCGGAGTGGTGTGCGCGGCGGGATGGGCTTCGCCGGATCAAGAACAGGCTAAACAAGATGCGGGGCAACGCCAGGCGGAGAAGCCTCTGGGAGTGGAGATTGTGGAGCGCGGAAGCTACCCGGAGCTGGAGGTGGATGGAAAGCCGTTTTTCATTGAATCCGCGGCGTTTTTTTACTACCGAATTCCCCGCGACCAGTGGGAATACCTGCTGGACCGCTACGCGCGGCTGGGAATCAATACGATCGACATCTACATTCCCTGGAACTGGCACGAACCGAAGGCGGGAGAACTCGATTTCGACGGACGCACGAATTTGCGCCGCGATTTAAGGGCGCTGCTGAAAATGATTGCGGAGCGTCATCTGCGGCTGATTGCGCGCCCCGGGCCGGAGATATTAAACGAGTGGCGGAACGGCGGATATCCCGACTGGCTGTTGTCGCGGCCGGAATACAAGATGGACTCAATCGACATACTCGAAGGACGCTACCCGCCGCTGGACGGACTCAACGCGAAAGACGCGGAAGCGGCGGCCGAAGGATGGCTGGCCAATCCGACTCACATGGCGGAGACGCGGGAATGGCTGGAAGCCGTGGGAAAGGAGCTGGCCCCTTACAGTTCGCGAAAAGTGTGGAAAGCCGCGGGAGGAAAGGACGGAGTGGAGGAAGGCGGGCCGCTGTTGTTTGTGCAACTCGGCGACGATTTCGCGATCGGAAGGACGAACAGGGTGGGACCTGCGTTTTGGAAGTACGTGGAGGCGCTGCGAAGCGCGATAGAGGCGGGAGGCGTCAATGTGCCGGTGTTCATCAATCCGGCGGACATGAGAGTTTCGGCGGCGGGGTCGGCATTGAAACAGCCGATCGGAGTGATGGGACAGTGGTACATGCGGCCGGGAGGAGAAAACGGGCCGGTCGGAAGAACGCTGACAGCGCAGGACGCGACCGAGATCGAATTCTTGACACAGGAGCTCGGCACGCAGCCGATGTTTCCGCCCGTGATGATCGAATACCAAGCAGGATGGTATGCGCCCGCGTACGACGACCGGCCGCCAGAAAGCCCGCCGGAAAATACGCTGCTGAGTTCGCGGCTGATGATCGCGAACGGGCTGCACGGGATCAATTATTTTCCGCTGCAGGATACGTACACGCCGGCGGGATATTCGGTGCCGTGGGCGAACCGGTCGTACCGGTGGAATGCGGCATTGAGCACGGACGGCGAAGTGAGGCCCGAGCTGGCGATGGTGGAAAGAAACGCGAATTTGTTGCGGAGATGGGGGCCGGCGCTGGCGGCGTCGCACAAGCGGACGGATTTCGGGATCATCGACCCGGTGGGATCGTACCCGCAGAACCTGCTGGAGGCGGGAGACATCGAGCGGATGTCGCGAACGATCGAGCGAATCGAGCGGGCAGGAACGCTGGCGATGCTGTCGAGCGAACTCCTGGACCCGGAGCACGAGTCGCTGGATCAATTGTTGCGGGACGCCATGGTTTTGTTGCCCGTGTTGAGTCCGGACAAACCGCAGTTCCGGCTTTCAGAGAAAGCGCAGCAGTTGATGGTGGCGTATGTGCGGAGCGGAGGGACGCTGGTGCTATACCTGGGGCGGCCCGCCGGGGATGCGATTTCGGAGTTGTGGAAGGGAGCGCCGCAGGCGGAGGCGCCGCCGAATTCCCCAGTGGTTCACAACCGGTGGAAATTCGGAGAAGGAGAAGTGATCGAGTGCACGAAGGACTTCGATTCGTGGGTGGCGCTGGATGATAGCTTGAGTGAAAACCTGGCGGAGCCGCAGGCCAATTATTCCTTGGGGCTGCTGGACGACCTGATCGAGGCGGCGGGGATCGAGCCCGCGGTGAAGATGGAAGGAAAATCGAACCGGGTGGGAGGAATCATCGCCAGCGAGTTGGTGGAGAACGAAGGAACGGAAGATTTGGGGAAGCGAAAAGGAAGGCGGGGATTTCTGAGTGTGACGAATCTGGCGAACGGCGAACCGGTCGATGTGACGCTCGAAGCGCTGAACCCAGGGGCGGCGGCGAAAAGCATTTCGAACAGCTACATGCCGGTCCGAGTGGTGATTCCTCCGCGCGAATCGATGCTGTTGCCATTGAATCAGCCGATTTGCTTCGAGGAAGAAGGGGGAGTGCCGTGCGAGGACGCCTTGGTGTCCAGCGGGGCCGAGTTCTTGGACGCGAAGAGAGACGAAAAGACACTCGAGGCGCTGTTTTACGTTCCCGCGAAGGAGGAAATGGTATTCCATTTGGAGATGCAGCCATCGCATGTGACGCTCGACGATTCGAAACCGGATTCGCAATGGAGCAAGGAGACGCACGAATTGCACGTGACGGTTCCGCGAGGCCCGGCGCCGACGTATTTCCGGCTGCTCAAGATTGATTTGCCCTACGCACCGCATGTGCCGAAATTGGTGAGGGGAGGAAAGCCGACACCGGAAGAGCTGACGCTCTCGGTGTGGAACGCGGTGCGGCTTCCGGTGAGTTACAACGAATCGCTGCGGACGTATCCGCCGCTGATCGTCGCCGTGCCGGGAAAAACACCGAGCGTGGTGGTGGCGGCTTTCAATCTGAACTCGAGTTACCCGCGGACGGCGCAGATAAACGTGCAAGGGCCGCTGCACGGAGGCGAGGATTATCTGATTGCGCCTCAAAACAGCGAAATCGAGAAAATCGCGTTGAAGTCGTCGGAAAAAGACACGAAGTCGCTGCCGGTGGGCCCCGACGGATTGATTCACGAGACGATGGAAGTGAAGTCGGGGCAGGACCGCCGCGTGATTCCATTGACCATCCTTCCGCTGCATTCGCAGGGGACGACGGCGTATTGGTACGATTTCGACCGCGACGGAGAGCCGGAATGCGTGCTGGAGGACGCGGCTTTGAGGCTGATTATTTCTCCTGAGTCCGGCGGGAGAGCCATCGCGCTAATGGACAAGACGGGAGCCGAGAATTTGTCCACGAGTGTCGGGCTGATCCGCGACAATTTCCTCTTTACGCCGAACCCGCCGGGAATCAATCCGGTCCGTGCGCGGGGATTGTATGGAATGTTCAACCGGAAATACTCGGTGAAACGAGGCGGGGACGCGACGAATCCCACATACGAGCTTCACTACGACGCGCCGGATGTATACCCGGGAGGAGCGTCAATTGACAAGACCGTGAGGCTCGAGGATCCGGCAACGGTGCGCGTGGATTATCGAGTGAAGTTGCTGGCGGGCAAGAGCGGAGATGACGGGACGAAAGCGGGTGACCATGCGCAGTCCTTCGTTGCGGTGAATTCGTTTCCGGCGACGGGTTGGACAAGCCAACCGACCCAATTTTGCTGGGGCGAAGAGGCAAAAGCGGATGCGAAGACGGCGGGAGGCGCGGGCAATGCCGGAGGGGAGCCGGCGTCGCAGTGCGTGAATTTTTCGCCCGGCGGGAAGGCTGTGGAAGTTCCGGATGGAGTGACGCGAGTGGAAGTGCGGTCGCCGGGGCAAACGACCATGGCACTTGCCTGGGAGTGCGACAAGGAGTGCGCGCGGCTGGAAATTGAGCAGGAGAATTATTCCGGGCTGTTTCGACTGGTGTTTCCGGCGATAAAACCGGGCGGAGAGGCGGGAGTCTACACGGTGCGAATCGAGGCGCTGCTGCAGCCTTAGAAAAACGCGAAAGCGCGAAAGGCCGAGGATTCAACGCCGCCTAAATTAGGCGCATCTAACTCAATGGAATGAGACACACGAGAATCATCGTTGGAGTTGTGCTGCTCCTGTCGGTAGTTGGATTCGTCCAGGCGGCCAAGGCGCAAGACAACCAGGGGCCGATGGCGCCGCCTCCCAAGTTCGAGGTGCACCGGATTTCGAACGTGCCGCATCCCGGGCCGCCGCCGATTCCCGCGGACGAGATCATCCGGCGGTTCACCGCCAACGAAGACATCATGGCGAAAGTGTACGGCACCTACAATTTCGACGAGACGGTGCGGCTGGAGGAGCTGGGCGGCGACGGGGGAAAGTTGACGATGACGGGGGAAGTGTACACGCGGCCGGACGGACAAAGATATTTCCGAATGACGCAGCCGCTGCAGACGTCGTTGCGGTGGGCGCATTACACCCCGCAAGACCTGCAAACGATCATGACGATGCCTCTGTTCGCGCTGACAAGCGCGGAGGCGGCTAATTACAATTTCCGCTACGCCGGCGACGAGCAGCTGGACCAGCTTCATACGTACGTTTTCCAGGTGTCGCCAAAGCAGCTGAGCCGCAAGCGGAGGTTTTTCCAAGGCGTCGTGTGGATCGACGATCATGATTTCGCGATCGTGAAGAGCTTCGGGGAGTTCGTGAGCGAACTTGAGGGAGAAGGAACGAAGCTGCCGTTTTCGATGTTCGAGACTTATCGCGAGAATTTTCAAGCCAAATACTGGCTGCCGACCTACATCACTTCGGACGATTACCTGACGAATGCGGAGGGCGACCAGTACCACTTGAAGCTGATCATCCGCGACACAAATTTCCAGCTGAATCCCACCGACACATCCACATCAAGCGCCAGCCCGGCAAGCAGTACGCCTCCCGCGACACCCAAACCCTGAGAAGTGTTCCCGACCCTAGCGCGAATCGCCGCGGAGAGAAAGGATGGAAAGCAAATCGGCGATGGATTCCAGGAGAATTTCGGGATTCGAGGCGCGGAGGGCATCCGCCGTGGGAAAAGGACCAAAGACGCCGATGGCGCGGACTCCAGCGGCGCGGGACATCTGGACGTCCTCGGGCGTATCTCCCACATAAACGGAATCCCGCGGCTGAACGCCCATGCGTTCCAAAGCCAATTCGAGGGGCGCGGGGTCGGGTTTTCGTCGAGGCGCGTCTTCGGCGAAAACGCAGACGGAAAAGGCCTGGGCAAGCTGGAATTCATCGAGCTGCCTGCGGACGCGGTCGCGGGTGCCGCTGGTCACAATGCCGAGCTGAAAGCGGCTGGTCAAGGACTCGACGACGTGGCGCGCGCCGGGAAGGAGTTCGGGGTGTTCGTTGTCATTGGCCTGATGCCACAGGTGATAGGCCTCGTCCCATTTGTCGCGGGGAAGATTCGCCGCTTCGTAGACGCGAAGCCAATTCGGAGAATAGTGGAGCTTGAGATCGTCAAGAGACCAAGGAATGCCGAGAGCGCGGAACATGGCGAGATAGGAGCGCGCATCGGATGCGTAGGAATCGAGGAGAGTGCCGTCCCAATCGAAAAGGACAGCACGGGCATGAAAAACGGGCCGAGTCACAGGAAAAGAATCGTATCAGAGAACGCGGAATCAGTGGCCGTGATAACGCGGGGGAAGCTTGTCGTCGCGCTGGAGGGCGATATCGTCAAAGCTCGCGGCGTAGCCCCTCCAACCGGGTATCTCGACGTCCTCGGCGCGGATGACGTGAGCGGCGGTGAGCAGCTGGACGCGGCCCATGCCGAGAGGACGGTCGACAAGAGCGACCTCAAGTTCGATGGCAGTGCCCGGCTGGATGTCGCGAGGAGCCAGGAAATAGACGCCGCCGGAGCTGATGTTGCGAGTGACGAGAGTGACGGGATACGGCTCGACGGCTTCACCGATTCGAATCAGGCGCATGGGCAGACTTAATTTTGCGCGAGGATTGTTGCGGCGTTCATGAGCGACGCCGACAGCGTGAGTGGGAACGCGAGCGAATCGTCGCGGCCCAGGCTTAAGACCTGTGGTTACGGAAACTGTATGCGAAAATTGCGCATCGCGCAGCGGCAGAGCTGCCGCACGCGGCTCTTTCCGTTCCGGAACAGCCCCCATACTTCCCCCAAGTGCTTGCTGAGAGTGGACACCCCACTTCAGAGGGACCCACTATGAAGGGGCAGGAAAAAGGGGTCAACTGGGGGATGGGAGGAAGTTGCCGTATGATGTAACAGTTCGGAACTCGGGGAAAAAGGGGCCGAAATCCGCACAAAACACACCAAAACGAGGGCAAGAAGGAGCCACATCGGCGCAAGAATCGGATAGCGGGAGAAAATGCAGTCGGCTATTTTGGGCTCATTATGAGCCTCACACAAGCGGTCACCATGCCTGGCAAGATAATTCCAACGTCAAAGAGCTCACCACGCGCCCGCGTGGAGGATCGCCGCTGGCTGGCGGTGCTGATGCGGGATGCGTTAGCCGACGGCGAATTCGTGTACGCGGTCGAGTCAACCGGTGTGTATTGCCGGCCTTCGTGCGCTTCGAGAAAACCCAAGAGGAAACAGGTCAAGTTTTTCGAATTGCCGGAAGCGGCCGAACAAGCGGGATTCCGTGCGTGCAAGAGATGCCTGCCGCGAAGAGCTGATGCGAGAAACCCATTGGCCGAGGTGGTGGCGGCCGTGTGCCGGGAGATCGAGCGGCAAATCCTGAGCGATACGGGCGATGGGAACACGGAGAGGTTGAAACTTTCAGCCTTGAGCCGGGAGGCAGGGATGAGCCCGCACCAATTGCAGCGCGCATTTCGCAACCTGATGGACGTCACTCCGCGGCAGTACGCCGACGCGCAAAAAATGAAGCGGCTGAAGTCGCAATTGAGAAAGGGGAATGACGTGACGACCGCGCTGTACGAAGCCGGATTCGGATCGAGCAGCCGGCTGTACGAGCGAGCCCCCTCACAACTGGGGATGACTCCGGCGACATACCGGCAAGGAGGAGCAGGAATGGAAATTCAATATACGCTCGCGAGTTCGCCGCTGGGACGAATGCTGGTGGCGGCGACATCGAGAGGGATCAGCGCACTTTACCTGGGAGATTCGGATGTGCGGCTGGAAGCAGCGCTTCACAAGGAATACCCGCGGGCGAGAATCCGCAAAGGACGAAACGGGCTGGAGAATTGGGTGTCGGCCATCCTGGCACACCTGAAAGGCCGCGAACCGAATTTGGAGCTTCCGACCGACGTGCAAGCGACAGCGTTCCAGCGGCGGGTGTGGGAGGAATTGCGGCGGATTCCCTACGGCTCTACGAAGACGTACGGCGAGGTGGCGAAGTCGATCGGGAAGCCCAAAGCCGTGCGAGCCGTTGCGCGGGCGTGCGCCACGAATCCGACATCGGTGGTGGTGCCTTGCCACCGGGTGATCGGGAAGAACGGAAATCCGGCCGGATACCGGTGGGGCCTGGAGAGGAAAGAGAAACTCCTGGCGATGGAGAACCGGGGGAACGAGAATCGTCACAATCCCTGAGGCTTGATTTTTTCCGTGCCTTTGGGCCAATGAGGCTCGAACTCGGATTTGCCGAAGCCGGGATTGCGAACAAGATTCGAGTAGCGAATGATGACGTAATCGCCCGAGCCGGTCTCAAAGAACTGCTGCTGGATGGGCAGCCAGTTGGATTCGTCAAACCAGATCTGAATTTTGGAGATCTGGTTTCGAAAGTCCTGGGATTTGGGAGTTAGCTCGAGTTCCAGAGTTTTTTTATCTTCCAAGGAAGGCTCGGCCAGCACGGTCACTAGGAATTCCTTCTCGAGCTCCTTTCCGGAAGTTCCAAACCCCAAAAGCAGGAACTGGTCAACCAAGGAGCGATTCTTGCCGAGGTTGTACTCCTCGACGCGCTTGAGGCCAGGATTGTAAATGTAGAGGTTGTCACCGGACCGGAGGATGGTTCGGGCGTCGGGGGGTTTCATTTCGAGGAGCATTTTGTCGCCGCGAACGCGGAGCGTGCCTTCCTCGGTGGAGCGGTCGTTGACGACAACAGTGACCTTGGTGCGCTCGACATCGGCCGAAAGACTGTGAAAGGTCTTGGCTTGAGAGTCGAGCTGGTGCAACGCCGATTGGACGGAGAAAGCCGGACGTGACTGCCCGGCGCGGGCAAAGACCATGCCGGAAATGAGAAAGACAGCCAGAACCGTTGCAGCAAAAACGCGAAGCGGGGAAAAATTCAAAACAAATCTCCCTGTAAATCCGATATGAATGGCCAATCAAAATATATTACACGAAGTATTGGACGAAAAGGAGTGGAGCGACGTTCCAGGTTTCCAAGAAAGGCTTCCCTTGCAATGAGATACGGGGGAATCCGGCGCCAGCGAATTACTGGTGAATCGTGATGTCGTAACTCAAGACTGTGCCACCCCCGTCGAAGACCGGATCGATGCTGACGACTTGAAACGTCTGGCCTCTCAAAGTACCGACATCGCGGCTCAGCAGGTCGTGAGTCTCGCGCTCGAGCTCGGGCGTGGCGTGGGGAATGCGCTTGTTTTCCGGGAGAAGCGAGGCATCCAGGCGATACGAGGAAGTACCCAGCTTCGGATTCTGCGAGAGCAGTTGAACGCCCGGAGAAGCGGCCGAAATGGTCTGGGGCTGATCGCGAAACCAAGAGCGAGGAGTGAGAAGGACGAAAAGAACGATGGCGATGACCATGAGGTCGTAAGGCCAACTGCCGCGTTCAAAGGACCAAAAGAGGGTCCGGACGAAGCCACGCCAGAGAGTGCGCATTTCAGGAAATGCCGACGCTATCCACGACTAACCCGTCCCGCATGTGAATCACGCGGTCGCCGTAGGCGGCAGCCTCGGGATTGTGCGTGATCATGACAATCGTTTGGCCGAATTGCTGATTGAGCTGGCGAAGCATGTTCAGAACGTTTTCGGAGCTGGCGGAATCGAGATTTCCGGTCGGCTCGTCGGCGAGGAGGATCTTGGGCTCGGTGATTATGGCGCGAGCGATGGCCACGCGCTGTTGCTCGCCGCCGGAAAGTTCGGAAGGCTTGTGTTTCAGGCGGTCCTGCAAGCCGAGGAGGCGAATGACGACGTCGAAGCGATGGGCGTCAAAACCATCGCCGCGGATGTGCTGGGCGAGAGCGATATTGTGCTTGGCGTCGAGGGTGGGAAGGAGATTGAATTTCTGGAAAACAAAACCCACTTTGTGGCGGCGGAGAAGGGTGCGCTCGGAATCGCTCATGGCCGCGAGGTCGTTGCCGTCGAGGAGGACCTTGCCGCGGGTGGCCTGAGCCAAGCCTCCGATGATGTGAAGCATGGTGGACTTGCCGCATCCGGAGGGTCCCATGATCGAGACGAAACCGCCCGCAAATACTTCCAGATTGACGCCACGGAGGGCGGCCACATCCACTTTTCCGGTTCGATAGATTTTCCAGAGGCTTTCTGTCTTGAGTATCGGCTCCAAAGCCGGCTCCCGGAGAACGGAATGCTTCGACGCGGGCTGATAGATTGTAGACGCGTTTGCCATTTATGCCTAGACCGTCCGCCCGGGCAGCAAAAGCGAAACCGCAGCAGGGCTGCCGTAGCCAGAGGCAGGCGATAGAGCGCGGCGCGGCGGGAAGAACCTACTCATAAGCGAGGGCCTCGACCGGGTCACGGCGGCTGGCCAGCCATGCGGGGTAGGCGGCGCCGAATAAGCCGCCGATGAGGGCGATGACGCCCGCACGCAAAATCCAGGTGGGGCCAATGAGAATCGTAAGGGTGGGAAAGAGACGGATGAAAATCGCGCGCATGAAGAAGCTCAATCCGATGCCGAAAATCAGACCGATCAAACAGAGAAGAGCGGTCTCGCTCAAGATGATTTTGACGATGTAACCCTTGGAAGCGCCGAGGGATTTCAGAACGCCGATCTCGCGGGTGCGCTCGATGACGGTGGTGTACATGGAAAGGAAGATGACGAGGAAACCGATGGCGACGGCGATGGAGATCATGACGTTGATGAATGCTCCGAGGCCGGGAAGGTTCGAGGAGGTCATCAAGGAGATGAAATCCTTCAAGGGCCGGACTTCGTAGCGCGGAAGGAGCTCTTGAATTTCGTCGATGACAGCCGGAGTGTGGTCGGAGCGGTCGCACTTGACATAGAAGACGGAAGCCTTGTCGTGGGCGCCGGACATTTCCTGAAGAGTGGGCATGAGAACGAAAAGGCGGGCGCCTTTGCCGTGTTCCACGATGCCGACCACATGGAAATCGTGCTCGAGGATGTGGAGAGTCTGGCCGATTTTGACGTTTTTGGCGCGGGCGTAAACGTCGTCCACGAGAATGTCATCGGGTTTTTCGAGGCCGTGTCCCGCATGAAAGACAAAACCGCCGGTGACGGAGCGAAAACTCGGCGGGTCGATGCCGTAGACGATGTCGAGTCCGTTCACCGAATTGAATTGGAGGAGGACGGGAGCGACGGCTTGGACATAATCGAGGCTCCGCAGCTTCGTGGCGATCTGGATGGGCATCGGAGCGCCGCTGAAGGCCATGAAGACGGAGGCGGAAGGCGGCTGAACCATGATATCGGCGCCCACGCCCTCGACGCGTTTGGCGGATTCGCTCAACAGGCCGCTGGTGAGGCCGACGACGATGATGACCAGAGTAACTTCGACGGCGACTGCAATCACGGTGATGAGAGTGCGAATCGGGCGGTGCAGCACGTTTTCAACGATCATGTGTTCGATCAAGGCTGCGACTCCTGGGCGCCGGGACCGACGCGGACGAGCTTGGAACCTTGGGGCTGCGCGAGGTGAAACTTATCCGCAGAGATGGGCTCGTTCAAGGTCAATTTCTGAATCGAGATCTGGAGCTGATAATCGTCCGTGGGCCGGACGAGCAAGATCTGGCGCGGAAACGGGATGCCGCCCGCAGGCTGCCAATCACTCAGCTGGGTCTCGGAAATTTCCTCGCCTCCTGCGTCATAGGATTGGATGCGGGAAACCTGCAAATCCGACCGGTCAAACCAGATCTTCCGGGCAATTTTCCAGTCGGGGGGTTCGCTGCCCGGAACGGGATCGGCAACGGTCAGAATGTAATGAGAGGGAGGCTCGGCGGTCTCTTCCATCAGAACGATTGAGCCGGTGGCAATGGGAGGCCAAAACAGGGCGTCCAAAAGGTGCTGGGGGCGAAGATTTTCGACGGGCTTCGAGGCCTTGCGGTCGAAATTGGTGGGGCCAACGACGAATTGGTTTTTTGATGGAATGAAGATTTCGAAAGTCTCGCCATCGCTGACCATGTCGAAAATGTCTTTCCCCACCACGGGCGCCTGGCCGATGACCCGGATGCTGAAGGGCCGGGAAGCCAAGATAAAACTGTTCACCTCGTGATATTGCTCGATGACGCCCGTATAGGCAGAACCGGCGGTCAAACGCAGGTTCGCAGCGGCGTTCAACGAGTTTACCGATCCAGCCGCGGAATTATAGCGAGCAATCAAGTCTTGCTTGGTGGCCGAAAGAAGATTTTGACTGACAACCGCGGGCGGCTTCACCACGGTCCTGTGACTAACAGCGCAGCCGCTGCAAAGACAAAGAGGGAGAACGAATAAGGCCCTCCGAATCAGGCCAAGGGTCCTCGGAGTGGTCTGCGATACACACACAAACAAGCCAATTTAGCAGCCGGCCGAAGGTGTGTCAAACGCAGGCCTGAGGGCCGGGCCCGGAATGACGGGACTGGGCGAATCAGTGGACAAAAGAGGGGAGTTACCGGAACCGAGGCGAAACGGCTACTCGCCGGCGTTCGAGCCACCCGGACCCGACGGGTTCAGAGAGATGAGCAGGCGGCGGAGCTTGGCGCGGTCATCAATACCCATGCCGACCATTTCGAAGCCTGCCTGCTGGGAGCGAACGAAGCGAACGACTGCCTGCATGCTGATCGAGCGCAGGCCGGCCGGAATCTTCAGCGTCGCTTCCGTGCCGACGGGTATCTGGATGTCGCCACTCAAAAGGCCGCCATCGAGGCTCAGGACGCTGATAGCCGAAGAATATTTTCCGCGAGCGGATGAGATTATGGCTGGGACCTGGCGCGGCAAGCGAATCCGGCGATAGCGGCGGTGGCGAACGAAGTCGCGTTCGGGAATCGGATCAAGAGGGACGAGGGACAAGGCGCGCTCGTCCAAGCCGGAGACGGGGAGAAACGATTGCATCCAGGCGGGGTCGAGTTTCAAGAGAGCCTGGGCAGCCGCGAGCCGAATCTCGTCCGGATACGTCCAGCCGAATGTTTTTCGGGCCTCGAGGAAGCGGCGGAGATGGCCGGCGGCGGCCGGGGCGCGCATGCGGCCCAAGGCTTCGATAGCTTTAACGCGAAGGTAATCGGAGGTCTGAGGGAGGATTTCTCCTTCGGCAAGGCGGAGGAGACGTGGCGCGGTCTCGACGTCGCCACACATGCCGATTTCATCGATGGCGAGGGGAAGAGCGAGCGGGTCGAAGAGCTCGATGGAGTCTGACAGAAGCTTTCCCCGTTCAGGGGCGCCGGCAACGGAAAGTTGGCGGATCACCGCGTCGTGAAAGCTGCGCGGTGAATTGGCAAGCCTGGTTTTCAGCAATTCGTCCACGGAGTCCGGATCCAGGCGGCTCAGAAGGCCGATGGTGACGGCCGCCTTGGCATGCTGTTCGTTGCGAAGCGTGTCTTTAAGGAACTTCAGGCAATAAGGGCCGACGGCCTTGGCGATCTGGACCAGGCTTTCGCGCTCACTGCGGCGACCCGAGCGAGCCAGCCGGAGCGAGAGGTGTTCGCCGGCCGCCTGGGGGACGCGAACGAGGACATCGATGAGGCCTTCGGGAACGGCCTCGGCCGTGAGAGCTTCCTCGATGAATTCAGGAACGCGGCTTTCCACGCCGACGCGAGGGCGGAGGCTTTGAGCCCAACTGGGGCGAACGCCTTCGAGTTTATTCAGAGAATCGAGAGCTTGTTGCATGGCGCGGTAGTAGCGGCGCGAGGCGGATTCCTGGCTGAGGCGGACAAATGCGGCGCTGAGAAGGGTCTGCAACTCCGCGTCCTTTTCCTCCATCATCTGCTGGCCGATTTGCGACAACGCGTCTTGCAGGCGCTGGCTGGCGGCGCGGCTGTATAGCTCGGCGAGCTGGCCAAGGCCGATAGCGGCTTTCTTGCGAGCTTCGGCGTCCTTGTTGCGGACGCAATTGGCGTAGTGCAGCAGAATATCCCCGGCAGTATCGGCCTCGCCGCGTCCGAGCAACTCTTCGACGTACTGCTGGACGTTTCGGGGTGGCACGCAATAGGCGTCGGGTGAGAGGAGAACGCTGCGTTTGCCGGAATCGGGAACGGCGGCCCAGAATTGCCGGTCGAGAACGTCGGCATGGGACTCGACATTCATTCCCGCGGACGCCATTTTTTCTTCGCGAGATTTAAGCAGCTTGCGAAGCGTGTCGAGCTCGTGATTCATTTTGTCGAGAAGGTGGCGAACCGCGTTGACGCGGACTTCACCGCGCTGGAAGCGATCGAGAGCGAATCGAATCGCGAGGTCTTCCGCCAGGCGAAGAAGGGCGGCTTCGTCCATCTTGGCAGAGGGAGTCGAGGCGGCGACGCCGGCAAGAGCCTGGCGCAAGGAAACCTGGGCATTCTGGGGAAGCGAGGACAGCTTTTGCTGCCATACGGTGGGGTCCAGCTGCGGGTTCTTCAAGCTCTGGGCCTCGCCGAGTTGAGCGAGCAGCTTCAGGAGGCCTTGAAGGTCCTCCTCTTCAAGAGGCGCCATTTGCGCCTTGCCGGAACCGCCGACGCCGACTGCGCCAAAGCCCTGTGTGCCGCCAGCGCCTGCCACTCCTGCGGCTTCAGACCCGCCGCCAGCCCCCGGGCCGCTACCGGATCCCTGTCCTGACCCCTGGCCTGCTCCCAGACCGGGGCCGGTCCCCGGGCCCATTCCGACCTCGGCGCCTCCAGGACCGCCGTGAGAGCCCTCTGCGGCTGCAATCAGCTGAATCATTTTTTCGGGGCTGCGAAACCAGTCCTGAATCCGGTCGGCATCCGCACCGAGGGTCTTGACCGTCAGCTGGGCGGCGACACGGGCGTCGGAAAATGAAGCATCCTCGGCGACAAAGCGAATCTCATTCACACGAATACCGGCCGAAGTCTTAGGACCGAATTGTTGCTCGAGGCGTTCGCTGAGAGTGCCGGCTTTAGGGCCGGTTTCCATGAAGGCACGAACAAACCTGGCAAACTCGTCGCGGTCTACGGAACGTGTGAAACAGATGCTGGCCACGCCTGCAGCACTCAATAGGTCGGCAAAGCTGCGCTCAGCCGGGCTGGATTCAAGGGGGACGCCGTCTAGCAGGAGTTGGGACCCGGAAGAGCCCAGGAGGAGGCCGGCTTCGCCAGAAGCCTCGACAGCGGCGAGGAGCTCGCTCCAAGTGGTATCGAACTGGATGGCGGAGCGAGAGTGCTCTAAACCATAGAGACGAGCGAACTTAAGGAGAATGTTGAGGCTGCGAACAAAACCTCGAGCATTCGGAATAGTCGGTTCGTTCGACACTGCAGCTCCTGCCGGAAGGGTTGGAGTCACTTGGGTAACCACCTTGAATGGTAATTTTGTACTAGACCGCGCGGCGGTGTGAATAGGCCGAAGGTACCAAGTTTCCAGGCAAGAGACGTCCCGTTTTAGGTCAGGAGGGGAGGCGGATTTCGACCTCAATGCCGGCAAGAGCAGGACGGACGCGGCGAATCACCTCTGAGGCCCAGAGGGCCTGACTGAGGAGGACGAGGGAGCCATCCTCGAACCCGCAGATGGCGCAGAGGTAGTAGCGAGGGAAGGCCAAGTGATAGGCATCCGCTCCTCGGCGGGCCAATTCCCCCTCAAGTTCGGGATCGGAGGACTCGACCAACTCTCCCGCGCGGGCGCCGAAGGTCTCGCCTTCAAAGCGTTCGAACAAAGGCTCGAGAAGAGGCGGCGAAGGGGAAGGAACGACGATGGAGTGCGGATTGGGCTCGCGAAAGGAGATGCCGTGACGGCCACAATATTCGCGAACCCGGTCCAAATGGCTGAAGAAATCCAACACCCAGGACTGACCGGCGGCGACCGCGGGCAGGACGCGGCTCCAAATTTTGGCGGCATCCGCGCCGCGAATGGGCTCGCGATTTTCATCCGCCTCGGTGAGTTCCAAGCCGATGGCGCGGACATCGGAACCGAGGTCGAGGGGCTCGATTTCGAGAAGGAACATGGAGGGCTATTCCATTTCTTCCATCAAGAACTGCCTTTGGAATTCCGGAGCCTTCTTCCGCAGGTCGAGCCAATCAAAGAAGGCATCGGGAGTCTCCAGCCATATGGCGAACCAACGGGCAATTTCCGCCTTTTGGGCGCGTTTGGTGGGTTCCACCTTGTGATTGCGAGAGATCATATCGGCGCGGCGGCGGCCCAACCGGGCAACTTCCAAGACCCTTTCCGCGGAAGGATTATCTTTTCCGGTTGTGAATTTGCGGTAGAGCTCGTCGAGGCGGATGAGGCACATCTCCGCTTCTTCGAGCGTGGAGAAATGCAGGAGGTCCTGAAATTCCTCCTCAAATTGCCCTTCGGCGAGGGGCTGCGCCGCGACAGCGACGCGCAAACCCGCTTCCTCCAAAACAGCGGTGACATATTCAAAGGAAGTTTTTCCCTTGGGCCCCAGGCGAGCGATGAGCTGGCGGCGAATCTGCTCGATTTCGACGGGGGTGAACCTCTCGCGGTTGAGAGCGCGCGCAGCGTCGAGGATGATTCCCTTCTTGCCGGCGGGATCCGAATTCGAGTGTGAGCGGGTTTCAGACACGATCAGGAAGACCCCCTGCTTTTCGGCTTGTCCGGCGTGGCGGGAGCATTTTCTTCTTCGATCAGGCGGCGGTAGCGAGCGACATTGCGATTGTGCTGCGCCAGAGTCTTGCTGAAAAAATGCCCGCCTTTCCCATTGGCGACAAAATAGAAATAGTCGGTTTTCTCGGGTTCGAGCGCCGCGCGCAAAGCAGCTTCCCCAGGATTGGCAATTGGTCCGGGAGGGAGACCGGGATGCCGATACGTGTTGTAGGGGGAATCGACGTGCAAGTCCGCCGGATGAACGTCGAGCACGATGTGGCCGGCAAGCAGCCAGGCATACTGGACGGTGGGATCGCACTGGAGAGGGTAGCCCTTGGCGATGCGATTGAGAAAAACTCCGGCGATGAGGGGGCGCTCTTCGGGATTGGGAGTTTCACGCTCGACGAGGGAAGCGAGCGTCACGACCTGCTCGAGAGACATCCCCGCAGGAAACTTCCCTGAGGCATCCGGGGAAATCTGTTCCCAGACTTTTCGAAATTCGTGGACCATCGAATAAGCGACCTCTTCGCAAGTCGTGTGGCGGGTGAACTCATACGTGGAGGGGAACAGGAATCCCTCGAGGTTGCGGGCGCCGGGAGCCAGACCATCGAGAAGCGACGGATTTCTTACAACAAAAAGGAATTGATCGCGCGAACAAATTCCCTGCCTCGCGAGCTCGCCGGCAATGTCGTAGGACGTCCAGCCCTCGGGGATGACCACGGTGTGGACGAAGATATGACCGTGGGAGATCATCCAAAAAACCTGGCGCGACGTCATCTGGCCATCAACCAGATATTCCCCGGCCTCGAGCGGATGGCGAAAATGCCAGTAACTCAGGATGGCGAAAGCGAGGCGATTGCGGATGACGTCGTCGTGGCGGAGAATTCCTGCGATATTCCAGCGCGAGGTGCCGTGGGGAATCTCGACGAAAACGCTGGCCGGCCTGTGGCCCCTGTAGGGGCGGCTGATTTGCGAATCCATCCAGGCGGCACCGGCGCCGAGCGCCGCAATGGCCAGAAGTGCCAGGAGTCCCAACCGCCGCATTTCGTTCAGGCCTCCCCGGGGACGGGTTCGGAAACCAGGCCCCGCTTGCGGTTCAGGTAATCGCGAAGGAGGATAGCCGCCGCGACATCATCCAGATGCGAGGTCTTCTTTCGCGGAGACAAGCGAGTCTGCTTCATCGTTTGACCGGCTTCCCAGCTCGTGAGGCGCTCATCCACGAGTTCGACATCAACTCCGAGATCCCTGCGCAGGCCTGCGGCGAAACGAGAAGCCTCCTCGGCCATCGGGCCGGAATCTCCATTCAGATGCAGCGGATGGCCCACGAGAATACGCACAACTCCGTACTCGGAGCAAATATTTCGAAGGTGGCGAAAGAGTTCGCGGCGGTTCTTGCGATGGAGAATCATGAGAGGCCGGGCGGTGCATTGAAGGTCGTCGGAGATGGCGAGACCGACGCGCTTCGAGCCGTAGTCAACGGCCAGAATCCGCCGCGGGCCATTGGATGACCCGGCGAAAAAATCAGAAGTTGCAGTCCGATTCGCGAAACGCGCCCTCATTTCAATTATTATACGCGAGCCGAGAGGCCATACGTTATGGCCACGTGCCCTCGAAAGTGACTAGAAGATATCCAAAGATTCACGAAAAGCGAAAGAAGAGGGCGCGGCCTCACAGGATTCCGGCAACGGGAAACGAGAAATCCGGAACGGGCGCTCCCCTTAGGGTTCCCTTCCGCGTTCTCCCTTTTCCCACAGCGGCCAAAAGCCAGTGAGGCGCATCTGCCGGTCCAGACCCGTTTCCTTCAAGAGCAGCTCGACCTGCGCGCGGCTCTGACGAGGCCCGATGCGCTCTTCGCGGTCCGCGATGGCGTAGGCGGACACGGCCGTGATGGCCGTATTTTTCTTGAGCTGCGGGATGTCCACTTTATCAAACGTGTCGGAAGCCGCGTGGTAGTTCAGCATGTAATTGGCAGCGTCTTGATTGGCGACAAGAGTGGGGACGCCTTCCAGAAGAAAATCGAAATTGTCCGTTCCTAGTTCCGCGTCGAGAGTGAAATCCTTTGCGCCAAGAGACGCAACGGGATCAAGAGCTTCGCGTACCGGCGCAAGAATATCCTTCCGCCCTCCCAGGGAATATCCGGTGATCCGGCCGCTGCCCGAATCAACGATGATGGCGGCGATCATGCGGTCGAGTTCGGCGCGATGCGAGCGCGCGTAGGCGGCGGAGCCGAGCATCCCCTGTTCTTCGCCGGTGAAAAGAACAAATCGAATGGAGCGGCGCGGGATGGTCCCCGAAGAGTGGATCGCCCGGGCGGCATCGATGACCATCGCGGCGTTGCACGCGTTGTCGAGCGCGCCGGTGCCGAGTTCCCAGGAATCCAGGTGAGCGCCCAAGAGGACGAACTCATCCGGCGATTCGCTGCCGCGAATCTCGGCGACGACGTTCTCGGATTCCACCGGGCCGGTGACGATGTTGGGCATGTCCCAATGAACGTGCACCTTCTCGCCGGCGTTGAGGAAGCGGACGATGCGCATGGCGTCTTCCCGCGCAACGATGGCCTGGGGCAAAGGCTCAAGCTGGCCGTCCACGGTATTCGTGTGGCGATAGAGCAAAAGATTGGGGCGCGTGGACATCCAGAAAATTCCGGCGGCTCCCGCTTTTTGAGCGCGGTCGATGATTCCCGGGTCCACCAGATATTCATTGAAGAGGTCGTCCCAAGTGACCAGCAAGTTCGTGTGAACGAGAGCAATGGCGCCCTTGACCGAATCGCCTGCTTTTGAAAAGCCGGCGTCGTCGCCCGAACCGACATCCACGATATCGGCCGTAATTCCGCCTTGTGGCGTCGGCGGCGACCAGCCGACGGACACCAGGCGAACGGGGAACGGCTCCGGCGAAAGAACTTCAAGGCGAGTTTTTCCCTCGCTCCAACCCACGGGGACGGTGAATTTTTCGGTGTGGACTTCGTCAACACCGGCGCGGCGAAACGCCTCTACGGCGAAGCCGACGGCTTTGTCCGCCGCAGGGGAACCGGTGACGCGGCCGCCGATGACGTCCGTCAGAATGCGGAGGTTTTCCGCGAGAGGCGAAACACCCAGAGCGCTCTGGATAATCATCGGCGCCACTTCGGCGCAGGTGGCGTGAATCGAGCAGCCTCCCTTGCCTTGAGGGACCTGTTGTGAAAAAGGAGACGGATGGAGCGGCGGCAACTGGGCGATCGCGGCAGAAGTGACAAGCAAAATCGAGAGTGGAAGCCAGAGCAGGACTCGCAGCGCGAATGATTTCATGCCGTTGTTCCCCGAGAAATCGGAGGAATTCAGAAACAAGTCAAAGAAAGTCTACCGGACAAATCCAGTCGAACGCGAGAAAAAGCTCGGAAAGAACAACGACGATCTTGGGAGGGCTGGAGCGCGCGAGCACAGGTTTTTCTCGACCGCGCGTCGCCTGGGTTTCGAGCGATTGAGGCAATTCTTGTTGCAACTTGCCAACCGGCGAGAATAACCAGGGACGTGCATGTTTCTGCTCGTTTTTGATGTTGACCGCGCCCTCTGTAAGTGGAACCATGCACAATAGTGAATAACCATGCAAAATAATGCGAATGAAATGAACTCCCCGCTCCTGAGCGCGGAACGGCGCGAGCGCATTCTGACCAGCCTGCACCGACAGGGAAAAGTGGTGGTTTCGGAGCTGAGCGCGTCGCTGCACGTGTCGATCGACACGATCCGACGCGATCTGCGCGAACTGGGCGACTCGGGACTACTGCAGCGGGTGCACGGCGGCGCATTGCCGGCGCTTTCCATCTCGACGCGGTTTGATGTCCGGCTGCAGCAACCGTCGGCCGCCAAAGTGGCTCTCGGAAAAGCCGCCGCGCAGATGGTGCGCGACGATCAAGTGATTGTTCTGGACGGTGGCACGACAACCCTGCAAATCGCGCAAAACCTGCCAAGGTCCCTGCGAGCGACAATCCTGACGAATTCGATTCCCATCGCGAGCGCGCTGACAGATTACCCCACGGTCGATGTTTTTCTCGTCGGGGGACAACTGTTCAAGCAGTCGCCGGTGACGGTCGGGCCGGAAGCGCTGAAAGAGTTTCAGAGAGTGCGTGCCGACATTTGCTTTCTAGGGGTCCGAAGCGTGCATCCGGAACACGGGGTGAGCGCGGCGTATCGGCAGGAAGCCGAGGTCAAGCGGGCCATGGTGGATTGCGCGGCGGAGGTGGTAGCACTCGCGACGGTGGAGAAACTGGGCACGGTTTCCCCGTACATTGTCGCGCCCCTGGCCGATTTGACTTGCCTGGTGACAGAGAACGCGGCCGCTCCCGAAACACTGGCGCCTTACCGTGAGCTGGGCCTGACGATCGTTCAAGCCTGAGGGCGCACGATCGCCGAAGTGGGGCGGGTGGATGGGCGCCACTCCGCGATTCACGGTGCGGCGAATTGCGGCGGGGCCATCAGCGGGCGTTGGGGGATTCCATGAAGGGGTTGGGAGGAAAACGCGCTCTCGTAACGGGCGCGTCTTCGGGACTGGGGCGGGCGATTGCAGTGCGACTCTTTCAAGAGGGCTGCAGCGTCGGGATCAATTATCTGGACTGCCGGGAAGAAGGAGAGGAGACGGAGCGGATCGCGCACGACGCGCCGAAACTGGGCGATGGGAAAGCCGGCAAGGAACCCGGCACCGTGGTGATTCAAGCCGACATTTCGAGCGAACAGGAAGTGCGGCGGATGATCGGCACGGCAATTCGGGAAATGGGAGGGCTCGACATCCTGGTCAACAATGCCGGGATTCAGGTTTCCAAGGCCTCGCACGAAGTTGAAATGCCGGAATTTGATTCGGTCCTCAACGTGAACCTGCGCGGGACATTCATGTGCTCACGCGAAGCGATTCATCATTTTCTCGCGACGCGCGCCGCGGGGGTGGTGATCAACGTCTCGAGCGTTCATCAAATTGTTCCAAAGCCAAAGTACATCGGATATTCAGCGAGCCGTGGAGCGATGGGAGCGCTGACGCATACCCTCGCGTTGGAATACGCGGATCGTGGGATCCGGGTGAACGCGGTCGCGCCGGGGGCGACAGCCACGCCGATCAACCGGTCATGGGCGGAGGATCCGAAAAAGCTTGAAGAGGTGATGCGACACATTCCATTGGGCCGGGCGGGCACAGCCGAGGAGATGGCGGCGGCGACCGCGTTCTTATGTTCGGATGAGGCGTCGTACATCACGGGCCAAACACTGTATGTGGATGGCGGACTGACGCTCTACGCGGATTTTCGGACAGCGTGGTCATCGGAATGAAGCGCAAATCGGGACGCTCGGGGCTTGGGTCAAGCGTTCAGAGCGCGTTACAAACGCTGCTCGAGGAAAACAAGGATTGCGCGGCACGACTGGACGAGCAAGCCCTCGCGCGGCTCTTGAAGGAGCTTCGGACGGCGAAACGAGTGTTCGTGTTGGGTCAGGGAAGATCGGGGCTGGTGATGAGGATGTTCGCGATGCGATTGATGCATGCGGGAGTCGAGGCTTTCGTTGTGGGGGAGACGAGCACACCTCCCATTGGGCGGAAGGACTTGCTTTTCGCGTGTTCCGGGACGGGCGAGACGGCAGTGACGTGTATTCTCGCGGACCGGGCGGCGAAGCGCGGCGCAAAGGTGGTCTGTATGACGGCAGCGGCAAAGTCAAGACTGTCGCGGATCGCGAAGGCCACTTTAATCGTTCCCGCAACGCCGAAGCGCGGCAACAAACGGGCGAAGGGCGCTCGATCGGACAAAGAGTCGGTTCAATTCGCCGGGTCGCTCTTCGAGCAGGAGGCAGTGCTTGTTTGCGACGCCCTCTGCATGCGCCTATCCCAGGCGAAGCGCCTGAATTCCGCGGCCATGTGGGCGCGACATGCCAATCTCGAGTGAGCGAGCGGGGATGAAACGCGACTTCTGCGTCGGCGTTGATATCGGCACGACAAGCGTGAAGGCTTGCGTGGCGGCCGCCGGATTCGAACCCGTGGTGCAAAAGCACGCCTACCCGATGATCAAGCCGCGTCCAGGGTGGGCCGAGCAGGACCCGGAACTGATTTTCGAAGCGGTGGTCGAGTGTGTCCGCAACGCGATCGAGCAAGCGGGAGCAAAGCCACAAGAGATAGCGGCGATAAGCCTCGGCAGCGCGCTACACAGCATTCTCGCCATCGGCAGGGACGGACGTCCCCTGAGCAACAGCATAACGTGGGCCGACAACCGGAGCGAGCGGCAAGCTTTCCGGCTCAAGAGAAGCGAAGAGGGGCTTTCCATCTATCGCCGCACCGGAATGCCCATCCATGCGATGTCGCCGCTGGCGAAAGTGCTGTGGTTTCGCGAGGAACGCGGGGAGATTTTCGAGCGGGCTACGAAGTTTGTTTCCATCAAGGAATATGTCGCGCAAAAACTGCTGGGGAAACACACGGTGGATTATTCGACGGCGTCGGGGAGCGGATTCCTCAATCTGGCAAAGCTCGGATGGGACGAGGAAGCGCTGGAGTTGGCCGGCATCCGGGGCGACCAATTGGGTTCGCCGGAGCCGCCGACGGCCGTGGCGCGCGGCGTCCGCCCGGAATACGCGCACGCCATGGGAATTTCTCCGGATGTGCGGACGGTGCTGGGGGCGAGCGATGCGGTGTTATCGCATCTGGGCGTCGGCGCCTTTGAAACAGGCCAGTACAGCGTGACCATCGGAACGAGCAGTGGCTTGCGCACATTGGCTCCGAATGTTCTGGTCGATGGGTCCGGGGGGACATTTTGTTATGCGTTCACCGAGGGATTGTGGCTGGTGGGGTGCCCCTGCAGCACGGGGGGAATCTCGCTCCAGTGGTTCAACGAAACCTTTCCGGGTAAAAGCGCGGCGGATGGGGGCAAAGATGATTCCATCGCTGCGAGCATCGCAGCGGCTTTGGCGCTTCCGATCGGAGCGGAGGGCCTGCTATCCCTTCCCTTCATCGCCGGGGAGCGGGCGCCGGGAAGAAATCCGGACGCGCGCGGAGTGTTCTTCGGAATTGGATTGCATCACCGGCGTGAACATTTCGTGCGAGCGATAGTCGAGGGGATTCTCCTATCGGTGTACAGCCTGTACTCCCCGCTTCAGCAGATGGGAATTCCCGTGAAGGAAACCAGAATTTCCGGCGGCTTTGCAAGCACGCCAGGGGTGCCGCAAGCCATGGCGGACGTGTTCGGACATGACGTGCTCGTTCCACGATTTCTCGAAGCGGCGAGCTACGGGTCCGCGCTGTTGGCGATGTACGGCGTGGGGCTTCTTTCGAGTCTGACGGAAATTCCCCGGAAGGTGGAAATCGGAGAGCGCCTTCCTCCTGATTTGCAGCGCCACGGAAATTATAAGGAACTGAGCGAGCTATTCGAGAACGTGAACGGGAATCTCGACCGATCTTTTACGCTGCTGAAAGATTTTCGAGAACGGAACTCCGATGGGGGAAATGAGGGTGCGTCATGAAAATTGGATTCATCGGTTTAGGACGAATGGGCGGGAATATGGTGGCGCGTTTGCTGCGCGCGGGCCACGAAGTGGTGGCATTCGATCGCGCGCCGGAAGCGATGCGAGCGCCTGCTTCGCTGGGAGCGCAGACCGCAACATCTCCTGACAGCCTGGTAGCGGAACTCACGCCGCCGCGCATCGTGTGGGTCATGCTGCCGGCGGGCGCTCCCACCTTCGAAACGATCCGGAGGTTGGCGGAAAAGGTGAGCCCGGGCGACGTAATCGTCGATGGAGGAAATTGCAATTACAAAGACGCACTTCATCACGCGGCGATGTTGAAAAAGCTGGGGATTCGATTCCTCGACGTCGGCACAAGCAACGGCATCTGGGGGAACAAAGAGGGCTACGGGATGATGGTCGGCGGAGAGCCCGAGACGATTGAGCTTCTCAGGCCGGTCTTCGAGGCTCTCGCGCCCGCTCCCGACCGAGGCTGGGGCCGGGTGGGGCCAAATGGAGCAGGCCACTACATCAAGACAGTGCACAACGGGATTGAATACGGAGTGCTGCAAGCGCTGGCCGAAGGGTTCGAATTGATGCAGCACAAGCCGGAGTTCGAGTTGGACGTGGCGCGTGTTGCGACGATCTGGCAGCAAGGGAGCGTCATTCGGTCGTGGCTGCTGGAGCTGATCGGGCAAGTGCTTGCGGAGAATCCCAGGTTGGAGGGGGTAACGGCGTACGTGGAGGACAACGGAACGGGCCGCTGGGCGATGGAGGAAGCTCTGGAAACAGGGAGTCCCGCGCCGGTGATTTCGCTGGCGCTGCAATGGCGCTACCGGTCGCGAATGCAGGAGCCTTTTGGAGACAAGCTGCTGGCGGTGCTGCGGAATCGGTTTGGCGGCCATGCCATCAAGGCCGAACGCAGCGAGCGAGACGCGTTGACCGAATCAAACGGTCCCGCGGCGAATCGCGGGGAAATCTCAACGCGAGGCGCCGAGCCATCCCGTTGAGCGAAAATATCCAATTCGCGTACGTGGGGACGTACACCACGGGGAGGAGCGAGGGGATCTACAGCTTTCGCGTTCACCCGGCGACGGGATGTTGGGAGCCGATGGGGGCGTCGCGAGGAGTAGCAAACCCATCTTTTCTTGCGGCACATCCCAGCCGCAGCCTTCTTTATGCAGTGAGCGAAGTGGATGAGGCGCGCGGATCGTCGGCAGGCGAATTGGCCGCGTATGCGATTCATCCGGCCACTGGTTCATTGACGCTCTTGAACCGACAATCGACGCTGGGAAAATCTCCGTGCCACGTGAGTGTCCACCCGTCAGGGGAATGGGCCTTTGCCGCGAACTATGGAGACGGGAACTGGTGCGCGTTTCGTCTGGCGCCGGATGGATTGCTGGAAGAAGCCGCGCGCTCAATTCAACTCGAGGCGGGCAAATCGCTGAACCCGCGGCAAAATCGTCCGTGCGTTCACCAAGTGACGCCGGACCCGGCGGGACGCCGCGTTTTCGTGTGCGATTTCTCGTCCGACGAGATCGTGGGTTATGAATTTGACGGGGCGTCCGGGCGCGCGGTCCGGGTGTGCAGCGCGTGCGTTCCGCGCGGTTCGGGGCCGCGCCATTTGACGTTTCACTCCAACGGGAAATTCGCATACGCGATCAACGAAATGCGCGGTACGGTGAGCGGCTTTCATTACGATTCCGAAAGCGGTCAATTGCAACCGTTGCAGACAACCTCAGCGTTGCCCGCGCTCGCGCCGACTGAGAATCTCGCGGCCGACATTCACGTGCATCCCGCGGGGACGTTTCTGTACGGATCGAATCGCGGCCACGACAATCTGGCGATTTTTGCGATCGACCAGGGCACGGGAAGGTTGATGCTTGTGGGGCACGAGCCGGCTCGAGGAAAGTGCCCCCGACATTTCGCCATCGATTCTTCCGGACAATTTCTTTACGCAGCGAATCAAGAAACCGGAAATGTCGGGGCGTTCCGGATCGACCCCGTATCGGGGCATTTGGAGTTCGTCAAGAATGTCGCGGAAGTACCGGAACCGGCGTGCATTGTTCTGGTCAATAGATAAAGCGAGCGCACAGCCGTCCGCTGTTCATTAAAGATGGCAAGCGCAGAAGCCTAAATTGATGGCAACAAAACGCGCCTCAAAGTTTCTGTAGCAGCCGGCTTGCGCCCTTCAGCGATTGCCGGATCTCGAAGAATTCGCGCCAGGGATCGCTCCGGCGAATGCGCTTCGCAAAATTTCCCATGTTGAAATCGGAAGGAATCAGCGTGGGCTTAACTTCGGACCAATCCAAGGGTGTTGAAACCGGCGCCTTTGCTCGCCGCCGGACAGAATAGGGCGCCACGACGGTCTGGCCAAAACCGTTGCGAAACGGATCCAAATAGACGCGACCGCGGCGCGCCGCAATCGAATGCTCGACAGTCAATTCGTTCGGATGGGCGGCCGCGACGCGCTTTACAACCGCTTCGGCAAATTCGAGGACTTCCGAGGCATCCGGCCCCGATCGAATTGGCACGAGCACGTGCATGCCCCGGCTGCCTGAAGTCTTGGCAAACGAAGCCAGCTTCAAAGCATCCAGGGCCTCCTTTACGCGCAGCCCCGCCCGAGCCGCATCCGCAAATTTGCCGGATTCGGGGTCCAAATCGAAACAAACCCAATCCGGTTGGCGCGGCGATCGCGCGCGGCCGCCCATCACATGGACGGCGATGCAACCGAGGTTGGCGAGCGCCAGTTGAGTCCTGAGAGAGCCGCCGACGACATAATTGGTGAATTTTCTTTTCCCTTCCAGATTCTGGATTCGTTTCACAGGCGTTCCGGGCGGCATTCCCCTCGGAGATTCTTTCTGATAGAAGCACTCGCCGCGCATACCGTCGGGACAGCGCTCAAGCGTCAAGATGCGATCCTTCACATAAGGCTCGAGGGCAGGGAAAATGGAAGCGTAAAACTCAATCAGGTCGAGCTTCGTGTAACCTTCGTCCGGCCAGAAAACCTTGGCAGGATTCGAAACGGCGATGGGCAAATTCGATTTGGGAGGCAAAGGGGAACTGGCAGTTTTCATGTTTCAGCCTCGGGCAAGACAACATCCACCGCACGTTTGTCGTCGCGCAAGCCGAGGAAAACGGGCTGGCGCAGCTTGCGATCGGAGGTCAACTCTTGGTAGGAAATCTGGGCGACCAGGCGCGGATCGAGAAACGTGACATTTCTCTCGCGCGGAGGATCGGCGAGAGCGGATTTGGCTCTCACGAGCGACCGGAATTTGTTATAGAGGGAGGCCAGCGTTTTCTGATCGAAGCCGGTCCCGACTTTCCCGACGTAGTGCAATTTGTTTTCTTCGTAGGCGCCGAGGAGCAGGGCGCCAAAATATTCCCGCGAACCCTCCGGAGAAGTGAATCCCGCGATCACGAATTCATCCTCTTGATGAACCTTCACTTTCAACCAGAATTTCGAGCGCTTCTCGACGTACGGAGAAGACAAATCCTTCGCAACAAGGCCTTCGTATCCGCGGCGCTTGGCGATTTTGTAGGCCTGAAGTCCATTTGCCGCGAGGCGGCGCGATAAAACAAGATTACGGGACGGGGCAATCATGCGCTCCAGTTGCGTACGGCGCGCCGAGAGGGGTTCGCGGCGCAAGTCCTTGCCATCCGCGTAGAGGCAATCAAAAAGCGCGTAAACGGGCCGGCCCTTGCGCTGCTGGAGAAGTTGAAACCGCGAGACACCTTTCCGGTCGAGCACCACCACTTCGCCATCGAGAAGCAGAGAGGCCGGAGAAAGATTCTCCACGGCTGCGGCGATGTCCGGGAACCGGCTGGTGTGGTCCTTCGCGTTCCGTGAAAGCAAGCGAACGCGATTGTCTTCTTTATACGCAAGCAGTCGGTCTCCGTCGTATTTCTCTTCGTAGACCCAGCCGGGCTTGTGGAACGGCTCCGCGACCAGAGTGGCCAGCATCGGATGAACGCGAAATGGAACGCGATGGCTCATGCCATAGTGAGGAGTACGAACCCTATTTTCCGCAATGAATCTATTCCCGCGAGCGGTCTTCAGGACCGACGGCGCCCCTTGCGGGGCGGTTTCGAGCGCGCGGAGGACGTTCGCACTTTTTTCGCCGAGGGCGGATCGCCTGTTGCGGCAAGTTCCACGTTTCCGCCTTCTTTTCGCGCAATGTCCGCGAGCAAGCGATGCGTCAAGGCTGAATATGGCTCATCCAGAGTGATATCGCGCTTGGACGCGAAGGAATCGCGATGTTTGATGAGCAGCCACGAGGATTTGCCGCCTCCCGGTCCGAAGCCACGCGTGCGCACCAGGACCCATGAGCCTCGCAGTTTTTTTCCATGAAGAACGAATTTCAAGTCGCCTTTTTCCAAAGCGGCGCCGGCATCGGGGCTTTCCGGTTCCCACGTGCCCTTGTCCCAGACCATTACGGTCCCACCGCCGTATTCACCCTCGGGAATCACACCCTCGAAATTCGTGTATTCGACGGGATGATCCTCGACTCGCATGGCGAGACGCTTGACGGAAGGATCAGTGGAGGGACCCTTGGGGACGGCCCAAGAGAGAAGCGTGCCTTTCCATTCGAGGCGGAAATCGTAGTGGAGACGCGAAGCGCGATGCTTCTGAATTACATAGACCAGGGCCGCGGTCTGCTTCTTTGGGTCACCTGCACGGCCCGAAGGCTCCGGCGTAACTTTGAAGTCGCGCTTCTTGCGATATTCGGTAAGGGGCATCGGCCTCTCTCCGCGGATCAATGGGCCATGATAGCTCGTTCCGGTGGCTTTAGAAAAACTCTTCGGACGTGAGGCAACGCGTAGATCCAGCAGCGACGCGCGGGAAAAAGTTTCGGGCGGTCCGGCTGGGACCATTGCGAGCGAACATCGCGGAGGATAGAATGCGCTGAGGCCAAAAGAAGGTTTCGTTTCGCCTCGCGATCCAACAGCATCATTTCGAAGATGGACTTCCCACAAACAATCCGCCTCGCCGCTCGACGCGCTCAGTACGGCTGTTGCATTGCTTTCATCGCGTTGCTGGCCGGATTGATGAGTCCTCCGAGGGCAGCGGCCTTCGCGAGGAGACCAGCGGCTCAGGCGCATCCTTCGGCGACCGTCGAGGGCAGCGTTCGAAACTCGAGCGGGGCGCCGGTTGCGGGCGCGAATGTCGTCATCGAGAGGAGCGGCGAAACGAGACCGCTCGAAACGAAGACGAATCCGGACGGGACTTTTACATGTTCACTGCCAAGCGCGGGGACGTACACGGTGAGAGCGGAGAAGGCCGGTGTGGGGAGAGGCGTTTCGGCGCCGCTTGCCGTCGCGTTGGGTGAGAAGAAGCGAGTCGTGCTGATTCTGAGCGGCTTGGGTGCGGAGGGCGCCGCTCCGTCCAACGCAAAAGCCGGGGTGAATTCCGCGGCCGCGACGCCAGAGTTCGAAGACACACCCGATTTCACAGTAGCCGGAGTGAGCGGCTGGTCAAACCTCGGGCTGCACGGCTCGCAGGCGAATGCGCGAACCAGCGAGACGCTCGCAAATGAAACGCTGGCGCTGAAATCGAGCGGACCGGATGGCACGACGCCCGGATCTGGAAACGAGGCGAAGGGCCCGGCTGGAAGGCGCGAGTCCGAGAACGAATTGCGCACCGCGGTCGCCCAGACGCCGGAGAGCTTCGAGGCGAATCACCGGCTTGGCGCCTATTATCTCGAATCCAGAAATTATAGTGAGGCCATCCCGTTGCTGGAGACCGCAAATCGGATAGACCCGGGAAACAGTGTCAATGCGGATGACCTGGTGACGGCGTACATAAACAGCGGCGAACTCGCCAAGGCCAAGGACAAAATCGAAAAAATGCTCGCGGAGACAAACACCGCCGACTTGCACCGGCGGTTGGGGGATGCCGAAGAGCAATCGGGGGATTCGCTGGGAGCGGTCCACGAGTACGAGACGGCGGTACGCCTGGACCCGAGCGAGGAGAATTATTTTGCTTGGGGCACAGAGTTGTTGCTCCACCGGGCCGATCAGCCGGCCGTGGAAGTGTTTACCAAAGGATCGAAGGCTTATCCGAATTCCGCGCGAATGCTGGCGGGGCTGGGAGCGGCACTTTACGCGGGCGACGCGTATGAGGCCGGGGCGCGACGCCTGTGCGAGGCCTCCGATCTGGAACCGGCGGAATCCGCTCCGTACATTTTCCTGGGCGAGATGGAGATTGCCGCGTCGGCGCCTCTGCCGTGCAGCGAGCCAAGGCTCGAGCGGTTCGTCCAAAAACAGCCGGAAAACGCGCTGGCTAATTATTATTACGCAACGGCTCTGCTGAAACGAGTGAGAGGGTCGGAGAATCTCGCGAACACGAAAGAGGCAGAAACTCTTCTGAAAAGAGCCGTGACCATAGATCCGAAGCTGGGCGCTGCTTTTCTGGAACTCGGGAGCCTGTACGCCGGACGCAACGAATTTTCGCAGGCAATTGGAGCGTATCAGAAGGCCGTCGAGGCGAGCCCCGATCTGGCCGATGCCTACTACCAACTGGGCGTGACCTACCGGCGAACGGGCGAGGAAGCAAAATCCCACCGGGAATTTCAAGCGTACGAGCAAGCCGAGAAAAAAAAGGCAGCCGCGGACGAGCAGCGGCGGGGGGAACTTCGCCAATTTTTGATCGTCCTGCAAAAACCGACGACGGCTACCGACTCGCGTTGAGAGGCAAGAGAAGCGAGCGCCGGGGCGGGCGGAGCCGGAATTGCGAATTTTAGGCCGGCTCAAATTACCCGAGCTATTTGACGCCGTCGAGCTTCCGCAGATAATCGCCCCATTTCGGGTCGTAATGTTCGATGCGGTTTTCGAGCCGCGCACCCTCTTGCCACCAGTGAGCCTTGCCGCGGCCCATGGTGACGCCCTTTCGCGTGTGCATATCGAGCATGAAGTCCCGCACCTCGACTTTCCTTTCACCGCGAGCGACCACTTCCCGCGTCCAGCCGGCCAGCTCCATGGACATATTGTCCTTGGCGGCGGAGGCCAGAACGCGCACGGCGTGGGCGCAGTAAATCCAGCGGTCACCACGATCGGGCATGCGCTGGCGCTGCTGATTGAGCGCCTCGATGATTGCGGGCGCGGTCAGCAAGCCGAAACCCACGTCTTCGGTGGCGATAATCTCGAGGCGCCGCCAAAGGATTTCTTCCGTCTCGGGGCTGAAGGTGAAGAGTTCGTATGCGGCGAGGGCCGCTTCCTCGACCCAGCCGCGGCGGATCGATTTCTGCAGCACGGAACGGAGTTCGTCCACGCCGAAACCACTCGCGGTCGTGGTGCGGCTCCAAATATCCTGGCTTTGATAATTTGGTTCGTCTTCGTGTTTTGGTGACATGGTGCTCCTTCCGCAGGTGCAGAGATATCAGGTATAGCGCTTCGAAACGGCTTGCTCCAGCAACGACGTGGAGCCGTAAAACAGAAGAGCGATAAAGACGCTGATGAGCGAGGCTGCCAGCGCCTGATCCATGGCAAGGTCCGCCGTTGAAGTTCCGATGACAAAGCCGAGCCCGCCGGTCTGCATGAGAAATTCGGCGATCAGCGCCGCGAGAACGCTCTGAACGGATAGGACTCTAAGCGCTACGGCCAATCGCGGAACAGCGGCGGGGAGCGCCAAGCGCCACAGGCGATTCCACCGGCCTGCGCCCTGGACGCGGAAATATTCTTCGGCCATGGGGGGCAGCGCCCTGAGTCCCGCATAGGCGAAAACAAAACCGGGCAGGAAACACAAAATAATGACGGCGACGAAGACGGTCCGGTCATCGTAGCCGAAAATACGCGTCAATACGGGGATGAGACAAACCACCGGGACGGAGGTAAGCAGCAAAGCCAAGGGGACACTCAGCGCGGCAAGGACTCTCGACAGCCAGATCGCGATGGCGAGAAGCAATCCGCAAAGGAGGCCCGCAAACATGCCAAAGAGCGAAACAGCGATGGTGTGCAAGGTCGGCTGAATATACGCAGACGGGTCGTGCACCAGCTCGCGGACTACGACGAGCGGAGTCACGATGACGATTCCGTTTAATCCGCTGTGCCGAACCCAGAGGCTCCATCCGGCGACCAGCAGGATGACGGCCCACGTCTGTGCGAGCACGCGCTTCATTTTCCGAACCTCTTCGAGACGATTTTTTCGATGCCGGCCGCGGCCAGGAAAGCGGTCAACGACATGGCCGTTGCGACTACAACCGCCGCCCACATGAGGCGGATTTGAAAGTTTTGCATGGCGTTCAGGATTACCAGACCCAGGCCGTGAGGCGCGCCAAACCACTCGCCGAGAATCGCTCCGATGAAGGAAGCCGCAACGGCCGCTTTGAGCCCGCTGGCAAGGTGCGGAAGCGAGGCGGGCAGCTCGAGATAGCACAGCCGCTTCCACGCGTTCGCACCAAAGCCCGTCATCACGCGGCGCAACGGGGGAGAGGCCTCGGCAAGGCCCGAGGAAGCCGCAACGTAGAAGAGGAAGAAGACCTGAATGCCCGCCAGAACGGCGGGAGTCTGGCTGCGGCTGAAGACGACAATCAAGATCGGGCCGATTGCAATCGGAGGAGTGGCATTGACCAGTACGGCGAGCCGGTCGAGGCCAGGGCGCAACGGGGGCAAGAGATGAATCATAACCGCGAGAAGGACGGCAAGGAGACCCCCGAAGAGCAAACCTCTGGCGGCCGAGGCGAGTGTGTACACGGCGGAGTCCAACAGCGATGGCAGTGTTGCCGGATCGAACAGCGTCTTGAGCACGTCGGTCAAAGCGGGCAGCGTGGTTCCGGCGATACCCGATTTGCCGGCCCATTGCCACAAAGCAAAAAACGCGAGCAGACCCAGTACCGCATATCCGAGATTGGCAGCCGGCCGGGTTTGCTGGCGATCCATTCGGGCGCTCCTAGTGCTCCAGCCAAAGAGTGATCTGATCCGTCAGACGATGAAATTCCTCGTGCCGCAAAAGGTCGGGTGTGCGCGGCCGGGGAAAGGGCACCTGCACGACTTGAGCGACAGCCCCGGGGCGCTCCATGACGATGGTGCGATCAGAGAGGAAAAGAGCCTCCTCGACGGAGTGCGTCACGAGCAGAGTGGTGATGGGCCGATTGCGCCAGATGCGCTCCAATTCAATGTTGAGCCTGCGGCGGGTCACGGCGTCGAGGGCTCCAAATGGCTCGTCGAGAAGGAGCACGTCCGGATCAAGGCAGAGGGACCGCGCAATAGCGGCGCGTTGACGCATTCCGCCGGAAAGTTGGCTCGGACGGGCGCGTTCGAAACCCTGAAGGCCGACAAGTTCGATGAGGCCTCGCACACGGCCATGATCCACGGGGACGCCGGCCAGCTTGAACGGCAAACCGAGGTTGGATTGCACGGAAAGCCAAGGAAGGAGAGCCGCGTCCTGAAAAGCAATCCCCAAACGGTGGCGGCGAACCAATTCTTCGGGCGGCTCGCCGTCAATTCGAACGGTGCCGCTGGTGGGAAGCTCGAGGCCGGCGACGAGGTGGAGGAGCGTGCTTTTGCCGCACCCGGAAGGTCCGACAATGGCGAGAAACTCGCCCGCGGCGACGCTGAGATCCATGCGCCGGACGGCTTCGACCACGACGCCGCGCCGCGGAAGAAACTGCTTCGTCAATTCGTGGATTTCAATGCTCGCGCTGGTCATCCGATGGCCCGGTCGAACCGCTCCATGATTTGAGTGTATTGTTTCTTTACGCGCTCGCGCATGGGCCCGAGGTCGACAGTGAGCAATATTCGATCCTTCATGACGATGCGTCCGTCAATGATGACCGTCTGGACGTCGCGCCCGACGGTGTGCTCGGCCGCCGTAATCATGGGATCGTACACGGGGTATTGATCATAATCGCCCGCGCCAATGAGGATAAGGTCCGCGCGCTTGCCGGGCTCAAGGCTGCCAATCAGATCTTCCAGATGAGCCGCGCGGGCGCCGCCGCGCACCGTCTGGCGGAGCATGGCCGCGTAGTTCATGGGGCCGACGCCGTGGTGAGGAGTTCCGTCGAGAATCTGCTGTCCAAGGACGGCATAATGCCCGACCTGGAACAGGTCGAGAGTGCCACGGGTGGCCGCTCCATCCGTGCCCAGGCCGACGCGAACGTTGCGGCGGACCAATTCGAAGAGATGAGGCGCGCCGATTCTGAAATTGTTCATCGCGCAGTGGCAGGAGCTTACGTCGCTCGCGGCATAAAGATCAATTTCCTCGCAGCTGAGAAGCACCGAATGGGCGCAATGAAGGCGGCTATTCAGCACGCCGATATCGTGGAGGTACACCGCGGGCCGCTTTCCGAAATTGTCGATTGTGTATTCCACCTCGTAGGTGCCTTCGCACAGGTGGGTATGAATGCGCGTGTTCAATTGGCGCGCCAACGCGTCCATTTCAATCCTGAGCTTTTCGGAATTCACGATGATCTGGCGAAGGGCGAGCCATGCGTTCACCAGCGGGTGCTTCTCCCAGCGCTTCACCAGAGCCTCGCTGCGCTGCAAGGCTTCCTCCGTCGAAAAACGAAAGCCTCGAGGCAGGGATTCATCGAGGTCCATCGTGGACATGGCGATCCGGCCACGAATGCCGATGTCGGAGGCGGCCCGGCCCATCTCATCGGCGGAAGGACCGCCCGCTTCCAGAAAGCAGGTGGTGCCGCAACTAATCATCGAAGAGTAGGCGCTCAATCCACTGCAGTAGACGTCTTCGGGCTCAAGGCCGCTTTCAAAAGGAATGAGGTAGCGCTTCCAAATGGGTTCGCGCAAGCTTCCCAAGTGGCCGAGAGATGCCAGCTTGCCGCGCAAGAACTGCTGCGCCGTGTGCACGTGGCAATCCACGAGGCCGGGCATGACGATCATTCCGCCGGCTTTCAGAGTCTCCTTGGCGCGGAATAGGGTGGCGGCTTCGCTGCTCTTGCCGAGCCACACAATCGAATTACCCGAGATAGCGATCGCTCCGCCACGCAGCACGGTATTAGAGTCATCGAATGTAAGGATTTCAGCGTCCGTGATGAGAAGATCAGCGTCGCGTTGTTCCATTTCGCCTCGCCACTCCGAATCCGGAGGTCCCTATCTTTATCGTGTGATCACATCACAGCAAAAACTACAGCGACAACCCTCTGTAGGCTTCCGCGAGCAAGCTCATATCCATGATTCTGGATGGATCCGGAAGGTTGGTGCGGCCGGTGTCTCGAGCCACATCGTACATGGGACCATGGAGCAGCTCTTCCGTGATCCAGTAGGGCCCCGGCGTGCCCGGAATCCTCTCCAACGGCAGTTGGAGTTCATTGAGCCGCGTTTGTTGATGGAGAGAGAAACCGAAATCGTGGCCGTATTTGGAAACGACCAGCTGCGCACCATAGGCAGGATTTTTTTTATTCTCGATGTAGCCTTGCAACAGACCGCGCAGAAATGCGACGAACGTGGGACGGTCCTGCGTCAGGCGCTTGCGCTCCACCACCAGCAATTGCGACGGCACTCGATATCCAAATTGATCCATGCGCGCGACCAGGAAATCCTTGCCTTCCTTGAGATTCATGTCCTCGAAGATGACCGGCTGATTGGTGACATAGCAAAAATAGGCGTCGCCGGCGCCGGCCAGAAGCGCGTCGGGAGAATATCCAGCGGGAACGTAGCGGTGCTCGGGCGGAAGATGGTTGATCTTGAAGACGGCATCGAGGACGTCGCGCTCCGCCGGGCCCTGGACAAGAAACCGGGCGCCGGGTAGATCGGCGGGCTTCACAACAGGACGACGCGGCAATGAAATGAGTCCCTCAGGAGCGATGGGAATCATCGAGGCGATGATGACGAAGTCGTTGGCGTGGGCTTCGGCGTCGAGCAATTGGAGCCAACTGGTAGCCGCAATATCGGCCTGTCCCGCGGCAACCAGTACGAGCGACACGGGCGCGTTTGGCCCTCCCCCGAGGTAATTGATCGTCAAGCCTGCATGGGCAAAATACTGCTTCTCCATCCCGACGAAGATGTCGGCATATTCGGCGTTGGGGACCCAGCCGAAGGCAATCGTCAATGACTTTTCAGGGGGGGCGGCGCCTATCAGGAAAACGTCGGCGAAGGCGCCAAGGCCGCATGCAGCCGTCAACGCCAGGAAGCGCCTGCGAGTGGGCGCGACAGACTCCTCCGACTCTTGGTCGTCGTCGTGGTGCGCCCTGTCGTGAAAATTCATCGCGATTTGGCCCTCCGAATTTTTCGCTCGTATAGTGTAATGCAGCGGGGGGGTGCGGGCCAGAAAGTATGATGGCGCCTTCAGCGGCCGGAAGTTGAAAAAATGGGCTCCGGAACTTGAGGGGCGACGCGAAAAACCGGTCTGCTTGCACTCGAAGGGGACGAAAGCGCCTTCATGAAGCTTCGTCGGAAAACGGCGGAGATTGAGACGATGTGAGCCGGCAATCGCCGGTGCGGCTTTCCGAACACCACATCGCCACTCCGATTTATGTAGAGGACATTTGGACGGCTTTGGCCACGAGTGCGTCAGCTACTTTGCGGAGAGCGGCCACTTCCCCGGGCGTCGCGGTGCGAACGCAATCCGCCACCAGTTGCATGCAGCGCTCGCGGACTTGTTCGTGGGCGGCCGGGTCCTGACCGCGAGCCACAAGCAGTTCCTTGAGCCAGTGTCTGCCGTATCCGGCATGAATGGTTTCGTCCGCCCAATCGAAATCCATGTCGTGCTCGCTCACGGAGTCGCCGTAGGAGCGGAAGAGCTGGGCGCGCGCGGGCTTGTGCCGGATGTTCTTGGTCTCGAAGAAATAGAGCATTCCCAGACGGTAAATCGGGTCCTGGCCGGAAGCGCTTTCATAAATATAAGTTCCCAGAGGAATTTCAGAGGGCTCGAATCCCCAGCCCATCAGGCGCTGGTAGCCCATCTGGCAATGGCGCGCTTCGTCGAAAGTCCAGCGAGCCGAATTGTGAATCCACTCCCAGGGCAAAACGTCGGCGAAGGAATTTAAAATTACGCCGCCGGTTTCAATCGCCCACACTTCGTTCAGATGGCTGATCGCCGAGCGGATTTGCAGCTGGAGTCCTTCGCCGTACGGATAAGCGGGATCAACCACGTCGGGCCAATAGAACCGGCACGGCCAGAAACGCGGATCACGAGCCGGCCGGCCGGGTATTACAAAAGCTTTTGCGCCCGGCAAAGGCTCCCAGGCCGGGGAAACCAGCGGCGCCGGAGCGACTCCTACGCCACCAACTCCCGAAAGCCGTGCGGAAACCGTCTGCGCCCAGGCGAGAGCGGCTTCTCGAGATTGGGGATCTTGAGACAGCGCCGAGTCCGCCCATTTTTCGAAATTGGCAATCTGCTCGTTTTTGTCGGAAAGCGCTAGAGTGAGAAAGCGGTGCGTGGGGCCGTCGGCAATCGTATCCGAACCCTCGAGATACTCCCGGTACGCATCGCGCAAGGCCGGAAGCAAAACCTTTCCCATGGCGAGAAGAAACGCTGGGACCGAAGGAGAATCCTTGACGCCGTTGAGAAGTTCGATCAGGGCGTGGTCCGTGCCCTGCTCCTCCAAGGTGCGGCTGGGGAAGCGCAATTCGAAGACGCGGTTGCGAAGGGCGTGAGCTGTTTCCGCGCTTTGCCAGATGAAGCGGGCAAGTCCGATTTTGATTTCGAGGGGACCGACGGCGGGAATCCACGCCGCGGCAGTTACCAGTAGAGATCGTTCACAGAAGAAAAAACGCTTCAAAAGCTGGGCAACGTCGTGCCGCATCCAGCGGGCTCGCGGCTGAGGGTTCGATAGAAACGTGTGTGTGTGTGACATGACTCATCCCTTTTGGCCCGGCCGAGGACGGTGGAAGACGAAACGCCGAAAACCGCACACCGATCAGTAAAAGTTGCTCAGCGCCACAGCGACCACGGCAATAATCAGAACGACGAGGCCGCTGTTCAGCAGGCGCCGAGCGGCAATCGGCGCTCCTTGCCATTCCCCTCGCCACAATCCCCAAAGGTAGCCCACGACGATGGAGAGCGTGATAAACAAAGGCCAGCCGGCCACGACGCCCCAGCGTCCGAGCCTTGTCGCGCCGGCCCCGTACAAATAAAAACTGCCGATCCACATCAGGGCCATTATAGCGCTCCAACCCAGGTTGCGGGGCGACTCGCGATTCCAATAGTGGCGCAGTGTGCGACGGCTGATCATCAGGTAGAGGCAGTAAGCGAAGTTGACGAGAAATCCAAACGTGAACAGGAGCGCCCAGACCGAATTTCCGGCCGACAATCGGGAGATCCCAAATTTCCCAGCGGCTGCGACCACGTTTTTGCCGAATGCCATTCCGACATTGGGCAGGCAGGACAGTATCCCGGCCAGAATGGCAATCGTCAGCCCGGCAGCGAACGCGCCGGCCTGCACGGAGTCCGATTTCGTTGTGGAGGCCGCCCTGCGCGAGCCTCCCACGGAGGAGAGCACGATGCCAAAAACGACGAGGCCGGTGCCGGCGAGCAGAAGCGCTCCTCGGCGTGTGAGGAGCGTCTGGGGGAAGAAAACCAGGAGAGGAATCAGAGCCCCCAGGCTAGCGATGAGTCCCATGATTATCGGATAGCCCAGGGCCATGCCGAGCCTGTCCATTCCCAATCCGAAAAGTACGGCGCCCACGCCCCAGCCCATTCCAAAAAGCGCCAAGAGAGCGAGATCGTGTGACGGCGATGAACCATACACGGTGAAGATATCCGGGATGAAAACCAGGGTGATAATCCAGTTGAAGACGAGCATACCAAACAGCGAAAACGCCGCCCAGGTATGCTTCCATGACCATTCTTTCACCAGCGTCATCGGTAGAATGAATGTCCCCTGAAGCAAACCCGCCGCGAGCACAAGAAGAAAGCCTAAGAACAAATTCATTTTTGCCTCTTGGAGCTTAAGACGAAACGCGCCCGCGGAAAATCTTTCTCCGCCGAGCGCTGTAATTGCCTAGTGACCCATTCAATCTTCGCCGGTCCATTTTTCCGAAAGCCAAGCCGGAAGCGTCGAACCGGATTCCCCATAATACTGACTCACTTGCTCGCGGCGGGGGAGCGAGGGGACAACTCCTTCTTTGGTGACCGCCAATCCCCCGGTTACCACGGCGAATTGCACCGCGAGATCAAGGCTTGCCCCGCAGGCAAGCGCGACGGCAAGGCCGGCATTGAAAGCATCTCCCGCGCCCGTGGTGTCAACCGCTGAGACGCGTATCGCGGGAACATGCGTGGAAGACGACGGCGTCACGATCAGCGCACCCTTTTCCCCGAGAGTCATGACGACTTGCTTCACGCCCTTGCGGAGAAGTTCCCGCCCGATTGCGACAGGATCGGCGGTTTCCGCTGGATCGCGCCCGAGGAGAACCTTGGCCTCGGTCTGGTTTGGAGTGAGAACATCCACCATCTGCAAGACAGCGGAAGGCAGGGGGCGGACGGGAGCGGGGTTCAAAATCGTCAAGACGCCGCGCGCGCGCCCGCGGACGAGAGCCGCTTCGGCAGCCTCCACGGGAATTTCGAGCTGAGTCAGAACAACCGCCGAGGAATTCAAGGCCGCTTCGCACTGGGATACGTCAGCGGGAGTCAGATGCCCATTCGCGCCGGGATCGATCCCAATGCAGTTGTCGCCGCTCGACGCATCCACCAAAATGAAACCCACCCCGGTTGGAGCGGCGTCAATTTGCGCGACATTGGAGACGTCGATGCCTTCGCTGCGATAAAGGCCCATGGCCATTTCGCCGAAGTCGTCGCTTCCGATTTTAGCCACAAAGCTGACTTTCGCTCCCAGCCTGGCGCAGCCCACGGCCTGATTGGAGCCTTTTCCGCCAAAGTCAACGCGATAGCCTCTTCCCAGCACTGTCTCGCCGACGCCCGGCAGGCGTTCGACCTTCATGGTCAAGCCGGTGGCGTAACTGCCGACGACCGTGATTCGAGGAGCTTTCAAGGATGGCATCTCCGAAATTGGATTACGCAAAAATCAAAATCACGCCGCAAAGCCCTCATCTCGTGTCTTCCGGGAGGCCCCGATTTGGATCCAGAGGTCTCGTTTCTATGCGGGCGTCAAGCGAAGGTCGAAATTCCGAAATCGAGAGTGCGCCGGGCCACGGTGCGGGAGCTTATCATACGGTTCAAAGAGTCCCAATCTCTCTTCAGGCGCGCTTTCTTGACGGGGTGTTGCATCGGTGCTAAATTTCCGCTTCGACGCAAGCAAGGGCGAGGGCATCGCTATAAGCAGGCCTGGAAAGAAATGCAGGTTCGTCGACCTTAACCGGCGCAAGTTCCTCATCCAATATTGCCAGGGGGCTTCCCTGGCGTTCCTTCCCGCAGGCCTCGGTTTCTCTCCTCTCCGTTCCTGTTTCCCCGTGCAAGGCCCGATTCCGTCCGTGCAGACGCGGAATGAGTTCCACGTTCATCCCCACTATCGCGAACCATTAGCGCTGGAGGCGATGCTGGCGAAGGTGCGCTCCGGCTCCGACGCGTTTGTCACAGAAAAATATCAGGACCGGGTTGCGGCGACTTTAAGAGACTGGAGCAAGCAACTCCTGGAATCTCCATTGAAGACAGAGGCAGTGGAGAAAGCGATGACTCCCGATTTTTTGGGTGCGTCGCCAAAGGCCGCCGAGTCGCGTACCCTGCGCGCGGGACCCACCCTGCAGGTTTGGCGGATGAAGTTTGCAGATGACACGATTCTGGACCGTGAAGCCTTTCTCCGCGAGTGGCGCTCGCTCATGGGATCGTTTTCCTCGATCGCCACCGCGGAATTTCAGGTCACGAGCATCCGTTTCGGCTCTTCACTGCCCTTATCGCCGGGGCTTGCAACTCTTCTGGATACACGAGTGCGGTTTGAAATTGTGGGGACGGGAGCGGGCTTCTTCCGCGAACAGCGCGTGGGAGATTGGAAACTCGAATGGGAAATGAGCGCATCCGGCGAGCTCCGCCTGCGCCGCTGGGGGACGCTGAACGAAGAGCGGAGCCGCTCGCTGGCCCCCGTGTTCGCGGATATCGCTTCACAGGCATTCGGCGGGAATTCTTCCTACGGATCGCAGTTGGCTTACGGAACGGATTATTGGAGGACAGTGCTCGATGGCGCTTGTGGCATCGACATCTACGGACACAACGGCGTTTCGATTGCGGATGTGGATGGAGATGGGTTGGACGATCTCTACATATGCCAGCCGGCGGGGCTGCCAAATCTGCTTTATCGAAACCGGGGAGACGGGACCTTTGAAGACATCACGGCCGCGTCGGGGCTGGGCATTTTGGACAACAGTGCGTGCTCTTTGTTTGCCGACATCAATAACGATGGCCGCCAAGACCTGATTCTGGTGCGCGCGGAGGGCCCTCTCTTGTTCTTGAATGAAGGCCAGGGAAAGTTTCGCGCCCAGCCGGACGCTTTCCGGTTTGCGAATTCTCCACAAGGGACATTCACCGGGGCGGCGGTGGCCGATTATGACCGCGACGGGTGGTTGGACGTTTATTTCTGTTTGTATTCGTTTTATCAGGGCGCCGATCAGTACCAATATCCCACGCCGTACTGCGACGCGGAAAATGGCCCGCCCAATTTCCTGATGCGGAACCAGCGCGACGGGACGTTCCGCGACGTTACGCGGGAGTCCGGCCTCGACCGAAACAACACCCGTTTCAGCTTTTGCTGCGGATGGGGCGATCCGGACGCGGATCAGTGGCCGGATCTCTACGTCGTCAACGATTTTGGCCGCAAGAATCTCTACCGCAACAACCACGACGGAACCTTCACCGACATCGCGGGAGAAGCAGGAGTGGAAGACGTTGGCGCGGGCATGAGCGTTTGCTGGGTGGATTACAACAACGATGGCAAGGAAGACCTCTACGTCGCGGACATGTGGACGGCGGCCGGACTGCGCGTTTCGGACCAAGCGATTTTTCAGAAGGACGCGAACAAAGAGGTGCGGGCTCTGTATCGCAAACACGCCATGGGCAATTCGTTGTTTCGCAATCGCGGTGCCGGCACGTTTGAGGACGAAAGCTCCCGCTCGGGGACGGCGGTGGGCCGCTGGGCCTGGTCCAGCGACGCATGGGATTTCGACCACGATGGGTTTCGCGACCTTTACATCGTGAACGGCATGGTTACCGGGCCAGTGCGCGGCGACCTGAACAGCTTCTTCTGGAGGCAAGTGGTCGCCAATTCGCCGAACACGCCGCAGCCCAGCTCGATTTACGAGCAGGGTTGGAGCGCGATCAACGAACTCATTCGCTCGGACAGCAGTTGGAGCGGCTTCGAACGAAACGTTTTCTACGTGAACAACCGGGACGGAACGTTTTCCGACGTGTCAGGAGCCGTGGGGCTGGACTTCGTGCAAGACGGCAGGACTTTCGCTTTGGGAGATTTCGACGGCGACGGCAGGGTCGAAATGTTTCTGAAAAGCCGCAACAGCCCGCAATTGCGTCTGATGAAATACGTGGCAGACGATCTGGCTCCGGCCATCGCATTTCGCCTCTCGGGCAAAAAGAGCAATCGCGACGGGATTGGTGCCTCGGTCACTGTCACGACGGAATCTGGGCGCCAGACACTCTCTGTCCGGGCCGGTTCGGGATATCTGGCTCAGCACAGCAAGGAACTGTTTTTCGGCCTGGGCGGAGCAAAAAATCCCGTGTCGGCCACGATCCGCTGGCCAAGCGGGCACATTCAGGACGTTCGCGACCTCCCTCTCAATCATCGCATTTGGGTGGAAGAAGGTTCACCGCCCACGCGCATTGAGCCGTTCCTAAAGTTAAACAGCCGGCCTTCTCTACCAGTTGCCGCTCTTTCCGCTTCCGGCACAGAGGCTGAGGCTCTTCCCGGCAAGGTTGAAACATGGCTGCTCGCGCCGGTCGCCGCGCCCGATTTTTCTCTTCCAGATTTGAGCGGGCATAAGCAGACGCTCTCGGCCAGGCGCGGAAAGACGGTGCTTGTGCATTTTTGGTCCGCCGCATCGCCGGATTCGCGGACGGAACTGGCAGAGCTCGCACGGAAGTCCTCTCGATGGGGAAGCGAAGGGCCGGAATTGCTGTTGATTAATGTCGACGAAAACTCGACCACAGAGGGGGGGACATCTCTCGCAGATTACCGGAATTTCTCCGTCCCGGTCCTTCGAGCGACTCCAGACGTAATCGCGGTCTACAACATCCTTTATCGCTACATTTTTGACCGGCACCGCGATTTGAGCCTGCCGACGTCGTTCCTGGTTGACGAGACTGGCGCCATCGTCAAGATTTACCAGGGGCCAGCTCCCAAGGAGCGGTTCCACGAGGACATGGGGCGGATGCCGAAAACGGCGGCGCAGAGGATGACTCTGGCGCTCCCATTTCGGGGAGTGAGCGGGCACTTCGAGTTCGGGCGCAACAATCTTTCCCTCGGCTCGGTTTTTTTCGAGCGCGGTTACATGGATCAGGCGGAGGCGTTTTTTGAACTGGCGCGCCGCGACGACCCCTCGGGCGCGGAGGCCGTCTACGGCCTGGGAAGCGTTTATCTACAACAACAGAAGATCGCGGAGGCTCGCGCAAACTTCCAACGCGCGGTCGAACTTCACGCCAATTATCCGGGCACGATGCCTAAGGCCTGGAACAATCTGGGAATTCTGGCGGCCCGCGAAGGGCGCACCGACGAGGCCGTCGAGGACTTTCAAAGAGCGCTTCAGATCGATCCCAATAACGTGATTGCATTGGGAAATCTTGGGAGCGCGTACCGCCAGGAAAAACGCTGGGACGACGCCAAGAACGCTCTCGAACGAGCGCTCAAGCTCAGCCCGGATGACGCCGAGGTGAATTACAGCCTCGGCATGGTCTTCGCACAGGCCAACGACTCGGAGCATGCCTACGAATATCTGCAAAAAGCGCTGGCGTCGCGTCCCGATTATCCCGAGGCTCTCAACAACTTGGGCATTCTCTACATACGCACGGCGCGCCAAGCGGAAGCGGAGAAGAGCTTCCGTGAATCCATCCGCGTGGCGCCGGATTTCGACCAGGCATACCTGAATCTGGCCAGGCTCTACGTCCTGGAGGGGGAGAACCAGAAGGCGCGCGCGGTTCTCCTTGAGCTTCTCAAAGTGCATCCCGGCCTTCCACAGGCCGAAAAAGAGCTGGAGCAGATCCCCGAGTAGCGCGGCGAAAGGCAGCGGCCAGCGGGGCCGCTATCGGGGGAATTAAGGGGCGCTTTTCGGCGGCGTAGGCGCGCTGAGCAGATTGACGAAGAGATTGTAGAGTTTCGTGGTGTCCAGATCGACCTGGATCTCAATTGGCTGGACCTCGATTTTCGGTTTGTCATCGTCGGTCCATGTAAGCAGGTTGCCGTAGCCGGCGCCGCGATCGAGGTCCACATCCGCAAAGCGAGTTTCTGTTTTCGTAATGATGGTTGGATCGAGCCATGCGGCCGCCGCGAGCTCATCCCACATGAAGTCGTAAGGGTACACCTGCGCATATTCGCTGATGTAGCGTCCGGATGGCGTCGAGGACTTCCTGATCCGGTCAATCAAATCCTGCGTCAAGGGAGCTTTCACCGAAATATCCACCGGCGTGCAGACGATTTTCTTCCATTTGGCGTGCAGCACGATGTGGGCGGCCTCGGGGTCAAACCACAAGTTGAATTCGTGTCTTGGTGAATTGGCAAATTCGGGGTCGGTGGTCTGCGGATTGAGGCTGCCGCCCATGAAGACGAGTTCTTTGGCGAGGGAAGGAAATTGCGGGTCGAGAGAGATGGCGAGGGCGAGATTGGTCATCGGGCCGCCTTCATAAATCGTCACCTGGTTCGGATACTTTCTCACCATTCGCACCAGAAAGTGCGCTGCGTCCTCTTGAACCGGTTTCGTGGTGGGATTGCCTTCCTTCAGATCGCCGACGAAGTCCGGCGCGTGATACACGCTCGGAGTCCAGGCTCCCAGCCAAGTCACCTGCCCATATCGCTGTTCCCAGAGCAGAGTTTCGTCGCGTTGCCTGACGAGGGGATATTCGGCGCCCGGCACAACGGGAATGTCGGTGCGGCCGACGATTTCGAGCAGTCGCAGAGTGTGCGCAACCTCTTCGTCGAGCCACATGTCGCCCGTCACGATCGTAATACCCAACACGTTGGTTCGAGGGGACTGAATCATGAGAAGAATCGACTGCATGTCGGTTCCGCCGGGTCCGGCTCCATCCTGATCGATGATCACCTTGCGCTTTTCCTGGCCGGTGCATTTCGGGCAGAGGAGAAGCAGAGCCAACGCGGAAAAAAGCCAGAGCCGGCAAAATCGCATCGCACACCTCGAAAAAAATCAAATGCCAGAAGCTTCGGGCGAACCCTGTAGGAAATCTATCCCGAGTGAAGCCAAAGAAAATCGTTCCCGGCGATTTTAAGGGGCCGCCGGCGTCTTGGCTCGCATCAGGTCCACAAACATTCGGTAAAACCTAGCCGTATCGAGATCGACCTGGATTTGAACCGGCTGCCGGTCAAATTTCGGCTCATCGACTTCGGTCCACGTCAGGGTATTGCCGTACCCGGCTCCGCGGTCGAGGTCGACGCCCATGAAGCGAGTCTCCCACTTGGTGATAAGTGTGGGGTCGACCCACGCGGCGGCAGCGAGTTCGTCCCACAAGTAGTCGGAACCCGGGCCGGGTTGGAAGTAACGGGCGACGTATCTCCCCAGGGGAGTCCCGCTGTCCCCAATTTCCTTCGCCATTGCGCGCGTCATCAGAGTCTTAATTGAAATGTCGGTCGGCGTGCATGTGATCTTCTTCCATTTGGCGCGCAGGACGATTTCCGCCGCTTCGGGGTCAAACCAAAAATTGAACTCGTGGCGCGGGTTGTTCAAGAATTCGGGGTCGGCCGTGGCCCCTGGGTTCAGACTACCTCCCATGAACACGAGCTGTTGCGCCAATTCCGGAAATTGGGGATCAATGGCGATGGCCTGGGCCAGATCGGTCATCGGGCCGCCTTCATAAATCGTGATCTCGTGCGGGTATTTCCGCACCATGCGGATCAGGAAGTGAGCGGCGTCTTCGGAAGAGGGCTTGGTCGTCGGCCGACCTTCGGGCATCGGCGGGACGACAAACGGTTCGTGCCACCACCGCGGGTCCCAGGCGCCGGCAAAAGCGACGGTTCCAAAGCGTTCTTGCCACAACAGAGTTTCCTCGCGATTTCGCACCAGAGGGAAAACAGCTCCGGGCACGACGGGGATATCCGTGCGGCCAATGATTTCGAGCAGGCGCAACATGTGCGCCACCTCTTCATCACGCCATTGGTCTCCGCTGACTACGGTGATTCCCAAAACATCCACTTGCGGAGATTGAATCAGCACGAGGGGCGCTTGCAGATTGCTGCCGCCGGGTCCCGAGCAATCTTGGTCGATGATGACTTTCCGGCGAGCCTGCCCCCACAGAGCGGAAGAGGCCAGGATAAAAACCGCCGTGGCCAGACAAATCCTTCTGGTTATCACCATGTTTTTCATCAACCGGGAGTCACTGGGGCGAGGCGTGCGACTCCCGCGCCTGGCCCGGAGGACGGGTCATCAAATCAATATAGAGCTTATAAAATTTGGGCGCGTCGATATCGAACTGCACATTCGCCAAATGCAGGTAGGGAGGAACCTTGGCCGAAGGAGCCCAAAAGAGCGTCTTGCCGTAGCTGGCGCCATGATCAATGTCCACGTCCATGTAGAACTGCTTCTCACCGGTGATGATCGAGGGATCAATCAAGGCAGCGCCGGCAATTTCGTCCCACATGAAACCCGTCAGTGAATACTTATCGAGGTACTCGGTGACGGGTGTTTTGACTTTGGCGATGGCGGCCCGAATTTCGGGGCTCAGATGCGTCTTGACCGAGATATCGATTGGCGTAATCGTGAGCTTCTTCCAAGGCGCGCGCAGAACGATGCGCGCCGCTTCGGGATCAAACCACCAGTTGAACTCTCTGCGACCGTCGTGGGCGCCGGGATCGATTCCTCCCGTATCCGAATAAAAGCCGCCGCCCATCATTACGAATTCCTTGGCGAGCGTAGCGACTTCGGGGTCGAGCTTGAGCGCCAACGCGTAATTTGTCAGAGGTCCACCGGCCCAGAGAACGACTTGGCCGGGATATTTGTGGACCATACGGACAATGAACTCCGCCGCCGTGCCCGGTTGCGCCTTGATGTGCGGCTCACCCTCGGGCATGGGAGGCACGACGTCGGGCGAATGGTAAGGTATCGCGTAGATCGTCGAACGCTGGGCCTTAAAGTAATCGGTCCAGCATCCCATGTATTCCAATTGCCCGTAGAGCTGCTCCCAGCGCTCGGCCTCTTCCTTGGAATTGAGGAGGGGAAATTCCGCGCCCTGAATCACGGGGACGTCCGTCCGGTCGGCGATTTCCAAGGTGCGCAAAGTGTGCTGCGTTTCTTCCTTCGCCCACTGGTCGCCGCTGACGGTGGTGATCCCGAGAACGTCGAATTTGTCCGATTGGAGGAAGACGAGAAGAGCCTGTTGGTCGCTGGTCCCGGGACCTCGCGCGTCCTGGTCAACAATGACTTTGATTCTCTGCTGAGCGGCAGCGGGAAGAGTGCCAAGAGCCCAAAGAATGATCAGAAAAAACGCCAGAATCGGCCGCCCCACCACAACGGTGGTGGATCGGCCGATTCGAACCCTCAATTGTCTGGTCACGCTAACCCCTGAAAATTAGAAATGGAACTTCAGCCCGAACTGAATCAGGCGCGGATTGTTCACGGTGCTCGTCACTGTGCCGAAATTCGAAGGGACATTGTAATCGGCGTTCGGCATGCCAAATTGCGGGTGGTTGAACAGGTTGAAGAATTCGGAACGGAAGTCCAACCCCGTTCCTTCCCATGGGAGCGCGAAGTGCTTAATCAGCGTGAAATCGGTATTGACGAAACCTGGACCCGAGAGGGGAGTCCGGCCCGCATCCCCGAGCTCTCCATCTGCAGGGCCTCCCGCTACACCACTCCCCGCGAAGCACGCGGTATTGAACCAGGTCTTACCGGGCAGCACGCTTGGATTGCTCAAGGTCGGATTGCAAACCTGATTGGGACGCATGACGCTGTTGCCGTTGTTCTCGAAGTTCACGCCAGAGGTATTGGCGCTATCGATGACGAACACCGGGAATCCGGAAGTGATTTTTTCGATGACGCCTACCTGCCATCCACCCAGGATTGTATTTACCGCGCCGCTCCAATCATTTCCGAAGTGCTTCCCGCGGCCGAACGGCAAATCGTAGAGGACGCTGGCCGTGAAGTCATTGTCCAGATTCACTTGCGAGAGCGCCCAATCCAGTTTTTGCCAACCGGGCAACGGGAAGTAAGTTGCGCCGAGCGGAGTGCCCAATCCGTCCGTGAAACCATTGTCGTAGTTGCGGGAATAGGTGTAGCCAACCAGGGCATAGATGCCGTATCTGGAACTCTTCGTCTCCGCCTTAATCTGAAGGGCGTTGTAGCTGGCGGCTCCGATGTCGAAAATGTCAGACACGGTGGAGAACGGATATTGCGGGTAGGGAACGCCGAAAGGTGTGCCTCCCGGCCCGCACCCCAAGGTATATCCAGACACCACTCCGCACGCGGAGGGGGAACTCACGTTGAGGTTGTTCCCGTCGGTCAAAATGTGATTGCTCCGCGAGCCCACATACCCGACCGTCAAGACGACCTGCCCCGGAATCTCTTGCTCAACATTTACGTTAAATTGCTGAACCACTCCAAGCTTGAAATCGAGGTTTTGCGCCTGGAAGGTTCCGGTGAAACTTGAGGGGTTCGGAGGGGTGGTAAATATCGGAAAACCGGCGGACGCGCTCTGTGCTGATGGCGTCTGTCCGTACAGAGTCGCGCACGCCGCCGTAGCAAAAGTGCAGCCTCCACCGAATCCAAAATAGTCCGATTCGGCGAAGTAAGGCGGGTTTTGCCACAACCCTTGCGAGCCCTGGTTCCAAGAAGAATCGTGGACGATTCCATAGCCCGCCCGAACCACCGTCTTGTCACTGGAGAACGGCTTCCATGCCAAGCCGAGACGTGGTTCAAATGCTGTCGGGTCGAATTTGATACCCGCCGTGTTGCCCGCGTTCACGCCTGCAATCAGAATATCGGCATTCGCGGGGTTAAAGTCAGCAATGCGGTCGTGAGCTTCCGAAATGGGAGTGGTCAGCGCCCAAGCCAAGCCAAGGTTAAGGGTAAGGCTGTTGGTTACTCGCCAATCGTCCTGGATATAGGGACGGAACATCTTCCAGCGGCGCCCCGTTGTGGCCCCATCGAAGGTCTGGTCATGAATCGCCAAGCTCGGAAGGCCCAGTAGAAGATCGGCCGCCGGATCGCCTGTCCAAACGCCGGTATAGATCCAGTATCCGTCCTGGAAGGCCTCTGTTCGGACGTTCATTTGATTGGCGCGGATCGAGCCGCCGATCTTGATATCGTGCCGGCCGCGAACCAGGTCCAGATTGTCGAAGAACGAGAAGACGTTGGTCCCGCCCTGGAACGGCGAATAGCCGCGGTCGCCAAGAGCGAAATACTCCGTCATCTGCACGGAAGTCAACCCGCAACTTACGCCTCCGGGAGCGCATGTACCGCCGGTACCTGTGCAGTTGAGGTTCGCTCCGGGAATGCCCAGCTTCGTTGCCTCACAGCTTCCGGTGCCCTGGGAGGTGATGTAGTCGAAAATGCGGTTGTAGCCAAAGGTGGCCTGGTTAATTGTGTTGGGGGAAAAGATGTGAGTCTCGGTTATTACCGCGTTTCGTCCGTGATTGATGATCCCCTGGTTGCTCGCGAAAGCGTTGGCTTCCGCGAATCCAGGCGCGCCGCCAGGGACATAGGAATTGGCCTGATCGTAGCTGAATCGAGCCATGATCGAGTCGCTAGCGGAGAAATTATGATCTCCTCTAACGTCGAACTTCTTCTCGTTCAAGGCGCGCACGGGCTCGCTCACATAGTTGTAATTCGAAGCAGTCGAGTTCGGGAGAGGAAAGAGGTTAATCAGCGACTGACCGATAGGGTTGAACAGGTTAGATGGGATTTTGTTGCAGGGAATTCCCGTCGGTTGACTCCCATCCGAATTTGCTGGAAGAGGGTTCATTGAGGGGTCGCACTGGAAGTAAGTCCCATTCGGAGTCGGGTTGCCGGTCACGTTCGGATTGACGAGAAACCCCGTCCGAAGATTTCCGAATGGGTCATCCGTGAAGTCGCCGCCCAGCATTGCCTGCGTGGGAACAATTCCTGTGAATGGAATGCCCTCGCGCTGATTCTTCTGCTCGATATCAATGAAGAAAAAAGTCTTGTCCTTTTGGATCGGCCCACCCAGAGTGCCACCGTACTGGTTCAGGTTGAACTTTTCCACCGAGCTGGCGAAGTAGCTCTTCGCATCCAAATCCGTATTGCGCAAAAACTCGAAGAGAGAGCCATGGAACTGGTTGCTTCCCGACTTTTCCGTAACCAACACGGTCGGTCCTGCGCGCGTCCCGTATTGCGCGGAGTAGTCGTACGTCAATACCTTGAATTCCGCGATCGCGTCGATCGAGGGAAGAATGGCGATGCCACCCGCGGTGAGTTCGTTGTTGTCATTGCCATCGAGCAGCCAGTCCGTCGAATTGGCGCGCGACCCGCCGACGGACAGTGAAAACGAACCGCGTGCGGCCACTTCGCTGCTGCCGCCCGTGGTGAAGAAGCTGTTGGGATTCGTTTCCTGAATGGTGCCGGGGGTCAGGTTGGCCAACTGCACGAAGTCGCGACCGTTGAGAGGCAACTGGGCGACTTGCTGAGAAGTGATAACTTGGCCGAGGGATCCATTGGAAGTATTCACAGCCACTGCCGTGGCCGAAACCTCCACCGAGGAACTGACCGATGCCGGCACCAGCGTGAAATCCACTTCGCGCTGCTCGTCAACCTGCAACCGAACGTCCTTTTGCTCGGTGCTCTGGAAACCCTTGAAATCCACGCGGATCGTGTAATCACCGATCGGCAACAAGTTGATCAGGTAGTGTCCCGTGGCATCCGTGATCGACACACGAGTCAGGCCGGTTTCCTGTGAAATGGCCGTGACGGTCGCCCCCGCAATCACCGAACCTGTCTTGTCCGCGACCGTGCCATTAAAGCTGGCGCTGGCCTGGCCGTATGCTCCGGGAGTGATGCAGAGCGCGATCGCACATGCCAAAGCAACGTAGAGCAATAGACTTTTCATGGTTGACACCCCTTATGGAACATTCGAGCGGGGAAAGCTGTCATGCGGAGACGGCACAAAATTCTCGGCGCTTCCCACTCGCGCAAAAAACCTCGCTCGCCAAAACATGACAAGCAGAATTTGGCACTGGGAAAACTCAACTTTTCCTTCGCCGACGGGCCCCAACCCCTCACCCAATACCCCACCCCGAAAAGATAATTGGGCACCTTACTTCTCAATCGCGGCCATGTCAAGACAGTTGTGGCGCGTCAACACCACTCTCAATTTTCAAACCACGTGACGCCAATGTGAATACGAAAGAGGAGACATTCCAACTGAGTCACAATCAGTTTCAAAGAGAAACCGGTTGTACAGCGCTTCAAATCGGGCGTTTTGGCGTGTTCGATGGCTGCGGCTTTTCCTCTGCGTCATGTGGTCTTCGAGCGCGGGAAAGAAAATGGATTGGCCGTGAAGCGAACTTTGCCTATGGAAGCAATCGAAAGATTCGATTCCACAGCCGCCATCGGCCGGCTTGAAAGGATCCGGAGGAGTTCCTTCGTGACGCGCCCCTTCCGGCTAGCCGGAAAATTTTACCGCGCGGACGATTCCCTCGCCTTCCTTCACGAAGATCAATTGATTCGGCGCGACGTCTTTCAGCGAATCGACGGCGCCGCTCGGCCAGCGGATATCCAGCCGCTCGACCGTTTCCGCTTTTCCGATCCCAAAATGGACGCGCAGGTCGCTTTGCGAGATATAACTCCCTCCGCTGCGAACCTCGTCGATCTGGGAATGCGGGCCGGATTCGTCCGGCGGCCGAGTCACGCAGCGCAGGCGCGCTCCGATGCCGCTGCGGTTCGATTTCGTTCCAATCGTGCGAACTTTGAGCCAGTTATTCTTGAGGCGCGAGTCGCAGCGAAGAAGCTGCGGAAAATCGTTGTTCGCGTTGACGACGGCGTCGATGTCCCCGTCGTTGTCGAAATCTCCAAACGCGCATCCCCGCGAGGGCGCCGGCGCCGTGATTCCCGGCCCGCCCCGCAAGGACACATCCTCGAAGCGGCCATTGCGCAAATTGCGGTACAACAATTTCCGCTGCGCGTATCCAGCTTCATTCTTGAGCTGCTCGACTTCGGGATAGACGTGGCCATTGCAAATCAAAATGTCGGGCCAGCCGTCGTTATCCATGTCGAAGAAACCGCAGCCCCATCCGAGATACTGCGTGTGCAGCCCGAGTCCGGCTGTGAACGTCGCATCCTCGAAGCTCCCGTCACCCAGGTTGCGGTAGAGCGACGGCGTATCGCCTGCGAAATTTGTCTTTAAGATGTCGAGGTGACCGTCGAGATCGTAATCGCCGGCTGAAACTCCCATCCCCGCCTGCGCCTTGCCGTCAAGGCTGAGGGCGCACCCGGCCTCCAAGGCGGTGTCCACGAAGGTTCCATTTCCCTTGTTATGATAAAGGATGCTCGGCTTGGAATCGTTGGCGACATAGATATCCGGCCACCCATCGTTGTCGAAATCCGCGGTCAAAACTCCGAGGCTGTACGTCCCCGAGGTGTCCAGAATCCCCGAAGAAGCGGAGACATCCGAGAATGTGCCGTCACCGTTGTTGTGGTAGAGGATGTTCTTGCCGCCGGCCAGGCCGGGAGGCCCGCAGGCGACCATGACGCCCTCATAAAGACATGGTCCCGATTCCGGCAACGGCGCGGTGGCGAGATCGAGATCGATGTAGTTTGCCACGAACAGATCGAGATGGCCGTCGCGGTCGTAGTCGACGAAAGCGCAGCCTGTGTTCCATCGTTTGCCGTTGCCCGCGACCCCGGCCTTCGCGCCTACCTCCGTGAATGTGCCGTCTCCGTTGTTGTGATAGAGAAGGTTCTTGCCGAAATACGTGACGAAAAGGTCGTCGTAGCCGTCATTGTCGTAATCACCGATGCAGCAGCCTTGTCCCCAGCCGGAATGAATCAATCCCGCCTTTGCCGTCACGTCGGTGAACGTCCCGTCGCGATTATTTTTGTACAGGTGCGAGGTCGGTTCCTGGCCTGGGGGAAAACCTTCGAGACGCGTGCCGTTGACGAGAAAGATGTCGAGCCAGCCGTCGTTGTCGTAGTCGTAGAATGCGACCCCGCAACCGGTCGTCTCGAGCAGATATTTGTTCCGGTGCTCGCCGCCGAAAATCGTTTTCGCCGTGAGTCCTGCCTGCTTTGCCACATTCACAAACGAAACGCCAAGGTCGCTTCCGGGGGCGACGGCCGGAAAATTTCCGGTCTGTGTGGAGGAGTGAAGAATCGCGCGCCAATTGGCCGCGCGCGAAACACCCAAAATATTTTCGAGCGATACAGCCACTGCCGATTTGCTCAAAGACTGCAAGAATGCGCGGCGTGAGGAGGACAAAAGGGCGGTACCTTCCCGGCTTTGGCCGGTATTGGAATCGGCTCCGCCATTTTACAGTAGGAGCAACGCTGCTTGGCAAGCTCGTCGAGACGCAGTTCTGTTGCTTCGCGGCGGAGGCGCTCGCGCTATTTCCCATCCTGTGGCGATTTGCGCTTAAAGAAAGTGGTGGACGTGACCGGGATCGAACCGGTGACCCCCTGCTTGCAAATGAGAACCGAGAATACTATGTGGCTGTCTTTTCTTGCCTTTACCTATGTCGTGATAGACGGTTTTTGACGGTATTTGGCACTACTTGTTCCCAAGTTGTTCCCGAATTCATGATCCCCTACCTGGGATCGATTATTCCGGGTCGTTTTCGTGACTTTTGAGGAACAACTTGGGAACAACGCCTCGGCCAAATAAGCCTGAGCGCCCACCGAGGCGCGGAACGAACTGCACGGTCCTAGCGCCGAAACACTTCGACTCGCGCCACTCTTCAATGTCTTCCTCGGAAACATCTGGCACAATAAGCGGCGGTGTAAATGAACTGCCATGAGCTTCGCACCACGATTCACGATTACGCATGCTATCACAGCGGCGCTGACAAGGATTGAGCGCGCCCGTGGATTTCTGGATGCGGCCAAACTGTCGGAAGACTGGATTGGCAAAATGCAGAAGCGCGCCCTCGTGCTTGAAGCTCACCATACGACGCATATCGAAGGCACTCAACTGACGCTTGAACAATCCGAGCGCATTTTGGCTGGTGAGAAAGTCCAGGGAGCTAGCCCAGATGATACAAAGGAACTGCTGAACTACAAGAAGGCATTCGAGCTGGTCTCGGATTACTTGGAAAGCGGCGAGCCAATCACCGAAGCCGTGATTCGGCAAATTCACAAGCGTCTGGTTCAGGGTGTGCGAGGAAACAAAGCATCGCCCGGAGAGTATCGTAAGATTCAAAATTACATCGTGAACTCGCGCACGGGAGAAAAAATATACACCCCGCCTCCACCGCTCGAAGTTCCGCCGATGATGACCGACTTTGTCGGTTGGCTACAAAAAGAGACTCAAATCAATTCAGTGATTGTGGCTGGCATTGCGCAGTTTCAACTCGTTCACATCCACCCCTTTGTTGACGGCAATGGGCGTTCGGCGCGCTTGCTCTCGACTCTTTGTCTCTATAGGACGGGTTACGATTTCAAGCGCCTCTTCACGATCAGCGAGTATTACGACCGCGACCGACCCGCCTACTACAAGGCGCTCCAGAGCGTGCGCGAGAGCGGGATGGACATGACCGGTTGGCTCGAATACTTCACGGAAGGTTTGGGCGCTCAGATGCGGGAAGTCCAGGTCACTGCTGAGCATGTGATCCGCCGCGATGTGGTTCTGGCCAAAGCTCGAAAGAATGGTCTGAAAGACCGGCCGGTTGCACTCCTCGATTTCTTGCTTGGGGCAGGCAAAGCGACGGTCGCCGAATGTGAAGAGGAGTTGAAGGTAAACAGAAGAACGCTGCAACGCGATCTGAAACTGCTCGTAGAGAAGGGTCTAGTCAGCGAAGTTGGAACTGGCCCCACGGACCCAACCAAATACTATCAACCGTTACTATGACAAGCTGTGACAGGTTACTGTGACAAGCTGTGACAACCAACTGTGACAGCTTAGCCTCCGCCCTCGGGAGGCAGGGGCTTTTCGGGCGTGATGGCCGCGATGATTTCCGTAGCCGTGCGCTGCACGAGTTCGAGGCTCTCAAGAAGCACAGCCGCGTCACCATTCCACAGCGAGATGTAATCCGCGCTCGCCGTTCCGGCCTCAAGGCCGATGGCTTGGCAAACCACAAAAGCGACGGCCTCGGCTTCCGTCTCGCGGATGCGTTTCGTTGTGCTCGCGCGGCGCTCGGCGCGGTGAAGCCGCTCGTGGGCTAGCTCATGTACCAGCGTCGCCACGGTTTCAGCCGGGGACTGGCCGGGTAGCAGCTTGATCTTCCCGCCTTCTGAGAGACCCTTCGCAGGTGCGATATCCGCTGAATATTCCAGTGCAATGCCTTGGTCCCGAACGAACTGTTCGAGCCGCTCGCGATGCGCGCCCGGATCGCCGTTGATGCTGCCGATTCGGGGCAACGGATTTCCTCCGGTCATGCTCTCGTCGAAAACATAAACAGCACGAAAGCCCGTCAGCGTGCGGGAGTCGCTGGAATCCAAGCTGGCATTTTCCACTTCATTGCTTTCGTTCGTGCGGCGACGAAAGAGAGGGGCAAGGATCATGATCCCTTTTTCGCCCTTCTTGACGTAGCGTCCGAGCGATTTCCACGTCTGATATCCGGCCACGTGCGTTGCATTGGGGCAAGCGCGCACGATAAGCATGACGTTGAAAAAGCTGTAACGGTGGAATCGGCCCATCGCTGCGAGATAATTCGTCAGCGCTTCACTGCGACCGGCATCGAGCGCCGCGACTAGCTCCTCGATTGCCTTGCTTGTGATTTGCTTGATTTGTTCTGATTTCATTTTCTTGTCCTTTCGGTGAGTTGAGATTCGGTCCCTTCAACCAGACACAGGGACCGAATCGAAACGCACTCACCGGA